>Ga0116129_1000163_pt1 | contig 48107 bp, 32 predicted proteins | sample June2015DPH_17_2_FD_89732 | JGI IMG/M metagenome (GOLD analysis project Ga0116129, IMG submission 89732) | Peatland microbial communities from SPRUCE experiment site at the Marcell Experimental Forest, Minnesota, USA - June2015DPH_17_10 | ecosystem: Environmental > Terrestrial > Soil > Wetlands... | reverse complement strand
TTCACTTCGCTGGACGAAGAGGTAGCCGCCGAGACTCTGGAAGAGGTCGATCCGAAGCTGCAGAAAGCGCTCCTGGAAAAACTCGACGAAGAAAGGATCGCGGATATCGTCGAAGAGATGGACCCCGGCGCCGCCGCCGACCTGCTCGCCGAGCTGCCCGAGGAGCAGTCGGACGCCATCCTCGAAGAGATGGAGCCGGAAGAGCGCCACGAGGTGGAAGAGCTGCTGGAGTTCGACGAGAACTCCGCCGCCGGCCGCATGACCACCGAATACGTCGCCCTGCCCGCAACGGCCATTGTCGATCAGGCCATCAACGCGCTGCGAAACTTCGAAGGCGACATCGAGATCATCACCGACATCTACCTGCTCGACGAAGAGGAGCGCATCACCGGACTCATCCCCCTTGTCCAGCTCCTGCTCGCCAACGCCGAAGCCCCGCTATCCACCCTCCCGCAAGGCCACATCGTCACCTGCAACGTCGACGCCAACGGCCGCAAGGTCGCCGAGCTCTTCGACAAATACAACCTGCGCTCTCTCCCCGTCGTCGACCACGATGACCGGCTCGTCGGAGTCGTCCACGCCGAACAGGTCATCGCTCTTCTCCGGGCCACCCATTAGCGCATTGGAGGGGTTACTGTAAGGAGTCAGGGAGTTGTCATTCGGACCCTGAGTGCGCCGTCATTGGATAGGGCAAAAAAATAAAGGAAACGCAGTTACCCCATGAAGATTCTGTACGCCGCAGGCCTTGCACCCCAGGAATCCTCTCTCTACCGCCTCTGGGCACTGGAGCGACTGGGCCATCAGATCATTCCCTTCAACACCCACGACTACGAACCGCGCAACTCTATCCTCCGCAAAGCGACTCTTCGCCTCTCCATCGGCCCAGCCGTCACCCGCCTCAACCGCCATCTGCTTCGGATCGCCGCAGAGGTAAAGCCCGACCTCGTTTGGGCCGATAAGCTCCTATACATGCGGCCGGCCACGCTAAATCGTCTCCGCGACCTCGGCATTGCGACCGTCAGCTACATGATCGACAATCCCTTCGGCCCGCGCCGCGACCCAGGCTGGCGGCTCTACATGAAGGACATCCCCCACTACGACCTCCACGTCGTCCAGCGCGACAAAAACATCCTCGACTACACCTCCCGCGGCGCCCGCGACGTCATCAAGATTCAGACTGCCTACGAGCCCACCCTGCACTTTCCTCCGCCCGCCGGCTGGTCTGACGCCGACCGCAACCGCGACGTCTCCTTCATCGGCACGCCCTACGACAGCCGCGCCGAAACCCTCGGCCGTCTCTGGCGCGAGTGCGGCCTCTCCGTCGCAGTCTCCGGCAGCGCCAAACTCTGGGCTCGTGCCATGCAACCCGACGTCTTCAAAGCCACCTTCCGCGCCGGCGAGCTCTACCGCGACGACTACCGCGAGGCCATCTGGCGCTCTCGCATCAACCTCAGCTTCCTCACCCACTCCAATCAGGACGAGTTCGTCCACAAGAGCTTCGAGATCGCCGGCTGCGGCGGCTTTCTCCTCGCCGAACGCTCCGCCGGCCACCTCCAGCGCTTCAAGGAAGACGAAGAAGCCGTCTTTTTCTCCACCTTCGACGAACTCACCGCCAAGATCCGCCGCTACCTCCCCGACGAAGCCGCCCGCCAGCGCATCGCCGCCGCCGGAAACCTCCGCGCCGCCCGCGACGGCTACCACAACGACCACCAGGTCGGCCTCATCCTCGAACGAATCCAGCAGCGAACCCAAAAGCGAACCCAGGAACGAATCCAGCCCCCCACGCCGAAACACCGTCCCTCCGGAAATCCGCCTCTCGCGGATCACCCGTGATCTACGATCTCCACCACGAAACTCCTCCCTCCGGCTTCGCCTCGCAAAAAAATCCATCCTCTTCCAGGCCGGGCGCCGTATCGCCGGCCCCGACAGCGAAGCCCCACCCGCGAGCTCTACCATCTCGTCCAATCCCAGCGCGGCCAGCTTCCGCGCAGCACGCAACTCAAAGCAATCCCCCTCCTTCCAAAAGATGAGTTAGCCTGAGGAGAGGCGAGCCGAGCGTTCTCCCAAACCAGCAGAGAGGAAACACGAAATGACTCCCTGGCGCATCTGGAGAACCAGGTTGATTCTCGTCTTCGCCGTCCTCGGCCCGGGCTTCATCACAGCCAATGTCGACAACGACGCCGGCGGCATCCTCACCTACTCCCAGGCCGGAGCACAGTTCGGCTACACCCTCCTCTGGACGATGATCCCCATCACCCTCGCCCTCATCGTCGTGCAGGAGATGTGCGCGCGCATGGGCGTCGTCACCGGCAAAGGGCTCAGTGATCTCATCCGCGAAGAGTTCGGCCTCCGCATCACCTTCGTCATCATGATCCTGCTCGTCGCCGTCAACTTCACCAACGTCATCACCGAGTTCTCCGGCATCGCAGGCAGCATGCAGCTCTTCCACGTCACCAAGTACATCAGCGTCCCCATCTGCTCCCTCATCGTCTGGGCGCTCGTCGTCAAGGGCGACTACAAGAGCGTCGAAAAAATCTTCCTCATCGCCAGCGTCTTCTACATCGCCTACATCATCGCCGGTGTTCTCAGCCGCCCCGACTGGCACTTGGCCCTCGTCGAAACCGTCAAACTCCCCCCGCGTAGCGTCTGGCTGGACAAGACCTACATCTACATGACCGTCGGCGTCATCGGCACCACCATCACGCCCTGGATGCAGTTCTACCTGCAGTCCTCCATCGTCGAAAAGGGAGTCAGCGTCCGCCAGTACAAAGCCTCGCGCCTCGATGTCATCGTCGGCTCCATCTTCACCGACATCGTCGCCTGGTTCATCGTCGTCGCCTGCGCCGCCACTCTCTACACCCACGGCATGCGTAACATCGCGGACCCCTCCGACGCCGCCCAGGCCATGAAGCCCCTCGCCGGCGACTACGCCTTCATCCTCTTCGCCGCAGGCCTCTTCAACGCGTCGCTCTTCGCCGCCAGCATTCTCCCGCTCTCCACTGCCTACACCGTCTGCGAGGGCCTCGGCTTCGAGAGCGGCCTCGACAAAGGCTTTCGCGAAGCAAAATTCTTCTACTGGCTCTACAGCCTGCTTCTCTTCGCCGGAGCAGCCGTAGTCCTCATCCCCAACTTCCCCCTCGTGAAATTCAGCATCCTCTCGCAGGTACTCAACGGCATCCTCCTGCCGCTGGTCTTGGTCTTCATGCTGAAGCTCATCAACAAACACGAGCTAATGGGCAAATACACCAACACCCGCTGGTTCAACATAATCGCTTGGGCCACAGCGATCATCGTCACCGCGCTCTCACTGATCCTGGTGTGGAACACCCTGCATGGCTGAAACTCCGCCTAAGCTCATCCTCCCGCAGTGAAAACGTGATCGGCGTATCCTATTTAATCAGCCGCAGGAGGAGCGACACCATGAGAAATCGAATCGCAATTTGGGCAGTCGCAGGGCTCGTCGTCGCAGCTTTCTGGATCTTCTTTGCCTACGCAATCTCTCCCGTTACCACCGGACCGATGCAGGGCCTACGGCTTCTCGCCGGGATAACCTGCCCGATCTCTTTGGCTTCGCATCTTCCTATCGGGTTGTCCTGGGTTCTAATTGCGAATACTGCCACGTACGCGCTGGTCGGTGTGATCGTCGAGACCGTGCGTAAATTCCGCACTCACCCGCGCAACAATTACGTCTGATCGAAACTGCTCAAGGCCAAATACTGAGGCTCTACAGCAGCTTCCCTTCGGACAGATCCCGAATCAGCCCCAGGTCCGCCGCGAGAAAGTCATACCCGGGCAGCTCCGTCAGCGGAGCCCACCGTATGTCATTAAAAATTCGATTCTCCAGATCCCCATCGAACTCCCGCACCACAAAAAACTGCAGATCGATCGTCCCGCCATTCCTGTACTTATGCCGAATCCGCGCCACCCGTCGTCCAATCACCGCCGCAATCCCCAGCTCTTCATCCAGCTCGCGCGCCAGCGCAACCTCCGAGCTCTCCCCATCCTCAATCTTCCCGCCGGGAAACTCCCACTTCAGGCTCATCGGCTGGTCCGCCTTCCTCTGGCAGATCAGCACCTCCACCCCTCCACCCACACCATCACGCAGAATCAGCGCCGCGACCACAAGCCTCACCGGCTTATTCACTCTCGTCTCATCGGGGCCACCGAGCTTGCGTATGGGCTCTCTCATCTGCCTGTAGATTAGACGATGAGCCCCGCTCAATGCTTCGATTCGCTCTACTTAGGCTCAACCGACCCCGGATAGTAAACCGCCCACCCCTCCTGCGCGCTCCGTTCCACCAGTCCCGGCGTCGGATTCACCGGAAACGCCCGCCGCGCCATCGCCAGCATCGCCGCGTCATGCACTGAATTGCCAAAAACAGCATCCGGAGCCGTCACCCCCACCCGCCGCAGTGCCGCAGCCTTGCCCTCATCGGTCGGCACATCCTCAATCGCATCCGTCACAACCCCATTCCTCACCGCAACCCGGGCCGCCAGCACCCGCTCCGCCGGAATCCCGAACCTCCGCACGCCCTCTTCGATCACCCAGTTGTTCGTCGAGCTCACCGCCCACAGCTCCACGCCCGCGCTACGAAGCTCCTCCACCAACCGCCGCATCTCCGGAAAGATATTCCGTTCAATCCGGCTCTCAAAAAAAACCTTGGCCGCCTTCCGCATCTCCTCTTCGCGCAGTCTCTCGTACATCTGCACCATCTCCCCGCAGATCGCCGCCTCCGAGACCTCGCCCTTCAAATACCCGCGGTAACGCTCGTCGATCCAGTCCGCCGCCTCGCGCGACACCAGTCCGGTATCGAGCGTCCACCGCATAAAACCCGATCCGGCATCCCCAGACCACAGCGTCCCGTCGCAATCGAACACAGCGACCCGCGGCGGCAGCGAATGCACCGCTGCAAGAAATTCCAACGTGCTCAAACGGGTCTCTGTAACAAGCTTAGTCACAAATCAACTCCATCTTTCCCGGGGCACTGAAGCCTCGCGCTCATCTCCAGCCCGAATGCCCGTCTTTGAAAGGGCGTGGTTTCAATTGCGCCGTAAACATTCAAAAAAAAGGGCTTCAGCCACTGAGGCAATCTCATCGACTCCCTTATCTTACGTCGCAGCCGAAGACGCCAGAAACCGGCCCGTGCTTCCAGTTAATCTGAAATCCAGGAAAAATTTGTAACATGCTCAAGAATTAACCGGATAAACCCCATCCTGAATCCATCCTGCTAGATAGGAGGCAGCCCCTGCACCACCGTCACCCCGGCCGGCGGAACAAAAACAAACTCCGAATCCTTCACCGGCACATTCTCCTGCATCTCGGAGAACGCAAACTCCGTCACCGCCCCATCCACCTCTTCGAGCCGCATCCGCGCGATCGCCCCAGCCGCCGTCACCCACAGCGCGAGCGTCTTCACTCTCTGCTCCATCCCCTTCGGCACACCTGCAACGCGAAAACCCGCGCCATCCGGCGTCACCGTCAGTCCGTCGAGCTCCTTCTTCAACTGCGTATGCCCCAGCAAAAATCGCAGCGGCGACCGCAGATCATCCAGCTCCTTCGCCGCAACCCGCGTCGCCTGCGCATCTCCCGGCGTATAAAACCACGCAAACTTCCCATCCAGCACAAACACCTTACCCACCGGCGCGGCATAGCTCCACCGCATCCGCCCCGGCTTCTTCAAGAGCAGCGTGCCTTCTTCCGTGCGGTCCATCCCCATGCCGGTGTACCGCTCGGCATAGTGAGCACGCAGGGAACTGAGATGGTTGTAGTGGTCGTCGACCTTGCGGATTAACGCATCGTTATCCTGAGCAACCAACCGCAACGGCATCACAAGCAGCAAAGCCGGCAAGAAAACCCGCAGCCCCATTACTGAATCGGCTGCGTGCAGTTGGTCCCACCCTGCGGATCGAAGCGAATCGTACTGTTCTCATCCGTGCAAAAACCGCGGTCGCCGGTCTTGCCCACAGAGTTCGGCACGGCGGTAATCTCGTACCCGGTATACATATCCTGGTTATTCACCGTCACCTTCGTGCAGTTGGTAATCGCGAACGTATACCCGGCCTTTTGTCCGCTCGCCAGGTCCGGCGTAATCAACTGCGAGGACTGTGCGGTCGGCGCGCCCGAGTGGGGATCGCCACCCAGCGCCGCCAGCGAGCAGGCAAAGCCATTCGCCGGATACGCCGAGTTATATTGCAGCTCAGACTGGCCGATCGTCCGCAGCGACTGCACCGCCGACGTCTCATTCGCCTGTTTCCTCAGCTTCAAAAGCTGCGGCACAGCCAGCGTCATCAAAATCAACATGACCGACATAACGATCAGCAGTTCGATCAGCGTGAATCCTTCTTCGTTCGGCAGCTCTGCCCGCAACCTGTCCAATGCACTCATGGTCTTCATCATTCCTCGGCGATCCTGTTTCCGACTTCCCGAACAAAACTCTATCAGCATCGCCCTAGCAGGCCAAATCCCCGCGCTCGACCTTCATCGATCCGAGGTTCCCCAGCAACGTCAGCGCCATCATCTCGGGCTGGAAAAGCTCCCGTGCCAACCCCTGCACATCCGCCGAAGTCACCGCGTCGATCTCTTCCATAATCTCGTCCACGCCAAAGAACCGCCCGAAGTACATCTGCTGCCGCGCCAGGTTCGACATCCTGCTACCCGAGCTCTCCAGACCGATCACCATATTGCTCTTCAACTGGTCCTTGGCCCGTTTCAATTCCACGTCACTGACCATCTCTTCCTTCAGACGCCGCAACTCCTGCAGGGTAAGCTGCAACACCTTCTTCGTCTTATCGACCGAGGTCCCCGCATACACGCACAGCGACCCCGTATCCCGGAACGGACTCATCTCCGAGAAGATCGAATAAGCCAGCCCCTGGTCCTCGCGAATCGTCTGGAACAGCCGCGAACTCATCCCCCCGCCCAGCATCGTATTCAGCAAAAACACCCCATACCGCCGCGGATCGTTCACCGGAGGCGCAGGCACCCCAAGACAAAACTGCACCTGCTCCAACGCCTTCTTCCGCTTCAGCGTAATGTGCGGAGTCGCCTTCGGAGCCGCGATCTTCGGAAGCTCCGCATCCCCGCTGGCGCTCAACGAGCGAAACTCCCGCTCCACCTGCGCCACAAACTCGTCATGCTCCAGGTTCCCCGCCGCCGAGAACACCATATTCCGCGGAGTAAATCGTCCCGCATAAAAATCCAGCAGCACTTGCTGGTTGAAGCTGGAAACCGTCTTCGCAGTCCCAAGAATCGGCCGCCCCAGCGCATCGCCCTTCCAGAAGTTCTGCGTCCAAACCTCGTTCACCAGGTAATCGGGATTATCCTCGTCCATCTTGATCTCTTCGAGAATCACGCCCTTCTCGCGGTCAAGCTCTTCCGGGGTGAACGTCGGGTGCAGTACCAGGTCAGCTAATACTTCAAGTGCTGGAGGAACATTCTCATCCAACACTTTGATGTTGAAGCAAACCATCTCCTTCCCGGTAAACGCATCCAGGTTCCCGCCGATGGTGTCCACCTCGCGCGCAATCTGCTGCGCCGAGCGCGAAGTCGTCCCCTTGAACACCATGTGTTCGACAAAGTGCGAGATTCCGTTCACCTCTGCCGCTTCATCCCTCGCGCCGGTCCCGATCCACGCACCCATCGCAACGCTTCGCAGATGAGGCATGCTCTCGGTCAGCACGAGCAGGCCATTCGGCAGCACAGTCTTTCGGATATTGCGCGTGGCATTCCTCGCCACGGAGACGTCATCAATCAGCGTTACAGGCATGAGGCTCCTTGAATCCCTGAATCTCTATTGTTTCATAGCTGGCCGGTCGTACCGAAGGGTAGACTAACTAGGGATGCCCTTCGCAACGGAAGAGTTTCGTCGGACTAGCTCCTGTTGACGATATATGCAATATAAATTTAGCAATATGAATAATTTAGAAGATAAAAAAAAGTAACAATTGAAGTAAAACCGCTCTTCGGAATGCCCCTCGAAGACCTAATCACCCTCATGGCCACCCTCGGCCAGAAGCCCTACCGCGCCCGCCAGCTCCACGAAGCCCTTTACCGCCAGCGCATCACCTCACTCGATCAGGCAACCGTCCTCCCTCAGACCCTCCGCGAAACCCTCGCCGCCGAGGGCTACACCATCGGACTCCCCGAGATCGTCCAAACCGCCCGCTCCATCGACGGCACCGAGCGCTTCCTCATCCGCATGGCCGACGGCGAAACCGTCGAAACCGTCTGGATGCCCGACGGCGACGGCGGTGAACGAGGCGACGGCTCCCAGGCCGCCGAAGAAGAGGAAAAAGAAGAAGCCCTCGCCGCAGGTCCAAACCCGGGCTCAGCCTTCCCCTACCGCCGCTCCACCATCTGCGTCTCCAGCCAGGTAGGCTGCGCCGTCAACTGCCAGTTCTGCCTCACCGCCAAACTCGGAATCCGCCGCAACCTCACTCCGGGCGAGATAGCCGGCCAGGTCGCCGCCGCCCTCAACCGCCACAACGTCGAGTTGGGCAGCTCCCGAGGCAATCCCAACCCGGCGCGCATCAACCTCGTCTTCATGGGCATGGGCGAACCCTTCCTCAACTACCAGAACTTCATCGCCGCCGTCCGCCTGCTCACCCAGATGCCCATCCCCGAGTCGCGCATGACCGTCAGCACCTCCGGCATCCTCCCCGGCATCCTCGACTTCGCCCGCGAATCCGTCCGCCCCAAGCTCGCCGTCAGCCTCAACGCCTCGAATGACCAGATCCGCGAATCCATCATGCCCATCACCCGCAAATGGAACATCGCCGCGCTCCTCGAGGCACTCAAAACCATCCCTCTCCGCAACCGCGAGTGGATCACCTTCGAGTATGTCCTCCTCGGCGGCATCAACGACTCGCTCCAGAACGCCGACGAACTGATAGCCCTGGTCAAAGACAAAGAGAAGGGCGTCCCCTGCAAGATCAACCTCATCGTCTGGAACTCCGGCCCCAACATGCCCTATCACGAGCCCACCCGCGCCGAGGCCCTGGCCTTCCAGAACCGCATCATCGCCTCCGGAATCCCCGCCTACATCCGCCGCCCACGCGGTCGCGACATCTACGCCGCCTGCGGCCAGCTCAAGCGCACGCTCGAAACTTCTCCCTCGTTAGTCGAAATCTCCCCATCAACGAACCAGACCACTGGCAGCCTGCCGTAAGTGGGTAGTGGAGGAACTTTTTCTGAGAGATAGCCACCACGATAAATCAGTGACACTGTCTAAGATGGCTTGTAGATGAGGCCGATGGCTGCGCCCACGATGACCCACTGAATGAAGTACGTGATGGCCTGGTAGAGCGTGAGCGTGAGGCCGATGTTCAGATTGACGTAGTTGTGAATGACGAAAGTGCAAACCGAGAAAATACCGATGAGTGCGCCGAGATAGACACCGGAGACGATGCCACCGCCCGCAGGATAAATTTTTGCGTAGAGAACGGCGACGACCACGATGCTGATCAGGATGGCGATCATTCCGTAGGGCATGACCTTCATCATGCCTTCCCGCGAACGGTAGACGTTGGGGTACTTCATGAACTCGGACTTCATGGCTGGCAGGGCGGCGAACATGGCAAAGCCGTAAGCAAAGTAGGCGACGGTGGCGCCGAAGGAGGCGAGCGCGATGTGTGCGTAGCTCACGGGCATTCCTTTTTGAAGCGGGACTGGATTCGCGGAGAATTCTACATGGGAAGGTTACCCGCCCTATCACAAAACACACTCCGCCCGAAGGCATTTGTTTGCTGCTTCCGCTATCGAGAAGGTGCCTAACTCTATCCCCTGCAAGGTTTGCACAGGACCGTAAATTAACAGTCCACTCCTCCGTCATTAACAAGCGCATGCGAACGTTCCTCAGGGCCAAAAACAGGAGGGCCTTTCCCCATGCGTACGCTTCGTCTACTGACACTTGCATCCCTCATTGCCGCACCCCTTGCACTTCATGCCACAGAGATCGTCTACACGGACTCTTTCACTGCCTCTGGGTCTCTCGGTAAGACCGACTTCACCAACGCCCTCGTGACCGTCACCGGCGAGGCCAACCCTGCCACTGAAGTCAACGAGGGAGGCGGAATCTTCGCTCTCGCTCTGCCGGTGACCTTCACCATCGGAGGCGAATCCGGATCGTTCACCGAGCAAATGTCGGTCTTTCTCAGCCAGCAGGGTGGCGCAGCCGGAACCGGCGAAGCCGGCTTCAGCTCTCCTGACTTTGCGTTCATCTTTACCGAAAACCCTGCCTTCGAAAATTACGCGCTCACCGAAACCATCGCCCCCACCACAGGCATCTCGGCGTTCAACAGCTTCGCGGCCACCTCTGCCACGTATGCCACCACCGACGGGACCCTGGAGCTAAATAGCGTAAGCGACTCCACCTTCTCGGCCACCTCGGGCGTTCCGGAGCCCTCGACCCTTGCGCTGCTCGGCACAGGCGCCCTTGGTCTTCTCGGCACGATCAAACGCAGACTCAAGGCCTAACAAACGATGGCAGCTTCTTTGAAGACCTCTCCCGAGTGGAGAGGTCTTTCTTTGTCCCCCCTGCCGCCTGAAGACTGTTAGAACGTTAGTCTGTTAGACCGTTAGACTGTTTTAGCCCGGTTGCACTCTATCGCCCACCCACGGTCGCCACCAACCGCCCCATCCCCAGCGCAAGCACCCGCTCCGCCACCAGATCATAGTCATGCCGCAGCACATCGCCCTCATGGACGAAGTTCCCCGTCACCGGCTCCACGCCAAGCGCCCGCACCCGCTCCAGATCCGCCTCAATCGGTTGTTGCCCCTCGCGCGCATACTGCTCCAGCCGCTCCGCCGAGATAGCCCCCGTATTGATCAGCGCGTAGTCGAAGATCGCTCCCTGTGCGCCCTCGCCATGCTGCAAGATCTTCTCGATGTGTTGCGAAGCCGACAACCCCAGCGACTCATTCGCCTGCGTCATCAGGTTACACACAAACACCTTCGTCGCCCGCGAGCTGGCAAGCGCCTCAGGAATCCCCCGCACCAGCAAATTCGTAATCAGCGATGTATACAGCGACCCCGGCCCCAGCGTAATCAGGTCCGCATTGGCAATCGCCTCCAGCGTCTCCGGCAAAGGACCGGCCGTCTCCGGCTCCAGCCGCAACTCGACGATGCTGTGCCTGCTCGCCGTGATGTTGGTCTCGCCCCGCACCAGCGAACCGTCATCCATATGCGCCACCAGCCCAACATTTGTGTTGGTCGAAGGAAAGATCTTGCCGCGCGCCGCCAGAATCTGCGACGACATCTGCACCGCCTGCGCAAAATCCCCGGTTATCTGCGACAGCGCCGCCACAAAAAGATTGCCGAAGCTATGTCCCTCCAGGTCGCCCTGCGCGAACCGGAACTGAAATAGCTTCGCCAGCAGGTGCTCATCCTCCGACAGCGCCACCATGCAGTTGCGGATGTCTCCCGGAGGCAGCATCTGCATGTCTTCGCGCAGACGTCCCGAAGAGCCGCCATCGTCCGTCACCGTCACCACCGCCGAAAGCTCCCGCACCACGCATCGCAGGGAAGGGCCGGGCAGCGGAGGCGCCTGCGGCCCCGGTGCGCTCCCAATCCGTATCCCGCGACGGCGATCCGGAGTCGCCACATACCGCTTCAGTCCTCGCAACAGCGTAGACAGGCCCGTGCCGCCGCCAATGGCAACCACCCGAAGCTCTTTATCCCTTAATTCAGCCGGATTCGGCAACGACATGCAGATCTCCTACCCAAGCCTAAATGAAACTTGTCCTTAGCTTGGATGCAAGAGAAGCGTCAGACCTCCGGATACAACAGCTCCGTGAATCGCGGATCATCCGCCATATCCTGGAAGTCCGAGTCCGACCGCGCCTGGATGCGGTTCCGCGGGTTCTGTCGGATCGCCTCCGTCAGATGCTCCAGGCAGTGCTGCGAATCGCCCGTCATGCTTGCCAGCACAGCCAGGCCATACAACGCATAGTCCGCCTTGTCGTTCTCCTTCAGGATCACCGCGAACTGTTCCCGCGCGTCCTCATAGAGCCCGTCGTTCAGCAGTGAGACTGCATAGTCGTAGCGCTCCTCCAGGTTGGCAAAGTTATTCTTCCCCTTCGCCGTCTGCAGCAGGCACGCGTTCGAGTACATCCGGACGCGCTCGCTGAGATCGCCCGCCCCTCCGGCCAGCATCTTTTCAAACGCCGCATGGGCCTTGTCGTACTTTGCTTCCTGCATCAGCCGCAGTGCAGCCTCATAGAGCGCAACAATCTGCGCCCGTGCGCTATCGTTCTCCGAAATCGTTCCAGCCAGCGTGCGGGGAGCACGCTTTGTTGCAGGTATGCTTGCCGTCTTTGTCTGAGCCATGTCTGTCCTGTCGCCTGTGTCCTGAGCTCTCCCATTCTAACGGGAGCCGTCTATTTGTCCATTCTAGTGTGTCGGTTTTATACGCACACGCGGCTCGCACGTCAACTGTTAGCCGTTTACCTTCCAGTGTCTTGCCTCAACTTGTCTGCGTTTTTCGCGCATAAACCGCCGGGTTCAACTCAGGGTCGTTATACATCTTCATCTGCCGGTACAGTTTGAACCGCCGAGTCCCTTGAAGCACCTCTGCCCACAATACATCCAGGCATTCAGCCAAATCCCCTCGCTGCTCCTCGAGCAGTGCCAGCCGCTCCACATTCCGGACCCGATGCCCCTCCGTCGCACTCGCGCGCACCGACTCCTCCCGCGTGTGATAAATCTTCAGCGCCAGAATCGAAAGCCGGTCGACGATCAGCCCCGGCGTCTCCGAGTGCAGCGGCGCTGTCGAACTCTGCTCCAGCCTCTCGATGAGCCACGCATCCATCTTCTCCACCAGGTCATTCCGTCTCTGGTTCAACACATCGATCGCCCGTTTCACGCCCGAAATCTCCGCGTCCGTAGCATCCGGCACCCGAGCCTTGTCCTCCTCATGCCACAGCTCAAAGTTCGCCCGGTGCTGCGCCATCGCCAGTGCCATCAACCCATCAGCACTCGCCTCAATGCCCAGCTCCCCCTCCGTCTCATGCAAGGCTGCCGTCAGCTCATCCTGCATCTCCGCTATTAAAAGAGCGTCAAGCATATCCACTCCGTTCCACCACCCCCACACAGACTTTAGCAGCATGTCCTCCCTGCGGCACTTGCAGCCAGCCGTTTCAGCAAGCAGACTGGAATCAGACAATGGCAAGTTCAACAAAACGGGTTCTGATCTACCGTCTAGGCAGTCTCGGCGATACGCTGGTGGCCCTTCCCGCCCTTCACCTCGTAGCCCGCGCCTTCCCCAACGCCGAGCGCCGCCTCCTCACCAACTTTCCCATCAACGCCAAAGCCCCCCAGGCAGCCGCCATCCTCGAAAACACCGACCTGGTCCACGGATACTTCCGCTACGCCGCCGGAACCCGCAGCCCGCGCGAACTCCTCGCCCTCTGGTGGCAACTCGCCCGCTGGCGGCCAGAAGTCCTCGTCTACATGGGCCCTGCGCGCGGAATCGAATCCGCCCGCCGCGACGCCCGCTTCTTCCGCTTTTGTGGAATCCAGCATCTCATCGGCGTCCCCAGCACCGAGGACATGCAGAAAAACCGTTGGCAGCAATCCGAGCAGGCTCTCGAACCCGAAGCCGCCCGCCTGGCCCGCAACATAGCCGAACTAGGCGACGCCAACCTCGACGATCCCGCAAGCTGGAACCTCCACCTCACCGAAGCGGAAGACGCCCGCGCCAAAGAAGTCCTCGCACCAGCCGCCGATCATCCCATCCTCGCCGTCAGCGTAGGCACCAAAGTCCAATCCAAAGACTGGGGCCGCGACAACTGGCGAGCCTTGCTGAACCGTCTCGCCGCTCTCTATCCCAATCACGCCTTAGCCCTCTGCGGAGCACGCGAAGAGAGCGAAGCCAGCGAGTTTGCCGCCGCCGGCTGGCGCGAAAACTCTGCAGCGCCAATCGTCAATCTCTGCGGTCTCCTCACCCCTCGCGAGAGCGCCGCCGCCATCGCCCGCGCCCGCATCTTCGTCGGCCACGACAGTGGCCCTATGCACCTCGCCGCGGCTGTCCAAACCCCATGCGTCGCCATCTTCGCTGCCCGCAACAAGCCCCGCGTCTGGTTCCCCTACGGCAAACGGCATCGCGTCCTCTACCACCAGACCGACTGCTGGGGTTGCGGCCTCGAAACCTGCATCGTCGAGAAAAAAAAATGCCTCACCTCCATCACCGTCGATGAGGTGGCCACTCAGGTTCGCGCCATCCTCAGCTAGCCATCGAAGATGCGATGATGGTGCAGGGAGAAATCGTTCACGCATGTTGCCGGAGCTTCATTCCATTCTGAACCTGCTTGAGGGAGGCTTCAGCCAGCTCAAAGTCCTCGTCGTCGGCGACATCATGCTCGACCGCTACATCCACGGCGACGTCGAGCGCATCTCGCCCGAAGCCCCGGTCCCGGTCCTCCGTCACGCCCGCCGCTACGAGCGCGCAGGAGGCGCAGCCAACGTCGCCATGAACCTCGCCGGCCTCGGCTGCCACACCTTCCTCGCCGGCTTCTGGGGCACCGACTCCGAGCAAGCCGAGCTGGCCGCGATCCTCGACCGCGTCGGCATCGACACCGCAGGCGTGGTCTCTAGCACGCTCCCCACCATCTCCAAGACCCGCATCGTCGGCCGCACCCAGCAGCTCCTCCGCCTCGACATCGAGAGCCGCGAGGCCCCACCGGCGGTTGAAACCCAGCGCCTCCAGCAACGCGCCACCGATCTCGTCGCCAGGGTCCACGCCGTCATCCTCTCCGACTACGCCAAAGGCGCCCTCACCACAGCGCTCTGCGAATCAGTCATCCGCGCCGCCCGCGCCTCAGGCATCCCTGTCCTTGCCGATCCCAAGACCCACGACTTCAGCAAATACACCGGCGCAACCACTGTCTGCCCCAACCTCGGTGAACTCTCCGCTGCCACCGGCATCTCCGCCCACCACACCGCAGACCTCCTCGCCGCCGGTCAGGCCCTCGCAACCGAACACGACCTCAAATTCCTCACCGTCACCATGAGCGAGAAGGGAATCAGCGTCCTCCGCCCACCCTCGACCACCGGCAAAGCCATCTTCCACTCACCCGCCCGCGCCCGCGAGGTCTTCGACGTCTCCGGCGCAGGAGACACGGTCATCGCAACCCTGGCCGCATGCCTCGCAGGAGGCCTGCAGATCGAAACCGCAGTCGATCTCGCCAACCTCGCCGCAGGCATCGTCGTCGGCAAGGTCGGCACCGTCCCAATAGCCGCTCACGAACTCGTAGCCCTCCTCACACCAAGCTCCGGCGTCACCGCTGGCGAAAAGATCCTCGACCTCGACCGCATTAAGCTCCGCGTAGCCGAGTGGCGAGCCTCCGGCGAAACCATCGTCTTCACCAACGGCTGCTTCGACCTCCTCCACGTCGGCCACATCACCCTCCTCGAAGACTGCCGCCGTTTCGGCTCCAAGCTCGTCCTCGGCCTCAACGCCGACGCCTCCGTCTGCCGCCTCAAAGGTCCAACCCGCCCCATCGTCTCCGAGCGCGAGCGCGCCCGCGTCATGGCCGCCCTCGCCGCCGTCGACGCCGTCGTTCTCTTCGAAGAAGACACCCCGCTCGAACTCATCCGCGCCCTCAAACCCGACGTCCTCGTCAAAGGCGGCGACTACACCATCGAAACCGTTGTAGGCCATGAAGAAGTTCTCGCCTCAGGCGGACGAGTCGAGATCGTCCCCACCGTCGAAGGCTTCTCCACCACCAACATCGTCAAAAAGCTCGCGGGCAAGGAGACAGGCCAGTGATCGTCGTCACCGGAGGTGCAGGCTTCATCGGCAGCAACCTCATCCACCAGCTCAATCAGTCCGGAGAGCGCGACATCCTCCTCGTCGACAACTTCGCCCCCGCGCCCAACCTCACTGGCCCAAAGTTTCTCAACCTCGCAGGAGCCGAATTCGCCGACTACATGGACAAGCGCGAGTTCCGCGCCGCTCTCAAAGCCGGCTACTTCGAAAACACAAAGATCCGCGCCATCCTCCATCAGGGAGCCTGCTCCAACACCCTCGAAGACGACGGCCGCTACATGATGGACAACAACTTCACCTGCTCCAAAGAGTTATTGCACTTCGCTCTCGACCGCAAGATCCCCCTCGTCTACGCCTCCACCGCAGCCGTCTACGGAGCCAGCACCACCTTCGCCGAAATCCCGGCTAACGAGCGCCCCCTCAACATCTACGGCTACTCCAAGCTCGTCTTCGACAACTACGTTCGCCGCCTCTTGCCAGAGATGAAGAGCACCGTCGTCGGCCTCCGCTACTTCAACGTCTACGGCCCCCGCGAGCAGCACAAAGGCCGCATGGCCTCAGTCATCCACCACTTCACGCAGCAATTGAAAGAAACGGGCTCGATCAAAATGTTCGAAGGTTCAGGCGGTTATGCCGACGGCGAGCAGTGCCGCGACTTCGTCTTCGTCAAAGATCTCGGCCGCATTAACATGTTCTTCGCCGGCCTCCTGCCCGAGAGCCCCAAAAAGCAGATCCACGCCGTAGTCAACGCCGGAACCGGCGTAGCCCGCACCTTCAAAGCCGTAGCCGCCGCGCTCATGCAGGTCCACGGCCAGCATCTTAACGAAACGGGAAACATCGAATACATCCCTTTTCCCGGCGACCTCAAAAACCGCTACCAGCATTACACCCAGGCCGACATCTCAGGCCTCCGCGCCGCAGGCTACACCGCCCCATTCACCCCCCTCGAAGAGGGCATTCAACAAACCTTTGCCGAAGAACCCGCCTCCTGATGTAGAGTGCAATCACGAACGCTGAATCGGGCACACCACACAGGAGCCCCCGTGACGGACCAGCAAAAGCCCACCATCCTCTGCATCAGCACCTGCGAAAAGGGCCACTCCATCACTTCACCACCTGGAGCCCCGGCTGAATGATCTTGTAGAGGCTTCCGCCGATGGCAGGGAACTGATACGCCAGCCAGGTCAGCACGGGCACAGCGCCGAACGTCACCAGCCGCAGATAGAACTCCCACCCCAGTTCATTGGCCGTCGTATCGGTGATGCGGCTCAGAATCGCATTGCGATGCATCTGCGCGAAGACCCACACAAAACCAAGAGTCAGACACCCAAGTAGGATCGTGAAGCACCAGTCGATGAAAGCGTGTGGCTGGAAGGGGTAGGAGTTCCACGCAACCAACGCCAGCACAAATGCTGTAGAGACCAGCAGCATCAAATACCGGATGTTGATGAGCACGGCACGGATCAGCGCAACGTAGCGGACGACGATCAACTCCTCGGCAAGTTGTAGCAGCGTGGGCTCCGTAGGCTTCTGCTCTTTGGACTTATCGCTCTCCGCTGGCCCAACGCTGGTCTCTTCCACATGGCCGGTTCGCTCCTCATCCCAATAGGGAATCAGCAGCCCGTCGATCAGCCTGCGGCAGAATTCAGCGTAGCCCTGCTCGATGTGGTAGATGCTGCAAAGATCGGCAGATGCCTTGGGAAGATCCCACAGAAGTTTGGAATCGCAGCTGTCTTCCATCTCCTTGGCTCGCAGCAGCGCCTTCGTCATGGATTCACTCACAACCGGCGCTGGCGCAGGTGTCGCCGCGGCGGAGTCGGGTACCGGCGCCCCGGCTGCCTTAATGCTCTGCATCAACTCGTAGATCCGCGCATTGATCACCTCATTCTGCTCCGAGAGCTGCGCGTGCAAAGCTGGCGTCTTCTTCAGGTCAGGGTGATGAACGAGCTGGCGAATCGATTCGGTCGAGCGGCCCATATCGCGCCAGCGAATATGCAGCCCCTTCTGGCGCAGCATACTCATCCAGCTCCCACCCTTGAACCGCGTAAAAGCAAACCGGATCGGCAGCCGTTCCAGCGGCTCCAGCAATCCCCGGCTCAACGCGCCCCACACGAGAATGAACCGCAGCCAGCCCGACAGCGCAACCATGATCAACGGAAAGAACAGAGCCATAATCAGCAGCTCGTAGCGCGTCGGAAACCCTGCCACGAACAGAGACGGCAGCAGAAATCGCTCGATGCTATGGATATGAATGGCAAACGCGCACATCGCGAACAGCACAACATAAGTGGCAAACAGCAGAGGATCGATATATTTCCTAACCCATCGCGCAACCCTGCGCACCGGTTCTCTCGTATCGGTCGCCAGCTTCGCGCATAGCCGGTAGATCACCTGCCTGCTGATCAGCAGGCACATCATATTCTCGTAGAGGCAAATGTCAGTCGAACGGTCACAGTTATCCAAAGCCTCGTCAGGGACAAAAAGCGGATAGGCAGTGTGGTCGGGCAGATAAGGAGCAGCAGGCGCCCCCAGCTCGCGATCGCGCCGGCTCCGAAGCCGAGCGAGACGCGGCCGGTGAATCTCCGAGAAGCGGAGCCGCGCCGTCTGATAGATCGACCACAGGTACCACGCAAACAGCAGCAATAGAATCGGCAGAAGCGGACATACGCCGCTCAGCGGACGAAGACAGCGATAGCTGAAGTAGAGTCCCACGAAGCTGTGGTTGCCATCCAGGTTGTTGCTCGTGCAGATGCCCATCCAGAACAGGATCGTTGTCGTAAGAGCCACCGCGGCCAGGAGATTAAAAAACGTGTATTCGGGACAATGCCGGTGATAGCAATAGCGCCATGTCTTGAACATCGTCAGTAGCCCGGCAGCGCACGCAACCACAATCGTCGCCCACGCCAGAACGTGGCCTACAGTCGCCAGTGGGAAAAACTTGCCGACCAAAATCAACGGAAACGACGTAACGAACGCCATCGCGATCAGTACAGACGTCCCGATGTTGAGATACACAGAGCGCCGCCGCGGCAGGTCGTTGTGTTCGATCGCAAGATCGCGTGTAACCGGGGACCACAGATCCGCCGACCAGAGAAACGCAATGTGTGCAATACAGGCAAGCAGGATGAAGCCTGTGATAATTCCCCACAACAGTGCCGGCGAGATGCCCGAATTCTGGTTGATCGACTCCGGTACATAATTCCAGACGTTTTGCGGCTCGGGCGAATCGCCGGAAGGCTTCGTCGCCTGCTCCGGTTTACACTGTCTCGTCATCAACGATCGGCCATCTCGAACGATCGTCGGCAAAATCGCCGGAAGATTGCTGCCGCACCAGTTGAGAACCGCCAGCGGATAGTAGCCGTCGGCGCCGATCACCGCCGCCCACATCGGAATCTGCTGGAATTGAACCTTGGGAGTCGTGTTGCTCTTGTGGTGCGGATCGGCGACTGGGTAGTTGCGGTATCCCGCCAGCGTCGGAGGCTCCTCCGAGCCGTTATTCCAGAACGTAAAACTCGCGGCGTTATAAATCTCCTCGGCCTGAAAGTCCGCATGCAGCCACTGAACCCGGTTTCCAAAATCGAGCGATGACAACAAATAAGGCGAAATCGAGATTGACCCGATATACGACTCGTCCTCAACGTCACGCTCGAACAGCAGATCCCCGCCGCTCAAAATCACCAGCCGCGCATCCGGGCACGCGCGATGCAGAAACTCAGCAAGAAAGATATCGTCGAGCACATTCGACGCCGAGATCACAATGAACTGGCTTCGTGCCCGTTGCAACTGATGCGCGACCGCCATCAACTGCGCCTCGATCGACAGCGGACTCTGGTTGGTCGAGAACCGCGGAACCGTATCGTCGGCCGCATAATCCTTCAGCGAAAGATTCAGATAAGGCGTCGGCGGCGCGCTCGCGTCAGGCTTCGACATCTGGTTCGCCTGGGCGTTGCGCAGCAGAGACAGCTCCCGCGGAAAACGCAGACTGAGAATTCGCTCATCTTCCAGATCGCTCCCGAGGCTGCAACCTCTCAACGCAGTTTTTGCATCGGTATTGCCGCCGAAGACAGTTCCCGCTTCCGACAGAACGGCGACGCGATTCAGGTGGTAGCCCGTCTCAGCAAGCGAGCATAGGAATCGTTCCTGTTCAAACGCGACGTCCTCTCCGAACGAACGATATTGGCCCACGCCCCCTGAATCGAGCTCGCGAACAGCAATCTCCGTAGCGGTAACACCTGTAATCGAAACTTTGGGATTGCCAAGATTCGGTAAGGCCGCTTTGATCCCCGCATTCAAAGAGGCCGCCGATCCCGAATAAATGGGGCCAACAATCGATAATTGGTTCACCGCATCTTCGCAGCGTCGGTCTCCGCGGCGAGGCCAGCAAACCGAAAGGGTCGACTTGACGGAGGCGTCATCTTTCAGTCGCTCTTCGTAAGAAAAGGCGTTCTGCAGTTGATTGCCGTTGATACCAAGAGAAGGCGTCTCACCCACCAGAAATAGATAGATAACCCGTTGATAGGTGATTCGTTCAAAGTCGTTTGTCTTCTCGCCCTTCCATTCACTAACCTCCGGAGCGTAGCGCAGAATAATCAGCCCTGGCATGCGTTCACGCGCAATGTCCGCGCCGGTAGACCTCACCGCATTCGCCGTAGAGTCTCCGCTCGACGATGTGCTGATCTGGCTTCGCCACGGAAGCCAGTAGTAGCTGCCAAGGTAGTGGTTATCCGCCGCGGCCAGCAGAATCGCATCAATAGCGCGATCGAAGTCGAGAGCCAGATGACTGTGAATCGGATCCGGAACCGTCGCGATGATCGTGCTGATCTCTGCAGTCTCTCCGCCACTAGGCAGGCCCCAGTTGTCGGACGAGCATCCAGCCTGCTCTCCTCCGGACTTCAACTGCAGCTTCACTCCATCCTTCTCGGCAATCGTCACGTCGGGAGAGGAAGCGCTGTTCTGTACCGTATTGCCCACAGCGGCCCAGTAGTTGCAAGAAGCTTGCCACGGGCCGTCACTCGCCTTGGCCTTCGCTGGCTCTGTCTCCGGAGCCTTATCCGAGCCAGCATCCCTGCTGCTCACCGGCCCACGTGGCTGCAGCATCAGTCCGGCCAGCAACAGAGCTCCGACGGTCGTCGCGCCACCGATCCCTTTGTTCATACGCGTCCTGCCCGCATAAATATGCGCCGCAAAGGAAATTCAGAAGAGGGCCCATCGCCACGGTTGAGCCAGCCCAGCGCAGAAGCCGAACCGCAAGGCCCGATCAGCGCGATGTTCAGAAAATCACCGCTGATTCAAGCTTCGATTTCAGGATTCGATCAATCGCATCTGGACCGTGGGGAATCGGTACAAGTGACGCAGGCTGTCTTGGGAGATTGGTGAAGCGAATTCTAGCACGGCTAGAGCATTATTCCTGGAGGTGCACCCACTTCACGGGTGCTCAAGTTCGTTTTTCCTTAAGAAAATCAATACTCGTCACAGTTCAAGTGGGGCTGGCGACAGGAATAATGCCCTAACCCTCCACCCGGCACGCAGACTCGCGCCGGCCATAGCCGGTCAATCTTCAGGTAATACTGTCACTATTCGCCGTAATCGCCTGATTTGATGGTGAGAGCGCTGGGGCTCGAACCCAGGACCAACGCCTTAAAGGGCGATTACACGTGTTCCCTAACCTTCCCTAACCTGCCCTGTAATTCCGGGAAACGACGGTGGAGCTCGTAGGCGCTGATGGTAGACCGACTCATACCCTACTCTCGGGAGCCGGTCAGAAATCGGGAAAGTTAAGTATATAGTTCCCCTTTGAAATGGGTGCCAGCCAAAACCGACACCCGCAATCAGACTGAGTTGATGCGGCTGATGTTGTCCCTCACCGGGTCAATAGCTTTATTGCACCGAAAGCGGAATCGTTGTAGAGGTAGTCACCGTGCCGCTGGTGGCCGTCACCGTGAAGGTATAGCTCCCCGCAGTTGTTGCCGGAGTACTGGGCGTAGTAGTAGAGATTGGCGCGGAGCCCCCACTCGGGCCACAGCCGATCGCCCCGGCAACGACGACAATCCAGAGCAAAGCCAGCATCGACACCCAGCGGCGGCGCCGCGGCGGGATGCCGAGCATCAGCAGACCAGCCAGAACTGCTCCGCCACCAAACCCCCACACGTCTTTCCCAAGTGGCCGCACGAACGCGGTAGTTGAGGCTGCGGTCGTGTTTACGGTCAAGACGGTGGTTCCGCTTCCGCCAGAGGCAAGTGTGACGCTCGTCGGATTCAAGCTACAGGTAGGCAGACTTTGCGCGCCCGTCGGAGAGCTGGTCAGGGCGCAGGTCAGATTCATCGTTCCAGAGAATGTGCTGCCTGCCGTGAGCGTGGCGGTCGCGGATGCGCTGGCTCCAGGAGATACCGAAGATGGAGCGGGTACCGCGATCACAACCTGAGTGACCGTGACAGCGCTTATCCCACTGGCGCTGGCATAGGTTGCGTCACCCCGAATAGGCAGCGGTCAACGTGTTCGCGCCGCTGCTCAGAGTTCCAGCGGCAATAGTAAAGCTGGCCGTGCCACTGGTGAGCGTCTGCTGCGCACTGTAGGAACTACTCGACAAGATGACGGTTCCAGTCGGCGTTGCTTGGCTGCTGCCGCCTGTCACGGTGACGGTTACACTGTCGCTCTCCTGATTGGTGATGGTTATAGCTGACGGATTCACTGTCACAGTTGGAGTTGCCTTACCAATTGCCGCCATCACCGTCACCGCTGAAGATTTCCCCGTGGAGGAGTTATAGGTGGAGGAGCTATTGGAGTCAGGCGTGTAGCTTGCGGTAAGTATGTCGCTGCCCGTGGCCAGTGATCCAGCGGGAATGTTGATTGTTGCGCTGCCACTGCTCAGACTTGTTGCCGCCGAGGTGTAACTTCCGCTGGCTAGCTCTACGGTCCCAGTGGGTGTCGGGTTACCGCTTATACCACTGACGCTAACTGTCACGTTCAACGCCTGTGCCGTCGTAATGCTCGATAAGGATGGCGTTACCGACACTGCGGGCGTTGGCAAGCCGGTACTCAGGTTCAGCTTCGCGATAAATGAGCTTCCAGCACCCGCTGGAGGTGGTGTTATTTGCAGTGCGCCAGCTGTTACAGGAAAATTGGTCGAGTCTGTCCCGCCGGTCACATAGGCATTACCCGAATTGTCCACAGCAATGGCGGTGCCGCTGTCACCTTCATCCGATTCCATGAAGCCGCTACCGCCAAGATAGGTCGAATACAGCAGTGCGGTACCGGTGGGGTTCAGCTTGGTGATAAAGGCGTTGGTGCTATGTATCGCGGCAGCATTATTCACAGTCTGAAATGCACCGGGCGTTACGGGAAAATTGATTGAATCTGTGTTTCCGATTACATAGGCATTACTCTCACTGTCCACTGCGATGCTGGTGCCTACATCTCCAGAAGCACTGCCGGAGCCACCGAGATAGGTGGAATATATCAACCCTGTTCCGGTCTGATTGAGCTTTGCAATAAATGCATTGGCAGGAATAAGCTTTACAGAAGAATTGTTCATGGTTTGAAAAGAGCCAGCAGTTACAGGGAAATTGGCTGAAGAAGTTGTCCCAGTCACGTAGGCATTACCTGAGCCGTCTACCGCGATTCCGCTGCCACTGTCCCCATTACCATTGGTGCTCGATCCTCCAAGATAGGTGGAGTAGATCAACGCCGTTCCGGTTGGGTTGATCTTGGCGACAAAAGCGTTAGGTAATGAATTTGCGGCAGCGTTATTCATCGTCTGAAATGCGCCCGTGGTCACTGGGAAATCGGTCGAACACGCGATGCCAGTCACGTAGGCGTTATCTGAGCCATCCACCGCAATACTTTGGCCCATGTCTCCACACGAACCACGCGCATTGCCTCTACCTCCAAGGTAAGTCGAGTAAACGAGCGCCGTGCCGGTAGGATTTAGCTTTGTGACGAAGGCGTTTCCGGGAAAAAAATCATTTCCTGTAGAAACCTCGGGCGAGTTATTCATGGGTTGAAATGCTCCTGCGGTCACAGGGAAATCAGTCGAATTCGCCAGGCCGGTTATGTAGACGGACCCAGAACTATCGACTGCTATGCTAGAGGCCGAATCGCCGACATAAGCGTAAGGAGATAAAGTTTGCCCCGGTGCTGCAGCCTGATTATTGGGAAAACGGACTCCGCTACCTCCCAGGTATGTCGAATAGATCAAGGCCGTGCCTGTCGGGTTGAGTTTGGTAACGAAGGCGTTTGCTGTATTCTCAAATTCGTTGGTGCCGTACACTTCAAATCTCATGCCATCGTTGGCGATCTGATACGCACCTGTCGTCACAGGAAAGTTCTGAGAAGACGTTGCTCCGGTTACATAGGCGTTGCCTGAACTATCGACCGCAATGCCCGTACCTGTATCTTGAACGGTTCCACCAAGATAGGTGGAATATACCAATGCCGTGCCAGTTGGGTTGATTTTGGTGACAAACACATTAGCTATGCCTTCATTGCTCTTTTGGAAAGCACCTGTCGTAACGGATAGCCCGCCCCCCGCTGACCCGGTTACATAGGCGTTACCCGAGCTGTCCACCGCGATAGGACCCGCGAGGGCCACCCCAGCAAAAAAATAGGTGGAGTAGACCAAGACCGGGTCGATTACCAGCGGCTTCGTGTGGTCATACTCGCCTAGAGTAAAACTAACTACGTTCTTCGCCAGTAGAAAGAACCGCCCCTGAATTGGCTGACGCTGGCCTTTCTTAACCTGGTAGATAAAGGGCTTATGAAAAGCGATCTCCCCATTTGGTGCTGCGACCGTTAGGCCGCCATCGGCAGTCAGCTTGAGTTTTTTGGCCCCCGCGAATTGAAGCCGGATCGGCTTTGGATTTGCTCCTGGCGCTACAACGAAGTCATATTCCAACTGCCGCTTGTTGCCGTAATAGACCAGATCGATCCCCGGATACACGCCCGCGTATTGGACCTTCGAGTAGGTGGGCACGTCACTGTGCCACTTGGCCGGGTCATTGCCAATGAAGTAATTGGCCTTGCCGGGCAGTTGGTCGACTCCGGTTACATGCAAATTACGGCTGGCTCCGGCTAACTCCATCCGTATCACGTCGGTCTTCCTCGTCTGACGCACAGAGCCGGCTTTCAGGCTATTTCCGACAGCCCTTTCAGGGGTTGTGTTTGCGTGTTCCCGTCTGGTCAGCGCCAGCACTGCTGATGAATCCGTCAGGTATAGCGAGTAACCACTGCCCTGTGACTGGAACTTCACCTCGGGATCGCTCTGCCCCTTGTTAACTTCAAAACTCAACGGCAGCTTGCCGTAGTTTTCGGCTACGGCGGAATGGCTTGGGGTGGATGCTTTTTGGCCTTGCGCACCCAACGGCATGGCCAACGCCAAGGCTAACCAGAGCAGACAGCCTGCTCTCTGCAGCGAGTTCATTGGTTGCAGGTAAAACCTGGGAAGACGAACAATCGCGGGGGCGAGGCCAAACTGATGCATGATCGAGATGCTCCTGGGGATCTGGTTGATCCCTTTCCTGACAGGAGCATAGGGCGCGAGTTATTTATTGGACATCTCCCATTTGGGAGATATTTTGGGTCGGAATGCCCAATCTTGCTGCGAAAAGGCGTGGATGGGGACTATTTGCGAAAATATCTCCCAAATGGGAGATGCGCGCTTTGTTTTCGGTTATTTAGCATACCGATAACCCTTCCTCAGTCACTCCCTCATCTTTGGCCAGTCCTAAGGATTTGCGGCCACGCTGCCGCTTTGGAGAAAAAACATGAGATTTGCTGCAACGGAGAACCGGCTGTTCCTCTGGATTTCTGCTTTCATTCTGATTCCTGCCATCGCGGGAGCACAGAACACGACTACCAAGAAGACGTATGACCCTCCGCCAGCCAGACCTTCTCCTCCGCCAGAGCGGTCGTCACCACCTCCGCAGCGGTCGTCGCCTCCAGCCGAACGGCCCTCGCCTCCTCCAGAACGCCCGTCCTATACGCCTTCGCCGGAGCGCCCGTCTTACACGCCTCCCGCCCCTGCGCCGCGCCCCTACACACCCCCCTCATCGAGCGGGAGTGATAGTGGCGCAAGACCATCAAGTCCGGCGCCTTATACTCCACCGCGCAGCTACACGCCGGGCTCTCCAGCGGGCAACGGTACACCGCGTCCCCCGTCGCCTTCAGTCGGTACAACCTACACCCCGCGCGTCTATACACCCGGAGCTTCCAATGCAGGAGGCGCGGGAGCAGCACATTCCTCAGGCGGAGCCACGGTTTATACCCCGCACTCATCTACGGCAGGAACGACGTACACGCCGCATACGACAGGAACCGGTACTGCGCCTGCAGGCCGGGATGCGAGCGGCTCGGAAGGTGTGAAGAGCGCCAACGGAGTGACCACCTACACGCCCCACGCCGCCACCGGCAGCAGTGCCACTCCCGCTGCAACGAGAGTTGGAGGCAGCACCTCTGCCTCCTATGTTCCACGAAGCTCTTCCGCAGGAATCGCAACGAGTGCTGGAGCACACACTGTCTACAGCATTCCGGCGGCAGCCGCGGGTAGCAAGACTGCTTCAGGCGCATCGACGCTCACCACTGCCGGATCGCAATCGGTGCTGCATCAGGTCAACTCCGCCCGTGCTGGCTTAACCGGAGTCAACAAAAAACCGATCCCCGAGGGCCAGGTCGCCGTGCATCCGGATGGCAAGCTGACGGTGAGCGCGACCAATGGCCGGCAATTCGATCTGCGTCCAAATGGAACCCTGGCTTCTTTCCGCAAGCCCGGAGAAAACGCGACATTCCGCGGAAATGGGCATCTGGCCTCCCTGCATACGGCCACTCTCGATATCAACCGTGGTCCACGCGGGCAGAGAATTGTCGTTACCCAGCGTCCCGATCATAGCCTTCTGGTCAGCACTGGGCGCCAGTCCGGGTATTTACAGCGAACGGTCGTTCATAACGGGCACTCCTATATCCAACGCACCTACGTCACCGGCAACCTGCGTGTCTCGCGTGTGTACAGCACCTATACCTATCATGGGTTGCTGCTCGATCATTACGTTCCGGGTTACTTCTATGCTCCGGCGTTTTACGGATGGGCCTACTACCCGTGGAATACCCCAGCGGCCTACACGTGGGGCTGGCTCGGAACACCGTGGTATGGATATTACGGGCCGTATTTCTCTCCCTGGAATAGCTATCTGAGTGGCGCCAACTGGCTCACCGACTATTACCTGAGCCAGACGCTCGCAGCGGGCTACCAGCAACAGGATCCCGCCACAGCCGGCGACCAGGACGCTGACGACAGCATTCCCCAGGACGGCAGCGATGACGCCTATGCCCAGACTGATACTCCCATCACTCCCGAAGTGAAGCAGGCCATCGCCGAAGAGGTGCAGCAGCAGCTCGCCTATGAGAATGCAGCAGCCACACAACCAGACCCGGCCCAGGCTGCAACCCTCACCGACCTGCCGCAGGTTCTGACGCCTAACCACGTCTTTGTGGCGGACCAGCCGCTGAATATCGTCACTGCCGATTCGCAGGCGTGCGGACTCTCTGCCGGGAATGTTCTGCGGATAGTTGCTGCACCAGCGGACGGGTCGCCGACAGCCGACCTGACCGTGGTCAGCAGCCGGCGCGGCGATTGTCCCGCCGGGGTGCAGGTCACCGTCTCCCTGCAAGACCTCCAGGAGATGCAAAACAACTTCCGCACCCAACTGGACCAGGGGCTACTGCAGCTGCGCGACCAGCAAGGCCACGCAGGCCTGCCGGGAGCGCCGCAGTCGGCCATCGCCCCGCCGCCCAGACCGGCAGACGATGTTCCCGCCAACAGCCAGAATGTGCAGGCGCTTCTTCAGGCCCAGCAGCAGCAGGCCAACCAGGCCGAGGCCGGAGTGACGCAGGTGGCCTTCGCCAACCCGCAGCAGTAACACTGCCGGTAACACAATCGACCCAACTACGGGCAGAAACAGGGATGTCCCTGCTTCTGCCCGTGCCGTGAAAAGGAGAAAGAGCATGAAGTTCCAGAAGATATTGGTGGCCAGCTTTGTTTGCGGAATCGCGTTGACTCTCAACGCCCAGAAGACCGTTGCGCCACCACCCAAACCCACCGACAGCGGCCCTTCGCTCGCCGCCACCATGCAGTTCCTTCAGGAGAAACTAAACGGCATCGGCAAAGTTTCCTTCGTAAGTTTTCAACACAACACCACGTCGGGGGAAGATAACATCAACACCTTCACCGAGGAGGTCACCAACGTCATCGCCGATGCGAACCAGTGCCGGATCACCTTCCACTGGAAAGCAACACGAGATGGTGCGACCATGAGCGATATTGATGCCGGGGTACCGTTGCGCGACGCCCAGGATGTCGTGATAGAGCCCCTTGCACAGAATCTAAACGAAGTCAATGCGGCTGCAGGCAATCCCAACTTAATCGCTTCATCCACCAATCCTCCTCTGACGGCTCTGTTGGTGCGCCGACCGCACGGCGGCGTCAACTTTTTCCCATTCACCGATTCCCAGCTCGCCGACCGCGTCGCTAAAGCCATGACCCACGCTATTGAACTCTGCGGCGGTGGAAACAAAGATCCCTTCTAAATCAGGAGTAAGTTTCGCTATGAAAACCATACGCACTACTCTGTCTATTCTTGCCCTCGGCCTGATGGCCTTCTCTTCGGCCTCCGCCCAGAAGGCCGTCGCACCGCCTCCCAAGCCAACCGACAGCGGACCGTCGCTGGCCGCCACCATGCAGTTCCTTCAGGACAAGCTAAACGACATCGGCAAAGTCTCCTTCGTAGAGTTCCTCCACAACACCACGACGGGAGAAGATTTCACCGAAACCAACACCTACGAGATCACCAATGCCACCGCCTACCCAGACCAGTGCCGGATTGCCTTCCACTGGAAAGTCACACAAAATGGTGCGACCGAGAGCGATGATGTTCATGCCGGGGTCCCATTGCGCGACGTCCAGGACGTTGTGATAGAGCCACTCGCACAGTATCAAAACGAAGTCGATGCTGCCGCAGGAGCACCCAACATAATCACTTCATCCACCAATCCTCCTCTCTCGGCTCTGGTGGTGCGTCGCCCGCACGGCGTCGTAAACTTCCTCCCGTTCACCAACCCCCAACTCGCCGACCGAGTCGCCAAAGCCATGACCCACGCAGTAGAACTCTGCGGCGGCGGCAACAAAGATCCCTTCTAAATAGGAGTAAGTTTCGCTATGAAAACCATACGCACCACTCTCCCTCAAGAGCAAAAGTCTGCTCGCAGTACTGCTACTGGTCGTTTTTCTCTCGCTCGGCGCGACGCAAGCCTGGGCCGACACCATCACCGTCTTTAGCGCCAGCGGAACCTTCGGCGACGGTCTCTGAGAGCGACTTGGTCCATATTTGGGACTTGCAGGCAACGACCTGAGAGGTATTTCCCAGGTGTATCACTTCTGTATCACACCAGTTATTAGATGCTTGTAAGTTGGTGAGAGCGCTGGGGCTCGAACCCAGGACCAACGCCTTAAAAGGGCGATGCTCTACCAACTGAGCTACGCTCTCGAACCACACTACCAAGGTAGCACATTCAGCCACGGAATTTTCACCCCGCGCACTCCCCGCGGCGCCGGAAAAAGGTCCCCGATCCCGGTTGCGAAATCCCCCACCTTCGCCAGACGTAAGATATCGCAATCACCATATTTTACGCGGTCATCCCCCATCTCTTCTATCCGGTCACACTTAAGTCGCACTACGGTTTCATTGACTTGAACTAGTCCCCACAGTAGCCTCAGCGTATTGCAGGATAACGGGTGCAATTCCGCCTTTTTGAACTGGCAGCAAACCGGAGCAGTTAAATAAAAACATCGCAGTTCAGCAACACAGGACCACCAGTTATGGACTCCCGCAACACCGACAAGATCGATGAATCCGTAGCAGACACCCCGGAAGATGTGGCCGTCCTCTACTCCTGGGCGAACCTGCACGGTGCGAAGTACCGCGACTTCTCCGCCTCCCGCAGAGAGTATCGCGCGCAGTTGAGGCATCGCGCCGCAGAACAGGTGCGCGAGCAGGCCCTCCTCGCTCAGGCTGAAGCCGAGACCGCCGCCGCCGCCGCAGAATCCGCCGCCCGCAAGGCAGCAGAAGCCGCCCGCGTCCATCAGGTGGGTGAGGCCGACTCGTCCATGCGCCGCGCTCTCCGCCAGGCCGAAGAAGCCGCACGCACCGCCGCTGCCGAGCGTGTCGAAGCTGCTCGCCGCGCCGAGGCCGCCGCCATCGCCGAAGCAGCCGCACGCCGCGAAGAACGAGAGATCGCCGAAGCCCACGCCTCCGCACAGCGTCAGGCCGCCCGTTTCGCAGAATCGGAGATGCGACGCAAAGCAGCCGAGGCTCAACCAGCATCGCAGGAGATTCCAGGCAGTATCCCCAACAAGATCCTTGCCTCAACTCCTGACCTAATTCCAGACAGCATCTCCGGTCAGTACATCGGCTTCTCCACTCCGCGAGCGCCTATCTCCTCTCAGCCTGTCCTGCGCCCCGTGACGCAAACAGAATCGATCCCGCCTCCCACTGCACCCGCCCAGCCGGACTTGAGCAGTGACAGCGTGCGCGGCTCCTCTGCGCCCACCGCCTTGCCGCTCGATCGCAGAACCTCCTCCAGCCGTCACACCGCGCCGCGCCGCCCCCAGGGCTATCATCCCGACGATGCCTCCGGAGTCCGCCAGATCTATCGCGGCCCCGACCTCGATTCGCCGGCAAAATATACCTCCAGCAGCTCCGCGCGACATACCATCGCGTTAGAGCGTCGCTCCGTCTCAGCGCCCTCCCGGGAATCGAATCCTCCGGCCGAATATAACGTCTCCTCACCGCGTCTCTATCTCAACGCTAATGAAAGTCAGGCTCCGTTTATGGGTCAACGCAGCTCCGATCCTCAGATCCAACCCGCTCAACCCGCTCGCTCCTCTCAGGGCGAGCCCACTCCCTCCAATCCCCCCACCGCCGGCCAGTGGCCGCCAACTTCCCTTGACCGGGTACAAGATCGGCTGCCGGATCGTCCCCAACCGACCGATCCTTCCAGCCCCGACGCCAATCCTGTCGTCAGGACTCCCACGCCGCGTCCAAACTCGTCGCGCATGATGCCGTCCGCTCCCTCATCCAGGCCTCTTTCGCCCTTCTCGCAGGCGCTCATCCCCTCAGACTCCACCCGTGGCCGCCGCGCCCAGGACGACTTCGACTACCAGCAGTCCCAGGGCTTTCCCGACCGCCGCAGCGCATCCGAAAGCATCCCCGAGCCTCCAACACTCTCCGCGCAGCGGTCTGCCAATCAACCCGACCCCGCCGGTCCCGCATGGCTCTACGCTCCCCCCGCGCAGCAGTTCCAGTCCCCCCAGGTTCAATCCAGGCCCATCGCCGCGCCGTCTTCGCCCCTCCAGTCCTCCGTTGCCGACACGCTCCAGCACTCCCGTGAGCGTGTCGCCGCCCGCTGGTACGCTCTCAAAGGCGTCTTCGAGCAGCCCGGCCAGGACCAGCCCGAAGCGGCTCCAGTACGGCAGAAAGAGACCCGCACGCCCGTCCTGGCAGTCTTCTCGCTCGCCGGAGGCGTAGGAAAAACCAGCCTCGTCGCCACAGTCGGTCGCGCCCTCTCGTCCATGGGAGAAAAAGTCCTCCTCACCGACACCACCTCGCACGGCCTGCTCCCCTTCTACTTCGGGGCCAGCGAGCTTCGTCACGGCACCGTCCGCACCTTCTCCCCGCCCAGCGGAAGCACCGACGCCCCCATCTACCTCGTCAGCTACGACGTCGAGCAGAAGGGAAGCGACGAAGCCGCGCAGGAACAGATCGCCGAAGACATCGTCAACAACAGTCGCGGCACCCATCGCATTCTCCTCGACCTCACCGTCAACTCCAGTTGGATCGTCAACCGCCTCGCCCGCCTCAATCCAACGATCCTCGTCCCCGTCGCGCCGGACATGAACTCCGTCATCAGTCTCCAGACGGTCGAAAAGTTCTTCTCCGGTGTCAACGACGGCGACGGACGCCCGATGCAGCCTTTTTACGTGCTCAATCAGTTCGACACCTCGCTGCCCCTGCACCTCGACGTCCGCGAGGTCATGCGCCGCCAGCTCGGAGAGCGCCTTCTGCCCTTCGTCATTCGCCGCGCTCCAGCCGTCAGCGAAGCTCTCGCCGAAGGCATGACCGTCGTCGACTACGCCCCCGACGCCCACGTCTCCGAGGACTATCTCAACCTTGCCACCTGGCTCCGCGCCGTCGCTGCTCCTGCCACCGCTGGCTTCCGCAATGTCAGGTGGAGTGAGAGATGAACACGTCACCGCTCCTGCAGCAGTTCGAGGCAGGCGACGCGGCTCTCTTCAAACTTGTTCGCTTCGTCCTTCTGCTCGGCGGAACCCTCCTGCTCGGCTTCACAGCCATCCTCCCGCTCGCATGGCCGCAGCAGCTCCTCATCGGCACTCTCACCGTGGCCGTCGTCCTCTGGCTCGACCGCGGCTCCGGCTCCTACTTCATCACCCTCACGCTTCTTCTCGTCTCCATCTTCTCCACCTTCCGCTACGGATTCTGGAGACTCCACGCCGCCGAACGATTCTTCTTCGCGACCCGCTCAAAAGCCGCCCCGCTCGACGCCATCTTCATCCTGCTTCTCCTCTTTGCCGAAACCTACGCCGCCGTTACTCTCTTCGTCGGCTACATGCAGACGCTCTGGCCCCTGCGCCGTGCCCCGGTAGCCTTGCCGGACGACCCCGATCTCTGGCCCGCCGTCGATCTCCTCATCCCAACCCTCAACGAGCCGCTCTCTCTCGTAAAATTCACCGCTCTCGCCGCAAGAAACATCGACTGGCCCCACGGCAAACTCAACGTCTGGATCCTCGACGACGGCAACCGGGCCGAGTTCCGCCGCTTCGCCGAAGAAGCCGGCCTAGGCTACATCGCTCGCAAAGACGCCAGCCACGCCCGCGCCGGCAGTATCAACGCCGCGCTCAGCGGCCTCAGCGCGCCTTACGTTGCCATCTTCGACTGCGACCACGTCCCCACCCGCAGCTTCCTCCAGATCACCCTCGGCTGGTTCCTGCGGGACAGCAGACTGGGAATGCTCCAGACCCCGCATCACCTCGACTCCTCCGCGCGCAATCCCGAACAACTCAACGTCGTCCCCGATAGCAGCGGCTTCTTCTCCAACATCGTTCAGGACGGCAACGACTTCTGGAACGCAACCTTCTTCTGCGGCTCCTGCGCCATCCTTCGACGCACCGCGCTCGACCAGATCGGCGGCATCGCAGTCGGCACCGTCACCGAAGACACTCACACCTCGCTCCGCATGCAAAGAAACGGCTGGAACGCAGCCTACATTAACATCCCGCAGGCCGCGGCCCTCGCCGCCGACCGTCTCGACGGACACGTCCGGCAGCGCATTCAATGGGCACGAGGAATGGCCCAGATCCTCCGCACAGAAAATCCCTTCTTCGCCCGCGGGCTCACCCTCGCGCAGCGCCTCTGCTGCTTCAATGCAATGACGCACTTCCTCTTCGCTCTTCCGCGTCTCATCTTCCTCACGGCGCCGCTGGTCTGCCTCCTCTTCGGCCGCGTCAATATCCCCGGCTACTGGGCCGCCATCCTCGCCTACGCCTTCCCCCACCTCGCGCTCTCAAGCATCGCCAACGCCCGCATTCAGGGGCACCGCCGCTTCTCCCTCTGGAACGACATCTGCGAGACCGTCCTCGCCCCCTATCTCCTTCTCCCCATACTCCTCGCCTTCCTCAATCCCAAAGCAGGCCGCGTCAAACAACCGCCCACCTACGCCATCGTTAACCGCAGCTTCTTCGACCGCCGCACCGCGAAGCCCTTCTTCCTTCTCATCGGAACCAACCTCCTCGGTATCCTCTGCGCCATCCCGAGACTCGTCCGGCTTCCCATCGCAGCGCACGCCTTCCCCTTCAACCTCCTCGCGGGAATGTACGACGTCCGCCACACAGGCCTCATCGTCATCAATCTCCTCTGGGCTTGTTTCAACCTCGTCATTCTCAGCGTCGCAACCTCAGTCGCATGGCAGAGCCGCCAGAGCCGTCGCGCCCTCCGCATCGCCATGACTGTCCCCGCCGACATCGAACTCGCCGGCTCCATCCTCAGCGGCCTCACCTCCGACGTCTCCACCGGCGGCCTCCTCATCCGCATGGAACACGCCGTCCTCGCCAATCCCGGAGACCCCATCCGCGTCACGCTCCCTGTCTTCAGCGGCAGCGCCACCCTGCCCGCAACCCTCGTTGGAGTCAGCGGCAATCTTCTCCGCGCAAAGTTCGATCCGCTCACCCTTGACCAGGAAGAAGCCCTCACCATCGTCCTCTTCTCCCGCGCCGACACCTGGCTGGGATGGGGCGAGGAGCGCGAACCCGAAAAACTTCTCACCACCCTCCGCCGCACAGTCCGTCTCACTCTCCGAGGCCTTGGCCAATCCCTCCGAAACAACAAGCAGCCGGAGCCCAATCAGCCGGCAAATCTCGCCTCCACCATCGCACCCCTCATCCTTCTCGCTGTCCTCTTCGCCACCCATCCGCTGGCCGGCCAGAAACCATCCCCAATCAATCCCCACCCCACGCAAATCAACATCCAGAAACTCGACGACACAGCCCCAAACCCAAACCCAGCCTCAAACCCAGATCAAAATCAAGACTTAATCCCAAGCCTCCCCGACGATCTCACCCTCCTTCCCGCGCCCTTCTTCGCGCAGACCGATCTCCAGCCCGCCATCCCAATCGTCTTCCTCGCCCAGCCTTCCCCCAAAGCCCTCGAAGCCGCCGGTATCGTCGCCTCATGGTTCGGAATCCTTGCCCCCAACCGCCAGGTCCGCTTTCCCGTCACCATCGGCGCAATTCCATCCGGCAACGCCATCGTCATCTCAGAAAAAACCGCAACTCTCCCGGCCTCGCTCCAGTTGGCCCCAAACTCACGTCCAACCATCGCCATCCGCACCGCTCCCTCCGATCCCTCCTCCAAACTCCTCATTCTTACCGCCAACTCACCTGACGGCCTCCTCACCGCAGCAAGGGTCCTGGCCCTCAAGCGCGATCTTCTCCAGGGCTCCACCTTCCGTATCTCCCCAATCGGCGTCTCCCTCCCAGGCCAACCCTCTGACGAGCCGCGCCCCGTCAGCACGGAAAAAATCACAATCCTTCCCGACCTCAAACTCTTCGCCACCACCGGCTACCCCTTCACTCGCAAACCCGATCTCTCCGGCACAGCCGTAGTCCTCCCTGAAACTCCAGCGCCAGAAGAGATCGAGCTCTATCTCGCTCTGATGGCCCACTTCGCCGCTGGCACCGGCTACCCTGTCCTCAGCGTCACCGTCACCAACCCAACCGGCATCACATCCGGCGATGCCAAAGACTATCTGGTCCTCGGCACCGTGAACGATCAGCCCGCCATCGCCCGTCTCAACCCCTCCCTGCCCGTCGGCATCGATGGCAGCGGCCTCCACATTCAGGACACGCAAGGTTTCTTCGCCCCGCTCGAGCACGCCTGGTGGAAGGTCCGCAGCCTCGACCGCGTGCAGCCCGCTCAAATCGAGACCGCCGGCGGCCTGCCCGACGCCCTCATCGAAGCCATCGAGTGGCCCCGCCGGTCCGCCCGTTCCGCCGTCCTCATCCTTCTGCGCGACAAAGGCGCAGTCCCCAGCTTCCTCTCCTCCCTCAAATCCTCCCAATCGGAGATCTCCCAATCCGTCAGCGTTCTGCAGGGCTCGCGCTTCACCTCCTACCGCATCGGCGGCGATGTCTACCGCACCGGCTCCCCATCCTTCTGGCTCCGCCTGAACCTCTTCTTCGCTGACTATCCGTGGCTCATAGTCCTCCTCATCTTCACCGCCTCCTCTCTTATGGCTCTGATCTTTCGTTCCACACTGCGCCGCAAGGCTCGCACCCGTCTGCAGGGAGACGGCTGGGCACAACCAGAGCCAAGCTCCTGGTAGCAGGTTTACTCTGCTGCCCCGCATGGGGTGCCCCACAATAGTCGTTGTTGCGAAAGGGCGCGGCTTCAGTCGCGCGCTGACGCCATGAAACTTTACCAGCACCGTGTTTTCAGCAATCATCGGAAGACATCGGAAGACCGATCTATTCCCTGCCATTTCTTCACCCGGAAAGTCCGCTAAACAATCCCCCGAACACGCGACCTTTCCATATATGGAATTCCCTTGAATTACATTTCACTCACACGTATAACTTGGCGGTACCCTCCACGTACTTCCGTTCCTCTATTAACTCGGCGCTAAGCCGTGCACTGTATCAAGGGCCTTATGACCGAACGAGCAGCACAGCAAGCAGAGCAACTGCGCCCATCTTTTAGGCATTTCCTCGCCTTGGTTACTCTCGGCCTCACCGCAGTCACAGCGTCTGCGTCCAAACCCGACAGCGTCCCGGACTGGGTACGCACCGCCGCTCAGCAAAAGCTCCCCGAGTACTCCAACGAGACCGACGCGGTCGTCCTGCTCGACGACACCACCTACACCGTCGCGCCCGACGGCAGCGCGGTCGAGCATCATCGGCGCGTCGTCAAAATCCTCCGCCCCCAGGGCAGGGGAGAGGGCATCGTCGGCGTAGCTTTCGACAAAGACACCAAAATCCTCTCCATGCATGTCTGGAGCATCGGCCCCGACGGCCACGAGTACGCGGTCAAGGACAACGAGATGACCGAGCATGGTTACGGCGAAGGACATCTCTTCGAGGACGACAAAGTCCGCGTCGCCACCGCGCCAGGACGAGATCCCGGAGGCGTCGTCGCCTACGAGTACGAGCAGCGCGGCCACCCCTTCCTCACCGAGAAGACCTGGTTCTTCCAGGGCCATCTCCCTCACCTCAACCAGACCTTCACCCTCGAGCTTCCTCCCAACTTCACCTACGGCACCGTCTGGGCCCACGCAAAACAGGCGCCTCCTATCGATCTCGAACATCAACGCTGGCGCTGGGCCATGGACAACACCCCCGCTGTCGATCTCAGAGACGTCACCCTCCGGCCCGCAGCCATCTCGCTCGATGGCCGCATGACCATCCACTACACAGGCCCAACCATTCCCGCGCCAACCAACGGCACATGGCAAAGCATCGGCGAGTGGTACCAGACAATCTCCAAAGACCGTCTCGTCCCCACCCCTGAGATCGCCGCCAAAGCCAGCGAACTTACCGCCGGCAAGACCGACTTCTACGACAAGACCGAAGCCATCGCCGAGTTCGTCCAGAAACAGGTACGCTACTTCGCCATCGAGATGGGCATCGGCGGCTACCAGCCGCACCCGGCCGGCGACATCTTCCGCAACCGCTACGGCGACTGCAAAGACAAGGCCACCCTGCTCACCGCCATGCTCTCAACCGTCGGAGTCCATGGCGCTCTCGTCATGGTCGACCATCGCCGCGGAGTCATCGATCCCGACGCCCCATCGATCGTTGGCGACCACATGATCGCCGCAATCGAGATCCCCAAGGGCTACACCTCGCCCAGACTTCGCAGCGTCGTCACCGCCAGTACCGGCCGCCAGTACCTCATCTTCGATCCCACCTGGGAAAAGACCGCCTTCGGCCAGCTCGAGCACAACCTCCAGGGTGGTTACGGCGTCCTCATGGAGGGCAGCGACAGCCAGATCATCCAGTTCCCGGTCCTGCCGCCAGACCTCAACACCATCCGCCGCACCGCCAGCTTCCAGCTTCAGCCCGACGGCACGCTCAAAGGAACCGTTACCGAAAAACGCTTCGGCGACCTCTCCGAAGACGATCGCTTTCTCTACACCATGGCCGACGTCAAGCGCCAGACCGAGTATCGCGACCGTGTCCTCGGCCAGGACTTCACTAGCTTCTCTGTCTCCGGCTTCCAGGTGCAGAACGCCGAGGCCCTCAACAAAGATCTCACCACCTCCTTTTCCATCTCCGCCGAACGCTTCGGCAAACCCACAGGCCCTCTGCTCATGATCCGCCCTCGCGTCCTCGGCAGGGAAGACCTCGACGTCAACCACAAAAAGCGTCACGACGTCCCCATCAATCTCGACCAGACCATGCAGGCCCAGGACGACTACACCATCGAGCTCCCGGCGGGCTACACCGTCGACGAGATACCCGACCCCATCAAGCTCGATCTCGGCTTCGCTTCCTATGAGAGCTCCAGCAGCGTCAAGGACAACGTCCTCCACTACACCCGCACCTACACCGTCCGCGAAGTGACTCTTCCCGCCGACAAATACCCCGACGTCCAGAAGCTCGCCGGCGTCATCGCCGCCGACGAAGACCGCAACGCCGTCCTCAAAAAGCAATAAAACCGCACCCTGACAAAAAACCAACCGCCCCGGACGAAAGGCTTCTCTCTACGAACAGTCAAGGACGCAAATCATGAATATCTCAGGCCGCTCTCTCATCCGCCTTTCTCTTCTCTCTGCCTTTTTTTCCGCCTTTGCCTCGCTCTCCGTTGCATCCGCGCACGCGCAGCAGTGGACCCCGCCCACGACCGAAGAACTTTCGATGACCTCGCAGTCCGAAGTCCCCGGTGCTGCCGCCGTCTATCTCTACCGCGAGGAGACCACCGAAGACAAGCTCCACATGTTCAGCATCTACACCCGCCTCAAGGTCCTCACCGATCTCGGCAAGGAGTACGCCAACGTCGAGTTGGGCTTCGCCCATGGCAATGAAGGAGTGGGCTACACCGTCGAAGACATCCAGGGCAGGACCATCCATTCCGATGGAACCATCATCCCCTTCACCGGCAAGCCCTACGAGAAACTCATCGAAAAAGGGCAGGGCGTCAAATTCATGGCGAAGGTCTTCTCCCTTCCCGACGTCGAGGTCGGCAGCATCATCGAATATCGCTACAAGCTGCGCTACGACGATCATTACTTTTTAAATCCCGACTGGTACATCCAGTCCGATCTCTTCACACGTAAGGCCCACTACGCCTGGCGCCCCACCGACAAGCAGTTAATTACCGGCGACGGTCGCGAGCAGCTCACCAGCTCCATCGCGTGGTTCCCCATCCTTCCTGATGGCACCGAACTTAAACATACCCAGGTTCCCGGTGCAGGGCCGATCGGTGGCCCACAGAACGTCTTCGAACTTGACGTGAACAATATTCCTCCCGCGCCCAACGAAGATTTCATGCCGCCCATCCGCGCCCTCACCTACAGGGTGCTCTTCTTCTACACGCCTTATCGCACCGGCGCGGAGTTCTGGAAGAACGAAACCAAATTCTGGTCCAAAACGCGAGACAAATTCATCGGCCCCGGACCAGCCGTCACCGCCGCAGTCAAAGATCTCGTCGCCCCAACCGACACGCAGGATCAGAAACTCCGCAAACTCTACGCCGCCGTCATGAAGCTCGAAAATACCAGCTACACGCGAGCACACTCCAGCGCCGAAGAGAAGGCCGAGGGCTTCAAGGAAGTCCACACCACCGACGACATCTGGACCCGCAAGCGTGGAAACGACGACCAGATCACCGAGCTCTTTGTCGCTATGGCCCGTGCCGCTGGAATGAAGGCCTACCTTGCCAAAGTCACCAATCGCGACCGCAGCCTCTTTATCCCCGGTTACATGAGCCTCTCTCAACTCGATGACGAGCTCGCCATCGTCAACCTGGACGGCAAGGAGCAGTACTTCGACCCCGGCTCCCGCTACTGTCCTTACCAGCACCTGGCCTGGAAGCACAGCATGACCGCCGGAATCAGGCAGGCCGACTCCGGATCCGACTTCGCCAACGCCCCACCCGAGTCCTATACTTATTCCCGCACGCAGCGTGTCGCCGATCTCACTCTCGACCAGCAGGGAGTGGTCTCCGGCAACATCACCATGACCTACATGGGCTCTCCGGCGCTGCGCTGGCGCCAACGCTCCCTCACCGGAGACTCCACCAGCCTCGAGCGCGAGATTCACGCCAGCATCGAGCGCATCGTCCCTCCCGGCATGGAGGTCAAGGTCTCCTCCATCGACCAGATCGAGGACTACGAGAAACCTCTCATCGTCAAGCTCGACGTCAAGGGCACTCTTGGCTCCTCCACCGGCAAGCGCCTTCTTATTCCCGGCGATATCTTCGAAGCCAACTCCAAACCCGCCTTCCCCCACGAAAAGCGCGAGATCCCCGTCTATTTCAACTACGCCCACATGAATCAGGACGCCGTCAGGATCAAGTTCCCGCCCACCTTCACCATCGAGTCCCTCCCCGCCGCGGATAAATACGGCTTCGAAAAGTTCGCCGTCTATAGCCTGACATCCGAGTCAAACGCCAACAGCTTCACCGTGCGCCGTAACTTCTCCATGGCCGAGATCGTCTTCCAGCCCAAGGAGTACCCAGGCCTCCGAGGCTTCTACTCCAAATTTGAAACCAAGGATCAGGAGTCCGTCGTCCTCACAACGGCCCCAGCCGCTCCAAAACCCACTCCGTCCGGAAATTAAATCCCGCGCCGCCTGTCCCGCACCTTCAGGGCAGGCGGCAAACCTTCACTGCCTCATTCGCATACTCGCACGCAAACGAAGTAGCCGCGCTTCGTGCCAGCACAACCCACGTCACTCCAAACGGTCTCAGCTTCGCCAGCCGCGTCGCATCCGGCTCCGCATCCAATCTCGCCTGCGCCGCCTGCCCTTCCAGCCACTCTGCCGCAAGCTCCGGCTTATTCGTCACAACTCCGCCATCCTTCGAGAAGTCCGGCAGCACCCCCCGCTCCGCAATCGCCCGAAAGCTCTGCGCATCCTCGCCCGGCTTCGTGATGTAATCCGCATCCAGCGCAAACACGGCATCCTTCGGCGTGTTCCTGCTGATCCACGCAAAGGCCCGTTCAAACGGATTCGCCGCGCTATCACCCCACGCAAGCGCCCCCGGCAGCTCCAAATGCCGCGAAGCGGGAAAAGTCATCCGATCCGTTGCCACCATCGCGCCCGCGAGCAGCGAAAACGCCGCCACCCATCGCAGCCGCCGCCGCTGCAACACTCGTTCCCCCAGCCACGCTCCCACTAGCAGGGTCATCACCACATACACCAACTGAAAGATCCGCAGCGGCTGCATCCTCGCCACCAGATGCGTCTTCATCCCCGTCCGCGCAAACATCACCGCCACCGCAACCGCCATCCCGCCAGCCGCCGCAGCCATGCGAGCCAGCCCCACCCGCGCCGCATCCCCATCCCCATCCCTGCGCCGCCCCATCGCAACCACCGACAGAATCGCCAGCGGCGCAACCAGCCCCATCCACTCATACCAGTGCCACTCGCTCAAAAACCAGTACGTCCGAGTCAGCATCACCCTCTGATAAATCTCACTCTCCGGTGGAGCGGCAATCGGCAACCCCGCCGCCATCGCCACCGCCGTCAAACCCAGTCCCACCGTGCCCCAAACTCGCACCCCCCGGCTCGGAGACATCGCCACCGCCAGCAGCATCACAGAGCCCAGCGCATACGCCCCCATCAGCGGATGCATCACCCCAGCCCCCGCCAGCGCCGCGCAGCACAGCGCCAGCCCGCGCCGCCGATCCATCATCCCTTCGCCGTTCGCAAACTGAGGCAGCAGAAACTCCAGCGCCCCCACCAGCGCCAGCAGAGCCAGCGGAGTCGACACACTCCGCGCCGTCACATACGGGTCCATCAGCATCAGCGAAGTCCCCGCAATCGGCAGCGTCATCCACGCCGCCAGCAAGGCAACCGCACCCCCCCGCGCCTCACGCGAAACAAAACACCGCGCCGCCAGCAGCCACGCCGCAAACAGCGTCATCCAGAACGTTGCCCCATGCACCAGCAGCACCACCACCTCCACGCTCAGCCGCGATTCGCGAGCCAGACCGGCCACCATCGGCGCAAACAGCGAATATCGCAGATGTCCCACCACAAACTCTGCCCCACTCGGATAAAGCCCCGGATCAAGCAGTCGCTTAATCTCCGGAAGATAAACGCCTCCATCCTCCGCATAAGGATGGTAGCCATGCACCAGCACCGCGGCAACCGTCAACGCGGTCACCAGCGCAGCCGCGAATCCTCGCTCCCACCGATACTCCTCAAGTCTCAGTTGTTCCGAACTGATCGGTGTTGCTAACGATGTAGCCAAATACCCCGTACTCCCTGCCGCGAAAGAATGGTTGCAACCCGAGTGCAGCTCTTACATTGTCCTCTACATAACCAGTGGAAACGAAATCAGCTGGCAACACCGGTCGTCACAGAGAGAAAAACCTCCCGCATAAAATTAGACTGCCAACACAGGGGCAAGGTCTACACGTCTCCGCGATCTCTCAAAAAAGGACATAGCTGTAGCCACGCAGCAGGTGCTCAGAAAACAAACGCAAAATGGACGCAAAGGAAGCGCCAAGGTGTGCGACGGCGACCTTTGCCAACCTTGGCGTCCTTTGCGTTCGCTTTTAAAGCTTCAATCCGTCCAATCCGAAAAATCAGTGGTCGCGCTTCCTCCCCACGTCAGCGGTATCTTCACAGCCGCCGCGCACACCAGACGATACAATCAAAGATGCATGTTTTTTTCCTCGTCGAATCAGCCTGACGCCTTCGCCTCTCCCCCTTGCCGCTCTCCGCGCCGGCTACGCCGAGTCCCCGCATGAGCACCACCGCTACCTCCACAAACCAGCGAAATCTGCTCAAGACCGTTCCCGGCCTGTTCATCAGCGCCTTCTTCCTCTGGTACACCTTCCGCGGCATCTCCTTCAACCAGATCCTCGCCCTGCGTTTCGTCCATCCCGCATGGATCCTCGGCGTCGTTGGCTTCACCTTCGCCAGCCACGGCCTGCGTTGCGTCCGCTGGGCCCAGATGATGCCTCGCGGCGCACGCTCCATCCGCACTCACTTCCTCGTCTGCGCCCGTGTCCTCATGACCTCGCTCGCCGCCAACAACATCCTTCCCCTCCGCATCGGCGACATCATGCGCGTCTTCACCTACGCAGACGATCTCAACGCCTCGCCCTCCACCATCCTCTCCACCGTCATCCTCGAAAAACTCCTCGACATCTTCGTCGTCGTTCTCCTCTTCGTTTCCACCGTCGGTCGCGTCGCCACACCCCGCCTCCGCCTCCTCGCGGACATATCCCTCGCCATCTCCGCCGTCGGCCTCCTCGTACTCCTGGTTGCCGCGCGCAGCTTGCAGCCCCCCATCCAGCGCCTCTTCACCCGCCTGCCCGCCAACCCCAAGCTCGTCAAAGTCGAACACTGGATCAACCTCGCGCTCGACGCCACCGGACGCCTCGGCGTCGCCGAATCGCTCCTGCTTCTTCTTCAAACCGTCTTCGCCTGGATCTGCGAAGGAATGATCTACGTCTCCGCTATCAATCTGCTCGCCCTGCCGGTCGATCGGATAGGTCCCTGGCTCGCCGTCTCCTTCGCCAACCTCTCTTACCTCATCCCCAGCTCTCCGGGAGCGATCGGGCCCTTCGAGCTTGCCGTCAAAACCTCTCTTGTCAACCATGGCGCAGCCATGGGACAGGCCGCCATCTTCGGTCTTGCCTTCCACGCGTGGATGCTCATCTCGGTCACCGGCGTCGGCGGCATCATCTTCCTCACCCACCGCATTCGCATCCACAATCACAAGCCGCTCTACGTCGAAATCGAGCAACTCCCCACCGAACTGCCATAGAAAAAATGGCGCCGCCGAGCAAAGCGAGGCCCACTGTCGCTCATCCTGCCACGACAAGGTACACACGCCACGAAGTGGCCGCCCGAATCGGGGTCCCCGAAAACAGGTCTTCGTTTGCGGGGGCACGGCGCGTAGCGCCCCGTCCGGCAGGACAAGCCTCTGTTAAACTCAAAACAATCCACTACGGGTGAACCCCAAAGCATGTATCGCACAATCCAGCAGTCCCTGTTGGCCCGCATCCAGGCCATCCTTCAGTCGAAGTACGACACCACGCTCACGAACCTCGTCGTCGAGCAGCCGCCTTCGATCGCGCTAGGCGAACTTGCTCTTCCCGTAGCCTTCGAACTAGCCAAGCGCCTCCGCAAAGCCCCCCGCGCCATCGCCACGGAACTAGCCGCAGAACTCAGCACGCAACTCCCCGAAGGTGTAGCCAGCGTAGAAGTAGCCGGCGCAGGCTACCTCAACATCCGCCTCGACCGCGCCGCCACTCTCCGCCGCATCGCCGCCAACCAGCACGCCAACATCGGCGGCCCCGGCTTCCGCCTCGTCGAGCACACCAGCATCAACCCCAACAAAGCCGCCCACATCGGCCATCTCCGCAACGCCATCCTCGGCGACACCTTCCAGCGCCTCCTACGCCCCGACACCTACAAAACCGGCTACGAAGTAGGCGTCCAAAACTACATCGACAACACCGGCGTCCAGGTCGCAGACGTAGTCGTAGGCCTTGTCTATCTCGAAGGCAAAACGCTCACCAGCGCCCGCGAACTCCTCGCCGAACTCCTCGAAACCAACCAGCGCATCGACTATTACTGTTGGGACCTCTACGCCCGCGTCTCCCAGTGGTACACAGCCGACCCCGACCACATCGCCGCACGCAAGCAAATCCGCCTCGACACCCTCCACGCCCTCGAGCTAGGCAACAACGAAACCGCCGAGATAGCCGACCTCATCTCCACCGCCGTCCTCCGCCGCCATCTCGAGACCATGCAGCGTCTCAGCATCGAGTACGACTTCCTCCCCCGCGAGAGCGAGATTCTGCATCTCCACTTCTGGGACGCAGCCCGCCAGCTCATGCTGGAAAAAGGCGTTCTCTACCTCGAAACCGCCGGCAAGAATAAAGGCTGTTACGTCATGCGCCGCGCCGGAACCGAAGCACTCATCGCCCACGAAGGAACCGGCCCCGACCAGCCCGACGAAGACGCCAAAGTCATCGTCCGTTCCAACGGCACCGTCACCTACGTCGGCAAAGACATCGCCTACCATCTCTGGAAGTTCGGTCTACTCCCCAACAAAGACTTCGGCTACGCAAAGTTCCACGAATACCCGACGCACACCTGCTGGATCTCCACGGTCCACGGTGAAACCCCGCACCCCTTCTTCGGCCACGCCGACCACATCTACAACGTCATCGATTCGCGCCAGAACGACCCGCAGAACAACGTCATCGCCGCCCTCCGCGGCATGGGATACACCGAAGCCGCCGGCAACTACACCCACTTCTCCTACGAGATGGTCGCCCTCACCCCGCGCTGCGCCATCGAACTCGGCTACACCATCAGCGAGGAAGACCAGAAAAAATCCTACATTGAAGTCAGCGGCCGCAAAGGCTTCGGCGTCAAAGCCGACGACCTCATCGACCGCCTCATCGCTGCCGCAAAATCCGAAGTCGACACCCGCCACCCCGACCTCACGGAGGCCGAGCGCAAAAATATCGCAAAACAGATCGCCGTAGGCGCGCTCCGTTACTTCATGCTCCGCTTCACCCGCAACACCGTCATCGCCTTCGACTTCAAAGACGCCCTCAGCTTCGAAGGCGAGACCGGCCCTTACGTCCAGTACGCCATCGTCCGCGCCGCGAACATCTTCCGCAAAGCCAACACCACGGAAGCATCCGCGCTCACAGCAATCGAAACCATCCCCACCGAAGCTCTCGCCGCGATTCTCAACACCGAAGAGGGAAGCGTCTGGGAGACCTGGCTCCTCGTCTCGAAACTAACCTTACTCATCGACCAGTGCCTCAACACCGCCGAGCCAGCCTACCTCGCCAAATATGCCTTCCAGCTAGCCCAGCAATTCAACAACTTCTATCACCGCCACCACATCCTCAACGAAACCGACCCCACCCGCAAAGCATTGTTCTTAGCCACAGCAGCCGCAGCCCAACGCGAAATGACCCGCGCCCTCGCCTATTTAGGCATCGAAGCCCCACCCGTTATGTAACCAAACAAGTTACAAAAAAACTTACCACTGATCGCACAGGTGACACAGATAAAAGGACAGAAAAAACAAGATCAAGACGGATCAAACGAGGGAAACAGACGAAAGCGCCCATCGCATTAAATCCGTTTTGATCCGTGTCATCCGTGCAAATCCGTGTTAAGCCTTCTCCCGGATCGCCTCGGCAATTAACCCGAATACCCCCGCACCCACTCCACAATCGACCTGACCGCAATCCCGCTGGGCCCATTCGCCATCCACGGCTTCGTCTCTTCATTCCATGCACACCCCGCAATATCCAGGTGCACCCACGGAGTCTCTCCCACAAACTCCTTCAAAAACATAGCCGCCGAGATCGCCCCGCCCGCCCGGTTCTTCCCCGTATTCATCATGTCCGCAATCTGGCTCTTGATATGTTCCTTGTAATCATCGGTGCAGGGAAGCCTCCAGAACTTCTCTCCCGAAATCTTCGTCGCCGCCTGAAATTGATCCGAAGCAGCATCGTCATTTGAAAACAACCCGGCATTAATCATCCCCAGCGCCACAACACAAGCCCCGGTCAGCGTCGCAGCATCCACCAGATGCGTACACCCCAGCGTCTTCGCATAGTGCAACCCATCCGCCAGCACCAGCCGCCCCTCGGCATCCGTATTCACCACCTCAATCGTCTTACCTGACATCGCCGTCACCACATCGCCCGGCTTGAACGCCTTTCCATCCGGCATATTCTCCGCCGAGCAAACCACCCCAATCACCTTCACCTTCGGCTTCAACTGCGCAATCGCCAGCATCGCCCCGATCATCGCCCCAGCCCCGGCCATGTCGTACTTCATCTTCTCCATGCCTTCCGCAGGCTTGATCGAAATCCCGCCCGTATCGAACGTAATCCCTTTCCCCACCAGCCCAATCACGGGAGCGTCCTTCGCGGCACCCTTGCCCAACGGGGGCTCATACGTCATCACAATCAGCGCCGGCGGCTCCTCCGATCCCTGCGCCACCGCCCAGAACGCCCCCATCTTCAACTCATGCAGCTTCTTCGTCGAATGCACCTCGCACTTCAACCCCACCTCCGCGCACATCGCCGCCGCGCGCTTACCCAGTTCGGTAGGAGTCAACACATTGCCCGGCTCGTTCACCAGTGATCGCGTAAAGTTCTGCGCCGCCGCGACGATCAGCCCTTCGTCAAACCCTTCCTGGATCTCTTCCCGTGTCAACTTCTCCGCTTCATGCGCAATCACCGAGAGCGCTCGCACCGACCGGTCCTTTCGGTCGCTCCGGTAAGTGTCCCAGTCCATCTCCGCCAGCTCCGCACCTTCCACCAGCGCACGCGACATCAGTTTGCACGGCAGCGTCTCCAGGTGTTCATCGGACAACGCATGGTCCTCAGGAAACGCGATGGCCATCTCCCGCACACCAAGCGGCTTGGCCGCGCGCACCGCCGCTCCCGCACCCTTCCTCACCTCATCAACCGACAGGGCCTTCGCCTTGCCCAGCCCCACAATCAGCAGCCGCTCTGCCTTCAACCCACCCGGAGCATGCAGCAGCAGCGTCTCGCCCAGCGTTGCCTTGAACTCCCCCGACGCCAGCACCTTCGCCGCTGCGTCCGTCACCGCATCCGAAGTCGTCAGCAGCGCCGCCAAAGGATCGGCATCCTTCCCGCTTGCAATATCCACAGCAAACACCGCCAGCATCGGCGTCTGAAATCCTGCAGCGTCCTGAAACAGAAGCTTCGTATCCATAGATATCTATCGTAGCGCGACTGGCCCTTTCGCCCGGCCCAAAAACTACAACGAAAGCGCCCTACTGTCGCTGACTCCGCGCCACCGCCGCCTTTGCCTCGTTATCGGCCTCGCGCTTCCGCTCCGTGGCGCGCTTATCCCACTCCTGCTTACCTTTAGCCAGCGCCAGCTCGCACTTCACCCGCCCATTGCGAAAATAAAGCCGCGTCGGGATCAGCGTAAATCCCTTCTGCTTCGTCATCCCCTCGAGCTTCCGCACCTCATTCTTGTGCAGCAGCAGCTTCCGCGTGCGCAGCGAGTCGTGATTCATCGCATTCCCATGCGAAAACGGCCCAATGTGCGCATTCAGCAGAAAGCACTCTCCATCTTTCAGCAGGCCGTAAGCATCCTTCAGGTTTGCCTTCCCCTCGCGGATCGACTTCACCTCGGTCCCGCGCAGCGCAATCCCGGCCTCAAACTTATCCGACAGAGAATAGTTAAAACTCGCCGACCGGTTAAACGCAGCATCTCTCTTGCCCGCCGCCACCGGGTCGCGCTCCTTCTCCTTCACCGCGGCCTTCGGCTGATGAGCGTTCGTCGGGTTGGAAAGGGAACGAGGCATGAACCTTTTACTTTAACATGCCTGCAACTTTAGTCCCACACCCTCGTCTCACCCGCAATCACATGGTGCGTCTAACCATAAACTCAGCAGCCGGAGAGTCTTCACCGGCCTTGAACCAGACATCTTCCGTAGCTGCGAGCCGTGTTCCAAAGCATCCGCGGACAACAATCGCCAACAATGGTAACCCCTTCCTTGAGGTCGAACATTCAGCGAATGCTATACTCACCCG
>Ga0116129_1000162_pt1 | contig 48431 bp, 34 predicted proteins | sample June2015DPH_17_2_FD_89732 | JGI IMG/M metagenome (GOLD analysis project Ga0116129, IMG submission 89732) | Peatland microbial communities from SPRUCE experiment site at the Marcell Experimental Forest, Minnesota, USA - June2015DPH_17_10 | ecosystem: Environmental > Terrestrial > Soil > Wetlands... | reverse complement strand
GTCCAGGCGCAGCAGCAGGAAGCGGCCGCCGAAAACGACTACATCTCCGGACTCTACGCGATGAATCTCGCACGGCTCACACTTGCCCGCGCTATCGGCGATGCGGAGACAGAACTCTCGTCCTTGTTCCCCGGCGATAAACATTGATGTTTTGGAAGGCATTCAGACAGGACAGGACTTATTTATGAACGCAGAGCAGCAGAGGAGCCTATGGCAGCGCACTAACTACAGTTGTCCCAAGGGTGAAAGCATGCTCATCGGATATTCCGCCGCTCGATGCCAACAGGATGGCATTCGGTCAATCCCTTGGCATCGGTACCCACTCCGGCCATTAACGGTGGAATGCAGATAGATTCGAGGACTCCATTTCGAATTCTCAATGTTTACGGCATTCGGGGTTCCGACCGCGCCTTTGGCAGGTTATTTGCTAGTGCGAGAATGAGCGACATATTCAAGGGTGCCGCTCATTCAGATCTGCTTTGATCTAAAAACGAGCCTTGAGAGCACAAGATAACTTCTACCCCCCGCCCCACACAGGAGAAGCGGAGATCGATATGGGATGGCTCAACGAGAACTCGGCACATAGTGCAGCGCAGCACGATAGATGGGTAAAGCGCATAAACGTCCAATTTTGGAGAGTGATGGGACGATCGCGGACGGCCACATTCTTGAGGCTTAAGGTTCGTCGTTGGCGAAGAGGTCCGGCGAGAGTAGGTGTTTCCATCTCGCGAAATTAGGCAGGCCGATATAAGGACGAAACATCGGTATGGAATGCCGTGAAAGTATGCTCTGGAGAATCGATTGAGGAGGAAGGTCATTATCATTGGCGGTGGATTCGCCGGATTGAGCACGGCGAAAGCTCTGTCCCGTCAACCAGTGGACGTGGTTCTGATCGATCGAAGGAATCATCACACTTTCCAGCCTCTCTTGTATCAAGTAGCCCTTGGTGTTCTGTCGGCGGGCGACATTGCACAGCCTCTACGGACCGCACTTCGTGGCACTAAAAACATTCAAATACTCCTTGAGGAAGTGACACGGATTGATCCCGATCGCGGAAGAATTGCCCTTGGCAGCGGCTCTTTCGTTCAATACGATTACCTCGTTATCGCTTCCGGGGCCACACACTCTTATTTCGGAAATGAGTCCTGGGAGAGTGATACCCCCGGTCTAAAGAGCATCGACGACGCCATAGAGATACGACGGCGCATCATGCTCGCCTTTGAATACGCGGAACGAGATTCCTGGGACAACGGCAAGACTGAGCCGGTCAACTTCACCATCATTGGGGGAGGACCAACGGGCGTCGAACTCGCCGGGGCCATTCGAGATATCTCTACGTTTATTTTGAAACGCGAGTACCGGTCTATTGATCCCGCCGCGTGCAAAGTCTTGTTGCTCGAAGGATCGTCCCGAATACTCGCCCACTATCCCGAAGAACTTTCGAGGAAAGCGGAGGAACAGTTACGGGAATTAGGGGTAGAAGTTCACACGCAAACCAGGGTGACACAAGTGGATAGGGAGTCAGTCTGGATCGGCGACGTTAGACTTCCGTCGACTGTGACGATTTGGGCAGCCGGGGTTAAGGCGTCCCCGTTGGGAAAGTGCTTTCAAGACGGCACTGATCGAAGTGGGGCTGTAGTGGTCAACGAATATCTAAATCCAAAGGGGTATTCGGACATTTTCGTTTGTGGCGATCTTGCTCACTTCGAGCAGGATGGGAAGAGGGTCGCAGGCGTTGCGCAACCTGCTATGCAGATGGGTGAGCATGTAGCGAAGATGATCGGCGCTGATGCTTTGGGGAAACCCCGCGCAGCCTTTCGCTATTTTGACAAAGGCGACATGGCAACGATTGGCCGTCACATGGCGGTTGCCGACGTCCGATGGCCGTTTCACGCACGACTCAGCGGCTACCCGGCGTGGCTTGCATGGCTCTTGATTCATTTATTCTTCCTGGCTGGCTATAGAAGCAGGGCGTCAGTTTTCTTGTCCTGGGGACTCACATTCCTGTCACGGTCGCAAGCTGCTGGTCTCATCACGGAGCAACCAACAGGCTCAAGTGTTGATCGCCACTGAAAAGGCAAGCGTAACTAACTGTAATTTCAACCCTAACCTACACTCTCGTACAGAACATAGAAACACCGAAGGAGCCTCGTGAGCGAGATCAAAATTCAACCTGTTGTCGGCAAATCATCAGCTGCAATCCGGCTGTCATTTCTTAACCACCTCACGCATACGATTGGCCGCCCACTGGAATACTCCACGAGTGTTGAGCAGTATCATGCGCTGGCGCATGTAGTTCGCGATCAAGTGATGGAGAATTGGATCGCAACCATCGAATCATACAAGCACGGCAATGTCCGGGTCGTCGCCTACCTTTCGGCTGAGTATCTGCTGGGACCACATCTGCTCAATGACCTTCTGAATCTCGGCCTTACACAAGATTGCGACGAAGCCCTTAAGGAACTCGGCTTAGAACTGGCCACGGTGGCTGCGCAAGAACCTGAGCCAGGTCTTGGCAATGGGGGGCTTGGGCGTCTCGCTGCCTGCTTCATGGATTCGCTGTCAACGCTGGGTGTTCCTGCGATCGGGTATGGCCTGCGGTACGAGTTCGGAATGTTCCGTCAAGAGATCCGCGACGGATGGCAAGTCGAACGGTCGGACAAGTGGCTGCAGTTTGGCAACCCCTGGGAGATTCCCATCTCGGACGCCTCATTTGAGGTGAAATACGGCGGACACACTGAGACCTGGACCGATGAGGACGGCTGTCTGCGCTGGCGGTGGGTCCCTGAGACAGTGGTGAAGGGTATTCCCTATGACACCCCAATTCCCGGCTATCAGACAATGACCGTGAACCGTCTGCGTTTGTGGAAGGCGGAGGCGGTGGACTCCTTCGACCTGGAGGCCTTTGACACCGGCGACTACATGGGAGCAGTGCGCGAAAAGATGCAGTCGGAGACGATCTCGAAGGTGCTTTATCCCAGCGATGACAAGGAACAGGGCAAACGGCTCCGTCTGCAGCAGCAGTACTTCTTTACCTCGTGTTCCCTTCAAGACATGATCCGGATACATTTGCGGCAGGAGAGACCGCTCGACGAGTTCCATCAGAAATGGAGCGTGCAACTGAACGACACTCATCCCTCCATTGGTATTGCTGAGTTGATGCGGCTGCTGATGGACGAGCACGGCTTTGAATGGGAAAAAGCGTGGAGCGTAACCCAGCAGACCTTTGGGTACACCAATCACACATTGTTGCCTGAGGCCCTGGAGCGATGGCCACTCCCGCTTTTTGCAGATCTGCTCCCGCGGCACATCGAGATTATCTTCGAAATCAACCATCGTTTCCTCGACGAGATGCGACGCGAGTTTCCGAACGATGAAGATAAAATCCGGCGCATGTCTCTGATCGGCGAAGAAGGTGAGCGTTCGGTCCGCATGGCGAATCTAGCGGTTGTCGGCAGTAAGGCCGTCAATGGCGTCGCTGAATTGCACACACAGCTTCTCGAAGAGAACACGCTCCGCGATTTCTACCAAGCCTTTCCGACCCGATTCAGCAACAAGACCAATGGCGTTACTCCGCGACGCTGGTTCCTGCTGAGCAACCCCGCTTTGGCGGCGCTCATCGATGAGGCCGTTGGCACGAACTGGCATACAGATCTTTACGAGCTTCGCGGATTGGAAAAGTTCGCTGATGACAGTGCTTTCCTCCAGCGGTGGCGTCACACCCAGGAAAAAGCCAAGGCATCGCTGGCAAACTACATCAAAGAGACCACGAAGATCGAAGTCGATCCAAAGTCGATGTTCGATACGCAGGTGAAGCGAATTCATGAGTATAAGAGGCAGCATCTGAACGCGCTGCATATTCTGAGTCTCTACTGCCAGCTCAAGAACGGCACGCTGCAGAATATTCCACCGCGTACCTTCCTGTTCGGAGGCAAGGCCGCGCCTTCCTACGCGATGGCAAAGCTGATGATCAAGCTCGTCTGTAGCGTGGCCGATGTGGTGAACGCTGACCCGGAGACGCGCGATCTGCTGAAGGTCGTTTTTGTGCCCGATTACAACGTATCGTTGGGCCAACGGATTTATCCGGCAGCTGATCTGTCGGAGCAGATCTCGACTGCTGGCAAGGAAGCTTCGGGTACCGGGTGCATGAAGATGCAGATGAACGGTGCTCTAACCATTGGCACGATGGATGGCGCAAATATCGAGATTCGGAAGGAAGTCGGGGAAGAGAACTTCTTCCTCTTTGGGCTAACGGCGAAAGAGATCGAGCACATGCAGGCCGATGGCTATCGCCCGTACGATATTTATGATCGGGATCCGCTGTTGCGCGAAGTACTGGATGGGTTGCGCGACGGCCGCTTCAGCAATGGAGACCGCGAGTTGTTTGCCCCCCTGGTTGCGGACCTACTCCATCGCGATAGCTATATGCTGCTGGCTGACTTCTCTTCTTACTCCACGGTACAGGTGCAGGTCGGCTCGGCATACGTCGACATCCCTCGCTGGTCCCGCATGTCGGTACTGAACACGGCGCGATCTGGAAAGTTTTCTTCTGACCGGACCATCCGGGAGTACTGCAACGAAATCTGGAAGGTCCCTGTTTCTTAGTCCCGGGCCAATCAGAAAGCTGATTGTCCGAGCCAGATCCATATCAAGTTCGACAACTCCAATCATTCCAGGAAGGCATGAACCAACAATGTCAAATGTTGATCGCCACTGAAAATGCGAGGGTAAGTAACTGTGATTTGAAAGGAGAGCACAACACATTGGATATCTTCGGAGTAGTGGCCACATTGGACGTTTCAGCACGTTCGGAGAGCGATGGCTCCCCTGCGCCATACGACATGCACGGTGCGACGCAGTGGCAGCGTAGGAGATTCGCGTGAATCGGTTCGTCGTGATCTCTGGCTGCTCGGGCGGCGGTAAATCTACGTTGCTCGCCGAACTTGGGCGGCGTGGACACACCATAATAGAGGAACCTGGCCGGCGGATCGTGGTTGAGGAGATGAACAACGGAGGTTCGGCACTCCCTTGGGTGGATATGGCTGCTTTCGCAAATCGAGCCATTGCGACAGCTATGGCTGACCGATCCTCAGTTCCAGCTTCGGACGGCTGGATTTTCTTCGACAGAAGCTTGATCGATGCCGCTGTTGCTCTTCAGCACCTGACCCGCAAGCCAGTGCTTGCGGAGTTTGGTCATACTCACCATTACCATCGCCGCGTGTTTCTGGCGCCACCTTGGCCCGAGATTTACATGATAGATCGAGAGCGGCGTCACAACCCCGTGGTCGCTGTTGCCGAGTATTATCGGCTTTTCAACGCCTATCCGTCGCTGGGCTACGAAGTTTTTATCCTGCCGAGGGTCGGGGTAGTGGAGCGTGCCGACTTCGTGCTCAGGACTCTTGAGGAGGAGCCGCCTCTCTCTGTAAGGATATGATCTCCATTCTCCCTCCTTCCAAAGGTGAGGCGCAGCGGCACTACATCGAGGCCACGATTGTTTGAGCGAACGCAAGGTACGCGCGCTGTCGATATTTGTAGAGCGATCTGCGGTCGGTCAAAATGTTTGGCACTACTCAAGAACGTGACGTCATGTGCCGATTTTCAAGAAATTGAAGCTGCAAGGGAGGTGGGTTCCACACATGCATCGGTGTTATCCAGAACTGCGCCTTCTTCGCCAAAGGCGGCACATTCACTAAATTCCTCATCCGCAAAATGCTCCTCTGAGGCGTCAGTCCCATATCACCTTCGACACGCTATACGTCAGTGCGCCGGCCTCTTGCAGGCTAGCCTGCATTCCACGCCAGCTCTGACGGGTGGACATCTCTGCCGTACCCGCGCCGCGCCAACGCGTTTCGAGACTGGTTGCCTGACTGTATCCGTCTCTCTTCAGAGCACGAAATTGTCCGACCCAGTCAACTCTGCCGCTACCAACGGCCGTCCAATTCGCTTCGCCATTGTGCATGCTCTTCATCACATCCTTGCAGTGGCAATGTGCGATGCGGTTTTTGGGTAGTAGTTCATACCCCTCTGGATAAGCCTCTTCGCCATGCATCGCGGCATTGGCTGGATCCCACAACAGCATTAAATGAGGCGATTGAACCGCATTCATGACCCTGGCCGCTTCCACGCCAGTGGCTGTGTTGCAGGCAAATTCATTCTCCAAAATCAGAGTTATACCGTTCTTGCCGGCCTTTTCAGCTGCCTCCAGAAGCTTCTGGTTGATCGCTGCCCGATACGGAGCTTGGTCATCGATCCTCCAAAAATCGAAAAAACGCACCCGGTCGGTGCCGAAGATCTTCGCAACTTCAATGGAGCGCTCTAACACCTCGTCCTGCTGCTCATAGGTGTAATCGGTCGTAAGCTTATCCTGCCTCGAAACATACCTGGAGCACGGAGCACCCGGCCAATCCACTTTAAAGAGTGGACTGCATATGTCGGTCACTCTCAAGTCATATCTTCTTAAAATCCGCGTGGCCTCGTAAATCTCATTTGCGTCCAGTGTGAGGATGTTTTTGTTCCACATCCCGCGGAGTTCTATGAATTCCATGCCAAACTCATTGGAGATAATGTCGCAGGACCGTTCGAAGTTTTGGGACACTTCGTCATTGATGACACTGATCCGAAACGGCGACTTCATCCGGAAAGTTGCGCCCTTCGTTCCTGCCTTCGCATCTTCACCGACATAAGAAATCGGCGAATTGGAGATATTCATGAATTCGCGCTGTGTTTTTTTCGTCTTCATGTCCAATGACTATCAAGTGTGGCTAATGGATCAGATGGCTTTGCGCTGATCGGGTCCCAGTTCGGATCTCCTGCGCCTGTTGTTTGCCCTTGCTCATGGCTTGGACGAGGTTGCGCATTGGACCTTGGTTGGCCTCAATGAATGAAGCAGCGACTCGGGCAAAGAGCATACTCATATCAAATGCCAGACCGCATCGAAGCGTGGACGGACGCTAAACGGAGGTGCAATGTTTGGCCACGGGCAACATTCATTTGGACTCGTTCAAAACCCAGATATTCCTGAACTGCGTCGGCATGCCGTGCTCCTGAAGTTGGATGGGGCCGCTCGGTGCTTCCCCGAGCTTGGCTGCATTGAGGATCACGGGGCCGAGCGCATGATCCTGGTACAGGACCTCGCCGTTCAGCAACAGCGTCACGACCGCATCGGCAGTCTTCTTACCGGACGCATCGAATCGTGGAGCCTTGAAATCGATGTCGAAGGTCTGCCATTCAAGTACGGGGCGCGAGGCCCGAATCCCCGGCTTGGTCGGGATGGAGTTATCGAACTGGCCGTTCGGATTGGCGGATAGGCTGCCGTATGTCTCGTTGATGTTAGCTTCATAGCGATCCTGAACGTAGACACCGCTGTTGGTCGGCCCTCCAATCGTCCGGAACTCGACGTGGATCTTAGCATCGCCGAAGGCTTGTTTGCTGATGCAATTGCCGGAGCGTGGGACCGACTCGACCGCATCGCCGGGAACGAGATGCCACTTGCAAGGACCGTCTTCCTTCAGCCACTCCTTTTCCATCATCTTCGACCACGATTCCATGTTTTTCCCGTCGAAGAGAACGATGGCACCCTGGGGCGGCTTCATCCCTAGCGTCGGAGAAGAACGGGTAATATGCTGCAGGTCAATGCTCTGATCGCCGTTCTTCGCCTTCAAGTGTCCGTCTTCAATCGTGCCGGTCCAGCCATCGCCTTCGAGCGAGAGCATGTCGCTGGCTAGCGTGCCATTCAGCACTGCCACCGGTATGTCATGCGGCTGATCGAACTGTTTGAACAGATGCACCTCATACTTGCCGTTATCTTCCTGCTGCGGAATCAAATCTTCTTTGGAGTAGATCTTGTCCATGACTGGAACGACTTGGGCGACCAGGTCGCCTACTCCCTGCCAGTCGCCGCGCAGCGGGTCGGGCGCCGCCCAATAGAACGGATGAGGTAACTCGACCTTCCTTGGGGCTCCCTTGGATCCACCCTTGGGGCCGCCTTTGCCTCCCCCTTTTTTCTCGACTGCTGTGTCGGTCGCGGTGCTCAGCGGTGCTGCATCGTTCGCAATGCTGGCTATTGTGTTCGGCGTGGCCGCATCGGCAGCAGTGACATCGCCCGCCTTTGGCGGCTCCATCACTTCCACACGGTTCTTATTCAAGTCATAGAGTTCTACAACATTCTTTCCGTTCCCGAGCTGATGCACATCCGCAATCACGTCAGGGAACTCTTTCATCTGTGGTTTGGCGGCCACAAGCGACGTCATCTTCGGGACGTTGGCGTTCGAAAGACAAATATGGTCCTTGATATGGAAGCGCGCCTCTTCTGGTTTCTTTCTCTCCCATCCCACCTCAAACCGGTCGGCACTCCCAGGAATCGTCATCTTGGAACCATCGCCTTCCTTCACGAAACCGAAAGCATCGTTGTAGAACTTCCACGTCACATCTTTGTCTTTAATCAGCAACCCGATATGATCGATATGATCGGAGATGCGGCCGGGCGGCATAAACTTGCCCTTGCCGGCGGTCACCTTGCTGCCGGGCATGTACTGAACGATCTGGATCGTGAAGCCGGACGGTTCAAGGAACTCAAAACTTAAATCGCCTTCTTCGTTCTTCGTCACAGTGGCCGATACCGCTACACCCATGGAAGCCAGGTGATCCCGCATTCCTTTGGCGTCGTTCGTCTCAAAGCCCGCATCGTGGATATAGCCGTAGTTCTTAACCGGTTCTGCATACAACTCGATGAATTGGTGGTCGTTGATCTTGATGAAAACGATGTGCTCGGTCCCGTCAGGGTTCTTGAGCGTAAAAGCCTCTTCGAACCCCAGAAGTCCCTCATAGTAGTCACGCGCTTGTTTCAGATCGTTGACGTAGTAGGCCATATGGGCCATGCCGACGATTCGAGGCTTCTCCTGCGTATGCAGTTTAGGTGCGAGTGCAACTGCCGCTACGAGGATCGCCACCGACTTCAAGATTTTAATCTCCACGTAATCCCTCTATTTTGTCTAGATTCAACACAACTCTCGTTTGAGCACCCAAGGCAAACAAGTTAATTCACAGTCAATGGTTTTAGGAGGGCGACGACACAGATAGCTTAGGGGTTAGTTGCTTTATTATGAATGGGTTATAGCATCCCACATTTCGATATCTTTTACGTTAAGAATCCCCATGGCGACGAACGCTAGAGGTCGTTCGTGGCTATTGAATCCCTATGGTGTCCGTGCCACGGAGAGCCTTCGTCTACGGCGACCATGATTCTCTTGATATGGACACCCAACCTGTGTTGGGTGCGAGAGCGCCTATTCAATTAGATGGTCTGGCCTGGGGCCGACCATGGTACAAATCAGGCTGCTCTCGATGTGACAACTGGGGATACGGCGTCTGAGTACGGAGCATCCAGTAGGAGCCGTACGGCGAGCTTGCGTGCCGCAGCTACCTTGGCTAGAGCGCGCTGCTTCTGGTGGCAGCGGTGTATGTACTCTTTTCGAAACTGGGATCAAAACGCACCGCTGAGTTGGAAGGTTCAACCATCGCTGGAGAGGTGAAATTGGTTATACAGACAATTTCGGTGATGGCGACACGGCACAAGTAGGCAAGTGATCGATCCCAGCCGTCACAAGATCGAATCTCGTGTGTTCGCTCGTCCGTTGAGCAAGAGATGGTAAGGATTCTCCGGCTGCATGCGGGAACCCTTTGCACGATCAAGAAGAGCGATGAGGCAGGGCGAAACTGGCCGAGGCGAAGGCGCTTGGCAAAAGCGGAAACTAGCCTCCCGATTGTATGCGAGGGTGCGGCTACTGCGGGTGCTTGTCGGATGGCGGTGGCGATGCGGCGGCGGGTTTGCGCGCGCCGGCGTCGGCGATATGGGTTAGGGTCTCGAAGACGGCGGTGTGCGCGCCGATGTCGGTGGGCAGGGGGTTGGTGAGGACGCCGGTTTCGATCCACTGTCTGGTGTAGGGCAGCGGTTGGCCGAGGCGGTTATGGTACTCGTTGTAGCCGATGACGAAGGTGGAGCCGGTGGCCAGCTTGAGCGAGCCGCCGCAGAGGTACTGGGGCACGGGGTTCTTAAGCTGGTAGTACGACATGAACTCCATGGCGGCGGTGAGGCGCGGCTGTTCGGACTCGTAGAGCTTGAGACCCTGGATGTGCGCGGTCTCGGCTGCGGCCATGGTTGCGGAGAGGCCGTAGGCGGAGTGGTGGAAGTCGCGGCAGGCCTCCTGCGGCATGCCGTTGAGTGTGGCGTTGAAGACGGTCTGGCCGGCCCAGAGGGATTTGCCGCGGGGAGGGACGCCGCGCGGGGGTGCCGCGGGCTGGTTGCCGTCGATGGGCTGGTAGTAGAAGTAGGCGGGGACGCGCTGCTTCCAGAAGACGACGGCGTGGTCAAAGAGGTCGTGGTTGTCGGTGAAGACGGCGATGCCCATCATGGCTTCGATCTGGGTGAGCTCCCAGTTGCCGTTGTAGCTGGAGCCGTCGTAGATGATGGGCACGACGACTTTGGTGAGCATGTCGGAGAACCTCTGGATGTCGGCGGGTGCCCAGCCGGCGTTGCTGTAGCGGATGATCTCGGCGGCGCGCGTCCATTTGCCGCCGCTCCATGCGGATTGCAAGGGCGCGTTGGAGTTGGTGTAGGCCTTCAGGTTCTGGTAGGCGTTGAGGATCTGGATGGCGTTTTTGGCGTAGGCGGGATTGCCGGTGATGTACCAAAGGAGAGCCTGAACGTAGGCGGCGGCGGAGTCGGCGTCTTCGTCCTTGCAGCCGAAGTTGGGGTGCGAGGAGGAGCCGCACTCGATGATGCTGGTTGCGGGCGGCCCTTTGGGCTTGTAGTGCAGGTCGCCGTATTCGGAGTCTTTGGCGCGCTGGAACTGAGTCTTGAACGGCTCGACGTTGGCTTTGACTTCGGCCTTGACGAAGTCGAGCTGGGCGCGGCTGAGCAGGACGCCGGGATGCTCAAAGGCCTGCGCGGCTAGCGGGCGGGCCGCGAGGGCGAGGAGTGCGCAGGCGAACAGGGCGATCCTGTGTGGCGTTAAGTGCGACATTTTATTTCTCCGAATTCGGTAAAATACACATAAAAATTGATGTTACGGGTAAACATCGTAAACACGTTTATCCGGGCTGTCTGGGTAATCGAATAGCAGACCTCAGCGGCTAAAGCCAATTCCTCGATGGTGTGTAGCGAGGTTTAGCGCTAGCCTTCAGCGTGGATTTTCTCTTGCCGGATGTCCTGGGGCGTTGCCCCAGGACACGATAGCGCGGGCCTTGGCCCGCCACGGAGATATCCGCAGCTCTCTGCGTTGATGCGGGGCGGTTGTACGAGCGGTGTTGGGTTTCGCTCCTACTATCTTTAAGTTTAGAACATTTACCATAACTGTTACGCCAACCATTTTTCAGGTGTAAATGGCTGATTATGAGTTGGTTAGCGGAATGTTTTGTGAGATGGGGACTTGACGCGCGCGATTGCCGAGGTTTTTGACGTAACTTTTTTGGTGCGTGTCAGGGTTTGGGAGTTGGGGTGGGCGTAGTTTGCGCGGCGGCGGGCTGCGTTTGCGCGGCGGCGGCGGCTTTGGCGGCAGCGGCTTTGACGTCGTTGACGTCCATTTCGACGGCACCCATGGCGTCGCCGATGCGGTCGTGGATGCCGGCGCGGAGGTAGAAGTCGCCTTTGATGGGGATGCTGATCTCCTGATGGAACTGCATGCCGCTCTTGAGCATGGTCGCCTTTTTGGCGGCGGTGATGTTGTCGGCACCGGCGATTTTGGTGGTGGAGTTGTAGAGGACGCCCTGATCGTCGTAGAGAAGGACGGCGAACTCGAGGGCGACCTTGAACGTGCCGTCGGGGTTGGGGACGAACTGGATGTGGCGGGCGTCGGCGGCGTAGTCGACTCCGAAGCGCTGGTAGGGTCCCTTCATCAGCTTGGGGTGGGGTGAGTTGCCGGGGGCGACCTCGTCCTCGGGTTTGGAGGGGTCGGGGACGGCGCGGATCTTCATGACGATCTCTGTGGGCTCGGGCGCACCGAACTGCATGGCTGCCTGGAGTGCGGTGCGGCGGGTGGATGCGGGGTCGGCGACGGCGTGCATAGTGGAGGCGAGGATGGGCGCGTTGCGCTTGTCGGGGATGCCGTCGGGGTCGTCAGCGTAGTAGCCGATGCGGTAGGTGAGCTTGAGTTTGGGGTTGTCAAGCTTGATGGAGACGGAGTGGTAGTTGCCGTCCCACTTGTGGCTGGCGGGATAGTAGCTGAGGGTGTAGTAGTTGGAGCCGGCGTCGACGGCCTTGTCGACGGCGTCTTTGAGGCCGTTAGTGTTGATGAAGGCCTTGCCGCCGGTCTTGTCGGCGAGCTGGAGCATGGTGCTGTGCTCGCTGGCCGTCTGATCGAAGAAGGCTTGGGTGTCCTTTTTGCCCTGAGTGTGGTCGGTGTACTTCATGCCGGTGTTTTCGGCGTTCATGGCGGGATTGACCATGAGGCCGCGGGCGTCGACGGGGAAGACGGCGACGTGGCTGCGGGCGAGCAGGGTGACGGTCTCGCGGAACTCGTCTTCGCTGTCGCCCATGGCGGCGAAGGGGTCGGGGAGATCGCCGTTGGGGAGGAGGTCGATGGGGAAGGACGCGGAGAACCAGATGAGATTCTTGCGGCCGGGGATGCCGGCGAGGTAGCGGGCGAGCTGGTTCATACAGTCGAGGGTATAGAGGGCGCGCATCTCGAGCTCGTAGGCCTGCTCTTCGGCCTCGAACTGCTGGATGCCGGCGATGGCCTCGGTGAGGGAGGGATCGTTGCCGGCGGCGGCGATCATGGCGTCAGACTCGGTGGTGTCGGCGCCGAGGTCGCCCTCGACGGTGTTCTCCATCAGCGAGGAGGAGTGGTAGTTGCCCTTTTTGCCGGTCATGGCGGCTTTGAGGAGATCGGGGTTGGAGGTGAAGCCCTGCAGCAGGTGCAGCTCGTGGTTCATGCCGAAGATGGCGATGCGGGTGCCGGGCTTGATGTCCTTGATGTAGGCGAGGAGCTGGGAGCGGACGTAGGCCTGGTTCTGCAAGGGCGTGTTGAGAGTGTCGAGCAGGATGACGTTGACGGCGCCGACGGCCGGGGCGGGTGTGTAGTTGGTGAAGACGCCGGGGGCGAGTTTGGGCATCGGCGGGAACTTCGAGGCTTCTTCGAGCGTGGGTGTGGAGTGCTCTTCGAAGTCGCGCAGGGATTGGGGCCTGCCGTCCTCAAAGATGCGGAACTGCTCGCGCTTGAGGCTGTGGACGGGATTGTTGTGCGAGTCGGTGACTGAGATGTCCTCGAGCACCAACTGGCTGGAGACGTGGATAGTGGAACCGGGGGCTGCGGGCTTGGGGGTCTGGGCCCAGAGGTTGGCCAGACTGAGGATGCAGGCGGAGACGAGGATTCGCTGGGCGGCGATTCGGGCTGGCGTGGGGACGACGGGATGGGTTCTCACGGGCTGCGCTTTCTCTTCCGGCGATGGAGCGATGGCCGCGCTCGAGGTAAACGGAGAGACGGCTGAAGCGGAATGACACCGGCTTCAACCGCCAGTTGCTTCGGCTGGGCTAAGAGAGACCAGGGTGCGGCGGACTAGCTGGCCGGGGGCGCAGCGGGTGCGGATTTCTTGCTGCCTTCCTTTTTGGAGGACTCGGCGAAGAGCTTTTGTTGGTCGGGGGTGAGGAGGGCGTTGATCTGCTTGTTGGCGTCGTCGCGGATGGCTTTGTTCCGGGCCTTGGCTGCGTCGGCGTCGGGACCAGCGGCTGCCTTCTTGCCGCCATGGATCTTGGAAGCCTCGTCGGCGAGGATGGGCTTGATTTTGGCCTGCTGGTCGTTGGTGAGGGTGAGGGTTTGGGTGAGTTCGGCCAGCTCCTTGTCGGCCTTGGCCGCGGCCGCGCCGCCGGAACCCTTGGCCTTCTTGGCGGGGGTGGTGGCCGTGGCCGGGGTGGTGGCCGCAGAGGTGGTGGTGTCCTGCGCGAAGGCCGTGGAGGCCATGAGGGCGGTGGCGAGGATGGCTGCGGAAAGGGCGAGGTGCTTCTTCATTTGAGCGAGTTCTCCTGTCGATTTTGGCTGCGAGATACCGGTGTTGCGATGAAACTGGAGGGCGACGCCTGCGGGTGCGGGCGCCACCGCTAAGATTACGGCGCGGGGGGGGGCTCTAGTTGCGGCCGGGAGTGCTTCTTCCTTTTCTTTTTCCTTCTTGCCGCTCTTCTTGAATGACTTGTCGAAGATCTTCTGCTGGTTTGGGGTCAGGAGGGTCCGAATCTTGTCGTAGGCGGCTTCCTTGAGCGCCTTGGACTTGTCTTTGGTTTCTTCCCTGGGCAGCTTTTCCTTCTTCAGGGCGGCGAGTTGGGCGTCGCGGGCGTCGAGGGTGGACTTGACCGCGGCTTTCTGCGGGTCGGTCAGGGTGAGTTTGGAGGTGAGGTCTGCGAGCTCTACGTTGGAGGCATCCTCTGTCTTTTGCTCCTTGGTGCCGTTCTGGTTGCTGCTGTTGGACTTGCCGCCGCTTCCGCCGTTGCCGCCGCCACCACCACCACCGCCGCGCTGTGCGACGGCGCTTGTGGCCAGGGCGGTGGCGAGAAGGACGGAAAGGAGCGCTGGTTGCTTCTTCATCAGGGGTTGTTCTCCTGTCAGCTTGAAACTCGTGTGCGGGTTGCGCCACCGTGGCCACAAACTTGTTGCAACAGCGCACCTTTGCCGCCAAAGAAGAGGCAGGATGTCCGTTTCATGCAGCTCATCAGCACGGACAGAATGCAACAAGTTAATTCACGGTTATACCCTGGAGTCTCCTGTGTCGACGCTATGTGATTGCAAAATAGTGTATTTATGGCTGGATTTATTTACGGTGAAGAGCGGATGCGGCGGGTTTTCAATTGCCTGAGGAGGATCGTTAACGTTAAAAGCTTCCGCTTTGCGCCTGAGGAGGAAGGAGTTGCAGGTGCGGCGGCCGTCCGGCGGGTGAGCAGGAGGTTGCGGTCGGGGGTGTAGCGGGTTGCGGAGGCTGGTGCCCCGGCTCGAAAAAGTGGGGGCGTAGGGTGTGGTGGTAAGAGGAGGTGTGGGCGGCGGGTTTTGCGGGGCAGGCGAAGTTCGGCGGCGGGGGTGGGAAAGCTCCGAAATTGCGGTTGTTGACCGCGGTGGGCTGGCTCCTTTAGCCCAGGAAAACGGGACTGAGGGGCATCCTTTACGTAAAGAGCAGTGTGCCGCAAGTATATGAAAAATAAGACACAAAAGGCAGGCGAGGCGGACTTTTTGTTTAACTGTAAATTCACTTGTTCTTGGTCTCGCGAAGCTAGTAGTTACGTCATCGGCCTCAAGTTCGGCTATTTCACGTTACCTACAAAGTCTGCTTGTGCTCGTAAATCGAGCCGGCCGAGCAATCGTGTGTACTTCGTCCCACTACAGAAGGGTGGGGCAGGCGAGAAAACGAAGACCAGGAGCTTCACCGCAATGTCGCTGACCTCAACGTATCAGAAGATTTCCCACGGTTCCCATTTCCAGGTGTCCATGCTGTTGGGCGCATTTGCCGCCGTGCTGACTCCGGCGGCGCATGCGCAGGCGGCACCGCAGACGATTCCTTACATCAACAATATCTATGCCGGGACGGGGGTTACGTACACGCCGGCTACAGCGAAGGGCAGTGCGACCACGCCGGTGCATGGGACGTCTCCCGGAGACGGCACTGCTGCGACCTCGGCAGGGGTTGAGCTGAATGGGCCGACGCACATTGCGGTGGACAGCCTGGGCAATGTCTATTTCACGGACTCTACCGGGCCGGTGCGCGAGGTCGATACGAATGGGAACATCAGCACGTTTGCCGGTGGGTTGTCGACGGGTGCGGGCGATTGCGCCAACTCGGGCACCAGCACGATTGGGGACGGATGTCCGGCGAATGAGACGTTCGTGCACACGGGTTATGGCATTGCCATCGATCCGGCGTCGGGGGACATCTACCTCTCGGAGGAAACGGGCGAGCATGTTCGCAAGATCAGCCACTCCAGTTATCTGATGTCGTCGGTAGTCGACGTCGCGGGAACCAAGAGCGGGCTGGATGGCGATCTGACGACCTGCTCCACCACTGCGGGGGCAACCTGCAGCGGGACGGCGGGGACGGTCAATGGGCCTCGCGGACTGGCTGTGGACAAGCACGGCAATCTGTACATCATGGACGAGGGCAACTTTGCGGTTCGCCTGGCTAATTTTACGACCGGGCAACTGACGACGATCGTCAATACCGCGAAGACGAAGGCGACCACTACTACATGCGGGACCGATGCTGTCTCCGGCGGCGTTACTGCCGCCTCGGCCAGCCTGGGTGTTGCGGGCGCGATTGCGTTCGACAACGCGGACAACCTCTATATCACGGATTCGACGTGCAACTATGTGTTCAAAGTGGCGGAGAACCCGACGACCCACATGGTGGATGGCGCTTCCATCCTGACGGTCGTGATGGGGTCCGGCGGGAGTACGCCGGCGACGGTGTTCACGAATCAGCCGGGGCTGCAGCTGAGCTTTACGCCTGCGGGCGTGGCGGTCGATCCACAGGGCAATCTTTACGTGGGTGAGAGTACGGGGACGCATGTGTGGTTCCTGGACCATGCGACGGGCAATGTACATACTGTCTTTGGCGGGGGCGGCACTGGAGGAAATTGCTTCGGCGTGCCCGCTTCCGGAACTTCGCCCTTCAACGGTTGCGACGGAAACGATGCCACGCTTGCCAACACCAAGGGCACGGGCGGGCTGGCGCTGGATGCGTGGGGCAACCTCTATATCACCGATTCGGCTTCGTTCGTTGTCCACAAGCTTTCGCTTGGGACCAGTCCGCCATTTACCACGACGCCCTCGGGGAATCAGAATGCGACGCTGCACTTTGGCGCGAACGACACGTTGAATGAGAACGTTACGACGGATGGGATTGTGACAACGCTTGCGCCGGACTTCAGCTTCCAGGCGCAGACGGCGAGCTGCGCCCCAAACCCGGATAGTACGCAGGATTGCGGAGTCATCGTCAGCAATACGAATTCGTCGACCAGCGCGCAGTATGAGCAGGTGACAGTGACGAGCACGGGCGGACTGAGCACCGTGATTCCGCTGACCAACCAGGCAGTGCCGACGTGCCAGCCGGCGACCGCGACCAGCCAGACGGTGCATATGACGGTCACGACTGCCGCAGTGACGCTGTCATCGCAGCCGGGAGCAGCGTGCTCGGGGTTTGAGACGACGGCGCTGTCGCCGCACCAGTACAGGTATGCGGTGGTCAGCGGACCAGCGCATGGCACGCTGAGCGGGACGGCGCCGAACCTGATCTACACGGCCACCGGGACCACGGACAACGACAGCTTTACCTATTCGGTTACGGACAACAGCACCTTCAAGCCAGCATCGGTGTCTTACGATGGCGGCGCCAGCTCGATCACCTTAGAGACGCCGACGCCGCTGGTTGGGGCAATTGGGACGGTCTTGATTCAGCCGTATACTCCACCGGTGGCTGCAGCGGAGTCGGTTACGGTGACGTACAGTACCTCGCAGAACATTACGCTGGCTGGTACGGATTTCAACAATGCGACGCTGACGTTTGCCGTCACCAGCCAACCTGCAAATGGGATGCTGACGGGGACGGCGCCGAACCTGATCTATACGCCCGGCAGCACGTACTCTGGTCCCGACAGCTTTACCTACACGGTGAACGACGGCGTCGAGACCAGCGCGCCGGCAACGGTTTCGATCACGGTGAATCAGGTTGCTCCGGTGGCGAGCAACCAATCGGTGACGACGGCGTTTGCGACGCCGGTTTCGATCACGCTGGTTGCGACTTTCAATGGCACGCTGACGTACGCGGTGGCGACGCAGCCGCTGCATGGCAGCGTCAGTCTGAGCGGTGCCGTGGCTACGTATACGCCGACTGCGGGCTACTCGGGTGTGGACAGCTTTACCTTTACTGCCAGCAGCGGCCAGGTGAGCAATGCGGCGAAGGTGAGCATTACGGTGCTGCCAGCGCCGCCGGTGGCTGCGAGTCAGACGACTGCGGCTGCGAGCTTCAATACGGCCGAGGCCATCACGCTGAGCGCGACTGGCGCGACGCCGATCACCTACGCCATTGCGGCCCAGCCCGCGCACGGAATGGTGACGCTGGCCGGCGCGGTGGCCACTTACACTCCGGCGGCGAACTTCGCGGGAGATGACAGCTTTACGTTTACCGCGACCAACGCCGGTGGAACCAGCAACGTTGCTACGGTGAGCGTGAGCGTCACGGAGGGCTTCACCTGGTCCGTGGCATCGGGTGGGTCGTTGAGCGCGTTGGTGACGAATGGGCAGACGGCGACGTTCAATCTCGCGATCGGCGGGTGGACGGGCGCCTCCGGCGTGTCGGTGGCTTTCACGTGTGTGGGCGCGCCCGTTCCGTGCAACGTGACGCCGAACCCGGTGACGTTGAGCGGCACAACCGCGGTGCCCGTGACGGTGACGATCAACACGCTGACGACGACCGTGACGCCTACGAGCTTTGGCTGGCTGCCGGGTTCGGGCAAGGGCGGCCCGTGGTTGCTGCTGCTAAACCTGGTGTGGCTGGTGTTCTTCGTGCCCCAGGCGCGGAGGCGCAGGGCGATCTGCCGCGTGGCGGTTGCGTTGGGTGCGGTGGTTACGCTGGCCAGTGTGACGGGCTGCGGCGGAAATATTCCGGAGAAGGCGTTTGGCACACCGGCCGGAACGTACACGTTTACCGTTTCCGCTATTGCGGCGGGAACGACGACCGCGACGCAGGCGATCACGCTGATGGTGAACTAAGTGTGGTGCGTCGGAGAAAGAGGGTACATGAAGATTACGGCATGCTTCGGGGGCTAAAACCCAATTGACAACAGGCCGTTTGCGGCGGGACTGAAGTCCCGCCCTTTCAAAACGAATACGTCCATCTGTGTGACGCATACCACTTGGATCGGGTGCGGGGAGGGATTTCGCTCTCCGCTCGTCGAGGAGAAGATGATGTCGGATCGCCGAATGTACGGGGCCGCGATGCTTCTGCTCTTCTCCGGGTGGGTTCCTGTGCTGGGCGGCCAGGCGGCGGAGCAGCCCGCTCAGACGGCGGACAAGAGCGATGCCGCGCATGCGAAGCAGGTTGCGGGTGCAGCGCCGGGCTCGTATGCAACGGCTTATAAGCTGCAGGTGCGCACGCGGCTGGTGCTGGTTCCGGCGCTGGTGAATGACCGCAAGGGCAACTTTGTCTCCGGGCTTAAGGCTTCGGACTTCACGATCAAAGACAACGGCAACGCGCAGCCGGTGAAGTTCATCGAGGAGATTGTGGCGCCGCCGGCGGAAGAACTGGCGAAGACGCAGCTGCCTCCGGGGACGTTTTCGAACAGCGTGGTGACACCGAAGGCTCCGCTGCGCGTGGTGATCATCCTGTTCGATATGCTGAACAGCCACTTCAAGGATCAGGTTCCGGCGCGGGTTCAGTTGACGAAGTATCTGCGGACGCAGATTGCGCCGGGCACGATGGTGGCGCTGCTTGGGCTGGGACGCGGCGGATTGCGGATGTATCACGACCTGACCAGCGACACGCAGGGGCTGGGCACGGAGTTGGAGATGGCGATGAACTCCGGCAGGCATTCGATCTCGACTAATCTGCAGGATGAGATGTCGGAGACGGAGGCGAACGAGGCCTTTGTGGGCCATGGCGCGTTTGCCGAGACGGGCAGCCACGGGCGCGACAATCGCAAGTTCATCATCCTGGATACGCTGGCGGCGTTCAAGAATATTGCGGGCGCGTATGCGAGCCTGCCGGGGCGCAAGTCTCTTATATGGGTGACGGGCGGCTTTCCGTTTGAGGTCGATGGATCGAAGTCGACGAGCGACGGCATGCCGTCGCTCGATAAAGACAGCCTGATGGACATTCTGGACGACTACCGAAGCACGTGGCAGGCGCTGAGCGACGCCAACATCGCGCTGTACCCGGTGGACATGCATGGGTTGATGTCGACGAGCATGCCGGATGCCACCTACGCGGCCAAGCGCGGCGGAAATGCGCAGGCGGCGCTGAGCAAGTTCGAGAACCAGAAGCAGACACGCAATGAAGACAACATCAACACCATGACGACCTTTGCGAACGAGACCGGCGGCAAGGCGTTCTACAACGACAACGACCTGGTGACGGGCTTCAAGCAGGCGGTGGACGACACGCGGTCGTCGTACCTGCTCGGCTACTATCTGGAGGACAATGCGGCGCCGGGCTGGCACAAGCTGCACGTTGAGGTGAACCGCCCCGGCACGCGGATTCGCGCGCGAACGGGTTTTCTGGTGATGAAAACTGATCCGGCGCAGCCTGATCCGCACGGGAAGGCTCCTGGTGCGGTCGATGTCGATCTGGCGATGGAGTCGCCTATGAACTTTACGGGGATTCCGATGACGGTGCGCTGGATCGACAACGGGCAGGTGCCAACTGCGGCTGCGCCGTCGGGTGGCCTGGTGGCGAAGCGCAAAATTGCGTTCCAGATCACGCTGCCGCCGCATGCGGCCACGCTGGACGATGCGGGCGGCCAGCACAAGGTTTCGCTGAACTTTGTGGCGCTGGCGCGCACGCCGCAGGGAGACGACGCGGTGGACTTTGTGAAGAAGATTGATGGTGTGCTGAAGCCGGAGGTGGCGCGGCAACTGGATATGGGCCGGGTCAAGTTCGACTCGACCGTAGTGTTGGCGCCGGGTTATTACAATGTGCGGTTTATTGTGCGAGATAATCTCAGCGGCAATATCGGCAGCGTGACCGCGCCGCTGGTGGTGAAGTAATGAAGCTGGTGAAGGGTTGGGCAAAAAGCATGTCCCCGGGGCTAAAGCCCATGTTGATTTTGACCCCGTTATGCTGGGACCGAAGTCCCGGATCATCTCAAAGCTGCAGCATGGTCGTTTCAAACTCAGGAGAGTGGAAATTTTATGCGAATTGGAATCGTTGGCACGGGTGCAATCTCGCGCAAGAATGCGCAGGCCTACAAGACCATTGGTTTTACAGTGACCGCATGTACCGACATCTTTGAGGCCAGCGGGCGGAAGTTTGCCGAGGAGACGGGCGCGGAGTTTGTCGGCACGGTGGAGGAGCTTTGCAGCCATCCTGAAGTGGACATCGTTGATGTATGCACGCTGCCGAACTTCCGCATGCAGCCGCTGGAGCTTTGCGCGAGGTCGAAGAAGCACATCCTGGTACAGAAGCCGATGGCGACGAGTCTGGCGACGGCGCGGGCGATGCTCGATGTGGCGCGTGGGGCGGGCATCCAACTGGGCGTGGTGAGCCAGCATCGCTTCGACGACTCGATTCAATTTCTGAAGAAGGCGATTGCGGATGGGCGGTTGGGGAGGATTCTGGAGGCCGACGCGTACGTGAAGTGGCACCGTACGGCGGAGTATTATAGCCGGCCGGTGAAAGGTACATGGGATGTGGAGGGCGGCGGCGCGCTGATCAATCAGGCCATCCATCAGGTTGACATGCTGCTGTACCTGGCCGGGCCGGTGGCGCAGGTGTTCGGCTACTGGCAACTGGGCGCGGTGCACGCGATTGAATCCGAGGACGTGCTGAATGCGCTGCTGCGCTTCGGCAGTGGCGCCACCGGTGTGATTCAGGCGTCCACGGCGCTGTGGCCGGGGCACCCGGAGCGCATCGAGATCCACGGTGTGAAGGGAACCGCGATTATTACCGGCGACAAACTGACGACGTGGGATGTGCAGGATGATTGCGGCGAAGACGCGCCGGTGGTGAGAGAGGTCGCGTCGGGCGCATCGGACCCGATGGCGATCTCGGTGCTGCCGTTCCAGCGCCAGTTTCTGGACTTTGCCAATGCATGCGAGACGGGCGGCAGGTCCGTGATGACGGCCGAGGATGGATACCGCGCGCTGCAACTGGTGAGCAGTATCTACGACTCGTGCAGGTCGGGGCTTCCGGTGGATATTCCGGCGGAGATAGAGTGCGGCTGAGTGAAGACGGCGATCTGCTACTGATGCAGGCGGCGCACGATGAGGACGCTGGAGTCGCGAGGAAGGCTGTTGCGGCTTCCGATGCAGAGCAGCGCTTCAAAGTACGGGAACGGGGCGTTGGGCGCGATGTTCAACTGTGCGCGCAACTGGCTCATCGCGTGCTCGTCGGAGAGAAAGCCGAGGGCGCCGCTCATCGCGGTGCCGCCGGTTCCTGAGATGATGAGCACGTTGCCGGTGCCGCCCATGTTGGGGAAGAGCGACACGGTGGAGTAGCCTGCGGCGGGCTGGCCGGTCTGGGGCGCGGTGTGGTATTTCTCCTGGTCGGCTGCGTTATCCACTGGATAGTAGGCTCCGCGGGTGGCGTCGTACTTCCAGCGCAGGGTCTGGCGATTCTGGAACGGTTCGACCCATGGGTTGGAGGCGAGATTGCCCAGCAGCACCGCATTGTCCGACTTGATGTCGCGGAAGGAGTACTCGCGGGCGAAACGGACCTTGGTATCGCTCTGCTCGGCGTGTGCGGTATCGGTGATCTGGCCAAGCAGGGCGACCTCGCCGTAGTTGGTCTGCCGTTTCAGCAGCAGCATCTTGCCACGGTCGGGGTCGACTTGTGTTCCGGTGGTCCAGGTGTCGGCCATGTTGAGATAGCTGCGGTCAAAGTACTCCGCGAGTGCGACCTGGCGGCCGGTTTGCTCTTCGAACAGGGCGAGTGTCGCGTCGCCGAGTACGAGATCGGTGGTGCGGCTGGGTTGAAATACCTGGGACCAGAACTGCCTGACGGTCGGCTCCGACGCAAGCGGTCTGGAACGCTGTTGATGGTGAAGCTGGACGAAGGCCGAAACCGCGACAAACAGGGCAGCGAGGGCGGCGGGGAGCCAGAATCTCCAGTCGCGCCTGGGCTCAGGCGGAGCCGCTTCGACGGGTTGGGGTAACGGCTCCGGCTGGGCGAGCTTGACGGCGCGCTCATGGAAGACCGGGGCGTAGTTTCCCCGGGGAATCTCGATGACGACCGGTTCGCTGAGGCCCTCGTTGGCGAAGTACTGGTTGACCCGCTTGCGCAGCATGGAGGCGTGAACGCGAACCGTGTTGTCGGCGGAGGTGTCGTAGTCGGCAGGGCGGCCAAAGACGCGGCGACCGACCTCCTGCTCGTGGATCTCGTCGACCTCGTGGTCCAGCACGCGGTCGCAAACGTAGATGAACATCTCGCGGAGCCGGGCGGATTTTGAAAAATATGGACTGGACGCGACCTGGTCGGCCAGCTGTCTTCGGTGCTCCTTTACATCGCGGCCTGTTGTCTTTGACATTTCAGATGGGAATCCTACTGCCCGGAAATTGGGCAGTCAAGGACTTATTTTGGGCGCCCTTTACGTAAAGAACAGTGACGCGTAAATAATTGAAAATAAACGATTTATTGTGGAGTTAAGTGAAATTTGCAATTAACCGTGAATTCACTTGTTCAATGTATTTCGCGCGCCGTAGGTTGTCGTGGATTCTGTATCCGCCGAATTTGTGTTGGATCCTCCACCCGCGTTCTGAGCCCCGTGACCGGGGCGTGGGGCTCGGGGGGTGGGTAGGAACGGGGTGGGTTCGGGCGGTTATTTCGGCCGAATCTTGGCTCCGGGGATTCAGGAACCAGGCACGCACGACCGGAGTGCATGCGGGCGCAAAGCCCTCCGGCGAAGCTTCAGAAATTGAATATGGTCGGTCAACTACAAATGAAGATGAAATCCGTTCTCGGAACCTCAGTTCTCGCCTTTGCCTCTCTCGGTGCCGCCCTGGCCCAAGCTCCCACCGCAACCCTGGTGGGTACAGTGCGGGACGCGCAAAAGGCCGTCATCGTCGGCGCTGAAGTTAATGTGCGCGACGTCAATACCAACGCGGTGCGCATTGCCAAGACCGACGCCCAGGGCGAGTACACCATCTCCGGCCTGGACCCCAGCACCTACGACGTCATTATCTCCAAGCTGTCGTTTCAGGAGGTAGAGAATCCGACGATCACGCTCGAGGCTCTGCAGACGGCTCGCTTCGACGCAGTATTGCCCATCGGTTCGGTCACTCAGGAGGTGAAGGTCACCACCGAGGTTGGCGCTCTGAACACCGAAAACGGCGAAAAGGGCGACGTCATCTCTCCGGTTGAGATTGCCGAGATGCCGCTGGATGGACGCAATTTCAGCGACCTGGTGTTTAATGTTGCGGGCGTGGCGCCGTCTGAGCAGGGGACCAAGGGCTCGCCGTTTGTAGCTGGCGGGGCGCGCTCGGATGCGACCAGCATCATTGTCGACGGAATGAACAACACCAACCCGCGCGACTCTACCGCGGAAGCGACTCCTCCGCTGGATGCGCTGCAGGAGTTCAAGGTGTCGACGTCGGGGTACTCGGCTGAGTATGGGCGCGTAGCGGGCCCGGTGGTCAACCTGGTGATCAAGAAGGGCGGCAACACGGTGCACGGGTCGGTTTTTGAGTTTGTGCGCAATGACCTGTTCGACGGCGGCAACTACTTCGATGTGCCCGGAACGCACAGCGAGCTGCGGCGCAACCAGTTCGGCGGGACCGTAAGCGGGCCGGTTTATATTCCGCATATCTACAACGGGCACAACAAGACGTTCTTCCTCGTGAGCGAGGAGAGCTACCGCGATGTGGCAGGCAGCAACTCGATCGGCGTTGTGCCCACTCTGCTGGAGCGCGCCGGCAACTTTACCAAGTCGATCAATACCTTTACGGGGTTGCCTCTGCCCTCCAATTATCTGAGCGATATGCTGATCCCGGGGAGCTCGAGCAGGGGAACTCCGTTTCCATCGACCAACCAATGCTACCAGTACAACCCGGCTACTAAGACCAACGACCCGATCGCCGGTGTCACAAACGGCGACTGCATCCCGCAGACGTCGACGTACTATAACTCCGTTGCCCAGGAACTGATGAATTTTTACCCCCTGCCGAACTACTCGCAGCCTTCGACGACGGGCTTCGGGAACAACTACATCACTAATCAGAAGACGTACGACAACTGGGACAACATCGTCGTCAAGATCGACCAGCAATTGCATGCGCACGATGAGGCGTCCATCCGCTGGCTCTACCGTAAAGAGTGGGAGACGAATCCGTTTGCCGGCTCGGCAATCGGATTGTGGGGATCGATCCTGCACAATACGCAGACCATCCTTGGCGTCACCGAAACGCACATCTTCAATCCCAACACGATCAATGAATTCCGTTCCGGACTGACCCGTAATGTGAACAACGAGCATGAGTTGGATGCAGGCACCGACTGGGCTGCTGAGCTTGGTATCCCGGGAACGACCACCGTGCCATCGTTGGAGCAGTTCCCCACCTTCAAGCCCACTGGCTATATCTCGCTTGGCGATAGCGAGCAGGAGCCGGTCGTGTTTACCACCAACAACTTCGACACCAACGACACGTTGACCTGGACCCACGGCAAGCACACGGCGAAGTTCGGCGCCTCGGTGCTGCGCGAGCAGTACTACCAGCCGTCGAACTCTGAGTTCAGCGGGAGCTTGACGTTCAATGGCAGAGAATCGGGCATCGCTACCAACACCGGCAACGCAATAGCGGACTTTATGCTTGGCGAGCCGTCCTCCGTCGATTTACGTCAGGGGATCGTGTCCAACCATCTGTTCGAGACCGATTATGCGGCCTTCGTTCAGGACGACTACAAGATACTGGACAAACTGACGCTCAATCTTGGCTTGCGCTATGAGTATCAGTCGTTGATGCACGAACAGGCTGGACAGCTTTCCAGCTTCGATCCCTATATTACGAATTCCGCCGGGACTCTGGGTGCGCTCGTCCTTGCCAGCGAGAATGCAGTTGGCGGCGCCGCGGGAGTGCAGGCTGTTCTGAATCAGTATCAGATTGGCCCGAATAATCCGACGGATAATCTGTACCCGTACCTTACGACGGCTGCGGCAGCCGGACTTCCGCAGACTCTGGTGCACCCGAACGATCTGCGCTTTGCGCCGCGCATCGGCGGGGCATGGCGTCCCTCCATCAATAACTCTCTGGTGGTACGCGGCAGTTGGGGCATCTTCTTTACCGGGTCCCGCTTGAGTGCGCTACGCACTCAGCTGGCTGGCAATATACCCTTCAGCGTTGTGGATGCGCCGGATACTAAAGCGGAGTCAATTCAGCAAGCCTTCCTCCTCGCTCCTGCTGCTCATGCCACCACGGCGAATGGCTATGATCCAAACGCTCCGTCGTCCTATCTGGAGAGCTATAACCTGACGGTGGAAAAAGAGCTGCCCAAGGGGATGGCGGTCGAAGTGGCCTATACGGGATCGAGAGGACTGCACCTGGGCTGGCAGATCGACATCAACCAGGAGAATCCATTCCTGAGCTATGCCCGCCCATTTGCGTTTCCATCTTCAACGAATACGTTCCAGTTTGCTGCAATTGATAACTTTCAGTTCAACGCATATTCGAGCTATAACGCGGGCACGGTCACGGTTCGAAAGCGTTTTGAGCATGGCCTGCTCTTCCGCGCCAACTATAGCTGGGCCAAGAACCTGGACATGAACTCGGCGCTGAACTTCGCAGGCGCCGGCGGCTACCAGGGAGCGCAGAATACGAACGATCAAAGGGCTGAATACGGTCGCTCGGACAACGACCGGCGCATGGTGTTCAATGGGAACTTCGTCTACGCGCTGCCGTTCAACCATAATATCTTCGTCAAGGGCTGGCAGATGGCGGGCAGTTGGCAGGTGGATAGCGGCACGCCGTTCACGCCGCAATATGGCGGCCCGACGCAGTCGGATGGATTGGCGACGCGGCCGGACCGGCAGTGCAATGGCGGTTTGCCAACCAGTCAACGAACAGTTGGCCAGTTCTTCAACACTCTTCAAAGCGGATCAGGCGCGTGTTTTACAAATCCCGCTACTGACGGGTTGGGCAACCCCATCGACTTCGGCGACTCGCGCAGAAATATTCTGGACGGGCCTGGCCTGTACGTTGTGAACTGGTCGCTCTCGCGCAACTTCCGCATCACCGACAGCGGCAAGCTGCAGTTCCGCTGGGAGATCTTCAACCTGCTCAACCATCCTAACTTCCAACTGCCCAACGACGCTCTGGATGAAGCCGGCGCTGGCAGTATTACAGCCGCGGGCAATCCACGCTCGATGCAGCTTGGGGCGAAGTACACCTTCTAGACACTACAAACCAGACGATTTTCAGCAGACTACATTTTTTCAGCAGACTACGAGGAGATTGAAATGATTGCAATGAGGAACTACCGCACCGCACCGAAGACCATCGCAGCGCTCGCATTTGCGGGCATCGTCATGAGCGCGCCTCTGCTGGCGCAGGCTCCCGCACCGGCGCCGGCGACCGCGCCGCGCATCGATAACCCGAACTGCCCGGAGTTCGTGGGCAAGCATGCGCTGCTGGAGAAGATGACGGAGTCCTTCGGGCTGACATGCAAGCAGGAGGACATCATCGAGCCGCTGCTGCACGATGAGGAGTCCGTGACCAAGCCGCTGCTCGCCTTCCAGGCGTTCACACCGGAGGAGCGCCAGGCGGTGATGCTAAAGATCAAGCTGGCTGCGCGCGTGCAGATTCGGCCGCACCTGACTCCGGACCAACAGGTGAAGAGCGATGCGGAGGCTGCGGCAACGGCTGCGTCGTCGGCTGGCGGTGGCAAGGGCGGCAAGGCTGCACCCAAGCCGGTCGAAGGGTTCGCCGCGGAAGAGACGCTGAGCGATGCGATTACGGCTTACTCGGCGTTCACTCCGGAGCAGAAGAAGGAGCTGCTGCTTGAGGTCAAGAAGGTTGCGCGGCGTCCGGATGCTCCTTCGCTGACGCCGGAACAGGCAGCGAAGATCGACGCGGATATCAAGAAGCTTTCCTAGTTCATCCGCCGGTCATGACCTTACTCGAAGGAGAGAGTACGCAGATGGAAGTCGAACATGCACGCTCAACTGGAGCCCGCACACGGCTCGTCGCACTCCCGATCCTGCTGGCGCTGCTGACCGCACCCTCATTGCTGGGACAGAAGGGCGGCAGCGGCGGCAAAGGCGGAGGCAGCTCCTCGAAGGAGAGCGACGAGGACGATACCGGCGTGGCGGTGTGTCCGCAGATTGCTGGTCAGCACCCGCTGCTAGAAGAACTGAGCCGGGAGCTGCACCTGACCTGCGCGCAGGAGGTCCGGATTCTGCCGCTGATGCATGACGAGGAGGCGGTGAGCAAACCGCTGCTGGCCTATGCGGCGTTCACTGCGGAGGAGCGGCAGGCGATGCTATTAAAAGTGGAGCTGGCCGCACGCGCCAAGGTTGGTCCGTTCCTGTTGCCGGATCAGCAGAAGAAGAACAACGAGGAAGCGGCCAGCCTGGCGTCCAAGGCTCCGAAGAAGATGGGGAAGAAGATGCCGCCGGCTTCGGCTGACGGCTTTGCCAGCGAAGAGGCTTTGAGCGGTGCGCTGGATTCATACAGCGCGCTTACGATGGCGCAGAAGAAGGATATGATTCTCGCCGTAAAGCTGGCCGCGCGCAGGGACGGAGCGCCAGCACTGAGCGCGGAGCAGGCAACGAAGATCGATGCGGATATCGCGTTTCTGCGGCAGTAGATAGGCAAATGCAAATGAGCGGATTCAGAGTGGCGCCGCAGTATACCCGGACGATTCGGGATGCGGTTGCGAAGACGGCATAACTCACAACAAAGGAAGGTGTATGGAAGGTCGAGTTTCGCGCCGTAAATTGCTGGGAGGGCTGGGTGCGCTGGCTCTCGTCTCAGGCGCGCCGGTGCTGCGGCGGGCTTACTCCCAGGCCGTGAAGGTGAAGTCTCCGTTCAAGCTGTCGGTGATGAATGATGAGGTTTCGCAGGACTTCGAGGAGTCCTGCCGGGTGATCTCGCAGGAGTTTGGGCTCGGCTATATCGAGCTGCGCGGCATGTGGGGCAAGAACATCCTGAAGCTGAACGCGAGCGAGACGGCGGAGGCGCTGCGGCTGCTGAAGAAATACGAGCTGAACGTGACGGATATCGCCAGCCCGCTCTTCAAGGTGGACTTTCCCGGCGCTCCGATCTCGAAGAAGTTTGCGGCACGACGCGACCAGTTTATGGCTGACTTCACGTACGAGCAGCAGGATGACGTTCTAGCGATGTGCATCGACCAGGCGAAGGTGTTCGGCACGGACCATGTACGCATCTTCGACTTCTGGCGGCTGGACGATCAGGCTCCGTACCGTGCGGCGATCAACAAGAAGCTCCATGATGCGGCGGTGAAGGCGCACAGGAACGGCATTGTGCTGATGGTGGAGAACGAGTTTGCCTGCAACACGGCGACGGGCGCGGAGGCGGCGAAGCTGATGGCCGAGGTTCCGGCCCCGCTGATGATGCTGTGGGATGCGGCGAACGCGGCGATGGACGGTGAGCACGCGTTTCCCGATGGCTACAAGCTGCTGCCCAAGGACCGCATTGCGCACTGCCACTGCAAGGATGTGGAGAAGAAGCCGGACGGCAGCAACGATTGGGCGGCAGTGGGAACGGGCGTCATCGACTGGGCGGGGCAGTTCCGCGCGCTAAAGGCGGATGACTACGCGCATGCGGTCAGCCTGGAGACGCACTGGCGCGGCGCGGGCACGCCGGCGGCGTCGACGCGTGTGAGCTGGGCGGGTGAGAAGGCTGCGCTGATTGCGGCGGGCGCGTTGTCGGCGTAGGCGATCTGGGGCTGAGTTCAACAGGGCAGTTGTGGAGGTGACGCGGTGGAAGTGAAGACGGTAACGGATACGGGGTACGCGCCGGCGGAAGTTGGAACGCACATTGGGCGATACCGCTGGACGATATGCGGTCTGTTGTTTGCGATCACCACGCTGAACTACATGGATCGCCAGGTGCTGGCGTTGCTGGTTCCGATTCTGCAGGATCCGGTGAAGGGCATCGGGCTGACGCAGGTGCAGTACGGCGGGATCGTCAGTATCTTCTCCTGTGCGTATGCGGTGGGACTGCTGCTTGCGGGCGGCGTGATCGATCGCATCGGGACGAAGAAGGGATACGCGACCGCTGTGATCATCTGGAGCGTCGCTGCGATGAGCCATTACTTTATGGCGGTGCCTGCGGTCACGAGCAAGGTTTCGTTTGCGGCGCGGCTGGTTTCGAGCGGGCTGGGTCATGTTCCGGTGCTCGGCGCCGTAGGCTGGGTGAAAGATATCGGCACGGTCTCGGGCGCGGTGATCGGATTCGGCATTGTGCGGTTCCTGCTGGGGCTGGGCGAGGCAGGCAACTTTCCGGCGGCGGTGAAGACGACCGCGGAGTGGTTTCCCAAGCAGGAGCGCTCGTTTGCGACGGGCATCTTCAACTCCGGCACCAATATCGGGCCGACGATTATGCCGTTCATTGTCGGGTTCATAGTGGTGCGGTTTGGCTGGCAGTATGCCTTTCTTACGACCGGCTGCTTTTCGCTGTTGTGGATCGTGATCTGGCTGAAGACGTACTCCTCGCCGCCGGAGAGCAGGCGTGTTGGAGCGGCAGAGCTGGCGTATATCAACAGCGATCCGGCGGAGCCGACGTCGAAGGTTGTGTGGGCGCGTCTGATTCCTCATCGTCAGACGTGGGCGTTTCTGTGCGGCAAGCTGCTGACCGATCCGATCTGGTGGTTCTATCTGTTCTGGCTACCTGGCTACCTCTTTAATCGATACGGGCTGAGCATCACGAAGATGGGTGTGCCGCTGCTGATCATCTACAACGTTTGCACGATCGGCAGCGTGTTTGGCGGCTGGCTGCCGACGAAGTTCGTCGGCATGGGCTGGAGCCAGAACCGTGCGCGCAAGACGGCGATGCTGATCTACTCGATCGGGATTGCGCCGATTATGCTGATCGGCTACGCGCCCAATATCTGGGTGGCGATTGCAATGATCAGCGTGGCGACGGCGCTGCACCAGGCGTGGTCGTGCAACCTGTTCACGCTGCCGTCGGATATGTTTCCGCGGCGGGCAGTGGCTTCTGTTACCGGGATCGGCGCGTTTGGCGGCGCATGCGCGATGATGTTCTTCGGCACGTTCGTCGGGTTCATTCTGAAGCTGACGCATAACAACTATGCGCCGGTGTTTGCGATGGCGGGGACGGCTTACCTGCTGGCGATTCTGGTGATTCACCTGCTGGCACCTACGCTGACGCCGGTGGCGATCGAGTAGTGCGCGGGGTATCACCCCTCTCCCAGGGGGTGGCTTTGGGGGCAAGTTGTTTATTTAGAGCAATATGGGGAGGTTATTGTGCCTCCACGTTTTTCTAAATAAACGGTTTGCTGCTAAGATCCTCCAGGCATTGGGACTTAGGGGTTGAGATTAGCTCGGATTGAGCGGCCGGGGCGGTCAGCGGCTGAATTTCGCTACTACTACCTTTTAATATAGAGGGTTGGGCTTAACTGTTACGCCAACTATTTATTTTGGCTAAGCGGTTGTGGGGTAGTGGTTAGTGCGGGTTTGCTGGTTTTTTGTGGGATCAAAAAGAACAGGCAACGGCAAACGCGAAATGCGGGGGCTCTCCGCCGCTCCGGTCGAGATGACGGAGTCTTTGGGGTGGGCGAGTGTGCTCCAGGATGACGGCGGGTGGGAGGAGAGATTCATGGGTTTTTTCGGTGGTGGTTATTTCTTGACTGGAGGGAGGCCTATGCTGCCGATTTCGGCGTGGGTTAAGGTTTCCCAGATGATCTGGTGGTTGATTCCTGTGGGGCGGATGAGCGGTAGGACGGCGGACATTTTGGGCAAGGGGTTGTTGAGGCGGTTGTGGTACTCGTTGTAGGCGATCTCCCAGGTGGGGCGGACGGCGAACTCGAGTTTGCCGGGCGGCGGGGTGTTGTTGGGGGGAAGGTACTGGGCCTGGAACTCGAGGGCGGCGATGACGCGGGGGCCGATCTGGGAGTAGAGGTCGATGCCCTGCTGGCGGGCGGTTTCGGCGAGGTCGACCATGCCGGCGAGGGCGAAGTTGGCGTGGCCGGGATCGCGGGCGGACTCCTGCAGGAGGCCGTCGACGAAGTCGGGGGTGAAGTTTTTGTTGCCCCAGAGGGCGGGGCCGCAGCCGACGGGTTCGATGGGTTTGGGGCCGTCGGACTTAAAATAGATGTAGGCGGGAGCGCGGCCGCGCCACATGGTGATGCCGAAGTTGAAAGCGAAGCGGTTGTCGTTGAAGACGCCGATGTTGACGAGGGCCTCGCTCATGGTGAGCTCTTTGTTGCCGTTCTCGCAGGTGCCGTGAATGAGAGAGGGCAGGTACTGCGTGGTGAGCATGTTCTGGAAGCGGAGGATGTCTGCGTCGGGCCAGCCTTTGTAGGTGTAGCGGATGATTTCGGCGGCGCGGGGCCACATGGCGCCGGCCCAGGAGGCCTGGACCTGGGCGTTGGCGTTGGTGTGGCCGCCGGTGAGTTTGGCGGACCAGGCGTTCATGATGCGAATGGCGTTCTTGGCGTAGGCGTCGTTGCCAGTGATGGACCAGAGGAGGGCCTGGGTGTAGGCGGCCTGGGCGTCACCCTCTTCATCCTTGCAGCCGAGGTTGGGGTTGGAGTAGGAGCCGCATTCGACGGTGGCCCAGGGGTGGGGGGTGTAGTCGAGCGCGGCGAGGGGGCTGGCCAGGACGGCGTCGAAGGCGGCTTTTTGGGGCTGCGTGCCGGCGGCAACGCGCTTTTTGATCTCGGCCAACTGGGCGCGGTTGACGATGATTCCGGGATGAATGAAGCCGGTGGCGGGCGCGGGCTTGCCGGTGGTGTTGGCGGAGACGTCGACAGGGGTTTGGGCGTAGGCGGGATTGCTGGTGTCGGCGTTGGGGTCTTTGGTGAGGGCGGCGGTGGAGAGGGCGAGGCAGAGGGCCGCGGCGGCCAGAGGGAAGAGCGTGTTCATCGGATTCCTTCGTTTTATACGGGGCTTGGGATCTCTGTGAGCTTGCCGGATCGCGTGGGATACCGGTGAATTGGTGGTCTGCGGTGCGTGATGGGCGATGGTTTGCAAGGGTAGTTGACTCGTGTGTGGGGTGTGGCTACAAGTGAATTCGCCGTTAAGGGGTAAATGCCTCGGAGGTGAGGGTATGCTATGTATTTGCGTGGGTTGACGGCTTGGTTGTTTACGTAAAAGCGGTTCGGCGGGGTGGGTTGTGGGGCTTTGGGAGATGGCTGGCGCGGGCGGATTGAGGAGACGGCTCCGGGGTGGGCTGCAGGCTGCCGGTAGGGTGCAGGGTCGAACCTCGGGGTCTCTCTTTGAGCTGAGGGCTGGCGCCGGTGCTTGTAAACTGGCGTCTTTACGTAAAGAGCTGCTAGGCTAAGTCGTTCAATCGGAGGGGCGTCGGGCGGTTCTCAGTGCGGAAGTGTTCGCAACCGTAAATTAACTTGCACGCCAACGAGGGCGAAGGCTTTAGTGGTTTCGGTACGGATACGAGGAGTGTGGGTTGGAGGGTTCTCCCACTCGACCACCTCGACGAATCAACACATTTGCAACAGGAGAGTACTTCATTGAGTCATTCCTTCGACCCGCAGGATCAGGTTTACGCGCCGAGCCGGCGCCGGTTTTTGAGACAGGCATCAGCCCTCCCCATTGCCGCGGCGGCGGCTTTTAGCGTGGCCGGCTCGGCTGCGGAGGCGGAGTTGACGCCGATCAAGCGGTCGGGGGATGGGGCTTCGCTGAAGACTTCGGTGAACGCGTACTCATTTACCAAGCTGCTGAACGCGAAGATGAAGCATGGCGGCGAAGGGATGGACCTGTACGACGTGGTGGACTTCTGCGCGAAGTACAACGTGGATGCGTTCGACGCGACGGGCTATTTTTTCCCTGGGTATCCGGACAAGCTGCCGACGGACAAGTACATCAACGAGCTGAAGCTGAAGGCGTTCGAGTCGGGCGTGGCGATCAGCGGGTCGGGCGTGCGCAACCAGTTCACGACGTCGGACAAGGCGATGCGCGACGCCGGCGTGGCGCACATCAAGCAGTGGGTGGAGGTTACGTCGCAGCTGGGTGCGCCGGTGCTGCGGGTGTTTGCGGACACGCAGATGCGGGCCAAGACGTGGCACGATGTGGCGGGCACGGACACCAAGTGGGACGATGTGGCCAAGTGGATCTCCGATGACCTGAAGGAGTGCGCGGCGCATGGCGAGAAACATGGCGTGGTGATTGGTGTGCAGAACCATGGGGATTTTCTGCGCACCGCGGAGGATCAGTTGAAGCTGATTGGGATGGTGGACTCGAAGTGGTGCGGGGCGATTGTGGATACAGGGTATTACCGGACGCCCGATCCGTATGTGGATATGGCGAAGTCGGCTCCGTATGCGGTGAACTGGCAGGTGAAACAGAGCGCGTTCGGGGCCGAGAGTACAATCCCGCTGGACATGACTCGGCTGTTCAAGATTATTCGCAAGTCGGGATATCGCGGGTATGTTCCGCTGGAGACGTTGTCGACACCGGGCAAGGAGTATGACCCGTTCAAGGTGGTACCGCAGTATATCCAGATGATTCGGGACGCTATTGCTAAGACGGCTTAAGAAGGGCAAGAACGAATCACAGAGAACACGGAGAAAAAAAGAGAGCACAGAGGATGTATTTGGTGGGGCGGTTATCAGGCCCACTCAAGCCGTGATCCTGAGGGGACAAATATGGAGATTCTGGCTCTTCGAGTCAGAATGACGGCGGGAGTGGGCTGAAATAACGGAGTCGACGACGGCGCGTGGCTGGCTGGCTGCCAGCCAGAGGACTGGACTGGGAGAAGGCTGAAGTTCAGCCAGCAAAGCAAGGGAGAGTTCGTTTGATCACACTTCGCAGCAAACAAAGAGGAGCCGCAATGAGCTTTACTTCCATGAGCAACATTCGCAACTTTGCCTTCGCCGCTGCGGTTGTGCTGCTGGCTGTGCCGGTGGGGCGCGCGCAGGACGCAGCGCCGCAGCGTCCTAAGATTACGGGTATCTCGCATATCGGGTACTTTGTCTCGGATTTGCCCAAGGCGATTGCGTTCTGGCATGACTTTATGGGCTTCGACGTGTACTCGACGCTGCCGAAGAAGGACAGCACGGAGACGCGGATCGCGTTTGTGAAGATCAACGACCACCAGCATGTGGAGCTGTTCAACGAGGCGCCGACCGCGCCGCCGAATATGATGAGCCACCTGTGCTTCACGGTGGACAACATCGAGCAGATGCGGGCGTACCTGCGGTCGAAGGGGTACAACGTGAAGCCTGGTGACGGCAGCAAGACGAAGGAAGGAGACTACGCGTTCGAGATCAAGGACCCGGACGGGATGCTGGTGGAGTTTATCCAGAGTCTGCCCACGGGCGTGGAGTCGCAGGCGAAGGGCAAGTTCGAGCCGGCGACGCGGATCTCGGACAAGATCTATCATGTGGGTTTCCTGGTGGGGAATGCGCAGAAGTCGATTGATTTTTATGGCGGGATTCTAGGATTCACGGAGACGTGGCGCGGCGGAGCGAACCCGAAGGAGCTGAGCTGGATCAATATGAAGGTTCCGGACGGCGACGATTATGTCGAGTTCATGCTGTATCGGGATCAGCCGTCGAAGTTCGGGACGAAGAACCACATGTCGCTTTCGGTGCCGGATATCAATAAGGCGGTCACGGAGTTAGAGGCGCGGCCGGCGTTCAAGACGTATGGCAAGGATCTACCAATTGCGACGGGCGTGAACCAGAAGCGGCAGGTGAATATCTACGATCCGGACGCGACACGAATGGAGTTGATGGAGCCGTTCACGGTGACGGGTAAGCCGACGCCTTCGTCGACGGCGCCGCCACCGCCGCCGGCGCACCCGTAGGGTTCGGCGTAAGAGTCGTGCTGAAAAAGTTCAGGCAGCGGAAGAGAACCGACCTCAGCGGCTAAAGCCGCGTTGCAAGTAGGGCCTGTATGGCACGGATAAATCCGTGCCCTTAACAAACGGACTTCTTCAGCAGCGTCTTTAGTCGTGTCCTTAGGCAAAGACGGGGAGTTACGGAGACACTCAAATGGATTTACAGTTTTCACGTCGTGCGTTTGTTGGCGGGCTGGGCGCGGTTGCGGCTGTGTCGGCGTTTCCTGCTCTGGCTGCGGCCAAGTGGAGCGATATCCGCTTCGGCTATACGGCGATGACCTGGGGCGATGCTGAGCGCCAGGCTGTCGATGACATATCGGCGGTGGGCTTTCCGGGGATTCAGTTTCGCGCGAATGCGGTGACGGACTTCAAGCCGGCGGAGCTGAAGGAGCTGCTGGCCGTGCACAAGCTGACGTTCGTGGCGCTGTCGAGCGGCGAGGTGTCGCTGGGTGCGAAGCCGGAGGACCAGATTGCGATGCACGTGGCCAACGCGCAGTTTGTGAAGGACTCGGGCGGGCTGTATTTGCAGGTTCTGGACCAGCTGAAGACTTATCCGCGGACGGTGACGCCGGAGGAGTGCAAGCAGCTGGGCAAGCTGCTGACAGAGATCGGCAAGCGGACGGCGGCGATCGGGATTCCGCTGGGATACCACAACCACATGAACACGATCAGCGAGCATCCGGCGAACCTGGACCAGGTGCTGGCGAACTCCGATCCGCGGTACGTGAAGCTGGAGCTGGATACGGCGCACTCGGTGGCGGGCGGTGGGGACCCGGCGAAGACGATCGAGAAGTACCACGACCGGCTGCTGTTCCTGCACATCAAAGACGTGGTGGATATGCCCATGACGCCGAAGATGAAGTATCCGTTCCAATGGGTTGAGCTGGGGCGGGGAAAGGTCGATGTGCCGGCGGTTTTCGCGGCGCTGGACAAGGTCCACTACAAGGGGTGGGCGGTGGTGGAGCTAGACAAGGTGCCCGACCCGGCGCGGACCCCGAAGGAGTGCGCGATCATCAGCCGTGATTATCTGACGCAAAAGATAGGCGTGAAGGTTTAGAGTGGTTGGGCTGCATTCGGGGCGCATTCGGCTGGATGCGTCAGGATGACCGACTCGTTCAAGGCGGCGTACAAAGGCTCGAGCCGCGACCTGCTGAGCCGGGACGCGATGACCGATGTCCACTTCGCGAACATGATTGCCGGCGTCCGCACGGGCGAGCCGCTGCACTCGCCGATTATGGTGGCGAATGTGAGCGTGACGATGCTGCAGCTCTCGAACATTGCGTGGCAGGTGAACCGCGAACTGAAGCTGGAGACCAAGACAGGTCACGTCCTGAACGATCCGGAAGCGATGAAGTACTGGGGCCGGACGTACGAGAAGGGGTGGGACGGTCTAGCTGGTTCACAACCAATTCCTACAGATAACCGCACTCGACGTAGATTCTGACTTTGCAAGTCAGAATGACGGCTGCTGGGGCCAATCCGGAAGCCTGACTCTTTCCCCCCAATGAGCAGAACTCGTAATCGCGTGCCGCAATTCTCCACTGACCCGGATAGAAGGAACGGGACTTTGTCTTCAGCGGAGCCACATGATATATGCATATCTTTACGTTAAAAGAACGAGTTGCAAGCTGGTGATTTTACTGGGGCTCCGGCAGGTGATAACCGCTCTGCGACTTTTATCTGTGAATTCACTTGCTGGAGCGCTCTTCGCGCGCGATTAATTATCCTCCATCACGATTACGGTAAAAATACGCGCGCTGTAGCACCGCAAGAAACACAAGGAAAAGGGAGATTTTGGAAATGCGATTTTCAGCCGGGAAGTTTCTGGAGCGTGGGATGTGGATGGCCGCGGCCATTTTGTTTGTAGTATCAACCATTGCGCCTGGGCCGGCGGCGTATGGGCAGCCGGGCGCGGCGCGCATTACGGGCATGGCGCACATGGCGTACTACGTGAGCGATCTGAAGTCGGCGCGAGACTACTACGAAGGCTTTTTGGGGTTCCAGGAGGCGTTCACGCTGAAGAACGCGAACGCCTCGGACCACGTGGTGTTCATCAAGATCAACGACCACCAGTACATCGAGCTATATAACGAGCCGGTGAAGAACTACGGGTACATCCATGATGCCGGCTTTGAGACCGACGATGCCAAGGGTATGCGCGACCATCTGGCGGCGATGGGGGTGACGGTTCCGGAGAAGGTAACCAAGGACGCGACCGGAAACCTGAGTTTCGAGATGACCGAGCCATCCGGATTCACCATCCAGATCGTGCAGTACTTGCCGGGCAGCATGACAGGTAAGACCAAGGGTAAGTTCATGCGAGCGACGCGGATCTCCGACCACATCGACCACATCGGGTTGCTGATCAAGGACAAGGATGTGACCTGGAAGTTCTACAACGAGGCGTTCGGGTTCGTGAAGGAGGGCGACGGGTCGAAGATGGCGATTCCGGGCAGTGACGATCGCTTTGAAGTGGGCTGGGAACGGAAGGAGCCGGTGGAGGCGCGCTTTCACGTGAAGGACCACATCTGTCTTTCGGTGCCGGATGCGCCGAAGATGACGGCAGAGTTGAAGACCAAGTCCCAGATCACGGAGTTTCCGGCTGCGATCGCGGATATTCACCAGCTGGGCAATGGGAAGAACGTGGTGGAGATCTACGACCTGGATCATAACCGCGTCGAGACGATGGAACCTCCAAAGCCGGGCGATCAGGCTGGGCTGTAGAGGGGGATTGGGTTTGGGGAATAAGTGCAGAGTTGGAGCGGGGGGACGGCTTAGGGTTCCCTCCTGCATCCCCGAGTGAAGCGATGGCAATGGCATGGCGACGGCCGGCCAGACGGATAGATGACACAGCAACCAGAGAACAGCACCAACAATTTCACCATGAAATGGACGCCCGGTATGTGTAGAAAAAACTTCTTGAAGCTTACTTTGCAGATTGTGTTGGGACTGCTTGCGTGGGGTGGGATCGACCTGGCGGTTGCGCAGGCGCCCACTGCGACACTGGTTGGACAGGTGACGGACTCGACCAACGCGAGCATGGTTGGGGCGACGGTTTCGGTCCGCAACACGGCGACGAATCTGATGCGCACGGCGCAGACCGGACCCGAGGGCGAGTACACGGTTTCGAACCTGCCAATTGGCACGGTCGATGTGACGATTTCAAAGACAGGATTCGTCGAATTGAAAAAAACGGGATTGGAGTTGGCGGCGGATCAGACGGCCCGGCTGGATGCGACGCTGAAGATCGGCACGGCGATGGAGACGGTGGCTGTGACCGCAAACGTGGGGTTGCTGAATACGGAGACTTCGACCAAGGGCGACCTGATCAGCCCGACCGAGATTGCGGAGATTCCGCTGAATGGCAGGAACTTCAATGACTTGGCGTTTACGGTGGCCGGTGTGCAGCCGTCGGAGGTTGGTTTCAAGGGAGCGGAGTATGTGGCCGGTGGCTCCCGCGCGGATTCGAGCGGGGTCTACGTGGACGGCATCAACGATGAGAGCCCGCGCGACGCCGGGGCGCAGGTGAATCCTCCGCTGGACTCGCTGGAGGAGTTCAAGCTGGAAACCTCGAACTACACAGCGGAGTATGGGCGGCTTTCGGGGAGCGTGGTGAACATGGTGACCAAGAGCGGCGGCAACCGCTATCACGGGTCGCTGTTCGACTACATCCGCAACGACCTGTTCGATGCGGAGCCGTTCGATTTCAGCCCGGCGCCGGCGCCGGCGAAGACGAAGCTGCGGCAGAACCAGTTTGGCGCGGACGTCTCCGGGCCGGTCACGATACCACATTTCTACAACGGCCACGATCGGACGTTCTTTACCGTTAGCTTGGAGGACGTGCGTGCGGTGACCGGCGTGATTTCGGACACGATTGTGCCGACTCTGCTGGAGCGCCAGGGAAACTTTAGTCAGTCGTTAGCGGGTCGTCCGTATTACTTTCACAATCCTGCGGTGAACACCAAAGCGCCGTGTACTGCCAATGGCGGGACTGGCTGCCTGTATCCCGCGCCTTATTACCAGATTCCGACGCTCGATCCGGTGGCGCAGAAACTGCTGACTTACTTTCCCATGCCAAACATTACCGGCGCGGCTATTGGTCAGAACAACTATCAGATTGTCACCGATAAGGACACGCTATCGAGCAACGGCTTGTTAAAGGTTGACCAGAAGCTGGGTGCGAAGGATCAGCTGTCGGGCCTCTTTCTGAGGTTTTATAGTTCAGCCACTAATCCGACATCCGGTTCTCCGACCGGGCTTTTCGGCGACAGTACGGATATACACAGCACGATTATTGCTCTTTCGGAGACGAGGATCTTTACCCCGAACCTGGTGAACGACTTCCGCTATGGACGCACGCGGACGGTCTCGGTGGAAGGCGCGAACGACGCCGGCATCGATTGGGCGCAGCAGTTGGGAATTCCGGGAACGACGACGGACCCTGCGTTCCTCGCATTTCCGAGCTTCAAGCCGACCGGGTATGCATCGGTTGGCGACAATGCTTCCGATCCCGTCACGTTCATCGTGAACGACTTTGACGGCAGCGACCTGGTGACCTGGAACCATGGCAAGCACACGTTTAAATTTGGTGGCGACATTCTGCATGTGCAGCTGTTCCAGCCGACTAACACGGACAAGAACGGCGCCTTCACCTACAACGGCAAGTTTACCGATACGACCACGACGGATGCGCTGGCCGATCTGCTCGCGGGGTATCCGGCGACCAGCCTGCTGATGTCGGGCGGCATCGTGAACCACCTCTTCCAGACGAACTACGCGGGGTTCGGGCAGGACGACTACAAGGTGTCGCAGAATCTTACGCTGAACCTGGGCTTGCGCTACGAATTGCAGACGCTGCCATCGGAGGAGAACGGGCAGCTTTCGAACTTTGTGCCCTCGCTGGGGCAAATTGTCTATAGCAATGCGTCGTCGGTGCCGAATATCGCTGCGACGCTGACGCAGGCGGGGCTTCAAAATTATTATGTGTCGGCCGCAGCGGCGGGATATCCAAATGCGTTGATCCACGCGAATCCTCTACGGTTTGGGCCGCGTCTCGGATTTGCCTACCGGCCTTTCAACAACGATCATACGGTGATCCGGGGCGGCTATGGAACCTTCTATACGGGCATCCGGCTTTCGGTGATCCGTACGAACCTGACTGGGCAGTTCCCGTTTGCGGAACAGACTACCTATACCGCGGTCAATCCCACTTCGTCGGCCGCGGGCTCGAGCTTGATCTCATCGACCAATCCCTTTCCATCCGCCGGCGGTGCGCTGGGTGGGATTCTTACTCCGAACGGGTACGATCCGAACGCGCCCTCGGCGAATTTGCAAAGCTACAACCTGACGATCGAGCGGGATCTGGGCAAGGGGCTCGGGTTGGAGATTGCGTACGCTGGTTCGAAGGGGACCCATCTGGCGCAAGAGACGGACTTGAACCAGGAGCGAATTCCGAATACGAACTCGTCGCGGCCGTACCCGGTGTTTCAGGCGATCACGATGGAGTATTTCAACGGGGTATCGCACTACGATTCGGGCCAGGTAACGCTGCGGAGAAGGTTCTCGCATGGCCTGTTTTTCCGGGTGAACTACACCTTCGCCAAGTCTCTGGACGAGCAGTCGGGCGCGAATGCAGCGGGCACCAATGGCTACTTCGGCAACCAGAACACGCTGGACCCGGAGGCGGAGTATGGGCGGTCGGACTTCGACATCCGGCAGAACTTTACCGCGACTTCGGTCTATCGCACCAGTTCCCGGTTCTACGTGTTGCGTGACTGGCAGGAGAGTGGCAACATCCTGGCTTACAGCGGACAGCCGTTCACGCTGAAGGTATCGGGTACGCAAGACCTGGGCGTGGCAACGCGTCCGAGCGAGACCTGCAACGGGGCAATGCAAGGGTCCGCACGCAATATCTCCGAGTGGTACAACCCAGCCTGCTACTTCGTTCCCGCCTCGGGTTTCGGCGACGTGGGACGCAATACGATCAGCGCGCCCGGCAGCGTGGTGCTGAACCTCTCCGTGGGGCGCGTGTTCACGATGCCACGGGAGTTTGGCCGCTTCGAGTTCCGGCTGGAGGGATTCAATGCGCTGAACCATCCCAGCTTCGCGGCCCCGAGCGCGACGATTGGCAGCACGACGACGGCGGGCGTTATCTCCGCCACGACGGGAAATCAGCGCCTGGTGCAAATGAGCGGGCGCTACTCCTTCTAACTGCAAACAGGAATTAGGAGAGTTTCGAATCGTTATGAAAAAAAATGTACCCGCGTTGTTGATTACGGCGCTGGCTGGCTTTGGGCTGGTTGGTGTTGGGAACGGATTGTGGCGGCGGTGGGCATGGCGAAATATGTTCGTCTTATGTTCGCCTATCCGGTTCGGAGTCTGTCAACTGCCCGTTGCACCGATATCAGGGCGTTTAACCGTAACTCTATGAAGGAACGAAGGATAAAACTTAACCCTTTTGGAGATACGATACATGCAATTTGACGAGGGCGAATAACAGGCGAATATGGCACAATAAAATATCGGCTGGTCAAAGACGATCGGGAGCCCGTATGTCGGTTAGAGCAATCTCCAGCGAAGACCCGCTTGTAGAGGCAATCCGGCCGTGTGAACTGGGAAGGAATCTCCTGCTGAAGTTTGCGGCTGCGAGGCCGACCGACTATAGCTTTCTTGAGCCGCGGGATTTCCTTGACCTTCAGAACTCCGCCTTCTCTGGAATACCGGAATGGGACGCTTTCGCCGAGCACGTCTCTGAGTGCAGCCAATGTGGTGCGGTGTAGATGTGAGCATCGACCATCTTCAGGCTCAGGAGAGCATCTCCGTCCGCAAGATCGCGCATGTCGACATGGATGCTTTCTATGCGTCAGTAGAGCAACGTGACAATCCTGATCTGCGCGGTCGTCCGGTCGTTGTGGCCTGGCATGGCCCGCGCTCCGTTGTGTGCGCGGCCTCGTATGAGGCAAGGAAGTTTGGGATTCGTTCCGCAATGCCAGCGCTCCGTGCTGCACGCCTTTGTTCCCATGCGGTCTTTATTCCACCAGATTTCACGCGCTATAAGGCCGTGTCTCTGGCTGTACGCGAAATCTTCAGTCGCCATACGGACCTGATTGAACCTTTATCGCTCGACGAGGCCTATCTGGACCTCACGGTGAATAAGACGGGCCTGCCAACGGCAACGCGGGTCGCCATCAAGATCCGTGAAGAGATCAGGCAAGAGCTGAATCTAACGGCCTCGGCCGGCGTCGCGCCGAATAAGTTTCTGGCAAAGATCGCTTCGGACTGGAAAAGCCGGACGGCCTTTTCGTCATCCAGCCTCATCAGGTTCAGGATTTCTTGAGAGAGCTTCCCATCGGACGTATCCCCGGCGTCGGCAAGGTTACCGAACAGCAGCTGCTCGATGTGGGGATCAAGACAGTCGGCGACGTTCAGGAGATGGATGTTGAAACGCTCGAGGCACGATTCGGTCGATATGGGTTGAGGCTGCACGAACTCTCCCGAGGGATTGACCATAGTCCGGTAGTTCCGAACCGCGTGCGAAAATCGATCTCTGCTGAGGATACTTTCCCGGAAGACATCCCATTGCCCGAAACGGAATCTGCAATACGTCGACTGGCTGAGAAGGTTTGGTCGGCGTCGCGCGAGAACGCCCGGGGAGCGCGCACGGTCGTGCTCAAGTTGAAGACGAAGGAGTTCAGCACGCTAACCCGCAGTCTCACCCCTCCAGAAATGCCTGGAAGTGCAGAGGGCCTGGCTGCTGTGGCGCTTTCGCTGTTCGATAGAGTCGAACTCGGAGCGGATCAGCTCTTTCGTCTGGTCGGGGTCGGCCTCAGCAACTTTCAAAGCGCCGAAGAGCCTCCACTATTCTCAAGGGGGGATGAAGCCTCCGATGGGGAAGGGCTTGCATATCTACCGGTCTCTTGACGAAGCATCCATGTGAAATGGGAATGGGTAAACAGAAGCCGACCATCCGGGAGTTAGCCCGCAGGTAGGCCTCATAGTTCTGCTGGCTGAGATTGCTGCCGGATCTGCTCTACATCCCGAAGTGGCGGGGCTCCAAAGAGACGGCTGTATTCGCGGGTGAACTGGGAGCGGCTGACATAGCCAACGTGATACGCCGCAGCAGACGCATCCATCGCGTCGGTCAACATGAGCCGCCGAGCCTCCTGCAAACGAAGGTGTTTTTGATATTGAAGGGGGGTCATGTTGGTGAGCGTCTTGAAATGATGGTGTAGTCCAGAAGGACTCATGTTCGCTTCCTGGGCGATAAGCTTAATCGAAAATGGCTTATCGAAATTCTCTTTCAGCCAGGTGACGGCCTTCACGACGCCGCTGGCATTGCCATCCGCTTGTGCCATTCGCTCAAGTTGCTCACCTTGCTCGCTACGCCACAAACGGTAAAGGATCTCCCGCTGCAACAGAGGTGCGAGTACAGCACTGTCTTCCGGCTTTCCGAGGAGCCTGAGCAGACGGAGTACCGGATCGAGTAATTCCGGCGTCATTCTGCTGAGGAAAACACCGCGATCAGGCTTCTTCGCCCGTTGGATCTTGCCGGAGGTCCGAAGCGACGGAATTTGTTTTACGTCGAGGTCCATGTGCATCCCGAGGAACGGCCTTGCTTTCGAGGCACTCGTGACTCTTCCAGAGACCGGTAGATCGAGTGAAACCACCAAACAGAAGCCGGGGGCGTAAGTGAAAACCTCGTCACCCAACATGAGTTGCTTGCTTCCCTGGGCGACGATGGCCAGAGTTGGACACTGAACCACACCCTGACCCGGCTGCGTCCGCGAGGAATAACGAGAGAGGTGCAGACCAGGAATTGGAGTAGGAAAAGTACCATCGATTCGCGTGTTTGCCTCGATCAAAGATGCGAGCTCGGATGACATGGCACTTCTCCCTCATTACATACTCCCAGAAAAGAACGCTTGAATGGTGGATTGCGGCTCGACATCTGGAGGATCAGGCAAAAAGTTTGCAGGATCAGATACCCCAGGCAAGCCCCTGCTGGAATCTCATAGAAGTGGGTCAGGAGCGCAAGAATGCCCATGAAGTGTTGTAAGGTGTCGCTGTCAACAGTGCATCACCTGCGAGGAGAAACGCATGCCTGAGTTTTCGCACATCGCCCCCCGGAGCGCCGCACTGCTGGTGATGGACTATCAGGTCGATGTCCTTACCAAGTTCATGACGGCTGCGCAGTCCGCCGATGTGATCGCGTGCGTGCCTGACCTGATCGCCACAGCGCGAGACGCGGGCATGATGGTAATTCATGTCGTTGTCGCATTCCGGCCCGGCTATCCCGAGGTCAGCCCCCGTAACCTCCCGTTCAGAGCGCTGAAGGCAAACGGAATGCTGGTGGCCGGGAGCGAAGGTGCCGCGATCCATCCTGCCGCGGCGGCACGAGAGGGGGAACCGATCGTGGTCAAGCACCGCGCCAGCCCGTTCGTTGGCACCGACCTGGAGACACTGCTGCGCGCCAACGGGATCGACACGCTGGTGCTCGCCGGTGTCCACACCAGCGGCGTCGTCCTGTCGACCGTTCGTTACGCCGGCGATTTGGATTATCGGTTGGTCGTCGTCCGCGATTGCTGCGCCGACCCAGATGCAGAGGTGCATGCGGTGCTGCTCGACCGCGTCATCGCGAAGCAGGCGGCCGTCGTCACCACGGCGGAGCTCGCTGGTGCCCTGTCTGGCAGGTCTTCATGCGAAGTGAAGAGTGAGGAATCTTAGTAATGAACATTGCTCTGTGGATCTTGCAAATTCTGTTTGCTGCGCTCTTCATGCTGCATGCGGTGCTGCATCTGTTCCCGCCTCCCCGATTGAAGGAGATAATGGCCGAGCAGAACATTCCGGTCAAACGGACGATCGCCACATGGGCGGAGATCGCGGCATCGCTCGGACTGATTCTTCCGGGCGCGGTCCGTATCGACCCGTGGCTCACGCCGTTGGCTGCGCTCGGTCTCGCGGTGGTGATGGTTGGGGCGACTGTGTTCCATGGAGCACGAAAAGAGACTCCCGCAGCGGTCGCCGCCGCGTCCCTCGCGTTGATCATGATCTTCCTCGTGTGGGGCCGTACCTTCGTGGTTCCGCTCCACTAGATGACCAATTCCAAGGGGGCACCCGTTGGCGTAGGCGGCGCGCTGAACAAGTCGTGCAAACGCGGCGGCGGGTGGTATCACGCTTAGCGCCGCCGACTCTTACTTCGCTAGCACCGCGTCCTCGGACAATACGCTTCCCAGATACAACGTCAACACCTTTTTGAATTCAGCCACAACCAGGACTTTCTCTTTGGTATCTGCTTCCTCATAGAGTGTCATCATGCCTCTGACTATCTGGAGAGATGCATTTGCAGCAAGTAGAGACTGTTCCTTTGAAAGCGACGGATTCTTCGCCTGAAAGGCCTTTGCGATTGCGATTCGTGAAACCTTTCGGGCGGCAGGGTCGCGGCGAAAGCGGATTGGCGCGGCCAGCAGGCTCAGATAAGCGGGACGCTTCTGGGCGAATTGGGTGATGCGCTCGATGAACTGATCGGCGAACTCGGCATGCGTCAGTGTCTCTGCCTGTTCCATCAACGGCTTCCAATGCGCCTCGACCTCTTGGGCATATTGGTTCACCAGCGTGAACGCGATGGACTGTTTATCCGGAAAGTAGTTGTAGAGCGCGCCGATCGAAGACCCGCTTCGCTCCGCGACCGCCGTCATAGTCGCTGCTTCGTAGCCAACTTCGACAAAGAGTTCCGCGGCTGCGTCCAGAAAACCGGCCAGCCGGCGCGTCGAGCGTTCCTGCTGCGGTGCGACGCGAACGGGATTTGACGAAATCGAGGGCACCCTCATATTCTAAATTCAGGAAAATCGAGGATGCACTCGATTTTCAAACATTTTCAACAAAGAGGAGCCATGGTAGAACTCCAGCTCGACCCCCAAAAGACCGCACTCGTCCTCATCGACCTGCAGAATGCCGTCGTCGGCATGAACCCCGTGCCGCATACGGCCGCACAGGTTGTCGAAAACTCTAAAAAACTTGCCGACGCCTTCCGCGGTCAGGGCGCTCCCGTCGTCTACGTCCGCGTCGATCTGAACGACTTCATGAACCTTCCTGTCGACCAGCCGCACAATCTGGGCGACAAGCCATTGCCCGCCGCAGCATCGGAGATCGCTCCTTCCGCTGGTTTTCAGCCCGGCGACATCCTCGTCACCAAGCGGCATTGGGGCGCATTTGCCGGAACGGACCTCGAGCAGCAGCTTAAATCCCGAGGCATCGACACAGTCGTCCTCACAGGCATCTCCACCAATGTAGGCGTCGAGTCCACCGCGCGTCAGGGTACGGGCCTGGGCTTTGCCTTCGTGCTCGTCGAAGATGCCTGCTCCAGCCAGAACGCCGAGCATCACCGCTTCGCCTTTGAAAATATCTTCCCGCGTCTCACTCGCGTTCGCTCCACCGATGAGGTCCTGGCCGCCCTTGCCTAAGGTCTCTGTCGAATCCGGCGGGCTCGACCCATTGGTCTGGAAGATCACGGCCGTCGCGGTACTCGGCTCTTTTCTCGCGCAGCTCGATGCGACCATCGTCAACGTATCGCTCTCCAGTCTCGCCGTGAATCTGCACAGCAGCCTCACGGCGATTCAATGGGTCACCAGCGGCTATCTTCTGGCACTCGCTCTTATGCTGCCGCTCAACGGCTGGCTGGTGGAGCGCATTGGAGCCAAATCTCTCTACCTCTGGTGCTTCTCCACCTTCACGCTCTCCTCCGCCTTATGCGGTCTGGCCTGGTCGGCGAACTCGTTGATCGCATTTCGCATCCTTCAGGGCATGAGCGGCGGCCTGATGGCTCCGATGACGCAGATGATGATGGCGCGTGCTGCCGGAAAGCATATGGCGCGCCTCATGGGCTACGCGGCTGTGCCAATCCTGATGGGGCCGATCCTTGGTCCGGTCATCGCCGGTGCCATTCTGCAACACGCCTCCTGGCGCTGACTCTTCCTGGTCAACCTGCCGGTCGGTGTATTGGCAATCGTCCTGGCGGTTCTCTTTCTGCCTAATGATCGCGAAGAGACCAGGTCAAGAGAACTCGATCTTCCTGGCTTCGCCCTGCTCTCTCCTGGACTCGTGCTCTTCCTGTACGGATCGGATCATCTGGGCAAGCGCACCGGTCTTACGACTCTTCTGGTTTCCATCGTTCTGCTTGCGGCCTTCTTCAGGATGGCCATTCGAAAAGGGGACAAGGCGCTCATCGATCTTCAGCTATTCAAGAGAAAAACCTTCTCTGCTTCCGCCACCACGCAGTTCATGTCGAACGGAATCTCGTTCGCGGGCCAAATGCTCATTCCGATCTATCTCATCCGCGCCTGTGGCCAATCACCGAGTGCGACGGGCTGGTTGCTGGCTCCGCTTGGAGTGGGGATGATCTGTTCCTATCCATGGATAGGAGCCCTGACGCAGCGGTTCGGGATACGAAAGGTATCGGCTGGAGGCGCATTTGTGGCCTTCGCAGCCACGCTGCCATTTATCTGGTTAGCCAGTCACGGACTTGTACTCACCGAGCTCGCATGTGCTCTCTTTGTGCGTGGGATGGGCCTCAGCGCGGTCGGCATTCCCTCCATCTCGGCTGCATACGCTTCTGTGAGGAAACAGGACCTGCCAATGGCGACAACCTCGCTCAATATTGTGCAGCGTCTCGGCGGGCCGACTCTGACTACCCTCTGCGCAACCTTTCTGGGATGGAGGTTGGGGATGGCACAGTCCAGCGCTGGCCTCTCCGGCGCATTTACC
>Ga0116129_1000161_pt1 | contig 48502 bp, 34 predicted proteins | sample June2015DPH_17_2_FD_89732 | JGI IMG/M metagenome (GOLD analysis project Ga0116129, IMG submission 89732) | Peatland microbial communities from SPRUCE experiment site at the Marcell Experimental Forest, Minnesota, USA - June2015DPH_17_10 | ecosystem: Environmental > Terrestrial > Soil > Wetlands... | reverse complement strand
CTCTGTCAATCTTTTTCCTCCTCCCAGACCCGTTACAACTCTAGCCGAGTCCCCTCAATCCCGAAACTTGTTCCAAATCAGTGGGCTGCCACCTGGCCGCATGGCACGTTACGGAATCGCTGGTCAGTCCGTGCTGTCACACCTGCAAGATGTCTCAGTTTTGATACACTGGCAGCGTGCGGCCGATCGTCCTCCACCCGAAAGCGCGGGAGGCAATACGCCGGTTTCCGAAAGAGGCCCGCATTCGCCTGGGGCGCGGACTCTTTCGTCTGCAGATGGGAGAACAGGTTGGGATGCCCAACTCTCGACAATGCCGGGCGTGGCCGCAGGGGTTTCAGAGCTCCGTGTGAAAGGGGCCGACGGCGGTTACCGCGCCTTCTTTTACACCGCGTCACCGCAGGGGGTTCTGGTCTTTCACGCCTTTGTCAAGAGGACCCAGCGAACGCCTCCGCTTGAGATCGCGTTGGCCGGAAAACGATTGAAGGAGATCCTTGATGCCTAAACTCAAACCGGTAATTGCAAGAACACCAGAAGAGTTGGCCGCGGCCCTGGGACTTTCCGACGCTGCAGCGAAGGCATGGCAGGTTCAGCATGTCTTGGCGAAGCGGCTAAAGGAAATTGCGAGACGCCAGAAGATTACCCACGCGGAGGTCGCAAAGCGAGCTGGGACTTCGCGGACTAGAGTGACGGCGATCTTAAACGACGATCTGGAGCATGTATCGAGCGATCTTCTGATCCGCATCCTTGCCTCTCTGGGTTATCGCGTGAAGGTTTCAGTGATTAGATCGGATAGCGCGGCGTAGAGCGAGGCGCTGCTGGCTGCCTGGTGATCCCCAGATGGCTTCGAACGAAGTTGGCGAGCTCACGACAGGTCGCAGCGTCTAACGCGGAACGTGTGCAAGCGCTGAACATCAGCCGGCTTCGTGCGTACTTTTCACAGTAGTAGATTTCGGCAACGCATCCGATTCCTCGCGCTGCGTCCCCAGGTACCTGCTGGCCAGGACCGACTCCGCCACCGCGGATGCGAGCACCAGCAGCATCACGTACCACCACAGTGTCTGCGGCGTCTTGGGCGGCGCCGCCGGGCCGGGCGCCTTATTCAGATTGGCCGCCTCTTGGGCAGAGTCCCCGCCTTTGCCCTGCGGCCCTTTCCCCTCCCACAACGCCAAGACATCCGCGGGGATCACGTCGAGGTTCGATTCCTTGGGATCGGGGTTGACGCCGACTTCGTTCTGGCGGCCATCGGCAAGGCGGAGCTGGTAGTATCCGGCCTCGGTGAGCTGGAACGATTGAGCGGAAGCGGCCTCGCCCAGAGTGAGCGGGCGCTTGCCCTCGGGGTCGGTGACTTCCACGCCCTGGCCGCGTTCCTTGGCATTGCGGAGTTCCAGGTAGGCGTCGACGGGGAGGGCGCCGCCCTGGCGCTCGCTGCCCGCAAGATAGCGCGCGGTCTGCTCGATGAAAGGGACAAAGGCGGGATGCTGCGGGAAATCGTTGGTCAGATTGTCGAGCCCGGAGGTGAGCAGCACCACGCGGCCCTCGCCGATGCGTTTCTCAAGCAGGAGCGGCGTCTGGTCGCCTAAGCGGACGATCACGCGCGCGGCATCCGGACCGGAGCCTGGGTCGACATTCAGAGCGTAGAAAAACTTCACGCCCTCCCAGCCGTCAGCCTTGGCAACGGAGGGGTAGGAGGAATCGCTGGAGCCGACCGCCATGTAGCGATCGGGAACGCGGCTATAGTCGCGGGTCTCGATGATGTGCGCGCCGAAAATCGGAATCTGCGAGCGGCCGCCGGCGGAGGTTCCGGCAGCGATCAGGAGACTGCCGCCGGAGCGCACGTACTCGGTGAGCGCATGTTCCAGCAGCGAAGGCATCGAATTGAGATCGGAGAGAATGATGAAAGCGTAATTGGACGCCTGCCGGTCGGCGGCCTCGTTGACGATGATCGATTCCAGGATAAACGCCGATTGCGCAGCCGCCCCCAGCGCGGCGCCGACGTAGAGCGGCGAACGGTTGTCGCCGTAGTTGTGGATCAGCAAGGCTTTTTGCGGGTCGGAACGCTGGACGGCAAAGCGGCGCAGGTCGTCGGCCGGGAAGACGTCGCCGGCGAGGGAGTTAGAAGCCTCGATCTTGACCTCGCAGCGGCTGAAGCCATAGGGCACTTCGAGGGCAGGGAAGTCGACGCCGGCCCGTCCGTTGGCGGGGATCGATACGGTCTTGGCGGCGGTGGTCTTGCCGTTCACCACCAGCGACACGGTGCGTTGCGCGGCGGGCGTGCCGTAGCCGGCGATGACGGCTTGTACGTGAACCGGCTTGGCGTCCTTGCCCCAGACTTGTCCGGGTGCATTCACGGATTCCACTGTCCAGTTGGGTTGGGCTTTCGAGACCACGGCGTGCGTCGCCAGTGTGACGTTGGCGGGCAGCGCCATGTCCTGGAAGCTGGCGGCCAGGTCGCCGCGCTGCATGTCGCTGAACAGATGAAGCTCGATGGGAGTATGGACAGATTCGGCCATGGCGCGAACGGCGCGCGCCAGCTCGCCGAAGTTGCCGTGGCCATCGCCGGGCTGAAGGGCCTGCACGGCGGCGCGCAACGCCGATTGATCCTCAATGGGCTGGGTCATGAGCCGCAACTGCGAGCCAAACGCCGCTACCTGGCCGCGCGCGGCGCCCTTTCCGGCAAGCACGCTCATTGCGGCGGTCTTAGCATCTTCCAGGCGGGTCCCGGCGCGCATGCTGAAGGAATTGTCGATTACCAGCAGCACCAGACGGTCGCTCGAAAGGGTGGCGGGGTTGCGGTTGATGAAGGGATTGGCGAAGGCGACGATCAGCAGCAGCAGCACCAGCAGCCGCAGCGACAGTAACAGGAAATAGCGGAGCCGGCGATGACGGGTGGAAGCTTGGGTGCGCGATTCGAAGAACATCAACGAACTCACCGGCTTGGGCTGAGTGGTTTGCCGCTTCAACAAATGCAGGTAGAGCGGAAGCGCGAGGCCCGCCAGGCCGGCCAGGAACCAGGGCGCGAAGAGACCCATCTAATTGCGGCCTCCGCGCAGGGTAAGGTATTCGCGCAGGGCGGCGTCGAGCGGCCGGTCGGTCATCAGCAGGCAGTAGCCCATGCCCGCGGCCTGCGTCCGATCGCGCAGATCGGTAAGATGCGCCTGGATTTTTTCGCGATACTCCTTCTTGACGTAATCGGGGGTGACCTCGATATGTTCCTGGGTCTCGAGGTCAACCAGAATGGACGGGCCGTTCAACGCGGGACGCACATCCTTGGGGTCGAGTACGTGGAACAAGACTACCTCGTTGCCGTGGTAGCGCAGCGGCTCGATGGTGCGGATAATGCTCTCGGGCGATTCCCAGAAGTCGGAGACGATCAGCACCATGCCGCGGCGCTTCAGGAACTCCTGGGCGTAGCGCATGGGCTTCGAGAAATCCGTGCGGGCGCGAGCTTCGGCCTGTTCCAGACCGGCCAGCAAACGATGCAACTGGCCCTGGCGGGTGGAGGGGCGGATAAAGTTGCGGATCTCGTCGTCGAAGGTAATCAGGCCGGCGGCATCGCGCTGGCCGTGGATGGCCAGATAGAAGAGCGACGCGGCGAGGTAGCGCGCGTAATCCATCTTATTGACGCTGTGGGAGCCGAACTGCATCGAGTTGCTGGCGTCGAGCAATATGGTCAACAAGCTGTTAGTTTCGCCGCGAAAGCGCTTAAGATACAGACGTTCGGTTCGGGCGTAGACGTTCCAATCGACATGGCGCAGATCGTCGCCGGGAGTGTAGGAGCGATATTCGGCGAACTCCTGGCTGAAGCCAAAATCGGGAGAGCGGTGCAGGCCGGCGACGAAGCCATCGACCACAGTCTTGGCGACCAGATCGAGGCTGGAGATGGCGGCGAGGATGGAGGGGCTGAGGAAACGCTGTTCCATGGAGAGCTATCCGCTGTCAGATGTCAGCCATCAGCGTCAGCGATTTTGATTTGCGCAACGTCAACCGGAACAACGGCCAGATTCCTTCCTGTGGGGCTGAGAGAACTCCAATTATAAACGACTTTGCCTGGCCGCTTGCGGCAATCCGCCAGACAACGCTCCCCTCGTTGAGCCTGAGCGACCCGTATCGGATGGAATCGATCGAGCACAACTGTGACACGCCAGTCCATTACGGGCCGTTCACTCAAGTATCGGCGATATCTTCGCCAGTACCTCGTCCATGAGCGCCTCTGGAATGCTCTCCAGTTTCTTGCCGCCGCGCGCGGCGATGTCGAGAGCTCGGGGCTGGTCGCACCGAATAACTCCTGTCGTTTTGGCTCCGGGTCCGGTCAGCGGCAGGGCGAAACCCGCCGTCCGCGCGAAATTGCCGCCGCTCGCGATCGGGAGCACCGGACAGCGACGCTTTTGTTCATGTCCCGAAGTAGGATTGAGACTGACGAGCCAAATCTCGCCGCGCCTCATCAGATGAAGTCGCACCGATGGGCTTACTATCGAGCCATTCCTGTTCTCCCCTGTCCCGCGGCGCCTTGGGATTGCATTGGGCTAGCAGCTCATCGAGGGTGTACCGGAGTGGAGCCGCAGAAGCGGCACATGCTACGTGCCGACAGTCGATTGACACGCGTAAGGCAACGGGCTACAGTGTAACCAGTGGAAATACGGAGCTTTGCCCACAAGGGCCTGAAGAAGCTCTATGTGGAGGACAGCGTCAAGGGCCTACCGCGAGACGCGGTGGATAAGCTCCGCGCCATGCTGACCTACCTTCAGGACATGCAGGACCCGGAAAAGCTTCGCGCTTTCCCGCTGTGGAACGCCCACCAGCTCACAGGGATCGCAAAGGAGTTTGGAGGCTGCACGTTACGCGCAACTGGCGCCTGACATTCCGGATCGAGGATGGCCAGCTATTGGATGTCGATTATGAAGACTACCACTGAGGAGCAAGCTATGCGGATGTTGAACTCTGTTCACCCCGGCCGTTTCCTGCGGGCCGAGGTTATCGAGGCCTACGACCTTTCCGTGACGAGCGCGGCAAAGATTCTTCGCGTATCCCGCCCAACCCTTTCCAGCCTCTTGAACGCCAGGGCCGCCCTTTCCGGGAACATGGCCCTGCGGTTCGAAAAGGCGTTCGGAGTCGATATGGATACCTTGATGCGGATGCAGAATTCCTGGGACATCTCCCGGACGCGAAGCCGCGAGAAAAAGATTCGCGTGGAGCGCTACCAGCCGCGGTCTGCGGCTTAATGGAGAGAAAACTACAAGTAAGACCTTCGGTGGAGACGCTCATAGACCCATCATTTCCGAAACCGACCGTCGAACTCGTTCTGGAGGCGGAAAAGCGCTTCGACCTGGATGACGAGGTCACCGAGCGCGCACTGACCGAGTTGTTTAGCCACTTCCCGAAAAATACCGACAGGTCTCAGATCCTGCTCAAGGTTGCGGCGATCAATCAACTGTACTCCACGAACATCTATGCGGTACGAACTGTCGCGAATCACATTTGGAAGCTCAACATCGACGCGGACTTAGACGCTCACTCGGTTGACCTCGTTAATAGGATCGCCCGTGTCCGCATTACCGAAAACAAGGAAATCAACTTTCTTTCGTTCGCCAGCAAGTATTGCAACTGGCACCGGCCTGCGAGCTACCCAATATACGATGCCCGAGCCGTGGAATGCCTCTGGACCCACAAGCTGCAATTCGCCCTAAGTTTCGCGCGCAAGGACCTCTGGGATTACATCTCATACTGCGACGCAGTGAAAGATTTTCGCGATCGCTTCGAACTCCACTCGCTAACGCTCAAGCAGATCGACAAGTTTCTGTATCGTAAGGGAACTACATTGCTCGAAGCACGGCAACAAGCCAAAGCGCTCGCCAAACAGTGCGCGCCCTACGCAAGTTAGTGAAGGCGCTTATGCGCCTGGCTACGACTTCATCCCCATCCGGTCCTTGACACGGATAAGGCGGTTATCAATCTCGATTACCTTGCCCATCAACGTCTCGAACCGCTGGTCCATGCGCTCGAATCGCGCGTCCATGCGCTCGAATCGGGAATCCACCTTCGCTTCGAGCCCGGCGAACCGCATGTTCATCGTGCCGCTGAGGTGAATGAACAATCCCGTATTGGCGAGAATGCCAACAAGGGGAATCGCCACAAGGACGTCATTTTAGCCCTACCTTTATTGCGCACCCATTTACGCGCCGGTTTGGGTGGCGACGTGTGATATCAGTAGGCACCGTCTTTTCAAACGATGCCCCACTTCCGCCGCAGCCACCATTCGGAGAAGCGCAGCAGCAGCAGCGCCAGGAAGACCAGCGGCAAATTCCACAGATCCTTGGTCTCGCGCATAGTCATGCCAGCTTCGGAAAAGGGGATGGCGCCGGCGAGTTTGCCGAGATCGGCGGGCTTCCAATATTGGCCGCCGGTCTGCGCGGCGAGGCGCTCCAGCAGGTCGCGGTTCTGTTCCGTGTGGAAATTCTCCGCGACGCCGTCCATGCGCTGGAAGGTTAATACGTCGCGGCCTAATTCCTTCACCGTGCCGGTCGCGGGATCCGCGCGCTGAGCCGTGACCTCGGTGAGGTAGGCGCCGGTCTTGGGAGCGGACCAGGCGGCTTGGAACTGGCCGGGACTATCGGGCACAGGCGTCATCTCGACCAGGGCGCTGACGCCGCTTGGCCCCAGGATATGCGCTTCCACCTTGGCGTCGGCAGCGGGGTTGTATTGTTGATCGCGAACCTCGGCGGTGAGAGTTACAGCGCCGTTATCGAGCAGCATCTGATCGGGGACGGAAGCCGCCACGCGACCAGGCGTATCCGAAACCACCCAGCGCAGGAGCTGCTGCCAGAACAGATCGTGAGCCGTGTCGCCCAGAGGCGAGCTCATCTGCCAGCGCCAGCTGCCTCCGGTGGCCATAATCGCGGTGCGGCCGCGACCGAAGTTTTCCGTGATCAACAAGGGCAACTTTCGGCCTTCGGGCGTGATCATATCGGCGAGAACGGACGCCCCCGGCTTGGGCGTGCCGGGGTCTTCATAGTCCATCAGATAGGGCAGCTTCTTCCACCGGGCGGCGTTTGCGGCGGGGTCGTCAACCAGGCGGGTAATAATGCTATCCACGCCGGCGGGCGCCAGCTCGGCGGTGGTATGGGTTGTGCCGGTCTTCGGATCGGCCTCGCGATGAAAAGTACCCGCCTGGGTTGGCAGCACCGTGGGCAGCAGGTCGATAAGGTTGGAGGCATTCCAGCCGCCATCCGCCAGCGCGAACTGGCCGCCGAGCAGCAGCAGGCCGCCGCCGCGGCGATCCACGAACTGGCGGATTAATTCCTGCTGGACGGGAGTGAAATAGCCGGCTTCGACTGACCCGATCATCAATCCCTGATAGACGAAAAGGTCCTCCGGGCGCGACGGAAAGCCCTCGGCCAGCTCTTTGGGATCGGCGATTCCCTGGCGGTAGATCTTGTTTTCACTGGTGCGAACCATGGAGGCGATCTGCACCATGCGGTCGTCCTCTTCCGCCTGGCGGATAAACTTGAACTCCCAACGCGGTTCACCCTCTATATACAGGATGCGGCGCGGTTCGGAGCCGACATTCACCACGCGGGTCAAGATGTTGTTGGCCGTGCTCTCTTCGCCGGGCAGTGGCGCGGCCGCGATTTGGAGCGTTCTGGCGCCGGCGCTGCCAATATCGAACATCAAAGTCTCGGTCTGCTGGTTTCCGTCGGCTCCGAGGGCGATGGCGCGAGCGGCAAGAACCTTGGGCTGGCTGGTGGTGACGTCGCGCACCGTCAGGGTGACCTTCGAGGCGGCGTATCCGCGTTGGTGAAAAGTGATCTTGGCGGCGATGCGGGAGCCGGCCAAGGCGCGGGGGGCAACCACGGCATCGTCCAGCTCTACGTCATGTGCGGCGCGCTCGCGTCCGAAGCCCACCGTGTGAACGGGGATATGGCGGGCGCGCAGTGCGCTGATGGCATCCGCGCCAATGCCGCCGGTGTTGTCATCGCCGTCGCTGAGCAGCACCACGGCGCCGATGGGCAAGTCGGAAGTCTCCTCACTCAACTGCTTGAGGCTGTCGCCGATGCGGGTGGATGGCGCGTTGGGCTGCAGATCCTTGAGGCTCTCGATACGGGCGGGCACGTCGTCCACGCGGTAAAGGCGGATTTGAAACTGGCGGTTGAGGCTGTCGAGTGCGCCGTTTTGAAGCGCCTTGACGGCCTGGCCCTGGCGCGTGACACCGTCCTCGGAAATGGCCATGCTGCGCGAATCGTCCACTAACACGGCAATGATATTTTGTTGCGGCTTCAACTCGGCGACTGTGATGGCGGGCTGCCACAGGAGCACCAGGATCACCGCCGCCAGCAGCGTCTGCAAGCCCCAGATTACCCAGGCCCGCCAACCGCGCATGACGGGAGCGGCTTGCGCCATACGCGAGCGGATCAGCCACGCCAGACCGGCGGCCGCAGCCACGATCAGCAGCACCAGAATCCACTTCGGCCATGCCCCTAGAAGGGCAAACTGCCCACGTTCATACACTGAGCGCGGATACTTAAAGAAGAACTGGAACATGGGCTTGCGGCCTGCTTTCGCACAAGTTGTAGGGCGGACCGCCGGGTTCGCGCCGGTCACCCTGGAGCCGCTCTTCGCCCGGGCAAGAAAGGCCGACCAGGGGGTCGGCCGCGGACCATGGGGTCCGCCCCACGGTTAGCGCCGAACGTCCGATAGTGGGGAAGGTTTGCGGCATTAGGAAAAGAGGCGCGCCGGGTTCATCCTAATGGGTGAAGGCGTAGGTAATGTAGTTGAGGACGATGCGAAAAGCAAGTCCGGAAAACTTCTCGGGGTACTGCGGGCTATCGGCCCACTCCCAGGCGTCGCCGAGATGCATGTTGGCGCAGATTGCCACCATGATGCGCCCGTGGTCGCTGCGGATGGCGCGCCATTTGGGCACGTAGCCATCCTTCTCATAGGTTCGGCCGGTGTTGACGTAGACCTCACTGGGGATCTGAAATTTTTCGTTGATGTCGTACAGAACGTGGTAGATCTCATCGTTATCCTGGAGATCTTCGACGGGCCGGTCGGGCAGCACCATGCGCATGCCGGCCATGAAATGCTCCCAATCGTCGGTGCCGTGGATATCGTCCACCATCAGGAAGCCGCCCTTCAAAAGATAATCGTGCAGGCGTTTGGCCTCCTCGTCGGTGAAGGTCCAATTGTTCACCGAGACGGCGTAGATCCAAGGGTAGTCGAAGATATGGTCGCTATCGAGATCGGCGACGTTCAGCGGCGACGGAGAGTTGATGTGGGTCAAGCGCCGCAGGGCGATCAGGCAATCGTTGTCGGCCTTGGGATAATCCCTGGACCAACCGGCGCCGAAACGGCGGTAGCCATAGCTGTTGCCGCCGGCATAGCTGGAAGTGTACTGGAGACGGGTCCAATAGAACTCCGAAGGCACGCTGGGCCCGTAGGAGTAGTATTGGCGGCCGTAGCCTTGGTAGCCTCCCCCTTGCAGCGCAAACAGAGAAAGGCTGAGGGAGAACAGCAGAAGTTTGGCGGAAATGGGTGGCGCCAGCTTCATAAATAATTTACCTCGGACGTTTCTTGCAGGATAGCAGAAGCGCGGCGGCCGCAGTGGTGGTGGGCGCTGCGGCCTCGAACACGATCCCCGCCGGCGGCCCCGGTCCCATAAACCTCAGTGAGGTTTCAACGTTGCAGGAGTTGCCGCTCTTTGATTCTCGTGGAGCGATTCATTCGCAGGAGGCGGACCGAGACCCGGCCCTTGGCAGTCAAGCCGAGGATTTCGCCATCGCGTAGCTTATGGTGGTCATCCCAGCGATCAAGGCGTGGATGAAACAGAGGCGTGAGCAGTCCGGTCTCGGGATCTATCGAAGCGATGTCACTGCCCTTGAACCTGTTGCAGACAGTGCAGCACAGGGCGAGATTCTCCACAACTGCTCGGCCGCCATGCTTTACTGCGATCACGTGATCGATCTCATGCTCGACTAACGTGAATCGTTCAGAAATCCGACAATACTCACAAAGACCGGCAGCCCGTAATCGTACAAGCTCCCGAAGTGCGGCTTCGATGTCAGGCATCACCCGCGGAAGGCGCGAGCCTTAGCTGCGCGGCTGCTTTTGCCATCCGCACCAGGTGTTCCAGATACTCATACCTCTCCCACTCCTCTTCGTCGAGAGGCGTCATCTCACCGGCGCGGCTTTTCTCGATCAGTTCCGCCACCCGAGCCGACAGTCGCGTAGAGGGACGCAGGTTGAGGATTTCTTCCGGCGCCGGCAGCGTGGCGAGCAGTTCTAGAACCTCGCCGGCGCCGTCAAAGCCGGATTGACCACTGGCGTTGAGCGCCCGGAGACCAAGTTCCAGGATTGTGGGGAGCTGCTGCTGTTGCGCCTGGATCTGCGATGCCAGTTCGTCCGGAAGGCTTACAGTGATCGACGCCATATGCTGTAAGTATAGCAATCACGGGCGGCCGGCTCCAGGGCATCGCCGCGTCCAAGCCGAATGCGGCGGTGCGCGCTCGATGAAATTCTAGATCGGAGCTACTCCTCCTTGATGCTCTCGCCGGTGATCAGGCGCGCGCCGCGGCTGAAGGTCACGTATTGAAATCCCCACTGGATGAAGACGATCACGCGGCTCTGAAACTGCACCAGATACATCAGGTGGACGAAGAGCCACACCAGCCATGCGAGCAGGCCGGAAAGATGCGCGCCGAAAATGCGCGCCACCGCGGCGCCGCGGCCGATCACGGCCAGATCGCCCTTGTCGAAGTAGTGGAATGGCGGAAGCTGTTTCGGCGCACCGTGGTGGTCCAAGGAATGAGCCCGCGCCACGATGGACCTGGCCGCATAGGCGCCACCCTGCATGGCCACTTGCGCCACTCCCGGCAACTGTTTGCCATCGGCGCCGGCCACCGCCGCCAGATCGCCCACCACGTAGATCTCGGGCCAGCCGGGAACGGTGAGGTCGGGGTTGAGGCGGATGCGCCCCTGCTTGTCTGTAGGCGCCTGCGTGCGCGCAGCCAGCGTGCGGCCGAAACTGGTCACGGTGACGCCGCCCGCCCATAGAACGGTCTTCGCAGTCAGAGATTCGGATTCGCCGCGCTGGTTACGGAACGTGACGCCGTTGGCATCCACGCCTTCCACATTCACGCCGGTACGAACTTGCACGCCAAGGCGGATGAGCGAACGCTCGGCGTCGGCGGCGAGGTCGTCGGGATAAGAGGGCAGCACGTGGCTCGATCCATCCAGCAGGAAGATTTGCGCGTCCTGCGAACGTATAGCGCGAAAATCGTGCTTGAGCGTATGGCGCGCAATTTCGCCCAGCGCCCCGGCCAGTTCGACGCCGGTGGCGCCCGCGCCCACAATCGCGAATGTGAGCCATGCGCGCCGCAGCTCCGGAGTCGCAGCGCGCTCGGCCGCTTCGAAGGCGTAGAGAATCTTGTGGCGGATGGCGGTGGCCTCTTCGATGGTCTTGAGGCTGGGCGCAGAAGCGCTCCACTGATCGTTGCCGTAGTAGGAGCTCTTGGAACCGGTGGCCACCAGCAGAAAGTCGTATTCGAAAGCGCCGCCGTCTTTCAGGATGAGCCGCCGAGCATGCGGGTCCAGATCGACCGCTTCGCCCATCAGCACGCAGGTATTGCTCTGGCGGCTGAGGATGCCGCGCAGGGGCGCGGAGATGTCGGCGGGCGACAGCGAGCCGGTGGCTACCTGGTAGAGCAGCGGCTGGAAGAGATGGAAGTTGCGGCGGTCGATGAGGGTGATATCGAGGGGAGCGCGCCGCAATGCGCGCGCGGCGTAAAGGCCGCCGAATCCGCCGCCGAGGATGATGACGCGCTTAGGGATAATTCCAGGATAGCGAAACAGCCGCGCAGGCGGAGCGCAGCCTACTCCAGCATGCTTCGAAACGGCTTTGAGTGAACAGTTGAGGACGGCCGGGTTGCCGTCGTTCGTGACAGTAAACAAACGACTTACGCGTTTGTTTACTGGAGAGTGTTGGGGCTAACTCAACTTTTACTACGCCTGCAAGTACCCGCTATTCGCGGACGACAGTATTGCGCGGCGTCCCCGAGCCCCACGATTCGAGGGACCTCCCCAATCCTATTTCGCCGGCGCGGACTCTCGCTGGCCTCTCTTGACCAGACCAGCCATTCCCCAGTCCGTCAGTTTCGTTATCCGGCCCTCGCCGTGCGGCGCACTTAGTTCCCTGATTTGAAAGTCGATGTTCTTACCGTGTACTTCGACCAGCGCGTGTCCGAAAAACCAACCGTCTTCGTAGACTCCCGACAACCGCAGATGCCCGCCTGAACTCGCCATTGAGACGTAGGTCACTCCCTCGAGTTCGAGACGCAGCATCTGGTGAATATGTCCGGCGACCACATACTGGACGCCGTACCGCCGGGCAAGCTGGTGCAGCGCGAAGTTTGGATTCCGCAGCGCCACGTTCAGTAACCAGGACGGCCGGTGCGACACGATAATCTTCAACGCCTGCCCGGCATGGGCTTTCAAGTCCGCTTCAAGATAGACCAGTTCCTGGTCCGGCAGTTCCTCAGACCGGCTATTGTTCAGGACGGTGAAATGAGCCTGCCCGTAATCGAAGCTGTAGTGTACTGGATGCGTCGAATACTGCCGGAACAGCCGCTCCGATGCCTCTGACCAGATGTCATGGTTGCCGGGCGCGAGATATAGTGTATAGCTCCGGAAAGGTTTCAGAATCCGGCCGGCGTCAAGCCACTCCGCTTCTGCGTTTGCGTCGTTCATCCCCTGAATGGTGTCGCCCACACTGACGACGAAGGCGGGATTTTCGCCTGCTACCTCCTTCCACACTTGCTCATAGACGCCTGGTTGGGCCTCGCCGGTCCGGTCGCCCAGAATCGCAAAGCGGTAAGAATCGGGCGCTGCGGCTCCCCGAATACAAAGCAGAAGCGTAAGCAGCAACCCGCCAAAGATGAGGGTGCGGCCGTACCGGGCTCGGATTTGCAGGCGATCGAACATCTCTCTTAGCATTTTCGCAGGACCACGGGGCCTGAACGGAGGGTCAATCCTGTATCTGCGCGCTTCTTCTTCGTTCCGGACGCTTGTATTCGAAGGAACAGTCGGCAGCCGGCCGGGCCGAAAGCCGGAATGATCAGTCACGCTCAAATCAATTTTATTTGTCTCACTCTTTCAATCGCTTACATACAATTGGCCCCAGGACGCTAACATCCGCATGCTAATGTCAAATCGTAACTAAGTTGGTACTTACCTTGGTCCGCCGCAGTTATTAGAGAGTCAGCCGCCAGGTAAGAGTGACGATAAGCCCGCTAGCCTCGCCCGCAATGTACTCTCCCCTACCCTCATGCTCTTAGTGTCTCCAACTCCGGCGCCAGAATAGCTATAGCTAAGCCTAGTGTCCTGGGTCAGAAGTTCTGCAACATTCGGACCCACCGCTAGTTGCCTTGGCGCCAGATGGCGGTACTGAAAATCGAGTGCGGGCGCCAGGCAAAGACTTCTCTGGAGTTTCGTTTGGAGTATGGCATTACTGTTGAGAGGTGTAAGAGTCCCGTCGCCGCACGGGTCTCACGCATGCCGGGCGCCGCAGAGATCCAATTGACTCCGCAACAGCAGAAGGAACTTGGCCGTTGTGCCAGCAGCCGCTCGTTAACGGCGCGAACGGTGGAGCGGGCCAAGATCATCCTCGGGTTGGCAGCGGGCAAGGCCAAGCAGGAGATTGCCGCGCAATTGGGAATCGCCCGGCAGACGGCATGGCGATGGGGACGGCGGTTTCGGGAGCAAGGGACCCCGGGACTGGAGGATGCGCCCCGGTCGGGACGGCCGTGCGTCATCCTGCCCGAGAAGATCGAGCAGATCGTCCGCAAGACGATTCGGGAAACTCCGCCTGAGTCCAAGCATTGAAGCACACGGAGCTTGGCCGAACAGGTGGCAGTGAGCGCGTCCTCGGCCGGCCGGATCTGGCGGGCCCGCGTCGAAGCCTTGGTTAGTCCGCTATATTAAACTCATGGCCGAACAAGAAATCGCAACCCTGGGCGCAGGCTGCTTCTGGTGTATCGAAGCGGTCTACCAGGAGATGCAAGGCGTTTTATCGGTGGAGTCGGGCTACATGGGCGGGCGCGTGGACAACCCCACCTACGACCAGGTCTGCAGCGGCGCCACCGGCCACGTGGAAGTTGCGCAACTGGTCTTCGACCCCGCCGTGGTTTCCTTCCGCGACATTCTGGAAGTATTCTTCACTATTCACGACCCCACCTCACTCGACCGCCAGGGCAACGACGTAGGCTCGCAATACCGATCGGCGATCTTCTATCACAGCCCGGAACAAAAACAGACCGCGGAAGCCGTAATTCGCGAGCTCGACGCCGAGCGCCTCTTTAGCCGCCCGATTGTTACCGAAGTACGCCCCGCCCAGCCGTTCTATCGCGCCGAGAATTATCACCAGGATTACTTCCGCACGCATCCGAACCAGCCTTACTGCGCGTACATCGTAGCGCCCAAGGTCAAAAAGTTCCGCGAAAGATTCGCCCACCGGCGCGCCGTGCCTTAGTTTGCCGGGATTGCTCGCGAGACATACCCGGCCGCCTACTGCTCCAGCACATCGTGAAACGCGTTAATCATTACCTTAGACGGCCTCTTGGGCAGCATCACCTGCAAATTATCCAAAGTCTTATTCCCGTCCATACGCACCATGCCCAACCGCACGATCGTCCCATCGAAATCGCCATACAGCGGCACTAACATCACGAAGTTATCCGTCACTTCGCTCTGCGTCAGACTACCCTTGAGCAGGTATTTTCCATCCTGCTGCGGCGTCAGCGTGTAATCGAACTTGTAGCGTGGAAGAGCCGTGCCGTAGACCCATTCCGAAAAGAACCAGTCCATCTTACCGTCGCCTTTTACATTCATGTCCGGCGTGATATGCTTTTCCACCACCCGCTGGAAGCTCTCCGTGGATGCATTCCCGTTCATATGCTGCTGCACGAAATCCTGCATCATCGCAAAGAATGGCTTATCGCCCTCTTTCGAGTTGTGCATAATCGACCGCAGCATGTGTAGAATGTAGCCGCCTTTGCGGTAGACCACGCTGTTGTAAGCGCCCGCGTTTTTCGCGCTGTTGAGTAACAGGCCCAGCCACAGCGGTCCCGCATCGTTCGCCCGCCGGCCAAAGTTGTTCTTATCCACAATCGCGTGGCGGGCGTGGTCCCAGTAGTCGAGGTATTTCTTGGGGGTCTTTTCGGTGACCTGCAGATAACCGCCGGCCGAGAAAAATGCGAAGCCTTCGGAAAGCCACTGGTCGTGAAAGGTCGTAAAGCCCACCATGTGGCCCCACCACTGGTGCGAAACCTCGTGCGGCGTCACCTCGTCCACGAACTCAGTCAAGCCGTGCTCGATGCCGTTGAACAGCCGCCAGCGCTGCGTATCGTCCAGATACGCGCTCATCGGCAGATACACCAGCGTAGGCCACGATTGCCCGTAATTGAACGCCGGTTGCTGCGTGATCGCGATCCGTCCGAATTCCGACTTGCCGAACCACGCCGTAAAGAGGCGCATGGCATTCTGCGCCTCGGTAATAATCTGGTCGTTCAGCGCCGAAGGGCTCAACGTTCCCACCCCGTCGATTTCCGTTGCGCCGCGCATATAGTCCGGCAAATCCGAGCCAGCGTAGCCTTCGATGTGCACGCCGGTGGCGGAATCGGTGATCTCCTTTTTCTTGAACGCGCCATAATTGAACCCGGCCACCGGCATAGGAACTTCCGAGATCCAATGGGTGCACGCAAGATCCTTTTCGGTCCATGACTTCTCAAGTTTGCCGACGCTCACCAGCGTGTACTGCTTGGGAACCTTGAAGGTCAGGTCGTACTGCGCATGGTCGCGGAAAGCGTTGAGGCTGGGGTACCAGCTCTCGCGCGCGCCCACGCTGAAATTTCCGCCTCCTTCCTTGGTCACCACGCGGTCGCCTTCCAGCGCGCCTTTCTCGCTCTCATACTCGACGGCTAATTCGTGCTCGCTGCCGCGGTCCATCGCCTGCGGCATCACCACGTAAAAGCTGGCGTCTTCGCGGCGCCCTTCCTGAATAAACGGCACGTCCTGGCCGCCGCTGGGTTGTGTAACTGTCACCCGGCTCACCCGCAGCGAGGGTATCAGTCCGAACTTGATCACCCGGTCTCCGGCAGTCACGGCTTTGAAGCGCAGATGAGTGGAGGCGGTGAACAGATCGTTCCTGGCGATAGTCGTTTCTATCTGGTAACTCAGCGCTTCCACTACCCGCTTGTTCTCATCGGAGCTCACCCTATGCGCCTCGATTTCGGTCTTCAGATGTTCCAGGCTCCAGATGCCCTCCTGCTGAGCTTCCGGGTCGTAGTCGATCACCGCTACTTCTTCCGGCGCGGGCAGCATGGCCAGAACGCCGCGCGGCTTCACGTGAAAGCGCAGCCCGGCAACATGTTTGCCGTGCAGATAAGCGCTGAAGAAGCCCGGTTGCGCAGGGTTGTAAAGATCCGCCAGTAAGTCGGCTTCCACGTTGTCCATATCTTCCGAAGTCAGCAGCGCCTGCCAGAGGGAGTGCGGCTGGTCGGGACGGCTACGCAGACGCTTTCGGAACTCGCGCAGATCGTCGCTCAACTTCGCGTCCGCGGGCACGGCGTGCGTTTGACCGCGGATCTCGTCGCCGGTGCGGTCCGTGAAGCAGAACAGCGCGCGGTCGAAGGTCTCCAACACGGCGTTGCCCTTGCCGCCGGTGATCGATTCCAGGCGATTCTTCTCGATAAGTGAAAGAGGCTGGAAAAGGAATTCGCCTTCGCCGGAAAACACCGCAACCGTGTCGCGCCCCATCGTCTTTGGCGTAAATCCAATCACGCCCGATTTCAGCGTGATAACTCCGTTATCGCGCTTCAGAACGATGTTCTCCACCAGAAATGTCTCCGCGATAGAAGCATCGCGTAGCGCGCGGTAGACCGGTTCGGTATTAGGCGCGGCCGAAAACACGCCCGTCGATGCGACGAGCGCCAACAAACAGGCGCGGACGAGCGGAACACAGCGAAGCATTGTAATGAATGTAACATATGTAACCGTCGACGCAGCAAGTATATTGAAGAAAGTTTAATGCGGGCTATGTTACTCTACAGTTCTTACAAGTTAGACTCAGCACTAACGGAACAGTCGAGGTGCGAATTCGTGCAGGTCCCTCCGCCAGGTCTGAAACTCGTGCGAAGTACCTTGTGACTCGTAAAATACGTGTTTGACTCCGGCGGCTTCCAGAGCCTCATGCATCGCCTTCGTTCCCTGGTGCATTCGCTCTTCCATCGTGCCCGCTCCGATCCATAGTAAATGCACCTTCTTGTTGTATGCGGCCGCGTCGCTGAAGACCCCGTCGAGAGAGGTCTTCACATCGAAGTTGGGGATAGGCGGAGCACTGAAGGCGCCAATCCACGCGAACTGGTCCAGATGTCTCGATGTAATTTGCAGAGTTTGCGACGCGCCCCTCGACGTGCCGGTCATGGCCCGATGCTCCCGATCCGGAATAGTCCGGTACGCACTATCGATCGTCGGAATCAGGTCGCCGATCACAACATCCTCAAACACATCGGGCACGCGCGGCGGTCCGCCGGGCGACGCTTCCGGTGTGGCGCCTTGCCGGGTGGCGTATGCCGTTTCCATCACTACCAGCATCGGCGCGGCTTTGCCCTCGGCGATCAGATTGTCCAGGATCAGGTTCGCCTTGCCCTGTTTCGTCCAGGTTGTCGCGTCTTCGCCAGACCCGTGGTTAAGGTAGAGCACCGGGTAGCGCGACCGTCCGTCGTCGTAGCCAGGCGGAGTGTAGACATACGCGCGGCGCCAGAGACCAGTGACCTTTGAGTGATACCACTTGATGTGGATCTCGCCGTGCGGCACGTCCTTGACGTCGTAAAAATCGACGCCCTTTTCGGGCACTTCTATCCCGCTCGATTCCTTGCCATAGCCGTAGAAGGTTTCGCTCGATGGATCGTTGGCGGCGAAGCCATCCACTAGCAGCCAATAGTAGTGAAATCCCGGAACCGCGGGCGGCGTAGTCACCGTCCACACGCCCTTTTCGTCGCGAACCATCTCGTAGGGTCCCGCGCCCAGCCCGTTGTCGGACCCGCCGGGTTGCACCTGGACCTTCTGAGCGGTGGGCGCAGTTACCCGAAAGGTGACTCGCGAATCGGCGTGGACGCTCGGGAATTGCGCGCCCATAACGTTGGATGTCGCAGGCTTGGAATCGTCGGGCGTCTGCGCCCCGCACCAGCTACACGCCAGGAGCGCGATCGTCGAGAAAGGCCTCATTGGACTTGCCCTCGCTCCCCCGGCAACATCAACTCTGCCGGGGGACGCGTCAATGTTATCAGAATGGGATCATCAGAATGCGTCTGCGCGCGCCGGCCGGAAGTGAGCGCAGAGTTGGGGCGCACAAGACGCGTTCACACGAGTGTGAACGCTGCACGCACGAGTGCGTGCGCCACGGTGCTATGGGCCACGGTGCTATGGGCCACGGTGTATAGGCCACGGCGCTATAGGCCACGGCGCTGTAGGCCACGGCGCTATAGAAGGTCGCGGCGTTAGAAGGAAGTACAGTTTTGGAGCTCCTGAAACCGCGCGTCAATCTCATCGCGGGTCAGCGTCCGGAAACGGTCCACGCCGAAGTTCTCGCAGCAGAAGCTGCCCATCACCGAGCCGTAAATCACCGCGCGGCGCAGCTCCGCCACGTTCGCGTTGCCGGCCGCCGGCTTAATCCCCTGGCCTGCCAGATAGCCCATGAAGCCGCCCGCGAAAGAATCGCCCGCGCCCGTCGGGTCGAAAACATCCTCCAGCAGGTAGCCTGGCGCGATGAAATGCTCGTCCTCGTGAAACAGGATGGCGCCATACTCGCCGCGCTTGACGATCAGCGTGTGCGGACCCATGCCCTGGATCTTCGACGCTGCCCGAACCAGATTGTGCTCGCCGGAAAGCAACCGCGCCTCGCTATCGTTGATCAGCAGAAAATCCCACTGCGCCAGAGTTTCCAGCAGCTCCCCGCGGAAATCGTTGATCCAGTAGTTCATGGTGTCGCCGCCGGTGAAGTGAACTCCCGGCATCTGCGACCGCACGTTGCGCTGCAGCTCGGGCTGTATGTTTCCCAGGAACAGATAGGGCGCCGTGCGGTAGGCATCGGGCAGCTTGGGCTGGAAATCGGCGAAGACATTCAGGTCGGTACGCAGCGTGGTCCGGTCGTTCATGTCGGCCGAATAGACGCCCGCCCAAAAGAAAGTCTTTCCGCTGGCGACGCGCTCCAGGCCCTCCAGATCGATTTGCCTCGAGGCCAGAAGATCGACGTCTTCCTGCGCGAAATCGTCGCCCACCACGGCCACGATCTTCACGGGCGCAAAATAGGAGGCCGCAAGGCCCACATATGTAGCCGCGCCGCCGAGCATGCGGTCCACTTTTCCATGCGGCGTCTCAACGCCGTCGTACGCAACCGAACCCACCACCACGAGTGACATGTAAGCGTCGATTGTAGCAACCAACGTGGGACGGACGCTTTCGTCTGTCAACCCGCCCAGATCGATTATTCGCGCCCGGACGCGCCCGGCATTCTATAATTCGTCATGCAGCCAAATCGCTTTACCCTCGCGCTTCTACTCTGCGCCGCTGCCGGCGCCACAGTGCCCACTATCGACGAATCGCTGAGCATGAAATCCGTCGCCGGCGCGCAGATCTCGCCCGACGGCCGCTACGTGGCGTATTCCGTCACCCAAACCAATTGGGACGAGGACGATTTCGTCTCCCAGATCTGGATCGCCGTCACCGCCACCGGCGAGCGCTACCAGCTCACCAGCGGCAAGAAGGCTTCCACCGGGCCGCAGTGGTCGCCCGATTCGCGCCGCCTCGCTTTCACCTCCGATCGCGACGGCAAGCGCCAGATCTACCTCATCTCGCCCACCGGCGGCGAGGCCGCCCAACTCACCGCCGAGGATAACGGCGTAGGCGCCATCGCGTGGTCGCCCGACGGCGCCTCCATCGCGTTCAGCTCCACCGGTCCCGATGCCAAAGCCAAAAAGGACCGTAAGGAAAAATACGGCGATTTCGAAATCATCGGCGGCGACTATGTCATGAACCATCTGTGGCTGGTCAAAGTAACCGCCGAAATTCCATCCGACCTGAAGAAGCTTCCCAAAGCCGAGCCGCTCACCAAGGGCGATCAATTCAGCGTCAGCGGCTTCTCCTGGTCGCCCGATGGAAAGCGCATCGCCTTCAGCGCCAGCCGCGATCCCGATCTGGGCTCGCAGGATACTGAGCAACTCTACGTGCTCGATCTTGCCGACCTGCACGTACGCAAACTGCTCGACGCGAACGGCCCCAATACTAACCCCAAGTGGTCGCCCGACGGCAAGCAGATCGCTTATGCCACTTACGACGGTCAGCCTTTCTTCTTCTATGCCAACCGCTATATCGCCGTAATCCCAGCCGAAGGCGGCGCGCCGCGAGTGCTCACCAGCGATTTCGATGAAGACGCCAACTTACTCGACTGGGGTCCCGACGGCATCTACTTCACGGCGCTCCAGAAGACCAACGCGCATCTCTACCGCATCGACCCCGCCACCCGAGCCGTGCATCGCATCAGCGCGCCCGATTCCTTCCACGCTAGCGGCGCCTCATTCACCAAAGACCATCGCACGCTGGCCGCCACCGGCGCCGCGCCCAATCGCTTCGCCGAGATCTTCACCTCATCCACCAGCGATTTCGCGCCGCATTACCTGACTGACACCGGCGCTCAGTACAAGGGCTTCCAGCTTGGGCATCGCGAAGTAGTCGAATGGAAATCGAGTGACGGCGCCTCGGTGGAGGGCATTCTCATCAAGCCCGCAGATTACGATCCATCGCGTAAATACCCGCTGCTGGTGGTGATTCACGGCGGGCCAACCGGCGTGGATACGCCCGTGCTCACTGCCGACCGCTACTATCCCGTGGAGCGCTTCGCCGCCAAAGGCGCGCTGATCCTCAAGCCCAATTACCGCGGCTCGGCCGGATACGGCGCCAAGTTCCGCGCCCTCAACGTTCGCAACCTTGGCGTCGGCGATTACGAGGACGTGATCTCGGGTGTCGATTCCCTGATCGCCAAGGGAATCGTCGATAAGGACCGCGTCGCATCCATGGGATGGAGCGAAGGCGGGTATATCTCGGCCTTCATCACCTGTTACAGCGATCGCTTCAAAGCTGTCTCCGTCGGCGCCGGTATCTCCGACTGGCTCACTTACTATGTCAATACCGACATACACCCGTTCACGCGCCAGTACCTGAAGGCGACGCCATGGGAAGATCCTGAGATCTACCGTAAGACATCGCCCATCACGTATGTGAACCGCGCTAAGACGCCGACTCTCATTCAGCAAGGCGATCAGGACAAGCGCGTGCCCCCGCCGGATTCCTATGAGCTATACCAGGCGCTGAAGGACCGCGGCATCCCCGTGAAGCTGATTTTCTATAAAGGCTTCGGCCACCCCATTAACAAGCCCAAGCAGCAGCGCGCCGTGATGGAGCATAACTACGATTGGTTCAGCAAATACATCTGGGGCGAAGAGGCGGCGGTCCAGGCGACTGGGCAGCAGTGACCTTGTGGGGCAGCCAATCTTGACTGGCCAATCCTGGTTGCAGGCGGCTTTCAGCCGGCGGCGCGTAACTGCGGTTGGGATGCGAGCGCCGCCGCGAAAAATGTAGCGAAAAGAATTATCTTCATGGTCGGATTACCTGCTTACTGAAGACGAAATGCATAAAGATACTCGCCACCCCCCACCAGGACGTATTGGTGGCCGTCCAGCATGTAAGTGATGGGAGCGTTGCTCGGACCCGAGATCAACTGGGAGTGCCAGAGCGGCTCGCCATTGCGCGCATCGAAGGCGATGAAGTTGCCGGAGCCGTCGGTGCCGAAGACCAGATTGCCGCCGGTGGTTAGCAGGCTTTGGGCGCCGGTGTTGGTCGCGTGTTTCCAGGCGATCTTTCCGGTCTGGACGTCGATGGCGCGCAGTTCCTGTTTCACTGTGCCGCCTCCGCGCTCGGCGCCGGAATAGCCTTCGGGCTGAGGATCCGTGTCGGTCTTATAGAAGATGGTGTAAGTCTGGGTTGTGCCCACGTAGAACAGTCCGGTGTCGGGATTGTAGGCGGGATTGGGCCACCCCGTGGCGCCGCTCGAATTAGGCGAGGTTAGGGCGCCGGCGACTTGCGGTTCCTTCATGGGGTCGCGGATGGGCTGGCCGTTGGGCGCGATACCCTTGTACCAGTTGAGACCTTCCATGAACGGAGCGGTGAGGATGTTCTTGCCGTTGGTGCGGTCGAGGACGAAGAACAGGCCGCCGCGATAGGCTTGCGCCAGCAGCTTGCGCGGCTGGCCGTCGATGGTGGCATCGAAGAGCACCGGGTCCTGCGCCGCGTCCCAATCGTGCGTGTCGTGCGGCGAGTATTGGAAGTACCAGACCATCTTGCCGGTATCGGGATTGACGGCCACCACGGAGGCGGTGTAAAGATTGTCGCCTTCCCGGCTCTGCCCGGCCATGACGGGATTGGCGTTGCCGGTCGGAAGATACAGCAGATTCAGTTCGGAATCGTAAGTGGGGGGATACCAGATGCCCGCGCCGCCGTGTTCGACGGCGTTTTCGTTGGGCCAGGTGTTGAAGCCGGGGTCGCCTTTGTGGGCGGTGGTCCAGAAGTGCCACTGCACTTCGCCGGTTTCCGGATCGCGCGCTTCGGCGAAGTTGGGGACGTCGAGGAAGTCGCCGCCCACGCCGGTGATGACGTGGTTCTTGATCACGAGCGGCGAGACGGAGGCGAAGTAGTCGCGCTTGACGTCGGCCAGTTGCTTGTTCCAGCGCTCCTTCCCGGTTTGGATGTCGAGCGAAACCAGGTGGTCGTCGTAGGTTTCGAAGTAGAGCCAGTTGCCGTAGATGGCGGCGCCGCGATTGCCGAGCGCGACCGCGGGCAGCCCTTTCCAGTTGTACTTCCAGATCTCGCGGCCGGTGCGGGCGTCGATGGCGAGCACGGCGTTGGGCTCGGTGATATAGAGGACGCCATCCACCAGCAGCGGCGCGCAGCGCGTGCTGGCGTTGCCGCCCAAAGGCGTAGGCCCGGGGCCGCCGACGTTCGCGCCCGGCGAGCTGTCGATACGGCTGACCCAGCCGAGCGTCAGGTTGTGGGCGTTCTCGGCGTTGATTTCCTTGAGAGGGCTGTAATGGCGGCCGGAGTAGTCGCCGTGGAAAGTTGGCCAGCTATCGGGCTTGGGATGCGCGATCGCCTCGGGCGTAAGGCCCTGGCTCCACAGAGCGGTGGCCAAGCCGGCAAAAGCAGTCAGAAATGTGGGAAATTTGGCGGTCATGCGGATCCTCTACTTCAGCGTAGCCAGATAGGCGGTGAGATTGTGCATGTCGGTATCGTTCAGGCGCATCATGATATCGACGTGGGCCTGCAGCGGGTCGGTGATTTCGACTTTGGGGACGCCGTGGTTGCGAGCCCAGGTTTTGGTGGAGCCGTCGGCAAGGCGGAGGGTGACGTAGAAGTCGGTGACCAGGACCGGCTGTCCTTTGATGGTTTCACCCGAGGGCAGCGTAACGGTGGCGAAGGGCGCGGTGGGGTTTGGGGCGCCGGCGCCGCGGCCGAAACCGCCTCGGCCGGTGCGGGGCATGACGATGTGTTCCTGAAGCGCGGCGACGTCGTATTTGGCGGCGACGCCTTTGAGATCGCCCGTGGGTGAATGGCACTTGTTGCAGCCGCCGGCGCCGTTGAAGTATTGCTGGCCGGCGTTTGCGTCACCGACGAGAACTTCGGACATGTGGACATCGCCGCGTCCGGAGGCGTAGATCACGCGCGAATGCAGGTAGGCGGCGATGTCATAGATCTGAGCGTCGGAGGCGTCGATCTTGACGACTTTCGAGTGCTCGGGGGCTCTGACGAATTTGGCGATGTCGACGCCGTCTTCGTCGTGGAGAGTGACGGTGGAGGCGATCAGGTCGGGGCCGGCCTTGCCGCCTTTGCCGCGTTCCCCGTGGCAATAGCCGCAGGTGGAGTTGTAGGCGGGAAGGCCGCGGGTGATGGCTTCTTCGGAATAGATTTTGAAGCGGGGGCCTCTCGCTCCGCCGCCACCGCGGCCGCCGCGGCCGGCGGGTGCGGTCGCTGGGGTTTGGGTAGCGGGAGGCTGGGCCTGGAGTATGGCGACGAGGCCGAAGAGGGCGAGGCTGCCTGCAATGACGAACGATCGGTTCGGGTGCACTGGGTATAGCATATATTGTTTTCTACTTGGGCGCCGATGCGGCAGTGAGCGCGGCGCATCAGCCAGCCGCGCCCACAAAGATTTATACATCGCAACTGCTGCTCCCTATAGCCGGTTAAATCGCACGGCGAAAAAAGCCGCCTGAAAGGCGGCTGCAGCCAGGATTGGCTGCCCCACACGGTTAGAACGCGGCGCGCATTTCGAGAGCCACAACGCGAGGCCCGCGCTCACCCGTCAACGCCCCGATGTTCGCATTGGTATTCTGTCCGGCGGCGTTGAAGATATAGGCGGCATTGACGCCCGTGAACTGAACGTGATTGAAGACATTGAACGCCTCGACCTTCAGCGTCAGGAAGCGGCTCTCTTTGCCCAGCGGAATCCGCTTGCCGAGGCTCATATCCCAGTTGATGTACGAGGGGCCATACATGACGTCCACGCCTGCATTGCCGATGGTCCCGACTGCCGGTTCGGCAAACGCCGCGGGGTTGAAATACATCACGCCGTGCGGGAGACCGGGCGTGCCCGGCGGGACGTTCTGGAACGGGTTGCTGACGACATTAATGCGCGGACTCTCGTCTGCCGAGCCGGTTATATCGAGAGCGTTCGTGGTCGTAAAGCTGGGCGTGAACGGCGAGCCGGTGGAGTAGCCCGTGATTCCTGCCAGCGTCCAGTTGTCCGTGATCGCCCCGAGCGCCCTCGAATGCAGCAATTGTCCGGGCTTCGGCAGATCGTAAGAATAGTTGATGGCGCCGACGATGCGGCGGTCGGTGGACTGCGGCCCATAGTTCCGTTCGTTGTTATTCGCAACCAACGGGTCGAATGACGTGGTAGCCATGGAGCGCGACCAACTGAAGGACGAGCCGACCGTAAAACCGTGCTGGAGCCGATGGTTCAGCGTTATTTGGAGACCGTTGTAGTTGGACTTGGCTCCGAAGTCATGCTCGTTGATGTCGCCAAAGCCGGGATAGACCGGCCGTTCAAACGCGCTGACCAGGTGCGGCGGGTTCAGCGGATTCGAGATCGCGGTCGTGGGATCGAGGTACTGCGGGCTGAAATCGGCGTCCAGCGGAATCGGATTCAGATTACGCAGGAAATAGCGGTGGATCCCCTGGGTGAGCTGATACGCCACGTCGAGCACCGTGCCCCAGCCAATATTCCGCTGCAAACCGAGGCTTGCGCTGCGGCTTTGAGGAATGGGCGTCTTGCCGCTCCACATGGTGATGGCCGGGGGGCCGATCAACCCGCCGGCGCTGGCCAGATTCGAGATCGCGCCGTAGTACGCCGTCGGCTGATAACCGACCGGCGGCTGGCCCGACATGCTGTACACCTGGTTGCCGTCCAGGCGATCGAAATAAACGCCCCAGCCGCCGCGCAACGCGGTCTTACCGTCGCCGAACACGTCATACGCGAAACCGATGCGTGGCGCCGGTGCGATGGCCCGGTTGGTATAGGTGTCTACGGACGCGCCGTTCACGCCGTCCACAACCATGCCGTTGGCTGGATTGCCGGTATTGGGAACGAACAGCCCGATGTAGGAGGCCGGGGCCAACGCGCCCGTGAGCGGGTTGATGGATACGCGGTTGGATCCCGAGCAGGGATTCCCAGTCTTGCAGTAAGGCGCGTAAATGGCAGGGACCGCGGAAGAACTGTACAGCGAGGGGTTGAAGAATGAGAACTCGTGCAGGTCGTCTTCCTGCGGCGTCATGTGGTAGAAGCGCATGCCATAGTTGATGGTAAGGCGTCTGCCGACGCGCCAGTCATCCTGGATGTAGGCCTCTATGTTCCAATACCATACGTTGTACACGAAGTGGCCGCTGTTCTCGGTGTAAGTGTCGTAGTTGCCCAGCAGAGCATTCGCGTAGCCGTCGCCCGAATTGAGCGGGTTGTTGACGTCTGTGGCAAAGCTATAGGCGCCTGTGTAGGTGGGGCTGCCGGGCTGCAGTTTGCGGTTGTGCTCGATGTAGACACCGGTCTTGATTGTGTGGTTACCCTTGATCCAGGTCAGGTTGTCGGAGAACTGGTAGATGCGGTTGGTGTTGATGTAATCGACATTCGATTCGCCGAAGCTCGCGGCGTTTACCGGCGTATTGCCGAAGCTGAATCCGGGCAGATAGGGGCAGTAGCCGTTGGAGCAATCGGCTGGTCCTTCGAGCAGATTCCCGCCGGGACCGGACCCGATCGGATGCAGCGGGAACAAGCTGGGAAGCGGCTCCCCGGCTTGCGGAGTGCCGGTGGTTCCGTCCGCTAAAGACCGGGCCACCTGGGCGGGGTTTTCCTCGTAGTAGGAGAAGTAGTTATAGCTCCAGTTATACGTGGCTTGGTTGACGAGGGTGGGGCTGAAAGTATAATTTACGCTGCCGACTAAGCCAGTCCCAGGGTTCGGGTGACCTTGCACCGCGGAATCGAATTGGATCGACTGATAGAGCGCATCCTGGAAGTCGTAATCGTGACCGTAACGGATGTATCCGTTTAGCTTAGATGTCAAATTGACATCGCCGCGGATGATGTCGTCGCGCCGGGAGTGCGATCCGGACGCTTCCGACTGGAAGTTATCCTGCTGATATTGAGCGGTGCCGGGACCGAAGAACGTGTTGGGAAGCGGGAAGAAATTGAGCATCGCCTGCCCCCAGCCGTTGATCCGGTTCTGGGGAACGATGTTGCCCGGGAAGGGCTGACCCGTGGTGGGATCGTTGACGACGATGAGGGAGTTGCCGGGGTTAAAGCTCTGCGAGAAATTACCAGTTCGCTCGAGCGCCGTCGGCATCGTCCGGTACTGGTTGGCGGCGTTCAGCAGCGACCGTGTGTATTCCTGCGAGGCGAAGAAAAAGAACTTAGTCTTTGAGGTGTTGAAGTGTTTAGGGATGTAGACCGGTCCGCCCAGAGTCCATCCGGCGATGTTGTAGCGGTAACGGGGAATCGGCTGGCCGGTCTGGTTATTGAAGAACTGGTTGGCGTTCAAGTCTTCGTGGCGGTGCGTCCACCAACCCGTGCCGTGAAAACTCTGCGTGCCGGACCTCGTGGTGACGCTGATGGTGGCGCCCGAGTTGCGGCCGTATTCCGCCGCGAAGTTGGACGTCAGCACCCTGACTTCGCCGATGGCGTCGATGTTGGGTTCGAAGTGCGCGAAGCAACTGCTGCAGCCTGTATCCATGTCGGTCGCGCCGTCCACCGAGAATCCGACGATTCCCGTATTGCCGCTGAACGTCAAACCACCGAGGATCGATCCGCCGCTGATATCGCGGGTGGTGGTAGTGTCGACCACGCCGGGCAGAAGCTTCATGTAGCTCATCAGGTCACGGCCTTTGATGGCTTCGACGTTGAGCTGGTTCCTATCGAGAAGCGGCGCTCGTTCGCTGTCGGCTGTTTCGACAGCGGCGACTTGGGCGGTGACGCTAACCGTGTCCGTGATCGCGCCGAGAGAGAGCTCCAGCCTGCCCAAGTCATGCGCCTGGCTCTCATCGACGACGATATCGACGACCGACAGGTTCTTGAAGCCCTTAGCCCTGATGTTTAAAGAGTAGTTCCCGGCAAGGATATTGACGATGCGGAAGAGCCCCGCTGGGTCCGTAGTGGCCCGGTTGATTTTTCCAGTACCGGGGTTAGTCAGTTCCACATCGGCGCCGCCGATGGTCGCACCCGTCGGATCGACGACGGTTCCGAGGACGGAACTGGAAACGTTTTGGCCAAAGAGGCTGGCGCTGAATGAGAGCAACAGAGCGCTCAACAGAGTGAGAGTCACACGCGGCATGGCTTGTATACCCCTCCCGGAATTTCCCTATCTAGGTTCCCCAGCGCGATGCGCCTCGCGCCATCGTAATGGGAAAATACTATCCCAAGCCCAAAGAGAATGCAATCGTTTTCATTAAATATTTTTTCTTATGGCGCAACTCTAGTTGACAAGGGCGCAATGAGTCACGGGGAAATAGGATTTTCGATTTTTCGAATTCAACGCATGGGAGGGTTCCCGAAGCTTCGCCGGGCAACGATCCCGACACCTTCGCGAACCACGACAAGCTGATCGGCGTCCACACGGTTTAAGGCGTCTGACTTGCCGCTGGGCCAGCGGACTGAGAGGTCGGCCGAGGTCTCGAAGCCCAACCCGAAGTGGAGGCGCCGGTCATTTACCGATAGGAATGAGGCCTGCGCCAGAACCGCCTGCGCCTGCCTTTTTCCTCCGTATGTGGCTACCACCTCCGCGCCAATGGCGGACCGGTTCGATTGCACGCCTTCGAGCAGGACCTTGAGCCAGTGATGTTGAGCGCTTACATCGTTTCGCAGAAGCGACGGCGCTTCGTTCATGTTCATGATGAGAATGTCGACATCGCCGTCGTTATCGAAGTCTCCGAAGGCCGCTCCCCGGCTCGAATGCAGTTCCTTCATCGCCGGTCCGGCGAGGTCGAACAACTCCTCGAACTTACCACCGCCGAGATTCCGAAACAGCACGTTCGGCGTCTTGTAGGGCGTGTCGGGCAGATCGCGCTCCAATTCGGGTGAGACCATGCCGGTCGAGTAAAACAGATCGGGAAGGCCGTCGTTATCGAAATCCTGTATGGCGGCGCCCCAACTCACGAAGCGGGTTTCCACGGCCAGACCGGAAATAGTTGTCACGTCGCGAAAGACGCCTTTGCCGTTATTGCGATAGAGAATGTTGGTATCGGCGGCGAAATGCGTCTTGAAGATATCGAGGTGGCCATCGGTGTCGAAATCGCCGATACCCAGGCCCATGCCCGCCTGTTCTTTCCCATCCTCGTTGACGGAAATGCCGCTTTCCAGGCCGCGTTCGGAAAAGGTTCCGTCATGGTTATTGCGGAAGAGGAGGCTCGGCGAGCTGTCGCAGGCCACGTAAATATCCGGCCAGCCATCGCCGTCGAAATCGGCGGCAACCGCGGTCAATCCGTACCCGGCGGAATCGAGTATGCCCGCCTTTTCGCTGACGTCGGTGAAGGTTCCGTCGCCGTTGTTGCGATACAAACGGCAGGGCTCATGGGGCAGGCCCATGGGCCCGCAATACACCGGCAATCCGCGCCAGTTGCAGGCGGGGTTCTGTCCGCGCGGTTGAATCTTCTGCCGATCGAAGACCACGTAGTGAGCCACAAAAAGATCGAGCTTGCCGTCGCGGTCGTAATCGATCCAGGTGCAGCCGCTGCCGAAGTGAACGCCGGGGCGCAGCAGGCCGGCCTTTTCCGTCACATCCGTGAATGTGCCGTCGCCGTTATTGTGAAAGAGAAGATTCTGGCCGTAACAGGTGATAAAGATATCGTCGAAGCCGTCGTTATCGTAGTCGGCCACTGTGACGCCGAACGCCCAGACGCTGCGTCCAAGACCCGAGTGCGCGGTTACATCGGTGAAGGTTCCGTCGCGGTTGTTCTTATAGAGCCGGATGGTTGCGGAGGGCGGCGTTGGCCCGGTGCGCCGGCGGCCGGTGAGCATGAGGATATCGAGCCAGCCGTCATTGTCGTAATCGAGGAAAGCGGCGCCGCATCCGATGGATTCCAGGATGTAATCGGCCTTACCCTCGTCGCCGAAGATCACGGGCGCATGCAGACCGGCCTTAGCCGCAACGTTAACGAGGCTCGAGTCGAAAGGCAGGCCCGAAGGCTTGCCGCGCGGCGCCGGGGTTACATTGCGCGAGGCCATGCCGCCCAAGCGCTGGGCGGAGGCGGAGCGCCACCCCGGCAGCGCGAGGCCCGGGATGGAAAGCAGTTGCCGGCGAGTCATGGCGTGTGAAGAGGATACCAGCAGCGGCGGTTACGGTACAATCGGCGTGAAACGGAATGACCCGCGCCTGCCGCGTTTTCGCAGCCGTTACCATCTCGATCGTTCTTCCCGTAGCGCACGCAGACGATACCGCGTTGCGAACCGCCGCGGCGGCGTTGCAGCGCGGCGATTTCGCGGCGGCGGAATCCACTTTGCGGGCGGAGCTGAAGATCCACCCGGCCGATGCGGACGCCCTAAGCCTGCTGGGAATGGCGCTCGACGGCCGGAAAGAATTCCAAGCGGCCGATGCGGAGTACCGGAAAGCGATCGCGGCCGCGCCGCGCTCGGCGCCGGTGCTGGGCCGATTTGCCAATCATCTGCTCGCCGCCGGCGACGACAACGGCGCGCACGATGCCTTCCTCCAGGTACTCGCGCTCCAACCCGACGACGCCTACGCCAACCTTGCGCTGGCGCGGCTCGCCTTGAAGAATAAAGATGCGGCGCACGCTGCGGAAGCTCTTGGCTATCTGGACCGTCTGCCCGCGGGAATGCGCCAAGCACTGGAAGCTGCTGTGCCGAGACTGATCGCGCTGGACCGTACCGGCGATAAGCAAGCTGCCAATGCCCTGTATACGGAGCTCTCGCAGGCTACCCAGAACGATGTGAAGCTCAGTTCTTCGATTGGGTGGACTCTGGCGCACGCGGAGCAGTACGCGCAAGCCGAGACGTTCCTCACCCACGCGCTGGCCGGTAACGCATCCGATTTTCAGTTGCTGTACGATCTCGGCGTTGCCGCCCTATATGCGCGGGATTATTCGCGCGCGCGCGAAGTTCTGGAGACGGCCGTCCGGCAACAACCCGAGAATGCCGATGCGCTTTACAGCCTGGCATTGGCCTACCATTTGCTGAAACAGCCGGAACCGGCTCTGCGGCTTCTGGCGCAGGCCGCAAAGGCCGCCCCGCGGCGTGCCGATGTGCAGCGGTTGATCGCCGTGATTACGGGCGAGCTCCAGGCGAATGAGGATTCCGCCGCCGCTTGGGACCGTTACGCCGAACTCGCGCCCACCGACGATACAGCCCGCCGCGAACGTGGTTTCGCCCGCACCCACATGCGCCAGTTCGATACCGGCCTGGCCGATCTGGAGTGGTACATCAAGCGCCATCCCGACGACCCGGCCGGCTACTACGAGCTCGGCCTTGCGCAGAGCATGAACGACCCCACCAAGGGTCTTTCCAGCTTGGATAAAGCCCTCGCATTGAACCCGAATTTTGTGGAAGCACGCTCGGCTCGCGGCGCACTCAACTACCTTCAAGGCAAGCCCGATGCCGCCGTTCCCGATCTGGAAGCGGCGGCCGCCGCGCAGCCGGATAACGGTCTCATCCTCGACCGGCTGGGCCAGGCGTACCGCGCCCTCGACCGTCTCGACGATTCCATTCGCACGCTGCGCAAGGCCGTTCAACTGGCTCCGGACGAACCGACTCTGGTTCTTCACCTGGCCAATGCTCTCGCCGAGGCAGGTCAAGCCAAGGAATCGGAAGCACTGATGGGTAGCTATCGTCAAATGCGTCCGACACAGGCGCCGCGAGACCTGATGCGCTATCTCAGCCTCACGCCCGAGCAGCAGCGCGCCGATTATCGCGCGCGCGTAGAAAAGGCGGTGCACGACAACCCCGGGGACGCGAACGCGCAATTGCACTACCTCAAGCTCTCGCTCGAAGACGCGCAAACCGATCGGGCGATCCAGACGGCTCGCACGATCGCGTCCCTGAAGGCCCCCGCCGCCGTCCTGGCGGATGCCGGCCGCGCGATGCTGGAAGCGCGGCAATTTGCGGCTGCGCGCGAACTGCTGGAAAAGGCCGCGGCCGCGGGGCAGTCGAGCGGATTGGAACTGCCGCTGGCGATTGCGGCTTTCCGTTCGACGGGCGCGCGGGACGGGTTAGCGCAATTAGAGCGAGTCCCCGAAGCCGCGCGAGATGCGGGCTACTACGTGGCACGGGCGCAAATGCTGGACGCAGCGGGAAAGAGTGCGGAGGCATTGGGCGCTTTGGACCAGGCGCTTCGAACCGCGCCAGATCGCTTTGAGATTTACTGGCAGAAAGTGGTTTTCCTGAAGAAGGACGGCCGCACGGAAGATGCTCTGGAGTTGCTTGACCGGGCCGGGAAGTCGATGCCCGAGCAGCCTTGGTATCCGGTTCTTCGCGCCGCATTGCTCGAAAACAGCGGACGGACGGAGCAGGCCGTGGCTTTGCTCGAAACTGCGCGGCGGCATTGGCCGGAAGTGGCCGCCGTGTGGGTGGCCCAAGGCATGATTGCCGCCGCCCACAGACGCGCCGATGAAGCGCGGCGGTTCATGGAAACCGCGATTTCACTCGGCGCCCACAGCCCGGAAGCGTGGGCATGTCTGGCCGATGTCACCTGGCAGTCGGCGCCTGGGCGGGTCGAGGATGCCAAACGTGCAATTGCGGAAGCGTTAAAGGGAGCGCCCGGCGACGGTGCCATTCAAGAGGTGGCACGGCGCATCGAAGCGCAGGAACGCGGATCGGAGCATCGGCCGATTGAGCCGGCAAGCCTCTTCTTTACACGGCTGCTGCAAGATTGGTAACCCCAGGACTGGTAGCGCCAATCACTTCTGGATGCAATGCGGTTCACTTTGCGAGGCTTCTTCGCAGCGTTCGTTAGGTCGCCATGCCCGCGGATATTCACTTGCCCGCACTGGAATCGGAGCACGAATCAGATTTTGGCGTAATGGGGTTACTTGAGCCCAAGTCCGTGGGTGTATCACAAGGGGTCCTTTGCGCAACGTCAGCGAGGCGGTTCTACGGCGTCTGAATATTGCGCTTGAGGCCACCGGGCAACTGGGAAAGGATTATGTCCTGACCGAAGGCAGCGGCGCCGATCAACAGCAGCAGCGCAAGGAGTTTCATATTTCCAGTGACTGTACCGCCGTACTCACCGTCCCTGCCGCGCGCCGGGGATCCGTTAGGGCGGATTTCCGGCGCTTGCGTTTCCTGTGTTGCTTCACTTCCGGTTTTCGCGTACCTTTGAAGGCATGGAAGTACATTTCACGCCCGAGCAGGAAACGCAGCTTTCCCAAATGGCCACCCACGCAGGCACCGACGCCGAGCGATTGGTGAAGGACGCAGCCTTACGCCTGCTGCAGGAAGAGGTCCGCTTTTGCGCCGCCGTGCGGGAAGGCATCGCACAGGCCGACCGGGGCGAGTTCATTGAAGAAGAAGAAATGGACGCCCGCCTGGAGCAGATGTTGCGCTCATAGACATGCGTATCCGCTGGACGCCCGCCGCCGCCGCGGACTTGCAGAGCATTAGCGATTACCTCAAAGAACACCACCCGCGCTACCGCGACCCAACCATGCGGAAGCTGTACGGCACTATCCGTGCGTTGAAAGAATGGCCGGGGCGTGGCCGTCCCGGACGCGAGGAAGGCACCCGCGAGATTTTGTTTCCTCACACGCCTTACGTGGCGGTCTACCGAGTGAGAGAGTAGACAATCGAAGTCATGCGCATTTATCACGCGGCACAAGATCGGCTTAATCATCGGGTTTCCGAGCTACTGTTGAGACTATGATGCATATCGGGAATTCAGGGTGAGCAAGAGACGCTCTGCGGCGCGGTCGGGGTATCGATGGAAATCACAAGGAGCGAATTCAATAGACATCCCGACCGCTCCCCGTGTGGCCCCCAGACATCCGAACACGATCGTTGTCCCGACTGCCTCAAGGCGTGGCGGGAACGGCCCTTATTATCCGAATAGCATCCCCCTCCCAGCACTTCGACAGCTTAATAAGCGAACGATGATCTAGTTCGCCACCGGCGCCTTTTCGGCCCGATCAACCACCAGCACCTCGATCGGGCTTTTGTGCGCCTCCAGCCTCAGCCCCAGCTGATCCTGGATCGCGCTGAAGATCGATGGGCCCGGCGCCTCGGGCGGCGCGCCGTTGGGTTCGTCAGGCGTCCACTCCAAGTCGATATCGTATGGGCCGGCCAATCCGGTCTTGTCGATCACCGCCTGGCGGAGTTGGCGCGACAGTAGCATCGTGAAACGAAACATCGGCATCCATTGCGACGAGAAATGCCCGCTCGAGTACTTCACGTCGTCCGGCGCCTCCGGCTTGGACGGATGGATCTTCAGCCCTCCCTTGGCGACCGCCAGTTCGTAGTGCGCCACTACTCGCGGCTCGCGGTGCATAGCCAGCTTGAATCGCTCGTCCAGCAGCGTCTGCAGCATTTCGAGCAGTTGCTCTCGCGTGGCATTGGCTGGGCCCTTGGCTACCACGTCGAAGCGGAACTCGCGCTCCTTGATCCAGTCGGGGCCGGCCACCTGGTCGTCGCTCACCAGGTGGTAAGCAAAGCGCAGGGATTCGCAAAGGGTCGTGTTGGTAAGCGTCAATTCATTGTGGTGGACCGCTCCGAGATTGATGTTGAGGTTCTGCCCGAAGGGCGCCGCCGGACTCGGCTTGACGGACGCCACCTCGAACGCTGGCCGCTGCGCCAGCGCCGAACCTGCGATCGCCATACTCCAAATCAGTCGTCGCATCTTGCCGCTCTTCAGCCGGCTTCATACTAGAGAAATAGTACTAAAGAATCGCGAGACCCGCAACATGGAGACCCGGTTGCTCTGTACGCGTCTCATGGCATAAGCCTGATGAGAGTCGCCCTCGGCCCGTTTCTGTCGCCGCTTCGGCGCACTCGTCTTGTGCGCACCGCTCGGCTCGTGCCTTCGGACGGCCAGATCGGAAAGCATTAAGCGAAGGACAGAATCTTCAGCCACTTCGTCATATTTCGGCCTCCCGCAAGAAGCGCCCTCTCCGCCAAGCGCTCCTGAATATGGCATCGGAAGAATTTCCTGCCTCCCCTTAAGTGAACCGTATCACTGCTCGATGAGATTCCACGAGGCAAGTTTGCGCCGCGCGAAGGGTTGCGCATACGCGGCGGGAACGCTGTGTGCGGTTGCCGCCGCGGCTTTCCGATAGAACTCGATCGCGTGGGCGCGGTCGCCCAGCGCTTCGTACGTTTGGCCGGTCAGGCATTGAATAAACGAATCGGCGCCCGAAGCGCGGTTCAGGTCGTTTAGAGCTTCCGCGTAGTCGCTCGCATAAAAAGCGATGTAGCCTTCGAGATAGGGAAAGAATTCTTCCTGATCGGGAATTCGGCCGCGGTTCAGAATCGCCCGGGCCTTTTGGGCCTGCTTGCGGGCCTCGGCGATTTTGCCGCGCCGCGCCGCGATACGCCCCTTAGCGTGCGCCAGGCGGAATTCCCAGAGATCGGTTCGCGCCAGTGAGATCTTCGGTTCTAACTCTCCCTCATCGTGTCCTTTCTGGTACCACTCCGCGGCCCGATCGAAATCGCCCGCATCGAGGCACAAGCGGCCGGTTTCATCGGCGACGTCGCCTGCATTGGGAAAATCGAGTGTTTCCACGTAGAAATCGAATGCGCGTTTCTCCGGCTTTTCCGCAGCGGCGCAATTACTCGCGAATCCGAATCCGATCGCCATGGCTCGCTCGGCCAGGGCTTTTTCGAGTGGAGTGCGGCTGGCTTTGATGGCCGCGGTGAAGTAGGGTTGAGCTTCGGCGTAACGGCCCAGCAAATCGAGAGCGACGCCGGCGCCGTTGTTCGCAGCAACCGATTTCGGATCCGTCTGTAGAGCGCCTTCGAACGCCGCGAGGGCTTCCGCAAACCGCCCTGCATTGACCAACTGCGCGCCCGTGGGCTGCCATCCGGAGGCGGCAATTGCCGCGGCGGTGAAAATCGCCAGCACACGCGCGCCCCTTTCCGTTTCGCGCCTTCCCGTTTCGCCCCGGCCCATTTCGCTCGAATTCTATCCTATTTTGAGTCTGATATTCTCAACAGAAGCGCAATGACACGCCGGCAGGTTCTCTCGGCCGCGGCCCTCGGGCTCGTCCATTCCCGTTTCACCGAAGCGCAGCAATACACGGGCATGGCCTCGCGAGGCATTGCACCGGCCCCGCGCGGGAAGCCATCTGGGCTGCCGTTCGATGCCAAGTTCGTCAATGTCGCGGCGAAGGCGGGCTTGCGAGCTCCCATCGTTTATGGCAACGAAGGTCACGTGGACTACATTCTCGACGCAATGGGATGCGGCGTCGCGTTCATCGATTACGACGCCGATGGCTGGCTTGACGTCATCACCCTGACCGGCCGCCGCCGCACTGGACCGACGCCGGAAGATGCCACGATCAGGCTGTATCACAATAATCGCGACGGCACGTTTCGCGATGTGACCGCGAAATCCGGGCTGGGCCGCAGCGTATGGGCCGCCGGAATCACCGTGGGCGACTACGATAACGACGGCTTCGACGACGTCTTCATTAGCTGCTGGGGGCAGAACATTCTGTTTCACAACAATGGCGATGGCACGTTTACCGACGTCACCGAAAAGGCCGGGTTGATTCACCCCGGAACGCGCTACGGCACGGGTTGCACCTGGATCGACTACGACCGCGACGGCAGACTGGATCTCTTCGTCAACCACTACGTCGTTTTCGATCCCGACAAGGTTCCCATTCGAGGGATAAATCCGACCTGCACTCGCGGTCCGGTTCCCGTGTTCTGCGGTCCCGGCGGATTGCCGCAGGAGCGCTGCCGCCTTTATCACAATAACGGGGACGGTACTTTCACGGATGTCAGCGAGCGCTCGGGCATTCTCGCCGTTACTCCCAACTACCCTCTCACCGCGGTCGCGGCAGATTTCGACGGCGATGGCTGGCCGGACATCTACGTTGCCTGCGACACCACGCCCAGCCTGTTGTTCCGGAATAACCGCGACGGCACGTTCACCGAGCGCGGCCTCGAAGCCGGCGTTGCCCTGAACGAAGACGGACGCGAACAGGGCGGCATGGGAATCGGCATCGGCGATTTCGATACCGACGGGTATCTCGACATTTTCAAGACCCACTTCAGCTCCGACACGCACGTGCTTTACAAGAACAACGGAAACGGCTCCTTCCGCGACGCCACAACGCGCGCGGGGCTGCGGGTGGAAACGCGCTTTGTCGGCTGGGGCGCCGCCATACAGGACTTCGATAATGACGGCCTGCCGGACATTTTCTTCACCACCGGGATGGTCTACCCCGAAGTGGAAGCGGCCGACCCCACGGCTCCCTACAAAACGCCCAGCGTGATCTTCCGCAACCTGGGCGGCGGCAAATTCGAAGAACTGCTCGATCTCGCCGGCCCGGCGATGAACGAACTGCACTCCAGCCGCGGAGCCGCGTTCGGCGACTTCGATAATGACGGGGATATGGACATTCTGATTATGAATATGAATGAACCCCCGTCGCTGTTCCGGAACGACGTCACTCGAACCAATCGCTGGCTCAAGGTATTGCTCACCGGCGTGGAGTCGAACCGCAGCGCGATCGGCGCCCAAGTGGTTGCGTCGTACGGAGAGCGGAAGCAGGTCCAGACGGTGGCGGCCCAGTCCTCGTACCTTTCCGCAAACGACCGGCGCCTGCACTTTGGACTGGGAGCGGAGAAATCCGCAAACCTGGAAATCCGGTGGCCGAATGGGAAACAGGAAAAGATCGCGGACGTGGCGGCGAACCAATTGGTGGTAATTCGAGAAGGTTCGGGGATTGTGCGCCGCGAGAGTTTCCCGGCGGCCAAGGCGGGGCCGGGTTAATGCGAATCGTCGTTGCAATGGTTTGGATCGCGATGGTTTTGATCCCGATTGCTTCGATCGCCCTTGGCGCGTCCGCGCCACTTATGGCGGCCAGCGCCGCTGCGCCAGCCATGGCGGCCAACGCTTACGTCGACCCCGCGGTATGCGGCCAGTGCCACGCCGACAAAGCCCGAACCTATCGCCAGACGGGCATGGGCCGCTCCTTCTATCCGCTTACCGCGGAGACGGCCGTCGAAGACTTCACCTCCGGTCTTCCGTTCTATCACCCGGCGTCTGAAACCTACTTCACCATGGTGGCGCGAGCGGGAAAGTACTTCCAGCGTCGCTGGCAGATCGGCTTCGACGGCCGCGAGACCAACGTCGAAGAGAAGCAAATCGATTTCGTTCTCGGTTCCGGCAATCGTTCGCACACCTATCTGCACCGTACCAGCCGGGGCACGCTGCAGCAGTTGCCTCTGGGCTGGTACGCGGAGAAAGGCGGCTCTTGGGGAATGAATCCGGGGTACGACAGAGCCGATTACCAAGGCTCCACGCGCGTGATTCATTACGAATGCATGTATTGCCACAACGCCTATCCGCGTATTCCCGAGGGTCATGAGGAGGCGGGCGCAGAGGCCCGGTATCTCGATCCGCTGCCGCAAGGAATCGATTGCCAGAGATGCCACGGACCCGGGCAGCAGCATGTGGAAGCCGCCGGAAGAAAAGACGCCACGCCCCAGCAGATCCGCGCCGCGATCGTGAATCCCACGCACTTGAGCCCGGAACGGGAGATGGAGGTCTGCCTGCAGTGTCATCTCGAAACCACCGCCAGGCTGCTGCCCCATTCTTTGCTGCGCTTCAACCGCGGGCCTTTCTCTTACGTGGCCGGCCAGCCTCTCGCCGATTTCCGCCTCGCATTCGACATGGCCCCGTCCAAGAACCAGGAGTTCCAGGTAAATCACACCGGCTATCGTTTGCGCGAGTCCCAGTGTTTCCTGAAAAGCGCCGGACAGCTTCGCTGCACTACCTGTCACGATCCTCACGACATTCCGCGGGGTGAGACTGCAGCAGCGCATTACAACGCCGCCTGCCAGAACTGCCATAAGGCTTTCGCTCAGACGCGGGTCGAACATGCGGCCGGCGCGGATTGCGTGGCTTGCCACATGGCGAAGCGGCGGACCGACGATGCCGTGCATGTCGTCATGACCGACCACAAGATCGTTCGCGTGAAACCGGCGGGAGACCTGCTGGCGGCAAGGGCGGAAGTGAATGAGTCTCCGGCGACCCAATACCGCGGCGAGGTTGTACCGTATTTACCGCCGGCGGCGCCGAACTCCACCGATTTGCTCTACATCGCGTTAGCCCAAATCACCGATAGAAGCAATCTGAGCGCAGGCCTCAACCGGTTGGCCGGTTTGATCGCGCGGCTTCACCCCGTTCCAGCCGGCTTCTATGCCGGCCTCGCCGAAGGGTACAGGTCCGCCGGCGATTTGCCGAAGTCGATCGCATCGTTTGAAGAAGCTTCGCGGCGCACGCCGAATTCGGAGATCGTTCAACTCGGGATGGGTATCGCGCTCACGGAATCGAAACAGTGGGCCCGGGCCGAAGCAGCCCTGCGCACGGCGACCAAGCTCCGCCCCGACGATCCTGCCGCCTGGGGGCCGCTCGGCTGGGTTCTCTGGCAACAAGACAAGACCGCCGAAGCCAGGCGCGACCTGGAAAAAGCCATCGAGCTGGATCCCGATTCCGCCGAGATGCACAACCATCTGGCGGCGCTGCTGATTGGATCGGGCGACGCGAGGGGCGCGGAGAGGGAGTTCCGCGCGGCGCTGGCGATTGACCCTGGAGTCGCCGAATGTCAGGCCAACCTCGCCATGTTGCTCGCTTCGCGAGGCGAGTTGGCCGAAGGCCGCGAACATTTCGAGCGCGCCATCCGGTTGGACCCGGCATTCATTCCGGCGCGCTTGAACTACGCGCGTGTGCTTGCCAACCTGAATGACTTCGATGGCGCCGAACAGCAGGTTGCGGCCGCGCTGGCGCTCGATCCGAAGCTGCTTCCGGCCCACGAATTGTGGGGATCGGTGCTCTCGATCAAAGGTGATTTCGCCGGCGCCAAACGGGAACTAAGTATCGCCTTGAGTCTGAATCCCAATTCCGGCCGCGCACACTACGAACTGGGCGCGGTATTGTTCCAGACTGGCGATTCGGCAGGCGCCCTGGAGCACTTCAGAATTGCTGCGCGCGATGCGGATCCGAACATCAGCGCCGGCGCGAACGAAATGCTCCGCCGGTTGCGGCAGTGACGGACGAATGAAAACCACCGCCTGAAGGCGGTGGCTACAGTAACGGACTGGAAGTCCTGTTCCGGCCAGAGGCCGGCACGATGAGTCCCGCACCAAGCGGGCTTCAAGCGGTAGATGGACTCAACCATCTACCCGGAAATCCGTATCCCGATCGACATTTTGTTCGGCAATATACTTGGCAATCACCTCATCGGTGACATTGCCGGAACTGCAGCAGAAGTATCCTCGCGCCCACAGGCGCCGTCCCCAGAACTGTTTCTTCAAATGCGGATACTCCGCCAACAGATGGTGTGCTGTCTTCCCTTTCAACCACTGCAGCAGGCGGCTGATCGTCACCTGCGGTGGTATCGTTACGAAGAGATGTAAATGGTCCTTGGCCACATGCCCTTCCATGATTTGGACCTCGTGCTGCCCGCATATATCCCGGATCAAATCTCGTGAGTTGGACGCATCGAGTTCCACGAGGAATCGCGAAAGGGGCGTTTCGGTGTCTCGATGACGACACGGGAAGTCCGGCCTTCGCCTTCAAAGCATCCAAACCCACCATACATTCTGGAGGTACGAAATTGACACGATGTCTTATCGCCACGGCATGGGCTTTGACGGCTCTCGCGCAGTCTCAGGTCAAGAAAGAGGAAGCGGAAGCGTCAGGGGTGATGCTTACCGCAGGAATCATTCAGGTGCTGCCTGAGATGAATCAGTTGAACGAATCGGCTCGCGACCAGTCCGATGCCTCGAAGGTCATGCGGCTTCGCCAGCAAATCCTGGAGAAGGTTGTCGCGGCTTCCCTGCAGGTGGACGCAACCATCGCGCAGATCGACAACGAGATTGCTCAATCCAACGAGATCCGGGGCTATCTCTCCGATAAAAGGGACAAGGCTGTCAACCGCGCCAATCTACTGAGTATCGTTTCGGCCGGAACGCTAGGAGCGACCAGCGCCGGGCTCCAGTTGCCTTCGGGAGAAAACAGACCTTCGTCTATCGTCGGCATCGCGGCAGGCGTGGTCTCCTCGACTCTCGCGATCTCCGGCATCCGGGCGCAGAAAGGCGGAACCAGGATATTCGACTTCAACTCGAATATGTTGGCCGAGTTCTTCGATCGGCCGGCGCTCGGCGATAGCCGCTACGACGCGATTGTGTGGAGCTTTCTAAACGACGTGGCGCCGACAGACCAGGAAGGCCTCACGAGGAAGGAGCGCCTCATTCAGACCTGGATTACCCTCAAGCGGACAGACCCGCCTTCCACTTCAGCCGGCAAGAACAAAATCGATAGGGTGACCAGTCAGCCTGCCGACAAACTGCCTCTGACCATCGACGATCTGGAAGATCGCTCCGCCATGCTCGAAGACGTGCGCGCGAAGGTCTCATACCTCAAACGCGATCTTGCCGCATTGCTCCTATCTCTGCCTGGCCAATGAGGCTCAGAACAGGAGCTTCAGGGCGAGTTGCGCCGAGCGCGGCCCGCCGATTTGATACAGCGGATTGAGGCGCCATTCGGGCCGCCGCTTCCCAGCGATGCTCCCAGCATCTGAGTCGATTACCCGAATAAAGGAGAGCTGAGGTAGTTTGTGGGAGGGCCGAAGTTGGGGTGGTGGAAGATGTTGAAGAAATCCGCTCGCACCTGAAGAGAAAGCCGCTCCCGGAGTTTGAACTGTCTCCGCAGCGTCAAATCGACCTGCGTGGCGCCGAATCCGCGCAGAGCGTTGCGTCCCAGATCTCATTGCACCGCCGTGCTGGGTATCGTGAATGCGGGATTGCTCTGGGCGCTGTTTCGGTACCGTCTCCATCAGATTGCGCGGGAATTCAACGCGCGCCTGGAAGCGCGAGTCGAAGAGCGCACGCGCATCGCCCGCGAACTGCACGATACTTTGTTGGAAGGATTTCACGGGGTGATCTTCCGTTTTCAGGCGGCTCGCAACATGCTCCCCCGGCGCACCGAAGAGGCAATCGAAGCTCTCGATGGGCCCTGAAGCGGGCGGAGCAGGCCCTTTCCGAGGGCCGGGACGCGATACACGATCTACGTACGTCGCCAGAGGTCGCCAAGGAACTGGCGCCGGCGGTGACAGCCCTGGGTAATGAAATGAGCCACGAACTGGCCTCCCAGGGTGCTGCCCATGACTCCGCAAAGTTCCATGTGGTGGTGGAGGGTCCACGCGACCTGCATCCAATCCTGCGGTACGAGGTCTACTCGATTGCGCGTGAGGCCGTGCGAAATGCTTTCCGCCACGCATAGGCGCACGATATCGAAGCGCAAATCGCGTATAACGCAAGTTTGTTCCAGTTGCGCATCCGGGACGATGGAAAGGGCATCGATCCGGCAATCGCGAAGGAAGGACGCGCCGGCCACTACGGCGTGCCTGGAATGCGTGAGCGCGCCCGGAGCATTGCGGGAAGCTGGACTTGTGGACCGCAGCCGGAGCAGGCACGGAGATCGAGTTGAGCATTCCCGGATCGATTGCTTACGGGACATCTGGTGGCGGCGCCGGTCTCGGGCTATTCCATAAGACAACGGCGAACTCATGATTGGGGTTCGCTCGGTGGACGACCATCCGCGCCTTGATATTATTTGACTACGCCGGTGAACAGGAATTCGCCAGGAGGAGCGACCACAATGATGCGGGCGATTCTGGTTATCGCCTTTCTGATGGGACTGGCCCGTCCCGCAAGTTCCCAGGCGGCGCCCGAGGACCTCAACCAAGCTGTCGACAAACCTCGCATCGCTACGCTTGCCGGAACGGAGCCGAAGCCGAGGGTAGATGTTCGCGCACTCCAGTTGCCCATCATCGATGGGACGGACATCCGGTTCGCACGTATTTCGACAGCCGACGGGTTGTCGCAAACCAAAGCGGGACAAATCTTACAGGACAATCAAGGCTTCATGTGGTTTGGCACGCAGTATGGGCTGAACCGGTACGACGGCTACAATTTCAAAGTCTTCGCTCACGATCCGGGAAATCCCAACAGTTTCAGCGGCGTGTACATTCGCTCCCTGTTCAAGGATCGCGATGGCGCTCTCTGGGTCGCATCCGATCAGTTCGTCAATAAACTCGACCCCGAGACCGAGACCTTTACACGGTACCCGGTTTCGTTTGTCAGCCATATCAGCCAGGACAGTGCTGGGATGCTATGGTTTGCTACAAGCACCGGCTTGTATGGATTAGATCGGGCGACAGGGCGAATTCGCCGGTATGCCCATGATCCGAACGATCCTTCGAGCCTCGGCAGCGATGCCATCACCTCGAGTGGTGAAGATAGAGGGGGCAGGTTTTGGGTTGCGAATCTCGCGGGCCTGGACGAATTCGACCGAAGCACGGGGAAGGTAACGCTACACATTCCGTTGCCCGGACTTTCCTGGGGGTTTTCATTCTACGAGGATCGCTTCGGTGTATTCTGGGTCTTTAACTCTGGCAACCCGTTAGCAGTATTCGACCGAACAACGAATACACTCACTCCCTATTTGTTTCACACTGAAGAACCGCCCGCCGCAGCCTTCGCCATAAGGGCAGTGACCGAAGACCACGACGGCACTCTATGGCTCGCGACGCACGGCGCCGGGCTGCTCAAATTCGACCGCGAGCATCGGAGATTTATCCGCTACCACAATAATCCCGCCGACGCCGAGAGCCTCGCTCAGGACAGCGTGATCAGCCTGTTCGCAGATCGGGAAGGCAGCATCTGGGGCGGCTTGGGCAGAATGGGACTCACCCGTTTTGCATCGAAGCCATTGCCGTTCCAGCGAATTCCTTACAATCCCGGCAATCCGAACAGTAGCATTGAACCCTTTGTGGGCGCAATCTACGAAGATAGCCGGAAAATCCTCTGGATTGGTACCTCCGACTCCCTCAGGCGAATCGACCGTAAGGCGGGGCAGTACACTTCCTACCGGACCTCCGGACCCGGAGCCGAATCCGACGCGATCACGATTCGCGAAGACCACTCGGGCAATCTCTGGGTCGGAACTTACGGCCACGGGCTCCACCGTTTCGACCCGCGGACGGGGCGATTCAAAACGTACCGGCACAGTCCGGCCGACTCATACAGCTTGAGCAACGACTTTGTGTCGCGTCTGCTCGTGGACCGTAGCGGAACGCTATGGGCCGCGACCCAGGACGCTTTGAGTCGCTTCGACGCAGCCACGGAGCGCTTCAAGACCTATAAGCTCGACCCGCAGAAAGACCTGTTTTATCTGGATCTGGTCGACGATCGCGATGGGACCCTGTGGCTTGGCACGGACTCCGCAGGTCTGCGTCATTTCGACCCGGCGACCGGCCGGGTCACCATGTATCAGCCCGACATGAATCGTCCCGGGACATTGAGCGACAGCCGCGTAAACTCCGTGCACTTCGATGCCTCGGGAACGATGTGGGTCGGCACGCAGAACGGGCTGAACAAATTCGACCCGAAAACGAATACTTTCACTGTCTACACCCGGCGCGATGGCCTGCCTGGCAACGCGGTGGGCTGCGTCCTCGGGGACGACCACGGCGATCTGTGGATGAGCACCAACAACGGAGTAGCCAGATTCAATCCGCAGAGGCGGGCATTCAAGACTTACTCGACGACTGACGGATTACCGGGCTCGGATTTGACTGGTTGGGGCGCGTGTTTCAAAAGCCCAATCGGGGAGATGTACTTTGGCGGGTTCAGTGGGGCCACCGCCTTCTTCCCGGACGAGGTTGTAGATGCTTCGTACATACCGCCAATTGTTCTTACCGACTTCCGGCTGCCGGGAAACTCGACAGAGCGTGGCAGCCATTTTTCGCTTCAACGCTCTGTCTCATACACCAAGGATCTGGTTCTCTCCCATTCGGAAAACGTCTTCTCACTCGGCTTCGCGGCGCTCAGCTACTTCAATTCGGCGACGAACCGCTATCGATACAAGCTGGAGGGCTTGGAACCGGATTGGAACGAAGTGGGCAGCGATCGGCGACAGGCAACCTACACAACGCTGCCGGTAGGCAAGTACACGTTCCGCGTTCAGGGCGCGACCAGTGGCGGCGCGTGGAGCGAACCCGGCGTAGCGGTGAGCATCCAAATCCTACCCCCGTGGTGGGGAACGTGGTGGTTCCAGTCGGTCTGCGGGATCTTCGCGCTGGCTTCACTATGGTTCGCATACCGTTTCCGCCTCCAGCAGATCGCCCGGCAATTCAACGCGCGCCTGGAGGAGCGGGTCGCCGAGCGCACACGCATCGCCCGCGATCTGCACGACACGCTGCTGCAGAGTTTCCACGGGGTGATGTTCCGGTTTCAAGCGGTTCGCAACATGCTCCCCCAGCGCACTGAAGAGGCGATGGAGGCTCTTGATGTCGCTCTCGAACAGACGGAGCAGGCCATCGCCGAGGGCCGCGATGCGATACGCGATTTACGCGCCTCGACAGTGGTCACTAACGAACTGGCGCAGGCGGTGACAGCCCTGGGTAAGGAGATGAGCCACGAACTGGCCTCCCAGGGTTCGGCCCCGGGTTATGCCCAGAGCCCCGCAAAGTTCCATGTCTCTGTGGAAGGCCCGCCACGCGACCTGCATCCCATCCTGCGGGACGAAATCTACGCGATTGCCCGCGAGGCGGTGCGAAATGCTTTCCGCCACGCACAGGCGCGCGAAATCGAAGCGCAAATCACGTATAACGGAAGCTCGTTCCAGTTGCGCATCCGGGACGATGGAAAGGGCATCGATCCGGCAATCGTGGCCGAAGGGCGCGCCGGCCACTACGGCGTGCCTGGAATGCGCGAGCGCGCCCGGCGCATTGGCGGGAAGCTGGACGTGTGGACTGGAACCGGGGCGGGGACGGAGATCGAGTTGAACATCCCAGGATCGATTGCATACGGGACATCACCCGGCCGCGGCGTTCTTGGGCTATTCCGGAAGAAGGCGGCCCACTCATGATTGGGGTGCTCTCGGTGGACGACCATCCTCTGCTGTGCGAAGGAATCGCAGCGCTGGTCAACGCTGAGTCCGATATGAAGCTGAGCGCGGAAGCCACTAATGGACAGCCGAGAGAACTCCTGGACGGCATAAGTGTTGTTGTCCATACCGGTCAAAAGCGAATCCCGCCGGCGGTGGCCGCCGAACTGGTTGAGCATACCGCGGGCGGCCTGGCCCCTTCCACAATCAACAGTTCCCGCCCGCAACCAGCGCGTTGGCGTACGACCCTGTTGGCATTTGTGGCAGCGGCGGCGGCCTCCGCCCAGACATCCGGGGGTGCGATTCGCGGTACGGTTTCCGATCCCTCTGGCGCCTCAGTGCCAGGTGCGGGTATCGTCATCGAAGCGGTAAGCACCAGCGAAAACTGGAGGCTGGTAAGCAGCAGTGCCGGCCTCTACAATGCGCCCAATCTGCCAGTCGGCAGATATAATGTGACCGTCAAAGCCCCAGGCTTTTCAACTGCGGAGCGCACCAACATCGACGTGCAGGTGGGATCGGAAAGTGTGATCAATGTGCAGCTTGTCCTAGGAAAGTCCGAGGAGAAAGTAACGGCCGCTTCGCAAGCCGCAACGGTCGACCTGGCCACTTCGCAAACCGGCGCGGTGAACAGTGGTGAAGTCGTGCGGGAACTTCCACTGAACGGTCGCGACTGGACAACTCTGGCAGCCTTGCAGCCGGAGGTTTCCATCGTTCGGACCGAGAATGCTCCCGCGCTGAGCAACTCGCGCGGAAACCGGGGCCTTGGGACGATGATGGCGATCGGCGGCTCGCGGCCCGAACAATCCAGTTACCTGATCGATGGAGTGAGCGTGAATGACTACGACGGTGGGGGACCCGCCAGCGTCCTCGGCATCAGCCTCGGCGTGGACGCAATTGAAGAGTTCTCCGTGGTCACAGGCAACGCACCGGCCGACTACGGAAAGACCTCGGGAGGAGTCATCAACGCGGTCACTCGTGCGGGAACGAACCAGTTCCATGGCTCGCTGTATGAATTTCTGCGCAATAGCGCTCTGGACGCGCGTAACTTTTTTGATGGAGCCTCTGCGCCGCCTTTTAAGCGTAACCAGTTCGGCGGCTCCCTTGGTGGTCCCATCAAACGCCAGCGAACCTTCTTTTTCTTCGATTACGAGGGTATTCGCCAGGGGTTAGGAGTGACTACCGTAGACACAGTGCCCTCGCCGGCGGCACGCATCGGCCAGTTAGTTGCGGGACCGATTACGGTAAGCCCTCTTGTGGCTCCATTTCTCGCCTTCTTTCCCTTGCCCAATGGACCGATCAAGGGTGACACCGGGACGTATACCTTCGCGTCACAGAACGGTACGACGGAGAATTTTGTCACTTCGCGCGTCGATCACCGCTTCTCGGACTACGATGCGATTCACACGACTTATCTGTTCGACAGAGGCCAGACAACCGGACCGGATGCATTCGATGGCGTTTTGCTGAGGACGTTTTCGCAACGTCAGACCGCCAGTACTGAGGAGAGCCACATCTTCTCGCCATCGGTGGTCAATTTGACCCGGATTGGGTTCAATCGAAACGTCGCTGAGCAGGTGCAGTCGCTCTCCGCAATCAATCCGCTCGCGGACGATACTTCTTACGGATTTCTGCCAGGACGGGATGTGGGACAGATATCGATTGCGGGAGTCACGGCCTATCCCGGTGGCCTCGGCGCCCAGGGTGATTACCTGTTTCATTACACGTCTTACCAGGCCGATGACGATCTGTCGATTACCGCAGGAAGTCATTCAATCAGGGCGGGCGTGGCGTTCGAGCGGATCCAGTCGAACACCCTGGGAACGGGCGCCAACAACGGAACGGTGAGTTTCGGTTCGCTCGCAGCGTTTCTGACCGACCAGCCCACGTCATTCGTGGCGACCATCCCGGGCACCAACGTTCCAGAGGGACTGCGCCAATACGTAGTTGGCGCCTATGTGCAAGACGACTGGCGGGTGGTGCGCAACCTGACTCTGAATCTCGGGTTGCGGTATGAGATGGCTACCGTGCCGACGGAAGAGCACGACCAGCTGGCTACGTTGGTATTGGGGTCACAGCAGCTCAAGCTTGGGTCGCCCTATTTTCAGAATCCAACTTTGCGGAACTTTTCGCCCCGCGTGGGTGCTGCCTGGGACCCGTTCGGAGACGGCAAAACGTCGGTACGGGCCGCCATCGGCCAGTACGATAACTTGCCGTTAACCAGCCAGTTCTCGCTGCTTTCGGTAATTAGCGCACCGTTCAACCTGCAGGGTTCCAGCACTTCGGTTCCCGTGGGATCCTTTCCTGACGGGCTATATCAATCCCTGGCGGCGGGCGGGCCGCGGGCGGACTTCATCCAGCAGAATCCGAAGCGGAGTTACGTGCTCCAGTGGAATTTCAGCATACAGCGCCAGCTCACGCCCAGCCTGCTGTTTGAAGCCGGCTACGCTGGAACTCATGGGGTGCATTTACCGCTGGTTCTGGGCGACATCAATACCGTGCCGCCCGTTGAGCACACGCCGGAGGGATATGTGTGGCCCACGCCGCGAGGCAGCGGCGTCAAGCCCTGGCCCGCCTGGGGCACCGTCAACGCTGTAATGTGGGAGGTTTCGTCGACCTATAACGCTCTCCCGCTGCGGTTACAGAAGCGCCTCAGCCACGATCTGCTGGTCCAGGGATCGTATACCTGGTCCAAGAGCCTCGACACCGGCTCGAACTCACTGATGACGGCATACACGAACACGGCTACG
>Ga0116129_1000157_pt1 | contig 49066 bp, 46 predicted proteins | sample June2015DPH_17_2_FD_89732 | JGI IMG/M metagenome (GOLD analysis project Ga0116129, IMG submission 89732) | Peatland microbial communities from SPRUCE experiment site at the Marcell Experimental Forest, Minnesota, USA - June2015DPH_17_10 | ecosystem: Environmental > Terrestrial > Soil > Wetlands... | reverse complement strand
GAAGGCTGGCGGTTCGGCACCGAAAGCGGGAGGGTCGGCACCGAAAGCGGGAGGGTCGGCACCCAAGGCTGCTAGCTCAGCACCGAAGGCGGGAGGTTCAGCACCGAAGGCTGGCGGTTCCGCACAGAAGTCAGCCGCTCCAGCACGCGGTGGTGCTCCCTCAAGTGGCGGAGCAGCCAAAGGCGCGGCACCTAAAGCTGCTGCGCCAAAGGCCCCGGCTCCGGCCGCGCCTCATAAGAAGTAGCATTGGTTCGAAACCAATCGGGGAGAGTGCTTCGGCACTCTCCCTTTTTTTTGTCACCTATGTCCGACGAATACTTAAACCGCCGCCCCGCGTCTATACTGATGTATGAGTAGAGGTATCTTTCCTTCCATGAATAAGTGGCTGGTCGCGGGCGCTCTTGCGCTCACCGCGAGTTCGGTGGGCTATGCAGCCGAGCTGACGCGCCCCAAGGCGGGCAAAGTCGAGATTTTCCACCTCAAAGACATCCGGCCTGGCATGATGGGCACCGCCTGGACCGTGTTCCAAGGCATGGATCCGGAGCCGGTCCCGATTGAAATTGTCGGCGTGTGGAAAAACGGCAGCGGCCCGCGCCAGGACGTCATTCTCGCCAAAATGGGCGGCAAAGCCAAGATCACTAACGTCGCCGCGGGAATGTCCGGCAGCCCGGTCTATATCGATGGAAAACTGGTGGGCGCGGTCGCCCTCCGCATGAGCGTTTTTTCGCCCGACGCCGTTTGCGGCATCACCCCGATTGAGCTGATGCTCGAAATTCCGGAGTTCGATCAATCGCGCCCCATGGACGCGCGGACGCCTGACAAGCCGGTGGCGAATCGCGCCGCCGCGCAAGCCAGCGTGCCTCCTGGTTTTTCCGCGGCGATGACGCCGATCGATACTCCTCTGGTTCTGTCAGGATTCTCCGCCCAGGCCATCGATGCGTTCTCGCCTTTCTTCTCTCAAATGGGAATCACCGCCGTGCAGGGCGGCTCCGGCGCGGGACCTCTTACCGCGAAGCCTGTTTCCGGATGGAAGGATTCGCTCAATCCGGGTGAGGCCGTCTCCGGCGTGCTGGTCTCGGGCGATATGTCGGCCACCGGGATGGGCACGGTCACTTATAACGACGGCAAGAAAATTCTCGCCTTCGGCCATCCCTTCTTCAACCTCGGCCCGCTCGATATGCCGATGGCGAAAAGCGAAATCCTGATGGTGCTCAGCTCGGCGTTTCAGCCCACCAAATTCGGCAACGCGACCGGCGTGGTCGGCGCTCTGCGGCAGGATCGATTCAGCGGCATTATGGGCGAACTGGGCGCGGAGGCTCCTTTCATTCCGGTGCACCTCAACGTCCGCTCCCTCAACGGCGCAGGCGCCACCGTCACCGAAAAGCAGCTCGACTTTCAGGTTTTCGTGCATCAGAAATGGACGCCTTTCCTGATGATGCTGACGCTTTTCAATTCGCTCCAGCAGATGAACGAGTACGCCGACGATATCACCTACCGCATGAACGGCCACGTCCATATGGATGGCGTCGAGGGTGAGCGAACCATCAACGTGTCGACGATGCTTGCGCCGAGCGAGGCTCCCATCGCGCCGCCCATGGCGCTGGCCGGATGGTGGGGCGATAAATTCAACCGCCTGTTCCTCAATCCCGTCGCCATGCCGAAGCTGAAGAGCGTCGATATCACGGTCGAGCTTCTTCCCGAACGCCGCACCGCCGCCATCGATTACGCCTGGACGCCCAACGCCGATGTCGACGCCGGCACTGACGTTCCCGTCAAAGTTTTCCTGCGCCCCTATCGCGGCGAGCGCATCGAGCGCGACGTGACCGTCAAAATCCCCGCCGGCACTCCCAAAGGCGAGCAGCGCATTCTGTTCAGCGACGCTGAGACTTTGAATCGCATGCAGAACGCCGCCGTGCTCGGCAATCGCTACATGGATATTCCGGAAACGATTTCCCTGCTCAATCAGGAGCGCGGCAACAGCCAGGTCTACGTTTCGCTGGTCGAAAGCCGGCCCACCTATTATGCCGACGATAAGACTCTTCCCGGTCTGCCCGCCTCGGTGTTGAACGTGTTCCAAGCGGAGCGAACTTCGACCCGCGTATTGGTCGGATCGGCTGAAACCGCGAAGGAGCAGTTCGCGGTCCCGCTCGATCAGATGGTCAGCGGCAGCTATTCGCTAAAAATCAACGTCAAATGAGCGCTTGCGGCGCACGCCCTTAGGATCAGACATCATTCATGCACATTTCGAGAACAGTAAGCGCTTTCGTATGCGCCTTAGCCACGTTGCGCGCCGTCGATACCAAATCCTGGCAGCAGGGCGAGATGGCCGATTTCGAGAAAGGCACGCTGACCCGCCTTTCGCTCGCTAGCGACGGCCGCCTGGCGCTGGCTCCCGTCGTGAAGGAGCTTTTCGATCCCTCGGTGGCGTTTTTATGGGCCGTGGCGCGGGATTCCAAGGGCAATCTGTACGCCGGCGGCGGAGGATTAGGAGGCACGAAAACCAAGCTGTACATGCTCGATCCCTCCGGAAAATCGAAAACTCTGGCTGAGCTTGACGGCATCGCCATCCAAGCCATCGCCATCGATGCGAAGGATCGCGTGTATGCGGCCACTTCGCCCGATGGCAAGGTTTATCGTATCGATGCGGCTGGCAAATCGGAAGTCTTCTACGATCCTAAGCAGAAATATATCTGGGCTCTCGCATTCTCCCCGGCAGGCGATCTGTTCGTCGCCACCGGGGATCAAGGCGAGATTCATCGCGTCACGCCCGCCGGCGCCGGCAGCGTATTTTTCAAGACGGAAGAGACCCACGCCCGGTCGATGGCTATCGATTCCAAAGGCAACCTGATCGTCGGCACGGATCCCAGCGGCTTGATCCTGCGCGTCACTCCTGCCGGAGAAGGCTTCGTGCTCTATCAGGCTCCGAAGCGCGAAATTACCGCAGTCGCTGTGGCTCCGGATGGGACCATTTATGCGGCGGGCGTCGGCAATAAACAGCCGGCGACTCCCGCGACCCCCGCGACGCCTCCCACGCCCGCACCCGGACCAGCCAGACTGGGAGCCCCTCCGACCCTCGCCGGAGCCGCGCCCGCCATCACCGGAGGCTCCGAAATTTATCGCATCCAGACCGACGGCTACCCGCGCAAAATCTGGACCCACGCGCAGGATCTGGTCTACGCGCTGGCCTTCGACGGCACGGGCCGCGTCGTCGCGGGCGCGGGAAATCATGGCGATATTTATCGCATCGAATCGGATCACAAATATTGGAAGCTGTTGAGCCTGCCTTCGACCCAGGTCACGGCATTCTGCTCCGGCTCGGGCGGCAAGCTGTTCGCGGTGACCGGAAATATCGGCAAGATCTTTTCCATCGGACCGGAGCTGGAGCAATCCGGTGTTTTCGAAAGCGACATCTTCGACGCCGGCGAATTTTCCTATTGGGGCCGCCTCTCGTACTCGCCCAAGGAGAACGCCGGCGTCACTATGGAAACACGCACCGGCAATCTGAACCGGGCCCAGAAAAACTGGAACGATTTCGCCCGCACCAACGCCGGCCGCATCGTGTCGCCTCCTGCCCGATTTCTCCAATACCGCCTGACCCTCACCGGCACAGGCGAGGTCACTGAAGTCGACGCCGCTTATCAAATGAAGAACGTCGCGCCGGAGATTGAAGAAGTCGAGATCACCCCCGCCAATTATAAATTTCCCGCTCCTTCGACCATCATCACTTCGTTGACCGCCTCGCTCACGCTTCCCGCGCTCGGCCATCATACGGCGTCAACCTCGGCAGCGTCCGCGGCCACCGCTGATTCCGGATCCTCGCCGGGCTTGACCTATTCGAAAGGAGCCATCGGCGTCCGCTGGCTGGCCAACGACGAGAACGGCGACACGCTCCTGTTCAAAGTGGAGATTCGCGGCGCCCATGAATCGGCCTGGAAGCTGCTGAGGGACAAAATTCGCGAGCACTATTACAGTTGGGATTCCACCGCCTTCCCGGACGGCAAATACTTCGTGCGCATCACCGCGACCGACGCACCGTCCAATCCTCCGGACCAGGCGCTCACCGCCTTCGCCGATAGCGAGCCGTTTGTGATCGACAATACGCCGCCCGAAATCACCGGTCTCAGCGGCGCCGCTTCCGGATCGAAACTGGACCTGCGCTTCCACGCCAAGGACGCGCTCAGCACGCTCGGCAAAGCCGAATATTCCATCAACGGCAGCGAATGGATGGTGGTCGAGCCCACCACCCGTCTCACCGATTCGCAGGAGCACGATTACCGCGTACAAGTAGACCGCGGCGCAGGCGAAACCACGATCGCCGTTCGCGTCTCCGATGAAAACGACAACGAATCTGTTGCTAAAATCGTCGTGAATTAGGGCAATGAATTACCTGCATCACCAAGGCGCTTAGCGCGCGGCCACCCAGCGAATCCCGACGTCGGCGGCCGAGCGGACGCGGTCGATCAGTTGCCCGGCATGATGTTGGATATGGCGGATATTGACGAGCTGGTGCTCCAGCTTGGACATGCGATACCAACTGAAGCCACTTTCGGTGCCGTCGAGATCCAACGCGTCCACGGCGTCATCGACCATCCGATCGCAGAACTCCCAGTACTCGAGCACCTGTGCTTGCGTGTACGGCTCACCCGCGATGCCGTCGCCCTCGCCGCGATGCTGTTCCCACAGCCTAAACGCAGCTTCGTCGCGCTGAAGATACAGGTGTGCAAAGAACAGAGCGTGATACGACACCTGCCAGAACTTATTCTTGTGGTTGGTGCTCAACCACTCCTCGGGCGGGCAGCGCTCAATGGCTTCGCGGAGCATCGCCAGCGACGCGTGATACTGGCTTTTCAGCACGGTTCGAAGCATCGGATGCCTGTGGCTCACCGCTCGATTGTACATCGAGGCAGCCTTCGAGAGGCACTTGGCCAGCTACAGTTAGGGAGCTAAGTATGTTGTTATCTAAATTAGACCCGGCGCTAATTCTGTTTTTCCTGCTGCGACCTTTTGCGCAAGGCGAATGCGGTGAAGCCTAAGCCAAGAGCCAGCGGAATCAATAGGCTCGGCTCCGGTGTGTACTCAAAATCAACAGTTGTCGGAGATGCATTGGCGCCCGGGAAAACCGTATCGTCGCCGTAGGTTATAGTTCCCAGCGTTTGTAGAACATTGGGCTCATAGGGAATGCATCCACCAACCGAGGCGCAGGTCTGCCCCGTCGGCCCGACCTCATAATGAAACTGCACATCCGTAAAGATACTGGCGCAAGGAATCGACACCGGGGGATTTCCCGTGGTGCACGTAAACCCCGTGTCGTCGAGCGCCGTCAAAATCTCGCCCGTAACATTCCCGGCAGGCCCTCCCACATAGAGTGTCCCTGGGACCGTGGTGGAGCTTTCGTCGAGGGGGGAAAGATAGCCCTCAAATGAATACATGGTGCCTGTAGAGGCGTAACAGGTGTACGGACCATCCGGCGGAGCGGGCTGCACGCACGAGCTGCTCCCGAAAGTGAAGTAGTAGCCTGGCACGTTTACCGATCCGACGCCGTTGGTGACATTGCTCCCGAAAGTGACGATATCCGCCTTCAGGTACCCAGCCGCCAACACCGCAAAAAGCACTAGAGATAAGCTGCGCATTTCTTCTCCTTTTTTGGCCCTTACTGCTATAGGCGCAATCTGGAGACAAATCCGTCGCCCAAACCTCGAAATTTTTCTAGTGCTCCTCTCTGGAACCTCATGGAAGCAATGGGGCGGTCCCCCTGGACTGCAGAAGACGCCCTCGTCGGCTCTTGTTTTTAGTGCATTGCCTCCACCGAACCCCGACCGTAAGGAAGGGGATGACGCGACCGATCCGCCCATAGGATCGAAAATCGGCGCAGGCGAGACGAACGAAATGGGCCGAAGCCCAATCAGCCGCGGCGCGCCATCGATTTCCTGCGCACAACCAGACCGGCTAATCCCAAACCGATCGCCAGCGGGACAATAAGGTTCGGCTCGGGGGTGCGTTGAAAATCGAGCGTTAGAGTAGAGGGCGCGAAGATCGTAAGCGGGGAGGGCTCCGCACCATAGACGACTGTGCCCACATCTTGTAGCAGACCGGTGTACGGAATGCATCCGCCCACCGATGAGCAGCTTACGGGCGGACCGGTGAGGTCCAGGCCGAAGGTATACGTAATATTTTGCACCAGGAAATACTCCGGACAAGTGGACCCCGGCGGCAAACTGCTTAAGTCGCAACTTGTAGGCGCGGAGAAGCTTGTCACGATCTCGTCGCTCACTTTCCCGCTGGGATCTCCAATGTAGATCGGCGCTACGACCGGGGTTGTGGCGAGCGGAGCGGCGAGAATGGTACTGCTCTGCAGCCCCACGGATCCATCGTTGCTGGTACAGGTTAAATACATACCTGCGGGGCTGCAAGTGCAGTGGTAAGGTTATAGAAGGCTGGCACGGATATCGATCCGCTGCCGTTTCCCATGTCGACGAAAGTAACGATGTCGGCCTTCAATTGCCCAACCGCGAGCACCGCAAAAAGCGTCAGAGATAAATTGCGCATTCGACCTCCTCTTTTGCCCTTATTAGTATAAGCGTGATCTGGAGCCAAATCCGTCACACAGCCCCCGGAAATTTCCTAGTGTCCTGTCCGCCGAACCTGACCGTACAAGGGAGGGGATCACGCGGCCGATCCGCCCATCCGGTCGCACCTAACGCGCTCTCCGCCACTGCCACCAAAACCCCGCCGCGAAAATCACCATCAAGATACAGAGGATAGGGAGCAGACCCAACATTGGCGTAGCGATCGCACCGGCCCCCGAATTCATAAACTTACGCGCCTGCCACAGCGAATAAGCAGCCATTGCCAGCGCCGCCGCAATCACCGCGCCGACCACGGCCGCAATGCCCGCCAGCATGCACTTCACGAAAGCCATGCTCGACTCCTGGTTGACAAAATATCACATCCGAAATCGCGGCCCCGCTCCTGTCGTCTGTATATCTGCGAAAACTTCCGGCTAACCGTAACGAAGACTCTCCGTCTCAGTAATAACTTTATGCTCGAAAACCTTCTTCAGGACGCGCGCCACGGCTTGCGTTTGCTGTTGCTGAATCCCGGCTTCGCCCTTGTCGCGATTCTCTCGCTCGCCCTCGGCATCGGAGCCAACACCGCCATATTTCAGCTCCTCGACGCCGTCCGCCTGCGCACCCTTCCGGTCCAGCATCCTGAGCAGCTCGCTACCGTCAGGATCAGCCCCTTCAACGCCAGTGGCAGCTTCTACAGCAACTATTCGGAAATCACCAATCCGCAGTGGGAACAGATCCGCGCCCAGCAGCAGGGTTTCTCCGGCATCTTCGCCTGGAATCCGGACCAGCTCAATCTCGCCCACGGCGGCGAGATCAGGAACGCCAACGCCCTGTGGGTGAGCGGCGAGTTTTTCGATGTTCTTGGCGTAAAACCCCAAGCCGGCCGCCTGTTGAACGCTGCTGACGATCGGCGCGGATGCTCTGGAATCGCCGTCATCAGCGACGGATTCTGGCGCCGCGAGTTCGGCGCGTCGCCCGCTGCTTTGCAAAAATCAATCTCTCTCGAAGGCCATCCCTTCGATATCGTCGGCATCACTCCGCCCGAATTTTTTGGCGTCGAGGTCGGCCGCACGTTCGATGTTGCGATTCCGCTTTGCGCCGATTCCATCCTCCATATCGAAAACCCGCGCCTGGACGCTCGCAGCGACTGGTGGCTGGCCCTCATGGGCCGTTTGAAACCAGGCTGGACTGTGGAGCGCGCCTCCGCTCAACTGACCGCCATCTCCCCGGCGCTCTTTGAAGCCACGCTGCCTCCCAAGTATCACGCCGAGGACGCCAAGACCTATCTGGGCGACAAACTCAAGGCATTTCCTGCTGAAAACGGCTTCTCGGAATTACGCTCGGATTATTCGAATCCGCTGTGGATGCTGCTCGCCATCGCCGGCCTGGTCTTGCTGATCGCCTGCGCGAATCTGGCGAATCTCATGCTCGCTAGAGCCTCGGCGCGTGAAAAAGAAATCGCTGTCCGCCTCGCTCTGGGAGCCTCGCGCGCCCGCCTCATCCGCCAGCTTCTTTCTGAAAGCCTGCTGCTGGCCTGCGCCGGCGCGGTCTGCGGGATCCTGCTGGCCCGCATCTTAAGCGGCGTTCTGGTCGCCATGATCAGCACCCAGTCCCAGACCATGTTCCTTGATTTGTCGACCGATTACCGCGTCCTCGGCTTCACCGCCCTTCTGGCCGTGCTTACCTGCATTCTTTTCGGACTCGCCCCGGCCGTGCGCGCCACCAGATCTTCTCCCGCTTCCGCCATGCGCGCCAGTGGACGCGGCTTGACCGCGCATCGAGAACGCTTCGGATTGCGCCGCATTCTGGTCGTCACCCAGGTGGCGCTCTCGCTGGTTCTGCTGGTCGGCGCGCTGCTGTTCGTCGGCAGTCTGCGTAACCTGATGAACGTCGATGCCGGCTTTCGCCAGGATGGAATTCTGGTCACCGACCTCGGCTATGAGGCGCTGAAAATCCCCAAGGATCGCCGCATCGAGTACCGGCATGAAATCATCGCCAAGATCCGCTCCATCCCAGGCGTGATCTCCGCGGCCCATACCACCATCATCCCTTTAGGCGGCAGCGGCTGGCGGCAGCAGATTCATATCAATGGGCAGGCTAAGCAAGTCGCGAGCCTTTCGAGCATTACGCCGGGGTATTTCTCGACGCTCGGCACCTCTTTCGTCGCCGGTCGCGATTTCGATAATCACGACGTCTTGACGGGTGTGCAGGTCGCCATCGTCAATGAGGCCTTTACGAAAACCTACTATAACGGAGAGAATCCCATCGGCAAGATCTTTGGCCTGGAGGGCGATAAGGGGCAGCCCGACCATCTTTACGAGGTCGTCGGCATGGTTCGGAATACCAAGTATCGTGAGCTGCGCGAGGACTTCGCGGCCGTGGCCTTCTTCCCGGATACCCAGGACACCCGTCCCGGCCAATACGCGAATATCGTGATTCGGGCCGATATGCCGCTTTCCGCGCTGGTCGCCGCGGTGAAGCGCAACATCGCCGAAATGAGCCCCGATATCGATCTTCAATTTCACCCGTTCAAGGCCCAGATTCTCGACGGCCTGTTGCGGGAGCGTTTAATGGCTACCCTTTCCGGCTTCTTCGGCGCGCTCGCCGGCATACTCGCCGTCATTGGACTCTATGGCGTCATTTCCTACATGGTCGCCAGAAGAACCAATGAAATCGGTATCCGCATGGCCCTCGGCGCCAATGGCGGGGGTATCGTCCGATTGATTTTGCGGGAAGCGTTGCTGTTGCTCGGCATCGGCTTAGTCGTAGGCACGGGATTAGCGCTGGCCGCCGCGCGCACCGCGTCGTCCATGTTGTTCGGCCTCAAACCCTATGATCCCGCGACGTTGGCGTTCGCAATTACCACGCTGGCGCTGGTCGCGATCGCTGCCAGCTACATTCCCGCGCGCCGCGCCGCCGGAGTTGATCCCATGGTGGCGCTCCGCGAAGAGTAAAATGGCGTTTGACCTTACGTGACCTTCCTTCCGTCGATGAAATTGTCGAGCGGCTTAAAGACGTTGACGCTCCACGAAAGCTCTTAGTCGAGGAAACCAGGCGTGTTATCGCCGCCGCCCGCAAGGATTTGCGTTTCGATATCGAGGAGCAGGTTCGGCGCAACATTGAACATTTGCGCCAGCCGTCTTTGAAACGCGTCATCAACGCGACCGGCGTGGTTTTGCACACCAACCTCGGCCGAGCGCCTGGCGCTGACGGTTATTTGAATCTCGAATACGATCTTGCTGAAGGCCGCCGCGGTAAGCGCGACACGCATACTAGCCCATTGATTGAACGGCTTACCGGCAAGCCGGGCATCGTGGTCAATAATAACGCCGCCGCGGTTTTGCTGGTTCTGAACGAACTGGCTGCCGGTGGTGAGGCAATTGTCAGCCGGGGCGAACTGATTGAGATTGGGGATGGCTTTCGGATTCCCGACATTATGAAAGCGTCGGGTGCGAAATTGTGCGAAGTGGGCACCACGAATCGCACGCATCTTGATGATTATCGCGCCGCAATTAACGATCAAACGCGCGTGATCATGCGTGTTCACCCCAGCAATTTTCATATCGAAGGTTTCACCTCAAAGCCTCGCCTGGATGAGCTTGCGGCCCTGGCGCGCGAGCGCGATCTCCCGCTTTATGAGGACCTTGGCAGCGGCTGCCTGGCCGAGCTTCCTATCCGGGAACCGCTGGTAAAGGAGAGCCTCGGTGCCGGGGTGAACCTGGTGTCCTTCAGCGGCGATAAACTGCTCGGCGGTCAGCAGGCAGGAATCCTGACGGGCGATGCCGAACTGGTCGCGAGGGCGCGCAAAAATCCTCTATTCCGCGCCTTAAGGGTGGATAAGTTGGTAATTCGGGGCCTGCAAGAGACCTTACAGCGGCTTATTTTCGCAAAATATGATGAGATTCCCGCGTTAAAAATGCTCCGTATGAGCGCGGATGAAATTCGAGCGCGCGCCGAAAAAATCCGGGAGCGAGTTCCGTCGCTGGAGATCATTGAAGGGCGCAGCGTGGCGGGTGGAGGGTCGACGCCGGATCAGTCGTTGCCGACTTGGCTGCTGGCGGTTTCGGGGGACGCGGTGAAGATTGAGAGAAATTTGCGGGCTGGTGGGATTGTGGCGAGGATCGAGGATGGGCGCATTGTGCTGGACTTGAGGACTGTGTTTCCGGAGGAGGAAGAGGCACTGGTGAAAGCGCTCGAAGAAGCCGCTTAAAAAGCGGCTGCCGGCTAAATAGCCCGCCCTACAAAAGACGGATGATATCAGGCGCGCTCTAAATAGGTTTGCTCCGCCGTTGACACGCGGATTTTTTCGCCTTCGTTGATGAACGGGGGGACTTGCACTACCAGGCCGGTTTCCAGTTTCGCTGGCTTCGTCACGTTTGAGACTGTTGCGCCTTTGATGCCGGGCTCGGTCTCCATCACTGTCATGATGACCGCCGGCGGCAGTTCGACGCCGATGGGTTTGCCTTCGTAGAATTCGACGTTCAGCTTTAAGGAAGGGATCAGGAAAAAGGTTGCGTCGCCCAGCAGTTCCTTGGTCAGGTGCATCTGCTCGAAGGATTCGGTGTTCATGAAATAGAAGAACTCGCCGTCGTCGTAGAGGTACTCCATCTCATGCTCTTCGAGCGAGGCGCGCTCTACTTTATCTTCCGAGCTGAAGCGGTGCTCCACCATCGTGCCCGATTTGAAATTGCGCATCTTGACCTGGACGAAGCCGCGCAGGTTGCCGGGTGTGCGATGCTCCATTTTGAAAATCGAGAACAAATCCTTGTTCCACTTGATCACCATGCCGGGACGCAGTTGTGTTGCTGAAATCATAAAAGGGAATCTTCAGTGTATCATGTGACTAAAGCGCATGAAACCGCTGCTTGCCATTCTCTCCGCCGTTCTGGTCTGCGCGCAAACGCCGGAGGCCCCGAAGAAAAAGGTCTATAGCCCCGGCCAGCACAACTTCTGGTCCTTCCGGGCGATTAAAGATCCGGCGATCTCCGCGCCCTCGCCGATTGACGCGCTCATTCTTGAGAAGCTCAATGAAAAAGGTTTGAAGTCCGCGAAACCGGCGTCGAAGCTGACTCTGATTCGCCGTGCGACATTCGATTTGACCGGCCTTCCGCCCACCGAAGCAGAGATTGACGCCTTTCTGGCCGACACGTCTTCCGATGCGTTCGCCAAGGTAGTCGACCGTCTACTGGCTTCGCCACGCTACGGCGAAAAGTGGGGACGCCACTGGCTGGATGTCGCGCGCTATGCCGATTCGACCGGCGCCGATGAGGACCATCGCTATCCTTATGCTTGGCGTTATCGCGATTACGTGATCGGCGCGTTTAATCGCGATCTGCCCTACAACCAGTTCGTGAAGGAACAGATTGCCGGCGATCTGATGCCTGCGCCCGCGGGCGAGGTGAACGTGGAAGGCATCACGGCCACTGGATTTCTATCGATCGGGCCGCGCCTGATTGCGGAGCAGGACAAGCCGAAGATGCTGTACGATTTTATCGACGAGCAGATCGATACCACCACGCGCGGCATCCTCGGCCTGACGGTGGCCTGCGCACGCTGCCACGATCATAAATTCGATCCCATCGCGACGGCGGATTATTATTCGCTGGCGGCGATTTTCGCCAATACCAAAGCGTTTTCGAAAATCGGCACCGGCGGCGTCTCCGATATTTATTATGCGCCTCTGGCGCCGGCGGATGTGGTGCTGAAGTGGATGGAGCAGCAAGCGAAGCTGGCCAACCTGCGGCGGCAGATCAACTCGGTTATGGAGGCAGAGGTCGAACAGCGGCAAGCGCCTTTGCGTCCGCGCATTGCCGAGTACATGATGGCTACGCGTCATCCTGAAAAAGCGGCCGGGCTTGATCCGGTGGTGCTGGCGCGGTGGACGAAATTCCTGACGCCCGATAAAGATCCCAATCCTTTATTAACCAAATGGCACACCGCGACGGCTGCGAATGAGCAGGAAGTCGCCCTGGCGTATCAGCACGAATTCGATGAACAGTTCAAGGAACACACGCTGCGCACCGAGAAGTGGAATCAGTTCCTTTCGGCCGCGACCGACGGCACCGCGCTGCCGGCCAGCGTGCCTCTCAAGGATGCCGATGTGATGTTCCTGCGGGCGGTGATGCTCGAAAAAGAAACGGGTCCCATAGCGCTGCCGGATCGCGAAATGGCGAAGCTATACTCCGACAAAACAACAATGCGCCTGGCGTATATGCGCGCCAAGCTCGATGATCTGTCGAAGTCCGGTCCGCAGGAGCCTCCGATGGCTTGTGCCGTGACGGAAGGCAAGCCGGTAGATCAACATATACTGGTGCGCGGCAATCCTGCATCGCCGGGCGCTCCGGTGACGCGCCGATTCCCGACGATTTTGGCCGGCGACGATCAGCCGGAGCTTCCTCCTGGCAGCGGGCGCTTGGAATTTGCGGAGTGGCTAGCCAGCCCGAAAAATCCTTTAACCGCGCGCGTGTTCGTGAATCGCGTGTGGCAGTGGCATTTCGGCGAGGGCCTGGTGCGCACGCCCAGCAATTGGGGACTGCTCGGCGAAAAGCCGACGCATCCGGAACTGCTGGATTATCTGACGGCGCGCTTCATTGAAGACGGCTGGTCCGTGAAGAAGCTGCATCGGCGCATCATGCTTTCGGCGGCGTACCAGCAGTCGAGCGATATTACGGCGGAGGCCGCGGAGCAGGATCCGGGCAATCGTCTGCTATCGCACTTTTCGCGCCGCAGATTGGACGTCGAAGAGACGCGCGATTCGATGCTGGCCCTCGATGGGACGCTCGATTTAACGATGGGCGGCACGCTGCAATCGGGCACCGGCACGGACGGCGAAAATAGCTCCGGACGGCTGAGTATCGATCCATCGACCAGCAAGCGGCGCACCGTATATTTGCCGCTGCGGAGATCGAATCTGCCGTCGCTGCTGAATCTGTTCGACTTCGGAGACGCGACGACGACGTGTGAAGGAAGGGCGCTGACGAATACGGCTCCCCAGGCGTTGTTCATGATGAATTCAGCGTTCGTGAACGACCGGTCGGCGGCGCTGGCGAAGGAACTGGCGGGGCGCGTTGATTTGATGTACCGGCGAATTCTGGATCGTCCGCCGACTGCTTCGGAGAAGGACGATGCGCTCGCCTACATACAAAAAGCGGGAGAGCGGGGCTGGCAAAGTTTAGCGCGCGTTCTGCTTTCGTCCAATGAGTTTATTTATGTGGATTAGGTTGACTGTGGGCTTGGGCCTCGCAGGCTGAGTAATTATATGAAACTTTATTCCCGGCGTGATCTGCTTCGTTATACCGCTTGTGGCTTTGGCTCGGTCGGTTTAAGTTCGATGATTCAGGCGGCGGCGACCAATCCGATGTCGCCCAAACAGCCGCATTTTCCGGGCACGGCCAAGCGCGTCATCTTTCTATTCATGCACGGCGGACCTTCGAGCATCGATACGTTCGATTACAAGCCTTCGCTCGAAAAATGGAATGACAAGCCGCTGCCTTTCAAGCGGCCGCTGACCTTCGCCGAAGGCAATACCGGCAACCTGATGAAATCGCCGTGGGAGTTCAAGCAGCATGGCCAGAGTGGACTATGGATCAGCAGCCTGTTTCCACACATCGCCGAATGCGCCGACGATTTGTGCCTGATGCGATCCATGGTGGGTGATAGCGTGGCGCACGGCGGCGCCTGCCTGCAACTTCATACGGGTTCGAATACATTTACCCGTCCGTCGATGGGTTCGTGGGTGGTTTACGGGCTGGGTAGCGAGAATCAGAATCTGCCGGGATTTATCACCATCAAGCCGACGCTCGCGCATGGCGGCGCGAAAAGTTGGAGCAGTGGATTCCTGCCGGCTGCGTATCAGGGCACGGCGATTGGCAATGCGGGTGTGAAGCTGGACGACTTGGTGAAGGAGCCGATCGAGTTCCTGAATCAGAAAGACATGTCGCCGGAGCAGCAGCGTTATGAGCTCGATATGCTGCAAAAAATGAACCGGCAGCACGCGGCGCTGCGCGAGCATGACACCGAGCTCGACGCGCGCATTGAAGCGTTCGAGCTGGCTTTCCGCATGCAGACCGAGGCGCCGGAGGCTTTCGATACGGCGAAGGAATCCGACGCGACGAAGAAATTGTACGGCTTGGATAATGACGACACGCGCGATTTCGGCTGGCAGTGCCTGCTGGCGCGCAGGCTGGTCGAAAAAGGCGTGCGATTCGTGCAGTGCTCGCATAGCTATAAATGGGATCAGCATAGTGAGCTGGTGCGGCTGCACACGCACAACGCGCGCGAGGTGGATCTGCCGATCGCGGGACTTTTGAAGGATCTGAAATCGCGCGATTTATTAAAAGATACGCTGGTGATCTGGGGCGGCGAGTTCGGGCGCACGCCGATTATGCAAGGCGGCGATGGGCGCGATCACAATCCGTATGGATACACCATGTGGATGGCCGGCGGAGGCGTGAAGGCCGGCTTCAGCTACGGCGCGACCGACGAATTCGGCTACTACGCGGAGCAGGATCGCATGCACTTGCACGATCTGCACGCGACGATTCTGTATTTGCTCGGGTTCAAGCACGAGCAGTTGACGTATTTCTATAGCGGCCGCAATTTCCGGTTGACGGATGTCGCGGGCGTTGTCGCTAAGGGCGTGGTCGCTTAAGAAGAAGTAGCCAGTAGCCTAGAACACGTAGTCTGGCGGCTGGATTCCTTTGATGCGCAGGTACACTTCGGCTTGGCCGCGATGATGGGCGGTGTGGGTGAAGTAGGACCACAGCCATTCGAAGCCGGTCATCTTGCGGGTCGTGCCGACTACCGCGTCCAACTTCTCGGGAGTCATCGACGCTACGGCCTGGTTGCAAAAATCGAAGGAGTCGGACAGAAACTTCACGGCCGTATCTTTGTCGATGTTGATCTTCTCATCCTTCAGCGCCTCGGTGAGCTTGGCGGGAATCGCAGGGCGCGTCATACCGCTCGCGAGCGAGCACGCGTTCAGATTGGCGCCGCCGACCTGCACCATCAGTTGGCCGAAGCTCAACTCCACGGGCACGGGGCGGAAGCCGTACTGATCGGCGGGCATCAGCTTGGCGACGGCGATGGTGAAATCGCCAGTCACTTTCCAGTGCTTCACAAGTGAGTCCTTCAATGTGGCTTGGGAGAAGGCGGGGATCGCCAGGGCGAGGGTCAAAAAAAGTTTCTTCATCGGCTACCCAGATTACCTCAAAAGGAATGTGTGAATATAATAGACTCGTAAGTGATAGCAAATAATATGGCGGAGAGAGAGGGATTCGAACCCTCGATAGAGTTTCCCCTATACACGCTTTCCAGGCGTGCGCCTTCAACCACTCGGCCATCTCTCCAATGAGTCTTGCTCCTAACAGTTTAGCGCAGACACGGCGCGAAAACCTTTTCGCGATTGCATGCGCGCTCGTTCGTTTTGCGGTGTGCTGTTATCGGGCCGCGCATCAGTCGATTATCATTGACGAAGCGACCACTTATAATCAGTTCGTCAGCGGACCTTGGAACAAGCTGTTCGGGCGCTATGATGCGAATAATCACATTTTAAGCTCGTTTTTGATCAAATTAACGGTCACAATTGGTGGTTTAAGCCCGTTTAAGCTCCGTTTTCCGAGCCTGCTGGCGGGGCTGTTCCTCACCATCGGCGTTTTTTGGCTTCTCAAACAGGTGGAATCGCCGCTTCTGCGCTGGACTGCTTTCGCTCTTTTCTGTCTGCACCCGATGCTGATGGATTTTTCGATCGCTGCTCGCGGCTATGGGATCAGTCTCGCGTTTTTCGTTTGGGCTCTATATTTTACCTATGAGCGGCTGCCGCTGGTGGCTGGGATTTTGCTCGGGTTTTCGATAGGGGCGAATTTGGCCATTGTGTTTCCTACGCTGGCCCTTCTGGTCGCCGTTTTTCTGCTCAAAGAAAAGACAAAACCCGTTTTGAATCTGGCGATTCCAGCTTTCCTGCTGGGTGGGCTGATCACGGGGCATTCTCTTTGGAAGGCCTCTCGTACGCAGTTTTACATCGGCTATCCGGAGCTTCACACGGCCGTCACCAGCTTTGTATATACAACGCTTCACGCCAACCGTCACCAAGGCATCCTGGGGCAGAGGCCGATGGCGGACCATATTGGAGTTTTTGGGCTGCCATTATTCGGCTTACTGCTTGCCGTGACGGCAGCGTGGACCAAGGACCGGCGCCGCCTGATTCCGTTCCTGACGCTCGCGATCACGCTCATAGGATTGGTGTTAGCGCGATGGTTGTTCGACTTGAACTATCCCGCTGATCGAACCTGCCTTTATTTCGTCATCCTGGCTGCGGTTGCGTGGGCTATTGCGGGCGATGTGCTGAAGAACCGGTTCCTGATCGCGATCTGGATGCTGCCCGCCGTGCTGCTGGTGATTCAGTTCTGCACGCAGTTGCAAACCCATTATTTTCAATTCTGGAGGTCGGAAGCGGACAACAATCAGATTGCCGCTTTGATCCAGCAGGAAAGTATGGGCAAACCGAAAAATTCTCTCGCGGTCAGCGCCACGTGGCTGCATCAGCCGGCGCTCGAGTTCTACCGGCGCTATTTGCGAATCGAAGCTCTGAAACCGGTCGAGCGGCTGGAGCCTACTCCATTGACTGGCTTTGACTTTTACGTTTTGAGCGGGGCCGATCTGGATCGCGCCAGGGAAACGGGTTTGCGCATCATTTTCGTGGGCGAGGAGTCGGAAACCGGCCTAGCGGAGCCGTGATCGTTTAGAATTGCTGGATGGTGTTCGCCGCCTCCCTTGGCCTGATGTTCGCTGCTACGCTCATGCTAGGCGGATGGGGCTGGGCGTTTCGGCGTGTGCTTGGCCTGGAAAAGGGAACCTGGCCGGCCACAGTCGCGCTCGGTATGGCGGCTGTGGTGTTTATCGGAGGGATTCTCAACCTGGCGAGGCTTGCCCATCCGTGGGCGCTGGCGCTGGTTGCCGCGGGCGGGATTCTGCTGTCGCTGGCGGCACTGCGGGAAGTTCCTCTCGAACGTCCGCCGCTCATCGTGATCCTGCTGATCGCGGGAATCATGATCTTTACGATTGCCACGCAGTTGCCGCCGCACGTTTATAATTTCCGCGACGATTATCAGAAGTACTTCGCGTTCGTGGTGCGGATGCTTGAAACGGGAACGGTGTCGGGCAGTCCGCTGAGCGCGATGGGCGTGCAGACGCTGGGCGCGATGCAGTTTCTCGACGGCTTTGTCGTGGCGTTTTTCCCGATCGTCTATGTCAATGGAGTCGATGCCGTTTTCGGCCTGTTTCTGTGCCTGATCCTGGCGAGCCAGTTCACACAGGGGCGGCGTGATTTAGTGGCCATGACGGTGGTGTGCGTACTGAGTGTGATCTTTATCGATCCGCAGTATGTCAATATTTCGACGCTTTACTGCGGCAGCGCGCTCATCATGGCGATGGTTGCCATACCCATGGAAAGTGCGGCTCCCAGCGCCGCGGCGTTGGGTTTGCTTTATGCCGCTTTGATTTCGATGAAGCCGACCTTCGCCGTCTTTGTGGCTGTCCATCTGCTGGCGATCGCATTTTCCACGGGAATCCGCCAGGCGATTCGAATCGGCCTGGCGAGCGCGATTTTTCTTTCGCCGTGGATCCTGGTGCATTCCCCCCATTATCTGGCGAGCTTTCGAACTCACCTTCCGCCGCCGACGCCTGTGGCTGGAACGCCCGGCGAGGACCATATCAACCTGTTTTCATTCTCAGGATTGGACTACGGTGCGGCGCCGATTTGCTACACCTCGCTGATCGCCGCCATCGGCATCTGCGGGCTCATTTGCTACCGGGCCGCGCGCCCGGCATCGCTGAAAGTGGTGGAGTGCTGCGTCAGTGGCGTGGTCGCTTTTCTTGTTTTCATCTATGTTTTGGGGCCGATTCACGCCGGCTATGACCACTCGGCGCGATATTTCACTCCCATCGCGATCGGCCTCGCCGCGCCGGCGTTCGGATGGACCGCTTATTACGCGGCGCAATTTCATTCCAGAGCCGGGCGAATCTGGCTCCCACTGATTGTTGCGATCATCCCGGTGGCGTCCTTTACTCCTTCTCTCCAAACGCGAATCCAATGGGCGGTAAGTAACCATTCCATCGCGTCGTACTCCTGGCTGGCGGAAGCAAAGGACTATCTGAATTACAATTGGCGGGTGCTGTATGGACCGGAGCGGCAGGAAGTGAAAGCCCTCCAGGAAAGAGTCCCTGCCGGGGAGCCGCTGCTGGCTTGGGTCAACACGCCTTTCTACCTCGATTACCAGCGCAATCGCATTATCGATATCGATCCGGCGGGCCTGGGGACGCCATGGGCCGTTCTTCCAAAAGAGGCGCGGTATCTGATTCTGGATTATGCCGGCTATGCGACTCCGGACCATGAGGAATATGAGGACGACGAGTTAGCTATCGGAGGAGCAGGGGAGCGAAGAAACGCGGTGCGGAGCCTCGATTTTTTGATTCGGCTGGAGGCTCTGGTGAAACAAGGGCAGGTGTTGTATGATACCGGGGAAATTAAAATTGTGAAGCTCGCGGCTCGATAGAGGCATATCGAGCCGCGATTGGGAACGATCTAGCGGCTGGCCACAGTAACTTTTGGCGTCGCCAGATAACCCACAACTCCATCCTTCTTGACCTGATTCACGACGATCTCATACGGTTGCTTGCTGGAGGCTGTATAAAGCTGCACCGGCTCATTGATCGTCTTATCCCTCTTCTCCACCATTTTGTCGTCCGCCAGCACGGCGATGGTATAGCGATTGTGCTTGGGATCGGACTTCTTCAGCGTGAGCGTCACATTCCCGACCTTCTTGGTCATCGCGCCTTTTTCGAGATCGAACTCGAAGTAGTTGCGCTCGCCGAGGTCGCGCAGGGCTTGCAGATCCTTCGAATTGGTGGCGATTAAACCGCTCATGACACCCATATCGCCAACGGCTCTCTTCAACTCGGCGCCGGTTTTATCCAGATCGGTACGAGTCGCCGAAAGATCCGTGCGCACCGAACCGACGTCGGTCTTCACGCCGCTGACATCGTCGTTCAACTTGGCGGTGGCGGTCGTGGTGGCGTCTTTCAACTGCCCGATCTCATCACCGACGGCTTTCTGCTGTTCCTCGAGCTGGGCGGCCAGCTTGGCGCTGCTCTTCTGCGCGTCCATACGGGCTCGGCGCAGGGCTGAGTTGGCGGTGTCGTACTTCCCGCTGACATCGTCGCTGAGGGCTGCCAGTTGCTGGCGCTGCTGTTCTAGAAGGTTCGTACTGGTGTCGCTCAGCTTGGAGATTTGGGCCTGATCGTCGTCTTTTACCTGAGCCACCTGAGCTTTCAGGTCGTTGGAACGAACTATCAAAAACGCATCTCCGGCGAGCGCGAGCACGAGGCCCGCTGCCAATCCGGCAAAAATCCCGGCGTGGTTGCTCCCGCTAACTTTCTGGGTAATGTTCGGTTGATCCTGGTTCATATAACCTCCGGACATGAGCAAGGCAAATCGAGCGCCACTCGTTAAATTATTGATTATAATAGATTTATGTTCATTATTTTTGGTGGTAAATTTTACTGACTCGGGATGTCTTACTGGAGAACATAGGAAATTCCCGTAATTTCTCCTGATTTCGGTTGGCTTCGAGAGATCGCCAGGCCTTCGCAAATAACACCTCGAAAAAATTTACAAGACTCCGCTCCCTGCGGTCACGGCTCGGTAGCGAAGTGGAGCTTACTATTGTGGATTTGGGCTTAGCGGGGCTATCCTGGAAGTTGGATCCTTATCGCCATGAGCGTGTCTCGGAGGGCATCCGCGAGGAGCTGGATGAACTGATCGCTTATGAGATGTCCGACCCTCGGGTGGGGAGTGCTACTGTGACGGAAGTCCTTTGTTCTCCTGATTATCGGAAGGCGGTCATCCGGCTGGCTTTGATTGGGACGGCGGAGGAGCAGGCTGCTACGCTCGATGCGTTGAATCATGCTAAAGCATTCTTGCGGCGTGAGTTAACGGAACGTCTTCAGCTTTTTAAGACACCGGAACTGCACTTCGAAGCGGCGCTGGCGGCTGATTTAGCGGCGAAAGCGACGAAAATCCTGAAGAGGATCGAGCGCGGGCGGCCGAAGACTGAAAAAAATCCGTCTTCATGAATTCCGCTGTGCTAACTTTATTGTTAGGGCTGGCACCGCAAGGTGCGCTGACTCAGCGAGTTGAGGCGAATATCGACGCCATGGGCTCGACCTATTCGGTCGTGGTGTATGGCAACGATGAAGCAAGGTTACGGGCAGCCATCGAGGATGCTTCCGAGGAAGCGCGCCGGTTGGACCATTTGCTTTCCAACTACATCCCGGCAAGCGAGTGGAGCCAGGTAAACCGGGAGGCTTCGAGCCGGCCGGTTCGTATTTCGACGGAGTTGTTTCAATTACTTGCAGCGTGTGTCGAGTATAGCCGGGAAAGCGACGGGGCATTCGACATTACGGTGGGACCACTCATGAAAGTGTGGGGGTTCTACAAAGGGTCAGGGCATTTGCCGCATCGGGCGGAGGTTCGCGGGGCGATGGGGCGGGTGGGTTATCAGAATATTTTGCTCGATCCGAAGACCAATACGGTGCGGTTCGCGAAGGACGGGGTCGAGATGGATCCGGGTGGGATCGGCAAAGGCTACGCGGTGGACAAAATGGTGGCGGTTTTGAAAGAGGACGGGGTGACGTCGGCGCTGGTTTCGGCCAGCGGCAGCAGCATTTACGGCCTCGGCGCGCCACCGAACGAAGCGGGCTGGAAGATCAGGATTCGCGATCCGAAAGATGCGTCGAAATCCGCGGCCGAGGTGGTGTTGCGCGATAATTCGCTGTCAACCTCCGGCAACTACGAGAAGTTTTTTTACGCCGAGGGGCGCATGTATAGCCACATCATGGATCCGCGCACGGGGTATCCGTCCGAAGGGATGCTGGCCGTGTCAGTGGTGTCGCCTAAAACGATCGATAGCGAAGCCTGGTGCAAGCCGTACTATATTCGCGGCCGCGCGTGGGCGGCGCAGCACAAAAAACCGGAATTTCAGATCTTCCTTTGCGAAGACAAATTAGGGAGTGACAAATGCGCGTGGCTCCAATGAACAGCCGCTTTCTCGATGCCTGCCGGCGCCGGCCGACCGATGTGCGGCCGGTGTGGTTTATGCGGCAGGCTGGACGGTACATGAAGCCGTACCGCGACATCCGGCAGAAGCACGGGATTCTCGAAATCTGCAAGCGGCCCGATCTGGCGGCCGAGGTGACGCTACAGCCGGTGGAGATTCTGGACGTGGACGCGGCGATCATTTTCGCCGATCTGCTGTTGCCGGTGGAACCGATGGGCCTGCGTCTGCGCTTCGCGACGGGCGAAGGGCCGGTGATCGATAATCCGGTGCGGACGTCGAGCGATATCGACAGCCTGTCTATTTCGAATACGGATGACTTGGGCTATGTGGGCGAATCGATTCAGCAGGTGGTGAAGGCGCTGGCCGGACGGGTGCCGGTGATCGGATTCGTGGGCGCGCCGTTCACGATGGCGAGCTACATGATCGAAGGCGGGCCGTCGCGCACGTTCCTCAAGACGAAGCAGATGATGTATCGCGACGAGACGCTGTGGCGGCGGCTGATGGGCAAGCTGGTGGACGTGCTGGGGTCCTTCGCGGTGCTGCAAGTGGCCGCGGGGGCGCGTATTATTCAAGTTTTCGATAGCTGGGTTGGCGCGCTGGGGCCGGACGATTATGTCCGCTACGTGGCGCCGTACTCGCGGGCGCTGATTGAACGGATTCGCGCTGCCAGCGTCCCGGTGATCCACTTCGGCACGGGCGCGGCGGGATTTTTCCGCGAGCTGCATGCGGCGGGCGGAGACGTGATGGGGGTCGACTGGCGCATTAATATCGACCAGGCATGGATGGATATCAGCTACCGGTCGGCGGTGCAGGGCAATCTGGATCCGGCGGTTCTGATGGCTCCGATACCGGAGCTGCGGGCGCGGGTGCATGAGCTGCTGAAGCGCACAGGGTCAAGGCCGGGGCACATTTTCAATCTTGGGCATGGCATTCTGCCGGAGACTCCGGTCGAAAATGTGAAGGCCTGTGTGGAGATTGTGCGCGAGTTTAAACTGTAGACTTGTGGCACAACACGTCGTCATTATCGGCGGCGGGATCTCCGGTCTTTCGGCCGCTTACGATCTGGCGCGCGCCGGTATCCGGCACACGCTGTTCGAAAAATCCGCGCGCATGGGTGGGGTGATCGAAACACGCACGCAGGACGGGTGCGTTCTTGAATGCGGTCCGGACAGTTTCCTGGCGGCGAAGCCGGAGGCGATCGAGTTAATTAAGGAGCTGGGCCTCGACGGGGAGCTGATCGGATCGAACGATTCGCAGCGGATTACGTACATATTGAAGCATGGCAAGCTGGTGGCTTTGCCCGAAGGCGTCATGATGATCGTGCCGACGCGGGTGATGCCGATGGTGAAGTCCAGATTGCTGGGTTGGGGAACGAAGGTGCGCATGGCGGCGGAGCTTTGGAGGCGTCCGCGGCGGTATCCCGATCGGAGCGTGGCCGAATTCGTGGTCGATCACTTTGGGCAGGAAACGCTGGATTATTTAGCCGAGCCGCTGCTTTCGGGCGTGTATGGCGGCGATCCACGGCAGTTGAGCGCGGCGAGCGTGCTGCCACGGTTTGTCGAGATGGAAGCGACGCGAGGAAGCTTAGGGCGCGCGGTGATGGGTACGCGGGCAGTTTCGGTCGGTTCGTTATTTAAGACGCTGGCCAGCGGGCTGGGGACGATGATCGATACGCTGGCGACGTATGCGAACGTGAAGCACGCCGAAGTTGAGATCGTCGAGCCGCGCGGCGCTGCATTCGCGGTCCGCGCCGGAGGCGACTGGACCGACGCGAGCAACGTGATCTTCGCCACGCCCGCTCCGGCGGCCTCGGCGCTGATCGAAAAGGTCGAGCCGGAATTGGCGCGGCTATTGAAGGAGATTCCTTATAGCTCCTCCGTGCTGGTGACGCTGATCTTCGACGCAGCCAAGTTCGACGGGCTTCGGGCGGGCTTCGGATTTCTGGTCCCTAAGCGCGAGCGCGACCGGATGGCCGCGTGCACGTTCGTCGCGACGAAGTTTCCGCACCGGGCGCCGGACGACCGGATCATTCTGCGCTGCTTTTTCGGAGGGATCGGAGACGAGGCGATCCTCGGTGAGTCCGACGACTCAATGATCACGATCGCGCGGGAGGAATTACGACGCATTTTGAGCTTGACGGCCGCGCCGTTGTTGACGACGGTCTCCCGTTGGCCGCGGTCGATGGCGCAATATACGGTGGGGCATGGGGCGCGGATTCAGGAAATCAAGACTCGCGCGGCGGGGCACCCCGGGCTGCACCTGGCCGGGAATGCGTATGATGGGATCGGGATTCCGGATTGCGTGCGCACGGGACGTCAGGCCGCTGCCAATATTCCCCGGGTATGAAAATTTTGGTCGCGGACGATCAGGTGGATGTGCTGGAAGCGATCCGCCTACTGCTGAAGGGCTCGGGACATCACGCGGAAACCGTGGAATCTCCTCGCGCCCTGCTGGCTGCCGCGCAGCGCGACTCTTTCGACCTGGTCCTGATGGACATGAATTATTCGCGCGACACGACGTCGGGCGATGAGGGTCTGGCGCTGCTCGATCATGTGCTGGCGCTGGGCAGCGGGGTCCCGGTGATCGTAATGACTGCCTGGTCGAGCGTCGATTTGGCGGTGGAGGCGATGCGGCGCGGCGCGGTCGATTTTATTCAGAAGCCTTGGGACAACGCCCGGATGCTGGCGACGATCGAGAAACAGGCGAATCGGTCTAAGGAGCGGAAGAACGCGCGGAGCGAGCTCGAAATTGCGCGGCACGTGCAGCAGCGGCTGCTGCCACAACACGCGCATCCGCTGAAAACGGCAGCATTCGGTGGACGCTGTTTGCCGGCACGGGAAATCGGCGGTGATTATTACGATTTTCTCGACCTTGGCCCGGGGCGGCTGGGTGTGCTGCTGGCCGACGTATCGGGCAAAGGCGTGGCGGCAGCGCTGTTGACTGCGAATTTGCAGGCATCCTTCCGGAGCCAGCTGGAACTGGGCTTGAAACATCCTAAAGCGCTGCTGGCATCGGTGAATAAGCTGTTTCACGAATCGACGCCGGCGGAATATTTCGCCACTATGTTCTTTGCCGAGTATCGAGACCAGACGCGTGAATTGCGCTACATCAATTGCGGGCATCCGGCGGCGCTGCTGATGCGGGCCGGCGGCGCGATAGAACACCTGGAAGCGACGGCGCTCCCGATCGGTATTTTCGCGGCTTGGTCGTGCGAGGAAAAAACGGTAAAACTGGGGCCGGGCGATGTACTGATCGCGTTTTCAGACGGAGTGCTCGAAGCAGGTGTCGAACGAGGCGAAGAGTTCGGCGAAGCGCGGCTGATCGACGCTGTGCAGGCGGCGCGGAGGGACGAACTGGAGCCGATGCTCGATTCGATTATCGGGGAGGTGCTGCGGTTCAGTCCAGAAGTGCAATCGGACGATGTCACGCTGATCGCGCTGCGGTCGGTCGGCACGAATTGAAGAGCCGCGCGGGCTCCCGCTTATCGTGCGATTCTCAATCTTATGACGCCGACTGAAGAGCATTTGACTGATCGCATTAAGTCGCTGGAGAAGGAACTGAAAAGCGTTCTGGCGGAAAAGGAACGGGAGTTTGAATATCATTTTGCCAACGGCAAGGCTCGCTTCGAGGAGGCCGTTCTTCAAAAGCACAGGAGCCTCAAGCAGTGGCTGCCGACGTACCTGCGGAACTCCAGTATTTTGGCGTATTTGACCGCGCCTGTCATCTATTCCGGCATCGTCCCGTTCTGCTTTCTCGACTTGTTCCTGACGGTCTATCAGGGCATCTGTTTTCCAGTTTACGGAGTTCCCAAGGTCAGGCGCGAGGATTACATTATCTTCGATCGAGCCAATCTCAAATATCTGAATCTTCTGGAGCGGCTCAACTGCGCGTTCTGCTCCTATGGGAATGGACTGTTCGCGTATGCGACCGAGATCGCGGCGCGAACGGAACAGCACTGGTGCCCGATCAAGCATGCCAAACGCCTGCGCGCGCCGCATTCGCGATACTCGCATTTCTTCGAATACGGCGATGCTCAGCAATATAGCCAGAAAGTGGAAACGGTGCGGAACGATTTTGTGGACGTGCGGAGTTTGACGGCGAAGAAGCCGGAGCCGCTAAAATAGCGCCGGATAATCGGTATAGCCCTTATCGCCACCGCCATAAAATGTCGAGCGGTCATACGGGTTGAGCGAGCTTTTTTGCTCGAAGCGCTTTGGCAGATCCGGATTGGCGATGAACAGACGTCCAAACGCTACGGCATCGGCCAGCCCTTCGGCGACGGTTTCTTCAGCAGACTCCGCGCTATAGCCTCCCGCCGAGATCAGCACGCCCGTAAACGCTTTGCGAAAAAGGGGCGCGGTGCGCGGAGCATCGGGAGGCGCACCTTCGGCGCTGCGAGTCTCAATGACATGGGCGTAGGCGATCCCGCGTTGAGATAGCTGGGCGAGCACGTAACTGAACAGAGCGATGGGATCGGAATCGCCCATGTCCAAAAATTTTCCATAGGGCGATAGGCGCACGCCGACGCGGCCGGGACCCCAGACGGCAACTACCGCGTCCACCACTTCGAGCAATAGACGAGCCCGATTCTCGATCGAGCCACCATACTGATCGGTTCGATGGTTGGAGCGATCTTCGAGAAACTGATCGAGCAGATAACCGTTTGCGCCATGGATTTCGACCCCGTCAAATCCAGCGGCCTTGGCGTTCTGCGCGCCGCGCTGGTAATCTTCCACGACGCCCGGCATCTCCGCGAGTTCCAGCGCGCGTGGCGTCTCAAATGGAACCTGTTTGAAATCCGCCGTCATGGCCTTCGATCCATCCTGCGGCGCGATGGCGGAGGCGGAGACAGGTAACCCGGCCTCGGGATGAAGCGAACTGTGAGACATTCGTCCCACGTGCCAGAGTTGCAGGAAGATGAATCCGCCCTTGGCATGGACCGCCTCGGTGACCAGCTTCCAGCCCTCCACCTGCGCTTGGGAATGAATGCCGGGAGCGCCGGGGTAGCCTTTCCCCTGTCGCGAGATCTGCGTTGCTTCCGTGATCAGGAGTCCGCCGCGGGATGCACGCTGCCCGTAATAGGTGGCATTCAAGGGGTTAGGAACGTCCCCGGGCGGGGTGGAGCGCATGCGGGTGAGAGGAGCGAGGACGACTCGATGGGAGAGTTCAAGATCACCGACGCGGAGGGGCGAAAGTAGATGGGGAAAAGAGTTCACCCATGGGTAGATGCGGGATTGGAGGGATGGGTCGCAGAGATCGGAGGGACGAGCGTCACGGCTCCGGGAGTGCCTCAAGTAGTTCGAGCCACTGTCGAAAATGATTGCATTCCTGTCGCATCCTCTGAATTCCTATCCTGTTCGCCGCGAGCGTTCCGTCGATGACCTTTCGGTAGGCAGCATAGACTTCGAACACGCGCTTGGAGGGAGCAGTCCGCGGATCATCATTGATATCCTCAGGCGTTTGGAACGCATCTCGAACTTCCTGAAATTGGGCGGCTAGGCGCGGCTGGCCGATCGATTCCGCGAAGGCTTTTGGGTCACTGAAAAGCAGGCTCTCGTACTCATGTAGCGAGAGATAGGGGATGAACCTGACGTCAGGCCGAAAATCCGGGATTTTCCTGCAAATATCAGCTTTTACGGCACGCTCAATATGAGCGACCTTTTGGGCGTTCGTGAAGTCAGCGGGCGCTGGCGTTCCCGGGAATCCGCGTCCCAGGCCGTAATAATCGATCATCGTGGTGCAATACGATCCACGGTGCTGCTTGAGTTGTCTCAGAACGTCTTTTCCCACGCGAGCATAGCTGGTACGGCCGCCTTTGTGGCCAGGAACGCCGAGAATGATAGGGATCACGTAGGTGTGGAGCGGCCCGAGAACTTCGGCTAGCGGACCGCTTATGAAAGATTCCTCGGTCGGTCCCTCGACGATCACGTAGACACGCGGCATCGATGTTATCTGCCTTCGGACACTGGCTCAAGAGAGCGATTCTGGCGAGGTCTGCCGCCCAGGATATTTTTTTGCCAGAGCTCGCCTAGCGTGTAGTCTTCCAGCCATTCGGAAAGGTCCTCCGGCTTGAGCCGACGGAACGTCGACTCGCTGTTTGATCGTTCGACGACGATAATGTCTTCCGGTGCAAATTCGTTAAGCAGTTGTGCGGACTGGGTGGAGATGATTACCTGTGTGCCATCGGCCTCGGTAACCTGTTTGAAAAGATTGCCGAGCAGGGTCAGCGCGTACGGGTGTAGTCCAAGCTCTGGCTCGTCAAAAAGCATCGTCGGGGGTGGAGAAGGTTGAAGCAAAGCCGTAGCGAGGCAGATAAAGCGGAGTGTACCGTCGGAAAGCTGATTCGCACGGAACGGATAATCTGAATTTTTCTGCCGCCACTCCAGTTGAATTTCATTTGGGCTCGTGGGTATTGGCCGAAGATTGAAATCATCGAAAAACGGGGCAGCGAGTCGTACCAGATCCCGAATCCTGGTATAGACGGCTCGGTCCTTTACCATAATGCGGTAGAGGAATGGCGCTAGATTTTCCGCATTCTGACGCAAGGAGTCGTTGTCGTTAAGGGCTCGTGGACGCCTGACGGCGGCGTTCAGACTGGTATCGTCGAAGTGATAGACGACCCAGCTGGAGAGGGCGTTGAAGATTCGTCCCGCCAAATCGCTGCCTTCGTTCTTCCTGTCTTTCAGCTTTGCTTCGAAATGCCCGGAGCCAAACGATACACGGCCTTCTCCGTGATTCTCGAAGAACGTCATCATGGCTTCGTCAGAAAAAACGAGTTCATTTGCCGGAGTCGGGAGTAGAGAGAATTCGTATTCCTTGTCTCCGAAGTAAAGCTTCGCGGCAAGCTGCTCGGTAATTTTCGGACCGAGGTAAAGACAGGCGTCCGCGCCGCCTTCAATGCGCTGCAATTCAACTTGAAGCCGCCGATTGATCAATTCCCGCAGAAGCCGGAAAAACCCGACGAAATTGCTCTTGCCTGCACCATTGGGTCCAATCAACACATTGAGAGCGCCCAGTTCGAAGTCATCCAGCTTCCGAATAGACCTGAAACCTTCGATCGTCAACTTTTTGATGGTGTCGGCCATGCAATATCCCAGGCTCCAGCGTATCGAACTCTGCACGCTAAAGCCACGGGAAACAGCGGACGCGAACTATGCGATCTCCGTCAGGCGCAGGAGGCTGAGGAGGATTAAGGCCAGGCCGAGAAAGCGAAAGGCGATCCGGATAGGGGCGGACTCGGGCACCCGCTCCATTCCGGGATATAGCATATTGCGATCGAAGCGGGCCACTTCGCTCGAAACCTTGTTCACGATCAGGAGCGCTTTCGAAGGCGCCGCGAACATCCAGGCACCCGCGTAGATTAGCGTCGCGAGTGCGATCAGCATCAGGTAAATCATCTCTCGTTTCTATCGGCTGCCTTTCCTATGCGCATTACCTCATCAGAAACGGCCAGTGTTTCACCAAGTGGAAGTGGTAATGAGCGACCAATACCCATACGACCAAGGCGAGAATCACCAGCAGCACGAGCAACCAGGGCATCACTTTACGCCAGGGGAATCCGCGTTTTTCGCGATGCAGCACCAGCAGGTAGCCGGCGAACACACCGACGAAGAATAGCAGGCACATCGGCACTGCGAATAGCATCAGGTTGAAAACATCCGGGGTCGGCGTAATGATCGCCGCGATAATGACGATGGCTAAAATCGCGTAGCGCGAATGCTCCATCAGGAACTTCGGCGTGGCCAAGCGCAGCAGCACCAGGAAGAAAATGATGACCGGCATTTCAAAGATTGCTGATACGCCAAGCATTACGTCGACAAATAGTTCGAAGTATTTGTCGATCGAGATCATTGGCCGGATGCCGGCAAAACCTCCGAGGCCCAACAGGAACGTCAGCCCATAGCGGAACGCGATGAAATACGCGAACAAGCCGCCGGTAATGAACAAGCCGGCCGTGGTCAAAACAAATGGGATGGCCCAGCGGCGCTCGCTCTTATAAAGTCCTGGGGCGATAAAGGCCCAAATTTGATAGAGGATCCAGGGCGATGCCAAAAAGATAGACGCCACCAGCGGGGTCCACATCCAGAGGATGGAGAACTGCTCCATGGGGTCGATGCCGACGAGGCTTCCGCTGATTTTGGGAGTGTCGGCGGTTTTCTTAGCCTCAGCGCACGGGGCGGAGGTAGCCGGCGTGGCCGGCGGTTTGCAGACTTCCTGCACCTTCTCGTCGTCGTTCTGCTGCGCCTGCACAGTCAGCCTTCTAAAGGCTTCGACGGCGGGCGCCTGGACGATCAGCCACAACTGGTTGGAAAAAACGAGGCAGACCAGAAACACCAGGCCGAAGCCCACCAGGGCGCGAATGATGCGCGAGCGCAACTCTCCCAGGTGATCGAGGAAGGACATGCGCAGCATGCCGTCTTCTTCGTCGTCTCCATCGCCACCGTCGCCGCCCGATGGAGGGGGAAGTTTCTTGCCTCCCCCGCCCTGGGAAAAACGGGCGAGCATCTTCTCAATAGGGCTGTCGTCGTCGCTCACATTGTCCTTCTTGGGCGACCCACCGTATGGATCGTTCGGATAAATGTCCGGATGTTCGTCCATGGTTCTCCCTCCATGGGCCGCCCGTGCTTATTTTTCGCGCTGCCTAACTATTGTGCTGGGACGTTTCCGGCGCCGGCGTCGTCTCCACGTGACTTGCGGCTACATCGATTACCTGCAAGTCCGTATGCGGAGCGGCAGCAAGACGAGGAACGGTTCCCTCGACCTGATGCGGAGCGGCTTCAATAGCCCCATGTGATTCAGCGCTTGGAGCTTCTAAAGCGCCTACTGTGGAAGGATTGGTTGCGGTGGAATCGTACGAATCGGTTCCATAAGAGCCCGAATCGTAATACGGATAGTCGAAATTTGCGTGACTTTGGATCTCGGACGCAATAGGATGCATTACGTCTTTGATGGATTCGCTTTCCCGCTCCAGTGACTGCATTTCGCGTTCAAACGTGGCTTTCAAATCGTTCGAAGCGCGACGGAATTCGGTAATCGCCTTTGCGATCGTCCGCCCCAGTTCTGGAAGCTTTTTCGGCCCGAACAGAACGAGAGCGACGAGGAAGATGGCGATCATTTCCTGCACGCCTATCGGACCCATCGTGTGCCCTCACTTTCTTTAAAAAACACTTCCCATGTTACCAGATGCGGCAGCAGATGCGCCGCGCGTCCGATTTGTGATGTACTTGCATATTATCAAGATGACCAAGTTGCTCTTTTCTCTCGCGCTCAGCGTGGCGGCCGCCTCTGCTCAGGTCAAAATTGTCGCCCCCGGCGCGGGCGCCAGCCGCATCCATATCGTGATCAACCGCAAGCCGTACGCCGATTTCGTGATGAAGAGCGACGAGGCGATGAAGCCGTATCTTTATCCGCTTCGCGCAGCCTCCGGGACCATTGTGACCAGGTATTGGCCGATGGAAAAAGTCTCCGCCATTGAACCGGTGGATCATCAGCATCAGCGCGGCGTCTGGTTCGGACCGGACGAGGTCAACAGCTTCGATTTCTGGAATAACGAAGCCACCTACACGACGCCGAATCGCGGCCTGATCAAGCTGAGTAAGCTGGGCGAACTGAAAAGCGGCAAGAAAGAGGGCAGCATCGCCGCGAAGTTCGATTGGATGGACCCCAAAGGCGTCACGATTGTCGAAGAATCGCGCGTGATGAGGTTCCATAATTTGCCGGGGCTGCGCATCGTCGATTTCGAGATCGATCTGACCGCGATTGATAGGGTAAAGTTCGGCGACGGGAAAGATTGCTGCTTTGGAATCCGCATCGCGCCGCAGTTGCAGGAAAACAAGGTGATCAAGACCAAAGGGCAGCCCGATGCGACTATTCCCGGGCCTCCCGGCGTGATCAGCAATTCCGACGGAAAGAAGACCGAAAAAGAAGTTTGGGGCAAGCCGGCGGATTGGGTGGATTATTCGGGCGAAATCAACGGAGAAAAGCTCGGGATTGCGATTTTCGACAATCCGAAAAACTCGCGCCGCGCGCGTTGGCATGTGCGCTCGTACGGACTGTTCGCCGCCAATCCATTCGGGGTCAGCGCCTTCAGCGGCGATAAATTGCAGAACGGCAGCGTGACGCTGGAACCGGGCGATAAGTTGCATTTCAAGTACCGCGTGGTGATTCATCCGGGAAGCACGGACATCGCGAAACTGTGGGCGGAGTACGTGAAGTAATGGTCCTTTCGGACATCGATATCCGGCGCTACATCGCGGAGGGAAAGATCAAAATGACGCCCCCGCTGCCGCCGGAACAGTTCGGAAGCTGCTCGGTCGACTTTCGATTAGGACACGAATTCAGCGTGTTCGAGCATAGCAAGCACGCGCTGATCGATATCCGCGAGAAAGCCGCGATTCAGGGGCTGATGCGGACGATCATCGTGCCGCCGGGCGAGGCGTTTATTCTTCAGCCGCATGAATTCGCGTTGGCGATTACCGAAGAAGTGCTGGAACTGGACGACGATGTTCTGGGAAGGCTCGAAGGCCGTTCGAGCCTGGGACGGATCGGCATTATCGTGCACGGAACGGCGGGACTTTTCGATCCGGGGTGGATCGGGAAGGCGACGCTGGAATTGAGCAACCTGGGTCGGATGCCGGTGGCTTTGTATCCAGGGATGCGGATCTGCTCGTTCACATTCGAGCAGCTTTCGACGAGGGTCGCAGTGTCGTATCGGAACAAGGTAGGAAATAAATATGCGGGTCAGGATCGGCCGCTGGCCAGTAAGTTAGCGAGTGAGTCGGGGGAATAGGATACTTATAGATATGACGCGGCTCACTGTATCGAAGGCGAAAGCCGAATTTACCGACATTGTGGACCGCGCTGCTCGACGCAAGGAGCGGACCGTGCTCTCACGCCGTGGAAAAGGTATCGCGGCGGTTGTCCCGATCGAGGATTTGAAGCTTCTGGAACACCTGACGCAAGAGGAGATGGATCGACAGGACATCGAGGATGCGCGAAAGGCGCTTGCTGAGGGTGGAAAGACGATTTCCCTTCGTGAGTTCATGCGTGATCTCGCTGCTTCGGTTGGAGGAAGATCCACGTCCGGTAGACGCTGAGAGGCTTCCCGCGACGGAGAGGTTATACCGTTTGCACCCGGGCCCCAAAAAGAACTACCGGGTGATTTATTAGATTACGGATGAGATACTGCTGGTGCTCGTCGTTCGCGTTGGGGATCGGAAGGAAGTTTACCGGCGTTCGAGATAGTGCGCTGTTGGCATTGCCACGTAAAGGAAGCTAAGCCACCAATCGCGGCGCTGCTTCCTTAGTCGCGGCCGCATGAAAGAAATCGCGGATGTGATCGAGCGCCATGTCGATCATGATCAATACACGCAGAGCATCGACGGATTGGATGCGTCCTTCATCACCTTCCTGACGAGCCGAAGCCTCCTGCGCCTCGTTCGGAATCGCTGAGGGCGCCCTCCTCCCAGGCGATGGTTTCATATTTAGCGACCACTAATTGCGCAATGCGGTCGCCTTTTTCAATTTTATAATCGGCGCGGCCGAGGTTGAACATGATGACTCGGATTTCGCCGCGGTAACCGGGGTCGATGGTGCCGAAGTTCACGGTGAGCGAGTGCTTGAGCGCCATACCGCTGCGCGGGCGGACCTGCGCCTCATAACCGGGAGGCAGTTCGATGGCGATGCCGGTGGGGACGCCTTGCGCGATGCCGGGCGCGAGGACGACGGATTCAACGGCGCGGAGGTCGAGACCGGCGTCTTCTTCGGGTCCATGAGCATAGACGGGGAGCGCGGCGTCGGGGTGAAGTTTCTTAATACGGATTTGCATGGGAATCGATATCATAGCTGTTTGATCCCGAAAACTCCACGCGTGCTGGCGGTTGCGCCGATGCCTTCCGAAAAAAGCGCGTATGCGCTGGCGCGGTATAGCCGGTCTCCTGATTCGATCCAGAAGTCGATCGAGTGGGTGAGGACGCACGACTCGGCGAAGTTTCTGGAGAGTTTTTATTTTCAGTACGGGCATGCGTCGATTGCCGACCTGGGACATGTGGTGCTCTGTTTCGAAGGGGTATCGGAGCTGGCGGCGACCGAGATTGAAGACGAGCAGTTGTGGGATGGGCAAGCGCGCTCGTCACGATATCAGGATTTTTCAAAAGGTGGATTCGTCACGCCGCCTGGATTTTCGGAAACCGAAAAGGCAGCGTATTCGGCGGCGGCGGAGCGTTTGCTGGACGCGTATCACGCGATTCACGCGCGGGCGAAGGAGCATCTTTCTGACAAGCTGCCGCGCCCGGAAGAGATGAAGCCGGAGGCTTACGATCGCAACATCACGGCGCGAGCGTTCGATGTGGCGCGGTATGTATTATTCTTCGGAATCCCGACGGGCGTGGGGCAGGTGACGAGTATTCGCACATTGGAGCGGCAGATTCGACGGTTGAAGGCGTCCGAATATGCGGAAGTTCGCGAACTGGCGGATGAGATTGCGGGCGCTTGTTCCTCGCCGCCGGCGTGTCCTTGGGATCCGGCGTCGGCGATGGAACTGGTGGCGCCGACGCTGGCGCGGCATGTCGATCCCGATGAGCATACGGCGCGGTCGCGAGCGGATTTGAAGGTTTGGGCGAAGCAGAATTTACCTTCCTGGTCGGGGACGGCGCGTTTGGAATCGATGGATCTGACGCGGCCGACCGACACGCACGCGGAGATTGCGGCCACGCTACTTTATCCGGTGACAGACTGGCCGTTTCGGGAACTGTATGAGCTGACTCGATCCTGGTCGGCGGCGCGAAGGAATGAAGTCATTGATGTGGCTTTGCGATCGCGGACAGGGCGTGACGAATTGCTGCGAGGATTTCGCGGAGGGCTGTACGCGTTCGACATCGTGATGGATATCGGCGCGTATCGGGACATGCACAGGCACAGGCGATGCCAACAGTACCGGCAGGATTACTCGGGTGAATTGGGGTTTGACACGCCGGAGGCGATGGTCGAGAGCGGCGTCGGGTCGTTGTACAGCACGGCGATGAAGGAGACGTTCGCAGCGATGAAAGCGCTCCCGGCGCCCGCGTCACATTACCTGCTGCCTTTTGGGGCGCGGTCCCGATTCCTGTTCAAAATGGATTTCGCGGAGGCGGAATATATCGCGCGGCTGCGCAGCGGTGTGAAGGGACACTTCAGTTATCGCAAGGTGGCGTGGGACATGAAGTGCGCGATGGAGCGGCTGGAACCGGACCTGGGACGGTTAATGGAAGCAACGCCGCCGTGGGTGGAAGATCCACTTAAGCGGTAGTTTTAGACGGCTCCGCCGCGCGGGCTTGCGATTCGGCGGCGACTTCGCGCAGCAGCGCTTCGGCCGATTCGAGCGAGATTGGTCCGGCGGCCGCGGGAGGCGCGACCAATGGTACGGGAGCCGCCGGGCGTACGGCTGGCTCGGGGGTGCTTGTATTGCGGCGAATATCGGCGAGAATTTTCTTGATCTCGCCTAAATCTGAAGCCATTTGAAACATTCGCCATACTGCCGCGACTACGATCGCATAAAAAGAAAGCGTAATGGCGCCACTCAAAATGGCTTGAAACGGACCCACAATAAATTTCTCCTTAGGGATCCATCGGAGGAGCGCAAGAAAAACTTTATTCTTGCGCGCCGCCGCGGCCGCCGCCGGCGTGGGCCGGTCCGCGAAAAACGGCGTTGAGGAACAGGAGATTCAGGCCATCCATGTAGGCACGGTAGTTGGGATCGGCGGTGAAGGCGATGACGTTGCCGCGTCCACTGCGTTCGACGATGACGAAGGGTTTGAAGGCGAGCTGCTTGCGATACTCGTCCCACATATAGCCGCTGGCGAGCACGTCGTTGGGACCCGCGAAGACAGCCGCGTTGAAGCCGTGATCCATTTTCACCGGCTGATAAATCGAACGTCCGCTGACCAGCGCGTAGACGGTTTCAGGCACGCCGGCGGTGATCCAATGTTCGCGATCGACTTTGATTTTGGCGAGCGCACCGTGGAGACTGCCAGGAAGCTCGTCGCCAGGCTGCGTGGCGAGGTCAAGATCGGCAGGCGTCACGAAAATTTTCGGAGCGACGCGCGTGGCGTCGGCGGCGGGAGGTGCTGCCGCTGGAGTTTCGGGGGCGCCTCCGCGTCCGCCTCCTCGACCTCCGCCCGTTTGCGCGGCCGTCGGCGTGGCTCCTTCCTTGATGCCGTTTTCCTCAGAGGTCGATAAAAGCCCCGTGGCGGGAGCGGCTAGAAATCCAATCGCGCCGTCGATGCCGATCAGCGTGCCTCCCGCTTGTACCCATTCCTTTAATCGGCGAACGCCTCCGCCGCCGAGAGATGCGGCGTAGCCCCCGCCATCGGGGAGAATGATGGTCTGATATTGAGATAGATTCGCGGACCCAAGTTGTTCGGTGCGGATCACCGTGGTGGGATAACCGAACTGACGCTCAATCACGAAGCGAGCCTGTCCGGCGGAGCCTCCCGAAGTCGGCCGATCCCAGGCGATCAGGATCGCCGGCTTGCGGATGGCGCTGAAATGGCTGCTGCCGAAGGTTGGTCCATCGTCGGCCCAACTGGTGTTATGCGTATCGACGTCGGCCCCAGTGGATTCGGCGAGCTTGTGGATGTCCTGTTCGAGTGACGCGGTGTTGTCCTTCACTTTAAGGACCAGCGCGCCAAGTTCATAACGCTTGCCCTCGAGCGTGAACGGCCGGTCGTTGGTAACGATTTTATAATTCGAATGGAGCAGGGCAGTCATCATTTTCGCCGCTCCGGAAGTGCCCCACGGGATCACATAGGCGACCTCGGCTTTCCCGTTCACGATGCCTTTAGGAGTGTTGCCGAGCACAACGGGCTCGAATTTTCCATCCGACACAGTGCCCGTCGTCGCCGCTTCGACGTTGTATTGCAGTGGAAGGCTCCAGGCGGTAACGTCGTAAATCTCAGAGGGCTGGCGGCGTTTGCGGCGCGCTTCCTCGGCCTTGAGAAATTCCTCCGACATGGAAACCTGGGAGTCCATCAAGACTCGAACCAGGCGCTTGGCGGGCTGCGCGAGCGAGATGACGTAGCTGCCGGCAGGATACTGTTTCGCGCCATTCGAAAATTGAGCGGTGGCGCGCTTCACTTCTATACCGTGCTCGACCAACAATTGTGCGAGCTTGTCGACAGTGGTCACATCGCCGTGGCGGGCCAGGATGTACTCGCGGATCGGGTCTTTGGAGCCTTCTTCAATCGCCGACTTGCGATAGCGAAAAAATTCTTCGAGCAACTCGCTGCGATGTTGAGCGGTGGTCTCGCAAGTGGCAATCGAAGTGATGAAGTGGCGGCGTACCGTTTCGCGATAAGTGACGACGGTTTCGTCGTTTTTCTTCACTACCAAGCCCCGTGTGGAACCGTTTTCATAGGTCATCGAAATGCCGCCGTAGTAAGCGGGCCAGCTTGCGCCGTAGCCGGGATAAAACGCGTCGTAAGTCTCGCCGGTGAAATAGCTGAAGCCGAATTTATCGAAATAGCGCGCGTTATTTTTGCCGAACCAGTTCTGATTTTCTTCCTGCGCCTTGGTCAGATGAGGATTGATGGGATTGGCGTCCGGCGCGAAATAATAGGTACCCTCCGTGCCCATTTCGTGGAGATCGACGTAGATCAGCGGGAGCCATTCCTGTAACGCGTGAATCTGGCCGCGAATCTCCGGCTGCGTCATGGCGAGCCAGTCGCGATTCATGTCGAAGTAATAATGATTGGTGCGGCCGCCGGGCCAAGGCTCGCTATGCTCCGCGGCCAGCGGATTTGCGTCCGGCTCCAGACCAGCGCTGACGTCGTAGTTGAACACGAATCGCTCTCGCCCGTCGGGATTCTGCAATGGGACGATCATGACCACCGTCTTCGCCATAATGTCGTCGACGATCTTGTCGTTGCGTGAGGCGAGCAGATGATAAGCGGTCATCAGCGCGGCGTCGGGCGAGGAAATTTCGTTGCCGTGGACTCCATAAGCTAGCCACACGATCGCCGGCAAATTGGCCATAATACGTTTCGCATCGGCATCGGAGGTCTTTCGCGGATCGGCCAGGCGTTTGATATCGGCCTGGATTTGCGGTAAGCGCTTGATGTTCGCCTCCGAACCGATCGCCGCGTAGACCAGCTTACGGCCTTCCCACGTTTTCGCGTACTCCCACACTTTCATGCGATTCGGATACGCGGAGGCCAGCGCATCCATGTACTGCATGATCTGCGCGTGCGAAGAAACGTGGTCGCCCGGATCGTAGCCGAGCACCTTCTTATGAGTGGGCACGGCCGGGTCGTAGGTGGCGCCGGGCCAATACTCGAATTTTGTCTGAGCGGAGAGAAAGCAGCCGCAGGCGAGCAGGGCCGCGAGAGAACGAAGCATAACCCTATTTTAGCGGGTCTTCAATCGCCAGCCTAATTTTCTGTCGGAGCCTTCTCCAAATGATCAATCACAATCAACAGAAGCGGCGCTTTGCGCGCGTCGAGCTTCAATCCCAATTGCTGAACGGACACAAAAATCGAGGAGCCGGATGGGTCGGACGCATCCGTTAAAGCCTTGCCGCCGTCGCCGCCAGATGCAGCCATACCCATGCCTGCCGCCCTCGCGACGTTCTTGAGATCATCCATTGAGAGGTCCAGTGCCACCTGGTAGTTTCCTTTTAATTCCGTCATATCCACCACTGGACGATCGACGAACGGAGTCAACATATCGGCGAAAGCACTCATCGTCATCTTCGCGGCTTCCATGTGCATCTTGCCATCGGCCATCGTCATGTGCATCTGGCCCTGCGGTCCACCCTTAATGGTGATGCCCTTTCCGCCCTCCATGCTGCCGCTGATGCGAACCTGGCTGGATCCCTGGCCCATCACCGTTTCGCCTTTTTTCGGTTCTTCCGGCACTTCCGGGGCAGCCGGATCGGGCTCGGATTCCTTCAGCTTTGGTCCGCCTTTGCCGACAATCAGCGCATACACCGCGTGATCCTTCGTTTCGCGATGGATGACGAGCTTGAACCTTTCAGCCAGCAGCGCTTGCAGCATTTGCGGAACCTGCTTCTCGGTCGCGCCTTCGGGCATGGTCGCCTGGATGTTGAACCGCTGAGCGTTCATCGCGCTCCCGAGCCAATCCGGACCGGAGATCTGGAAATCCTTGACTTCATAAGCGGTGCGGATCAAATCCTTCAGGGAAAAAGCTCCGATATCGCAAATGGCGCCGTCCACTTTCATCCCGATCCGCATCTTGCCCGACTGAATGGCAACCGGATCGAGCGGTCCAGAGGGTTTGATGGAAGCGACTTCGAAAACGAGGGCGGGAGCGGCCGGAGTCTGAGCGAGCGAGACCGTTGCCGAGAATAATGCGGCAACGCAGAGTTTACGAAAAAAAATATCACTCATAATTTAGCTCTCTTTTTCAAAATTCAGCGAGGCTGAGTTTATACAAAAACGCAAGCCTGTGGGTTTTGGACCATCGGGAAACACGTGGCCCAAATGTGCTCCGCATTGGGCGCATTGAACCTCGGTGCGGCGCATGCCGTGGCTCGAATCGTCGATCATTTTCAGATTTTTTTCGTCGACCGGCGCGTAGAAGCTGGGCCAGCCGCTGCCGGATTCGAACTTCGTTCCGGAGCTGAACAGCTTCGCGTCACAACACACGCAATGATAGGTCCCATCGTCGTGCAGGTCCCAATATTTACCAGTGAAGGGAGCCTCCGTACCGCACTGGCGCGCGACCTGATACTGCTGCGGCGTGAGCTGCTTTTTCCAATCTTCATCAGTCTTCATGCCTTCAGCTTACAATGGAAATTGGCGCAGTCAGATCCGATCAAATTATTTAAACAATGGTTCGAAGCGGCCCAGCGCGCGGACCTGCCTGAGCCGAACGCGATGACGCTCGCAACCGCGACTGCGGCGGGGAAGCCGTCTGCGCGCATGGTGCTGCTCAAGGGTTTCGACGCGCGAGGCTTCGTTTTCTACACCAACTACAACAGCCGCAAGGGTCGCGAACTGGAGGCGAATCCCCACGCCGCGCTGGTATTGTTCTGGCAGCCGCTCGCGCGGCAGATCCGCATTACCGGACGGGTTACGAAGGTGAGCGCGGAAGAATCCGACGCCTATTTTCATAGCCGGCCATTGGGGAGCCGTTTCGCGTCATCGATATCGAAACAAAGCTCGGTAATCGCATCGCGCCAGACCCTCCTTGAGAAATTAAAGAAAATAGAGGAAAAGTATCCAAACGGGGATCCGCCGCGTCCTATACATTGGGGAGGTTTTCGTGTCCATCCAAACGAGATCGAGTTCTGGCAGGGTGGCAAATTCCGCCTCCACGACCGCTTGCGTTATCGCCGGCGCCGCGATGGCAGCTGGAGCCTGGATCGTCTCTCTCCCTAGCGCTCACGCTGCCGATACGGAGATTGTCCGTATGCTAAAGGGCGTAGAGGAGCGGTACAACCATACGCAGACCTTGCAGGTCGCCTTCGCCGAGACCTATACGATGAAAGGCCGCAAGCATACCGAGAAAGGCGAACTGTATTTGCGCAAACCGGGCCGCATGCGATGGGAATATTCCATGCCCGCGGGCAAGCTGTTCGGCTCCGATGGGAAGTTTGCCTATTCCTATTTTCCCGATGAAAAGCGCTTCGACAAAATGAGTCTGAAAGGCAGTGAAGATATGCGGGCGCCGCTGGCGTTTTTGTTGGGGAAACTGCAATTCGAGAACGACTTTCGCGATTTTCGCGCGCAGCCGGATGGCCCCAGCACCTTCGTTACAGCCCTTCCGAAGTCGGACAAGCTGCCGTATTCCGAGGTTACGTTTCTGATCGACCCGAATTTCACCATTCGCTGGCTGAACGTGAAGGGCGTCGATGGATCTCAACTGGAGTGGGCGTTTTCAGCCGAGAAACGAAATCCTCCCATCGCCGAATCGATGTTCAAGTTCGCGCCTCCGCTGGGCGTAATTTACTCGGACTTATCGCGGAATCCGTAACACCGCACGTGGTACAAAACAGATATGGCATTCGTGAAGATCGGATCCCTTGCGGCGCTCCCGCCGGGGTCGGTGATGGAAGCGGAAGTGGGCGAAGGAACGTACGCGATCTGTAATGTAGGCGGCCAGTTGAGCGCGCTTGACGGGATTTGTCCGCACGCGGGCGGTCCGCTGGGGCAAGGCAATCTCGATGGCGAAAAGGTGGTTTGCCCCTGGCATGAATGGGCGTACGATTGCCGCACGGGGGTGAACGATTACGACGAAAATGTGAAGCTCGCGACGTTCGCGGTGAAAGTGGAAGGGGACGATATTCTGATTGATGTCCCCCAGACAGTGCGCGAATAGACCGTGCCCGAATTACCTGAGGTCGAGACGGTTGTTCGGACGCTTGCGCCTTACTTGACCGGGCGCCGCGTGATCTCGGCGCGATTTACTTCGCGATTTGTGACCCCTGGCGATCGAGCGAAACTGGCGCGGCAGGTTTCCGGCAGGCGTATTGAGTCCGTCGCACGGCGCGGCAAGTTTATCGTCATCGCGTTCGATCGAGGCGGACTCGCGGTGCACCTCGGCATGACCGGAAAATTGCTGGTTTCGGGCATCGAGACGGTGCATACCTACGGCCTCTTCACGCTCGACGACGGCGTGCTGCTGTACGACGATCCTCGGCAGTTTGGGCGGATCGAGTGGGGTCACGCGCGCGTCGCTAAGTTGGGGCCGGAGCCGCTCGACATTGGATTAGCCGAGTTCTCAGCGAGTTTACGAAAGAGAAAGACCCAAGTGAAGCCGCTGCTGCTGAATCAGGCCTTCCTGGCCGGACTCGGCAACATTTATGTCGATGAGATCCTATTCGCGGCGGGGATTCATCCGCTTACGCCCGCGGCGCGGCTCAGCGCCGGCCGCGCCGCAAAACTGCATCAGGCGATGGTCGACACGCTGACCTTGGCCATTGAGCATCGCGGGTCGTCCATCTCTGATTACGTGGATGCGGATGGGAATCGCGGAAATTTTCAAATGCTGCATCGCGTGTATGGGCGCGAAGGGGAGCCGTGCGCGGCTTGCGGAGCCCCGATCAAGAAGGTCGTCGTAGGGAGCCGTGGGACACATTACTGTCCGGTGTGTCAGAAGCGTTAGCGCGGGCGATTTCGTCGGCCACTTCCACCACCGCTCTCATCGCTTTCACGTCATGAACACGCACCATATGCGCGCCGTTCAGGATCGCGGCGGCGACGGCGGCAGCCGTGGCGAACTCGGTCAGGTCGGTCGATTCCCGGGCTAAAAAATGTTTGCGCGAGGGTCCGACGAGAATCGGTAGTTCCAGGCGCGCCAGTTCCCCGAGTTCGGCGAGAATCTCCGCGTTCTGCTCCCGGCGCTTGCCGAAGCCGAGGCCGGGATCGGCGACGATGCGTTTGCGATCGACTCCGGAAAGACTCGCCCGATGAGCCGCGGCGTCGAGCTCGGATCGCACCGTGCGGATAAGATCCTTGAGCGGCGGCAGCTTAGTCCACGTCTCCGGCGTGCCGCGCATATGATTCAGGATCAATCCGGCGTTGGCGTGCGAGACCTTTTTAGCGAGGTCGGCATCGAAGGTCAGCGCGCTGGGGTCATTGATGATTCCGACGTCGAATTCAAAGGCTTTTTCGGCAACGCTGGCTTTGTAAGTATCGACTGAGATGGGAATTGACAATTTGCCCTTCAGCCGCTTCAATACGGGCACCAGGCGGCGCAGTTCTTCCGCTTCCGAAATGCGCGTCGACCCAGGGCGCGTGGATTCGGCGCCAATATCGATGACATCGGCGCCCAGTTCTTCCAGCTCGATCGCGCGGGCGAAGGCGCGATCGGGGTCCTGATAGGTCGCTCCGTCTGAAAAGGAATCGGGCGTAACGTTGAGCACGCCGAGAATCAGAGTGCGGTCGCCCAGGATGAGGCTGCGGTCGCGGAGTTTCCATTCGAATCGCTTACGGGTCACATTTAAGATTAACAGCCGGTCACCAAAGGGAGCGGTGTGCATGTGATGAGAGAATAGGGATTCATGGTCGAAACAATTGAGTGGACAGATGCGGGCGTGGTGATGATCGATCAGACGCGCCTGCCCAGGGAACAGGTGTTTGTCACGTGCCGGAGCTACGTGGAGGTTGCGGTAGCGATACGGTCGATGGTAATTCGCGGCGCTCCGGCAATTGGCGTTGCGGCGGCGATGGGCGTGGCTCTGGGGGTGCAGGAAGACGCGGATTTCGAGCGCGTGTGCGACACGCTAGCCAGCACCCGGCCGACGGCGGTAAATTTATTCTGGGCGATCGAGAGAATGCGCGTGCTGCGGGCGTCCCTTAAAGGAGTCGCGCGTGAAGAACTCGTCCGGCGCATGATCGAGGAGGCGAAAAAGATTCGCCTCGAAGATATCGAGATCTGCCGGGCGATGGGTAAATACGGCGCTCCGCTGGTGCCGGACGGCAAAACTGTCCTGACGCACTGCAATGCGGGAGCGCTGGCGACGGCGGGCTACGGGACCGCGCTGGGTGTGATTCGAGCGGCGGCGGAAGCGGGCAAGAAAATCGATGTCTTCGCCGACGAGACGCGGCCGTTTCTGCAAGGGGCTCGATTGACGGCATGGGAGCTGCAACAGGACGGGATCGCCACCACGCTGATCACGGACAATATGGCGGGACATTTTTTGCATTCAGGAAGAATCGGCTGCGTCGTCGTCGGCGCGGATCGCATTGCGGCCAATGGAGATGTCGCGAACAAGATCGGCACCTATTCGCTGGCTGTGCTGGCGAAGGAAAATAATGTCCCGTTTTATGTGGCGGCGCCGGTATCGACGTTCGATTTGACGCTAAAATCCGGCGATTCGATTCCGATCGAGCAGAGGGCGGCCGAAGAAGTGACGCATGTGTTCGGAGTCCCTGTGGCTCCGGAAAATATCGCGGTGGAGAATCCGGCATTCGACGTAACGCCCGCGCGCTATGTGACGGCCATCATCTCCGAACGGGGGGTGGCGCGCGCCCCGTATGAAGAATCGCTGCGGCGCCTGGCGGAGTCGAAATGATCCGCTGGTGGCTTGTTTGTCTGGCTTCGCTTGCCGCCGCCGCGACGCCCGAATACTCCTACAAAGTTATTCACGTCTATCCGCACGACCCTACCTCCTTCACCGAAGGCCTGGAGTATCGCGGCGGATATCTTTACGAAAGCACCGGCGAAGAAGGTCATTCGGTGCTGCGTAAAGTGAAGCTCGAAACCGGTGAGGTGGTGCAGGAAATCAAGATCGCGCCGCATCTGTTCGGCGAAGGGATCACCATTCTGAATCAGCAAATCGTACAACTGACCTATAAAACGCAGCTCGGATTTGTGTACGATCTGGCGACAATGAAGCAGAAGCGCACGTTCATATATCAGGGCGAAGGCTGGAGCCTGACGAACGACGGCAAACAGATTTATATGGACGACGGCTCGGCGCAGATTCGCGTTTGGGACGGCGCAACGCTCGTCGAGAAAAGGCGGTTCACGGTACATGACGGCAACGGGCCGGTGGAGCAGGTGAACGAGCTGGAATGGGTGGCGGGCGAAATTTATTCGAATGTCTGGCAAACCGACCAGATGCTGCGCATTTCGCCGGTCGATGGCCGGGTGCTGGGGCGCGTGAACCTCGCTGGTTTATTGACCGCTGAAGATCGGAAGGCGCGGGTCGACGTGCTGAACGGCATCGCCTATGACGCGGCGGGCAAGCGGCTTTTCGTCACTGGAAAATGGTGGCCGAAGTTATTTGAGATTCAGCTTGTGCCCAAAAAGACGAAATGATACGTTGGGCAGATGCTTAAGTTTTCAGCGGTGCTGGTCTGCGCCGCAATCACATTGATTGGTCAGCCTCTGGCGACCCAAAGCCTTTCCGGTAGAAGGGCGCCGAGTTTCGCTCTGCCCGATTCGAGGCTACAGTCGCACGACATCTTGGATTCGCGCGGACACTGGCTGCTGCTCGATTTCATGAAGACCGATTGTCCTCATTGCAAGGAGCTGTCGAAAAAGTTGGAGGGCGTGAAAGGCCGCTACGGAGCGAAAGTGGAGATCCTTTCGATTGTGGTCACCCCACCTGAAACCCAGGCTACTGTCGCAAAATATGCCGCCGAGGTCAAGAGTTCGTCCGTGTTCGTGTTCGATCAAGGCCAGGTCGCCATCACCTATTTCCGCGCCACCCCCGCGAATCCGACTTTCGACACGCCGCACCTGTTCGCCATCGATCCGAACGGAATGATCGTCCGCGATTGGGGCATGGCCGGCGTGGAAGCACCCGGATTCCTATCGGAGCTCGATCAGTTGTTGAATAAGAAGTAGAGGTGTTTTCAATGCGGCGCCTGTTGTTCGCGTTCGCCGGGTTTTTATTAGCAAGCACCCCGAACGTCGAAGAACTGCATCGCGCCGCGCGCCAGGGCGATTTGAAACAGGTAGCATCGCTGCTTGCGAGCGGTACCCCTGTCAACGGACGCGATTCGCTGGGCGGCACTGCTCTGCACGACGCCGCGTGGGCGGGCGAAGTGGAGATTGTCGAGTACCTGATCCGCGCCGGCGCCGACGTGAATGCGCGCCACGCGGAAGCGCAATCCACCCCTCTCGATTACGCCGTGCTGATGAACCGCTTCGACGTGGTCGAAGTTCTGCTCGCTCACGGAGCGGAAGTCAATCATTCCGACAGAGGCTTAACGGCTCTGCACGTGGCTGCGCGGCAAGGAGAGGCTCGAATCGCTCAGTTGTTGATCGCCCATGGAGCCGACGTGAATGCTCGCGATGAAGGCGGATCGACGCCTATTGAGGAAGCGGCGTGGCGCGGGAAAACGGAAATCGTCCGGTTGTTGATCGCCAAAGGAGGCGACGCCAAAAGCGCGAATCCACAAAATGGCGTGACGCCGTTGCACGCTGCGGCCGTGAAGGGCCAAACCGAGGTCGCCGCCTTGCTGCTGGAGGCAGGCGCCAGGATCGACGCGCACGACAAGGACGGAGCGACTCCGCTCGACGACGCGTTGCATTACCGGCAGGTGCCCATGGTGGATCTGCTGATCGAAAAGGGCGCAAGCTTGGAGACGCCGCGTGCGCTGCATGAGGCCGTGATGCGCGGCCAGACCGATCTGGTTGCGCTGCTGCTGGACCGCATGGGCCCGCTGGGGCCGAGTAGTTTATTGCATGACGCTGCACTGAAAGGCTACGTCGAGATCGTGGAATTACTGATCGCCCACCATGCTAACGTGAATGCCCGCAATCAGGAAGGCGCAACCGCTCTGCATGACGCGGCGTTAGCCGGCAATTGCCAGGTCGCCGAAGCTCTGTTGAACCACGGAGCGGAGATCGATGCCCGGGACCGCGATACCGAAGCCACTCCTCTGCATCGGGCGGCGTCCTGGGGACGGCTGGAAGTGGTCAAAATGCTCCTCGCCCGCGGCGCAGATCCCCTATTAAGGGATAAAAACGGCAAGAAGGCGCTCGATCTTGCAGTCTCGAACGGCCAGGGCGACGTGGTCAAGGTTCTCCTGCAGTAATCGTTCCCGCGCTTTTCAGTCCGTCTAATGAGAACCCCTTAGTCTGCCGATAAGGACGGGTGTGCAGACGGAGCAGATTTCGCCCGAATTGGCCGATGCGGCCGACGTATTAAGCGACCAGTTACGGGTCCATCTTCATCGTTTGGCGGTCTTACTGGAGCCGCATACCGATAGAATCGACCGTAAATTTCTGAACCGCCTGCGCAAGCTCGAGTTCGAGCCCAGGCAGCGCCACGCATTGGCGGCGATCACTCCGGGGGCGGCCGCGCGGATTCTTTCCTTAGGCCAGCCGCCTCTTAAATTCATCGAGCAGGTGGAGTACAACGGGCGAAGGCTCGCCAAGCTCAATCTCCCGCCGAGCGCGATTCTGGAAGCGCTGGAAGAATACGACCAGATCCTTTCCCCGGTGCTTGAAACACTCAACCCGGATGAAAATTCCAATTTTCAATGGGTCCGGGAGCAGCTGCATTTTTGCGTGATCCTGACGCTGAACAACGCCTATTATCAGGTGCGCGAAGCGGAGACACAGGCCTTTTACGAACTGTTTCGTGTGGAATTAGAGTCGCGCAATCTGGACGAGCTGCTGCGGCGATTTCTCGATTCGCTGGTCCATGTGTGCCGCGCCGACGCCGGCCGCCTGTACATGCTGAACGACGAGGGTACCGCCTGGGTCCTCAAGGCGGGTACGCCGAAGGCTGCCGATCTTTCGGTGCCGAATCAGCCGGGACTGATCAAGAAGCTTTCGAAACCCAGGCATCTGACGGGCGAGGGATTGAATTCCACAGTACTGCTGGACCCGGCCTGGCACAAGCGTTTTGGATCCTGCTGGTCCATCCCTCTGGCGACCGACGGACGCACCGCTGGCGTGATGCAGTTCGGGTTCTCGAAGTTCTACGAATGGCTTCCGCGCGAACAGGAACTGCTGGCCGCCGCCGCCGAGCGATGCCTGATGGCCGCCGAGAAAGCCCGGCTAATGGAGGATCTGGCGCAGCGCGAAGAACAAGTCCGCCGCCTCGCTGAACATATGCTGCATGTGGAGGAGATGGAACGCCGCCGCATCTCGCGGGAACTGCACGATGAAGCCGGACAAAGTCTCCTCTGCATCCGTTTACAGATCGAATTGATCGAACAGTCGCTGCCCGAAAGCGAAGGCGAAATGCGCGGCAAATTACGGGAGGCGCGCGATTTGACGGAGCGCACCATTCTCGAAATGCGCCGCCTGATCTCCGCCCTCAGTCCGGCGGTGCTGGAACAACTGGGGTTAGGGGCCGCGCTGCGGCAACTGGTCAACCGGTTTCAGCGGCTCCAGACATGCCGCGTCAAGCTACAGTTATCGAAGATGGGCGTCCTTCCGCAACAATTGGAGGTTATTTCCTATCGCTTGGTGCAGGAATGTTTCAACAATATCGGAAAACACTCTTTAGCCACCAATGTAAACATTTCCCTGGCATCCGCCGATGGAAGGCTGAGGCTGATTGTCGAAGATAACGGCGTCGGCTTCAACGTACAGGATGCTTTCGCCAAACGCGAATCCTTCGGCCTGTCCGGCATGCGGGAGCGAGTGGCACTATTGGGCGGGGAGTTCTATGTGGAAAGCCGGATGGAAGGCACTAAAAAGGGTACAAAGATTTCCATAGAACTGCCGATAGCAAAACAGAGGCAAATCGCCTAGGTGATTCCTCAGAGAGAAGTCAGGCTAAAACGATTATGGCGAAGATTCGAATCATGCTCGCGGACGATCACACGTTGTTTCGTCAAGGAATCCGGACTCTCATTTCGGCCGAGACCGATATGGAAGTGGTCGGCGAAGCGTCCAATGGCGGCGATGCCGTCGACAAGGCCAACGAAGCGCGTCCGGACGTGGTGCTGATGGATATTGGCATGCCTGGCCTCAGCAGCTTCGAAGCCACCCGGCAGATCAAGAAAAATCGTCCTGAAACCAAGGTCCTCTTCTTGACCATGTACGACGACGAAGACTATCTTGTCGAAGGTATGGAAGTGGGCGCCAGCGGCTATGTATTAAAGGATAGCCCCAGCCAGCAGTTAGTGGCGGCCGTGCGCGACGTATGCCGCGGTGGCAGCTACCTCAGCCCCCGCATGCTATCGCAACTGGTCGACGATTTCCGCAGCCGCATCAAGTCCGCCAACCGCCTGCCGCGATTCGCCACGCTCACCACCAGGGAGCGCGAAGTGCTGAAGATGCTCGCCGAAGGAAATTCGGTGAAGGAAATCGCCTGCGATCTGAACCTCAGCGTGAAAACGGTGGAGGCGCATAAATTCAATTTGATGCGCAAGCTCGATATTCACAATAAGGCTCAGTTAGTGCAATACGCGATCCAGAAAAAGATCATCAAGATCCCGAACCTGGTGTAAATCGGCGCCCCGAAGGCCTTTTCCACTCGTGTTGGCGACCTTAGCGGCTAGCCACCCCGCCAGCCTGCGCCGCTGAGAACGCAGCGAGCTTCTGTGAGATTTTTTCCATCGTCGAGTTAGCCACTCCAGTCACCATCCAGGATGAGGAGACCGGCAGCAGCACCAATCTTCCGGCAAGCTCGATTTCCGGCTCCAACCGCGCCGAAACCATGCGTGCAAGCTCCGAGCGTACCGATATCTCCGGACCGGTGCGGTCGAGAATCGCCAGAAAGCCCGGACCACGCCAGCGAAAGAGCCGATCGGTTTTCGAGAGTCGCTGGGCTATATGCTGTCCAAAAAGCATCAGAATGCGATCTCCGACTGGAAAGCCGAACCGCCCGTTGATCACCTCCAGACGTTCCACGCAAAGAAGCGCGACGTAGGTATTGGTATTCGCCGTAATCGCGGCGCGGATCGCACGTTCGGCCGCTCGGAAATTGGGTAGCCCGGTCGTCAGATCCAGTTCGGCGACCGCTTCCGAGAG
>Ga0116129_1000156_pt1 | contig 49417 bp, 50 predicted proteins | sample June2015DPH_17_2_FD_89732 | JGI IMG/M metagenome (GOLD analysis project Ga0116129, IMG submission 89732) | Peatland microbial communities from SPRUCE experiment site at the Marcell Experimental Forest, Minnesota, USA - June2015DPH_17_10 | ecosystem: Environmental > Terrestrial > Soil > Wetlands... | reverse complement strand
CATCGATGCATTCATTAATGACTACAACGCCGACGCCAAACCGTTCGTCTGGACCAAGTCCCAAGTCCACCAAAAACGTCTCAAAGCACGTTTCGCGGATCAATGATTCCGGGTACTAGCCCCGCCGGCGACGGCCAAAAGACGGGAACTACAGATTGATGCCCGACTTACATTGACCAACAGACGCAACAGCCGCGATCGAACATGACAGACATCTGGTCACTCAAATCGCTCAATGATCTCGCCAGGGAGGCCGCCGCCGGCGACGAGGCCGAAAGCGGCGTCCACTTACGGCGATCGCTGTCGGCGCTCAATCTCGTGGCACTTGGGATCGGCGGCATCGTCGGGGCCGGCATTTTCGTCCTCACGGGACATGCGGCCGCGGCCAATGCCGGCCCTGCGATCACGCTGTCATTTGTGTTGGGCGGCATCGCCTGCGCCTTCGCCGGGCTTTGCTATGCGGAGATGGCTTCGACCGTGCCAGTCGCCGGCAGCGCCTACACCTATGCTTACGCCACGATCGGCGAACTTATCGCCTGGGTCATCGGCTGGGATCTCGTTCTGGAATATGCGGTCGGCGCCGTGACGGTCGCGATCGGCTGGTCGGGCTATGTTGCGAGCCTGCTCGCGGATTTTGGTATTCACCTGCCCAGCCAGTTTACGTCCGCGCCATTTGCCTATGACGCGATAGAGCGAACATGGTCCGCAACAGGCGCGATCCTGAACGTGCCCGCGATGGCGATCATCGCCGCCATCTCGGCCCTGCTGGTGATTGGCATTCAGGAGTCGGCGCGCTTCAACGCTGTCATTGTCGCGATCAAGCTTGCCGTGATCGCGATATTCATCATTTGCGCCGCGCCGATGGTCGATACATCGCATTGGGTGACGGCGGGCAACCCTCACGGGGCTTTCATTCCGCCGAACGCCGGCACGGGCGCCTTCGGCCTGTCCGGCGTCCTCCGCGGCGCCGGCGTGGTGTTCTTCGCCTTTATCGGCTTTGACGCCGTATCGACCGCGGCACAAGAGGCGAAATACCCGAAGCGGGACATGCCCATCGGCATTCTGGGCTCGCTCGTCATCTGCACTGTCCTCTATGTCGCCGTTGCCTTTGTTCTGACCGGCATTGTGCCGTACGACAAACTCAACGTGCCCGACCCCATTGCGGTCGGTATCGACGCAGCCGGGCTCGGCTGGCTGTCGCCAATTGTCAAATTCGGAATCGTCCTGGGATTGACGTCAGTGATCCTGGTTCTGCTGCTCGGGCAGTCTCGCGTTCTTCGTGCGATGGCCCATGACGGTCTGATGCCACAATGGCTAGCCGCCACACATCCGCGTTTCCGCACACCTCACATCGCGACGATCTCGACCGGCCTGATCGTGTGTGGTCTGGCCGGCATTTTGCCGATCGGACTGGTCGGAGAGCTCGTCAGCATCGGAACGCTGTTTGCGTTCGCGATCGTATGCATCGGCGTCCTGATGCTTCGCGTCAGGCACCCCGATCAAAGCCGCCCGTTCCGGACACCGGCGATCTGGTTCGTAGCGCCGGCCGGCGCGCTCGTGTCTTTCATCCTCATGCTCGGACTTCCTCTCGACACCTGGGTCAGACTTGCCATTTGGCTGGCTATCGGTCTGGCGGTCTACGCGTTCTATGGCGCAAGGCACAGCAGACTCAGGAACGTCATCCCCTCACGCGAGCGCGCCGCTTAGGGACAATTACCGGCCAGGTTCCAACCGCTGCGATCAACGGGCCCGCCCTACTCCGCCGCGATCTGCCGCGGCGCGGTCGGCGGGTTGGCGAGATCGGCCGCGAGTTGCGCGTAACGCGCTTTTGCATCCGCCACCGCCTTCTCCTTCACCGGTCCGTAACCGCGAATGCGATCCGGCAGCGAGAGGATTTCAACAGCGGTTTCCAGCGTCAGCGGCGACAGTACCGACAGGATATGGGCGACGTCCTTCTCGTAGCCCGCGATCAGATCGCGCTCGAGCCTGCGGTCGGCGCTCTGGCCGAAAATATCGAAGGCGGTGCCGCGCAGGACGCGCATTTTCGCGAGCAGCCTGAACGCCGGAATCATCCAGGCGCCGAAGGCGCGCTTTTTCGGGCGGCCCAGCGCGTCCTTTGCCCCGCCGAGCAGCGGCGGCGCGAGGTTGAAGCTGATCTTGAAGTCGCCGTCGAACTGGTCGCGAAGCTGCTGCTCGAACCGGCCATCGGTATAGAGCCGCGCGACTTCATACTCGTCCTTGTAGGCAAGCAGCTTGGCGTAATTGACGGCAACCGCGCGCGGCAGCTCCTCGCCAAAGCCTCGATCAAGTGCGGCGTCCCGCACCTGCTTGACCAGCGCTTGGTATCGCGCAGCGAGTTTTGCGTTCTGATAGTCGGTGAGGTACGCGCTGCGATGGACGATGATTTCATCCAGCGACATCGTATCGAGGGTTTTCGGCGCGCTTGCCTCGTTATGCCCGCTCATCATCGCTGATATCTTCGCGGGATCGACGGCGGCAAGACGGCCGAGCCGGAAGGCCTGCGTGTTCATCTTGATGGCGACGGCGTTAACCGCGATCGCCTTCTCGATCGCTTCGGCCGACAATGGCAGCAATCCCCTCTGATAGGCATAACCCATCATCATCATGTTGGTGGCGATGGCGTCACCCAGCAGGGTTTCCGCAGGCTTGGTGAAATCGACGAAGACGGAATCCTTCCGCAACGCGGTTTCCAGCACGTGATTGACCTTGCGGGATTGGAAATTGAAATCGCGGTTGAGGATGAAATCGGCGGTCGGAATGACGTGGCTGTTGATGATGCCCGCGGTGCGGCTGGACTCGCAGAGCGTCATGGTTTCCTTGGCGGCGGCCACGACTTCATCGGCGGCGATTACGAGATCGGCGGTACCGGTGACAATGCGCGAACAGGTGACGTCGGCGGTATGCTCGGACAGCCGGACATGGCTCAACACCGCGCCACCTTTTTGCGCGAGGCCCGACATGTCGAGAATCATGCTGGCCTTGCCCTCGATATGGGCGGCCATGCCGAGCAGTGCGCCGATCGTCAGCACGCCGGTGCCGCCGACGCCGCCGACGGCGATGTTATAGGGCCGGTCCAGCGTCGGCTTGGATGCTGGCTCCGGCAGTTCGCCGATGTCGCCAGCACCTGCCGGTGCGCGGCGGCGCAACGCCCCGCCATCGACGGTGACAAAAGACGGGCAAAAACCCTTCAGGCAGGAGTAATCCTTGTTGCAGGCCGACTGGTTGATGGTGCGCTTGCGCCCCATCTCGGTCTCCAGTGGCTCAACCGAGATGCAATTCGACTGCACCGAGCAATCGCCACAGCCTTCACAGACCGCTGGATTGATGAGAACGCGCCGCTGCGGATCTTCCAATAGTCCGCGCTTGCGGCGGCGGCGCTTTTCCGCCGCACAGGTCTGCACGAAGACGATGGCCGAAGCACCCTTGACCTGGCGCAACGTCTTCATGACGGCGTCGAGTTCGTCGCGATGCGCCGTCCTGGTGCCCGGCGCGATCTCGGATGCCGGATAGGCTTCCGGATTTTCCGAGACCAGATAGATTTCGCGGATGCCTTCGGCGTGAAGCTGGAACGTGATCTGCTGCGGCAACAACTCGCCATCGACATGCTGGCCGCCGGTCATCGCGGTCGCATCGTTATAGAGAATTTTGTAGGTGATGTTCGCGCCTGACGCGACCGCCTGGCGGATCGCGAGACTGCCCGAATGGAAATAAGTGCCGTCGCCGATATTGGCGAAGACATGTTCTTCGTTGGTGAAGGGCGCAACCCCGACCCACGGCACGCCCTCGCCGCCCATATGGGTGAAGGTTTCGGTCGAGCGGTCCATCCACAGCGCCATGAAATGACAACCGATGCCGGCAAAGGCGCGGCTTCCTTCCGGCACTTTGGTCGAGGTATTGTGCGGGCAACCCGAACAGAAATACGGCGTACGGGTGACCGGCGAGACCGCCTGCATCTGGGTGGCCTGACGGCCGTTGAACCAGTCGGCCTTGGCGCGCAACATGCTTGCGATTTCGGGATTGAGATTGAGCCGCAGCAGCCGCTCGGTGAGCGAGCTTGCGAGCGAGGCGACGCTCAATTCCTCGGCGAAAGGCAGGAAGCGCTTGTCGTGATCGTCCATCTTGCCGACGATGCGCGGGCGGACGTCGTCACGCCAATTGAAGAGTTCCTGCTTGACTTGATTCTCGACGATCTCGCGCCGTTCCTCGATGATGAAGATCTCTTCGAGCCCGACTGCGAATTCGCGCACGCCCTGCGGCTCCAGCGGCCAGGGCATGCCGATCTTGTAAAGCCTGAGGCCGATCTTGGCGGCGACATCAGGCGTGATGCCGAGCTCACGCAAGGCTTGCCGGATATCCTCATAGCTCTTGCCCGAGGCCATGATGCCGAAACGCGCATTCGGCGAATCCATGGTGATGCGGTTGACCCTGTTGGCGCGGGCAAAGGCAACGGCGGCAAAACCTTTATAATCCTGCAAGCGCCGGTCCTGGTCGTAACGGTCGTCGGGCCAACGCAGGTTCAACCCGCCCGGCGGCATTTCGAAATCGGGGGGAATGATGAAGGGTTTCATCTCATCGGTGAGATCGATCTCGGCGGTGGTTTCCACCGTCTCGGTGATCACCTTCATGCCGACCCAGCAGCCGGAATAGCGCGACATCGCGATCCCGAGCAGGCCCATCTCGATCATTTCATGAATGCTCGAGGGATAGAGATAAGGCATCAGCGCAGAAATAAAGGCGTGGTCCGACTGGTGCGGAACGGTGGAGGATTTCGCGCCGTGATCGTCACCGGCGAGACACAGCACGCCGCCGTTCTTCGCCGAACCAGCCGCGTTGCCGTGACGGAACACGTCTCCGCAGCGGTCGACGCCGGGGCCCTTGCCGTACCAGATACCGACAACGCCATCGTGTCTCGCGCCCTTGGACAGATTGAGCTGTTGGGAGCCCCAGATCGCGGTGGCGGCGAGGTCTTCGTTCACACCGGGCTGGAACTTGATATTGTATTGCTCAAGGTGCTTTCGGGCGGCGAATAGCTGCTGGTCATAACCCCCAAGTGGGGAGCCGCGGTAGCCGCTGACGAAGCCGGCGGTATTGAGCCCATTGGCGCGGTCGCGCCGGATCTGGGCCATCGGCAGGCGAACCAGCGCCTGAATCCCGGTCAGGAAGACGTGGCCGGACCCTTGGGTGTATTTCTGGTCGAGACTGATCGGACCCTGGTTTATTCCCATTCCACCCTCTTAAAGCCCCGGTCTTGTTGCTTCTTTTTAGCTAGTCACGTTATCCGGCAGCGCCACTCTATGTCGGTTTTAAAGCCCGCCGCATCACAAATCTCGCAAGGGAGACGTGCGTCCATGCAAAACGCAATTTCGTGTGCAAGGGCGCGCTCGCTTTTTGCTGTTGTGTCGTTAAAAAATGCCACGGCGAAACGACATAACGCACCGTTTGGCGGCTATACTGGCAAGATGGGAGATCGGTCGATGCAGCAATGGCGACGGGACAGGCGGGCGATTCTCATCGGCCTTGCGTTGTGCACTGCATTCAACGTGAGCCGTGCCCGCGCGGAGCTCCCGGTTGCACCGTCGCCCGAGATGATCGCCAAAGGCAAGGCGCTGACGGAGGCCGGCGACTGCGGGAGCTGCCATACCGCCGATCCCTCAAAACCGTTTGCCGGCGGAAAGAGAATTCCAACGCCGTTCGGCGGCATTTATTCCGCCAACCTGACGGCGGACCGCGAAACCGGGATCGGCCGATGGAGCGACGAAGACTTCCTTCGCGCAATGCGTTATGGCGAGAGACCGGGTGGATCGCGCTACTACCCCGCGTTCCCCTACCCGCATTTTACCAAACTGGTCCGCGACGACATCTTTGCGATCCGCGCCTATCTCGGCACGTTCACGCCGGTCGGCAACACGCCGCCGCCCAACGAATTGCGCTGGCCGCTGAACTATCGGGTGCTGATGCGGGCCTGGGATTTCCTGTTCTTCAAGCCGGGCATTTTCGAACCCGACCAGAACAAGAGCGTGCAATGGAATCGCGGCGGCTATCTGGTCGAAGGCGCGGCCCATTGCGGCGCCTGCCATACGCCCAAAAACTTCCTCGGTGCCGAAAAACAGGACGCGCGATTTGCGGGTGACGCGGTCGACGGCTGGTTTGCCCCGCGCCTCGACGAGGCGATGCGCGGCGGCCTGAAATCATGGAGTGCGGACGATATCGCCGAATATCTCCTGAGCGGCCGTAATGGGCACAGCCATGCTAGCGGACCGATGGCGCAAGTGGTGCTCAACTCCACCTCGCATATGAGCGAGGCCGATGTGCGGGCCATGGCGGTTTATCTGAAGGACGTATCGGCAGGCTCGCCGGAGCCGGCGGTCTCCGCACCCTCGCCCACGCAAATGGCGAACGGTGAGAAACTGTACAAGGGATCCTGCGTCGCCTGCCACGAACTCGACGGGTCAGGCGCGCCGCGCATCTATCCGCCGCTGCCCGGCAACGCCAATCTGCAATCCGCCAATCCAGCAAGCGCGATTCGAATCGTGCTCGACGGCGCCGAGACCATCACCACAGCGCGCGCGCCCAACACCGGGTCGATGCCGAACTACGCCAAGTGGTCGGATCAGGAAGTGGCCGACGTCGTCACCTATATCCGCAACGCCTGGGGCAATACCGCGCCCGCCGCGACGGCCGACGAGGTCGCGAAGCTGCGGAAATAACGCAAGACCCTCATGGTGAGGAGGCGTGTGAACGCCGTCTCGAACCATGAGGCCCGTCGGCGCCTGCAGCCATCCTTCGAGACGCGCGCGATGCGCGCTCCGGATAAGGCGCCTCCCGAAAGCTCGTTATTTCTTGTCCGCATCGAACACAAACTTCGGCATTTCCCATTTGTAGCGGATCGCCAGCAGCCGCAACGACAAACCGAGCACGAAGGTCAGCGCCGTCCAGAGCTCGTCATTCAGTTTCAAGCCGAAAGCGGTGGCGTAGAACAATCCGGTGACGACGGAGACGCTCGCATAGAGTTCCGAGCGAAACAAAAGCGGCACGTCGTTGCACAGCACGTCGCGCAATACACCGCCGGCGCACCCCGTAATCATGCCCGACACAATGACAATCGAGAGTGGCTCGTTCATCTGCCAGGCGACATCGCAGCCGGTCATGGTGAAGACGACCAGCCCGATCGCATCGAGCACCAAAAAGGCAAGATTGAGACGGTGCACCGTGCGGGCAACGAGGATCGTCACAAAAGCCGCCACCGCCGTGAGACCAAGGTAGGACGGGTTTTCCACCCACGGCAACGGATAATGCCCGAGCACGACATCGCGGATGGTGCCGCCGCCGAGCGCGGTAATGCAGCCGAGCAGGCAAACGCCGAACCAGTCCATGCTGCGCCGTCCCGCCGCCAGCGCCGCCGTCATCGCTTGCGCAGCCAGCGCCACCAGTGAGAGCACGTGCAACACGCTATCGCTGGGAGGCAAGCTCCACATGTTTCCCTCACGACTCAGGTTGGTTCCTCGGTTCCACTCTCCAACATCTCGCCGCGTCGTGAAACACCGGAAAGTTCCAGGAACTTGCGCGGTACGCTCACCGTTGTCGCCGAACGACATCAGGAGGAATCCGGCCATGGCCATCGAACGCAACCCCAACACGCCTTACGATCCCGACCGCCTCAACCGTCCTGTTTCGCCCGATCCCCATACGGGCGAAATGCGGTCCCGGCCGCCCTTCGACGAAGATATGCAGGTTGACCCGGAACTGGCGGAAGGTCCTGCCAGCAGCGCCAGGATCGCCCTTTTCGCGATCGGCATTGCGATCGTGCTGGGCGCGGTATTTTACGGGCTGAACAATTCTTCCGTAAATCCGCAGAACGCCGCGACGGCGCCGACATCAACCACGGCGCAGAACTCGTCCCCGGCTTCGCCGCCGGCTGCGCCTCCCGGCATGCGTGACGTGACCCCTCGTACGCCCAACAGCAAGCCGGGCACCACGACTGGCGCTGCGCCGACAAACCAATAACAGCCAGTCATAAACTGCAATGAGGCGGCCTACGGCCGCCTCATTGTTTCGCGTCAGTGCCATGCGAGCACCGGTGAAGCGGTTTTCTCTCTCAGCAAACGCGCTCCGGGTTTGCTGCGGAGATCATGCTTTAGTACTGCCAGTGGATGCGGGTAGCGAAAATGTTTATCGGCCCACGGTCGCCGTTGAAGCCAGGGTTTGCAAACAACTGGTAATCGAAGGTGACGCTTGTCTGGGCGTTCAGCTGCCAACTGTAATAGGCCTCCAAGACATTCTCGGCCAGAGGGTTGGTCAACAATCCGTCGCCGACAAATGAACCGAGGCCTCCGTTATTTAGATAGTTCACCTCAGCCTGGGAAATCTTGTTGTAGATATAAGCGACGCCAATCGTATCGCTTGGCCTCCCCCACATTCTACCCGTCACGGAAGCGCCGCCAGAGAAGAAGAAGTTGCTGTCCGTAACCGCAAGATCTTCGATATAGCCTGGCGCCCAGCCGACTCGGGTGAAGACCCCGATATCCTGGGTAATAGCCTGCTCGATATTGATGTGTGCGTCGACTTTTTGGGTGTAAGTACGCACGCAGGACAGCGCCGGTGCCGCTATGCCACCGTTCGCCGCTATCGCGCACGGCGTATTAGCCGCCGCAACGGCATTCCCGTATGTGCCCAGGTTGGCGCTGATCAGATTGACGTTGAATTTGAATTTACCTGGCTGTCCCCACAGGTTCTCCCGAAACTCGATTTCATTGATGATATCAAATTGCTTGAACGTCGGATCAACACCATAATCTGTGGAAGCAGGGGTGTTATCGGCGATGGCCGACAACTCGGTATCAAACCAACCTATGCGGTACGTGAAGGGGCCGTGGTAGTATTCGGCGGTGGCACCCCAGCCGTATCCCCATGCGTCGCCGCCCCAATCGAACGTCAGAGCGTAGAGGTTGCCCCAGTTCAAAAATTGGGTTTTCGAGCTGCCGGCATATTTATTGGTGTCGAAAACATCGAGGGGGCTCATCCGGCCAAAGGTCAAGACAAGGCGGTCCGCGGTGGTGGTTTGGGCGAACTGATTGATATCGGCCGCGATGTCCTGCTTGTCGCCTCCAAGATCGATCGTCTGCCGGACGAAAGCGCGCTGCACCTTGGCGTACGGTTCGGACGAGCCGATCTTAAATGACTCGCCGTTCGGGAAGGCGGCAACACCTATGCTGTTACCGAGCCCGAGGCCTTGATCAATCTCCGGATTGATCCAGAATTCAGCGCCCTTCCATGGCAGCTTGTAGCCCACATAGAGCGTAGCCTCGCCGATCTCGCGGCCTTCGCCACCACCAGGGAAGCCCAAGGTGCCTGGAAGAGTTGAACCGGGAGGATTCTTGAACGCGGGATAGCCCTGCCATGTGTAGGTGGTCTGGGCGTGAATGTTGATGTTGTTCGGGTCAAAGCCAAACTTGTCGTTCGTGTCCTTGTCACCGAAATGATAATTCAGGCCTACGCGAAACTCCTGCTCGGCAAGATTGGAGTTGAATAGCACGCCCGAGTTTGGAAAGTTTATGTCTCGATTGCCGTAGCCGGTGTACAAATACTCGGCCTTGACGGTCCAGTGGGGGATCAGCGGTCCTTCAACACCAACTCCCGCCGCCCAGCCCATTCGTTGCTGGATCGTGGAATCTGCGCCGTTCGCAGTCGTCAGCATGAATTGCTCGTTAGTCCAGGCAAAGCCGCCGGTCGCATAAAAGAGCCAGCTCCCGGGCGCATAGCCGATGCGGCCTCGCACAGTGCCCGACGCGAGGATGTTGTCGCTGTAGCTGCCAGTGCCCTGCAACACGGGGATCGTGTTACCGATTCTGTTGCCAAAGTAATTCGGGAAGGATGAAGCGCTGACGTCTGCTTCCACGCCAATCACAACGCGGTTTGCGAGCATGCGATTGTAGCCGATTTGCAGACCGTTGAACCAGCTTCCCCCCTGGTTGCTCGCGTCATAGCCCTGCGACAGGTTGAGCGAGCCCTTGTCAACGACGGCCCCGCCTGCACTGGCAGTCCAATTTGAATTGCCCCATGCATAGCCTGTCTGTTCGCCGAAGTAGAAACCTGTCCAGTCATATACTGCGGACGGTGGCGCTGGCGGGGCCTTATACGCGAGATCGGCGGCCGCGGCGCCGCTCCCCGTGAGCAGTATAGCCACCGACGCGCCGCCAAATGTCTGACGCCATTCCGGCAGACAAAGTCGTGCCTTGGCGATGTAGTTAAAGATTGTCATTTTGAGGAGCCCCTCGATCAGGATCTAAACCTGTCCAAGAGGGCGGCCGGGCCTTTCGGGGGGAAGCGCTTCTTGGAAGGCTTCGCCGAAAGGAACGAAACGTTCCCCCTCGGTGCGAACCTCCCGGGCTTTTATCCCTCCGTGTGTCCGGCCCGTTCCGAAGAAGCTGACCGGATTGCGACTCTCGGACCAGACACCGCTTCATGAGAGCAGCCGGAACCCTAGTCGCATGCCCTCTTAAGCGAAAAGCATGCCAACAGAAAACAATGCGACCATTCCGACCATGATTACGGTCATATAACAACACCATAAAGATGACCGCTATCATCTACATCGCACGACGGCAGACGAGCGCGAACTCGAGCAATTCTGCCGGACATCGGGATTGGTGCGGCCCCTTGAGCTCGACGAAAGCGGGTAGTGGTTTTCCCGATTTCGCGTCGGACGGGCTTACCCTTTTCAAGAACGACGTATTGAACTGCCTAGTGCGCGCTCGAATGCCGGTATTTTATGCAATCGCACCATGGTGACTTACCGAATCAAAAAGCCTTTTCCTTTGGCACACCGATTGCTAAGAAGCATGCAGAGTTGGCAGCTAGGGTTCCGGGTTCCTGATGGGAATGTCTGGTCCGAGAGTTGCCACCGGAGGTCCAACCTCCGGTGCACGGCGGGATAAAAGCCCGGGAGACCTCAGTGGCCGCGCTTGGCAGGCAACTCGGGTCTATTTGCCAGTCCGCGGTCATCAAACCGATGAGGAACTGGAAATGCTGAAATCACGAAGCTTACTCACTGCCGTTGCTGCTGCCTGCCTGCTGGCGACCTCGTCGATGTCACCGGCTCTCGCCGAAAAGAAAAACGAATTCAATATCGCCTGGACGATCTATGTCGGCTGGATGCCGTGGCCCTATGCGGCTGAATCCGGCATCGTCAAGAAATGGGCGGACAAATACGGGATCAAAATCAACGTCACGCAGATCAACGACTACGTCGAGTCGATCAACCAGTACACGGCCGGCAAGTTCGATGGCGTCACTGTCACCAACATGGACGCGCTGACGATACCGGCCGCCGGTGGTGTCGATACCACCGCCGTGATCATGGGCGACTATTCGAACGGGAATGACGGCATCGTACTGAAGAAAGGCCAGACGCTCGCCGACATCAAGGGTCAAAAGATCAACCTCGTCGAACTGTCGGTCTCGCACTACTTGCTGGCGCGAGGATTGAGCACAGTGAAGATGAGCGAGAAGGACATCAAGACCATCAACACCTCGGATGCCGACATCGTGGCCGCGTCGAAATCCAAGGATACGACGGCAATCGTCACCTGGAACCCGCAGCTTCTCGAAGTAAAGTCCGAGCCTGGGGCGACGCTGGTCTACGATTCCAGCAAGATACCCGGCGAGATCGAGGATCTCCTTGTCGTCAATACCCAGACCTTGAAGGACAATCCGGATTTCGCCAAGGCGCTGGTTGGGATCTGGTATGAAACCATCGCCCTGATGAAGGACCCGGGCGAAAAGGGCAAGGCGGCGCGCGAGGCCATGGCAAAGCTTTCGGGCACCGATCTTGCCGGCTTCGAGGCCCAGCTCAAGACCACTCATATGTATTATGAGCCAAAGGACGCAGCCGCCTTCGTAACCGAACCCGAGCTGGTCAAGATCATGGACCTCGTGCGCGGCTTCTGCTTCGAGCACAACCTGCTTGGCGAACATGTCAAGTCGAAGGATGCTGTTGGTATCGAAACGCCGACCAAGACGCTTGGCTCGACCAAGAACGTCAAGCTGCGCTTCGATCCCAGCTACATGAAGCTCGCCGCGGACGGAAAGCTCTGATCCGCTCCACTTGACAGCGCTGTTGCCGGCATTCCATCTGCCGCCGGCAACAGCGATGCAGGTTGCGGCGTCGAGGAGGATATCCAATTACACGCGTCATGAACGTCGCTCCCGGACGCGGCGCCCGGATCATCCTGGCTATGCTGCCGTTCATCCTGATTGCGATCATCTATGTGATCGGATCGGCGGAGCGGCGCGCCGCCAATCCTGACGACAAGCTGCTGCCCCCGATCTCGGAAATGGTCGAGACGTCAAAACGACTGGTCGCCGAACCCGACCGGCGCTCTGGCGATTATGTGCTGTGGACGGATACGACCGCCAGCCTGCAGCGTCTTGCCTTGGGGCTCGGCATCGCGGCGCTGGTGGGATTGACACTGGGAGTTGCGATCGGCCTGTTGCCGGTCGCAGGCGCCGGATTTGGCACACTGGTGGCGGTGCTCTCGATGATCCCGCCAATGGCCGTGCTGCCGATCCTGTTCATCATATTCGGCCTCGGCGAATTGTCGAAAGTGGTGCTGATCATCATTGGCGTGACGCCGATGCTGGTTCGCGACATCTCGCTCGAAGTCGCGGCCATGCCACGCGAGCAGCTCATTAAAGCACAGACTCTGGGGGCCTCGACCTGGCAGGTCGCAATCCGCGTGGTGCTGCCGCAGATCATGCCGCGCCTGATCAAGTGTCTGCGGCTGATGATCGGACCGGCGTTCCTGTTCCTCATTTCGGCGGAAGCGATCGCGGCCGACGCCGGTCTTGGTTATCGCATCTTCCTGGTTCGCCGCTATCTTTCGATGGACGTGATCCTGCCCTACGTCGCCTGGATCACGCTGCTCGCCTACCTTCTCGATCTCGCTTTGGTGTTGATCAGCCGGCGCGCCTTTCCCTGGGCCCATGAGCGGGAAGCGCGCTGATGAGCACGCTGTCTTTCCGCAACGTCTGGGTCGAATACGGCGATCAGGTGGTCCTTGAACGCATCAATCTCGAGATCGACTCCGGAACCTTCCTGTCGGTCGTCGGCCCTTCCGGAGCCGGCAAGAGCACGCTCCTGCAGTTGATCCTTGGCCAACGGCGGCCGACGCAGGGCAGCGTCCTGCTCGACGGAAAGCCGTTCCCCGCCGAGCCCGGGCCCGACCGGGGCATCGTGTTCCAGCGCTACTCGGTGTTTCCGCATCTTACCGTGCTCGGCAATGTCCTGCTTGGCTACGAGCTCGCCGAGCGCGCCTTCACCGCGCGCCTGCTTGGCGAGCCCAGGCGCAAGGCGATCGAGAAGAGCCTCGCGTTGATCGAGGCGGTGGGCCTCGATCAGCATCGCGACAAATATCCCAGCGCCCTGTCGGGCGGCATGCAGCAGCGGCTGGCCATTGCGCAGGCGATCGCCAAGCACCCGCGCGTCCTTCTCCTCGACGAACCCTTCGGTGCACTCGATCCCGGCACTCGTGCCCAGATGCACGCACTGATCAAGCCGTTATGGCGTGATCTGAAGATGACGATTGTCATGGTCACCCACGACATCAAGGAAGCTTTCGGTCTTGCGACGCGGCTGATCGCGCTCGATCGGGTGCGACACGACCCACAGGCGCCGGAACGATTCGGCGCCATGATCACCTACGACTTGGACCTCACCCGCGACAGCGCGGTGCCAGTCCTGGGTTTCACCAAGGCCGAAGCGAAATCCGGCCATAAGACGCTAGAGAGGAACTGACCTATGTTGTTCGAACACCGTACACGCCATGCGCGCCGCGCCGGTCTTTGGCCGCAGCCGCGGCGGACACGCCGTCATCATCCCGACTTCGACAAGATGGCCACGCAAGGCTGGCAGGCGTTGGAAGCCGAAGGCAAGCTGTCTCACGCCGGCTGGCGCAAGGAGCGGCAGTGGGCGCTCGATATGGGATTGCCTGGCGCCGAGAGCCTGACCGACCGCGATATCCCGACCTTTTCGCGCGGCGAGCTGCCGCATTTTGCCGGCATCAACACCTTCATGAAGGCGCCCTACGTCGAGAACGTGCGCGACGTCGGCAGATACGATGCGGCCGTGATCGGCATCCCCTTCGATTCCGGCACCACCTATCGTCCGGGAACCCGCTTCGGGCCGCAGGGCATCAGGCGCATCTCCGCGCTCTATACGCCCTACAACTACGAGCTCGGCGTCGATCTGCGTGAGCAGATGACGTTGTGCGACGCCGGCGATGTCTTCACGATTCCGGCCAATCTCGAGAAAAGCTTTGACCAGATCTCGCGCGGCGTGGCGCATGTCTTCTCTTCCGGCGCGCTCCCGATCATGCTCGGTGGCGATCATTCGATCGGCTTCCCCTGCGTCCGCGGCATCGCGCAGTGCACCGACAAGAAGATCGGCATCATCCATTTCGATCGCCACATCGACATCCAGGAAAAGGATCTGGACGAACGCATGCACACCACGCCCTGGTACTGGGCGACCAATCTGCCAAACGTGTCGCCGACCAATCTGGTACAGCTCGGCATCGGCGGCTGGCAGGTGCCGCGCGAAGGTGTCGAAGTCGCGCGCAAGCGGAACACCAACGTGCTGACGATCGCCGATATCGAAAAGATCGGGCTGGAAAAAGCCGCCGAGATCGCGCTGGAACTGGCGTGGAAGGATGCGGACGCCGTCTACATCTCCTTCGACGTCGACTCCATCGATTGCGGCTTCGTTCCCGGCACCGGCTGGCCGGAGCCGGGTGGCTTCCTGCCGCGCGAGGCTCTGAAGATTCTCGGGCTGGTCGCCGCCGAAGGCCTTTGTGGCCTCGAGGTGGTCGAGGTGTCGCCGCCTTACGACACGTCCGACATCACGGCGCTGTTCGGCGCGCGCGTGGTGGTCGAGGCACTGGGCTCGATGGTCGCCCACGGCAAGCTCGGCAGCCACAAGAAGATCATTAACAAGCCAGTTGCGTATTGAGGGCCGCCATGCATCGCCATCACCACGGCCACGGGCATGATCACGGACATGACCATAACCACGACCATGACCATCACCATGATCATCCGCCGCACGGCGCCGGCCACAACCACCCTCATTCCCATCGCGCGCCGGTGCAGTGGCAGACGCCGCACCAGCCCGACGGCGCGAAGGAGCACGCGGCAGCGCCCGAGCCAGACCTCGACAAGGTTGAAGCGGCGTTTGTCGATGGCTTTTTTCAGGCACCGGACCCCACCAGCTTTCTGCGCCTGGCGCGAATTCCGTTCGAGATCGCGGCCGGCGAGTCAAACCTGAAACTGCTGCGGGTCGAAATCGACGCACTCACCGATGTCGGCAGCCTCACTCCGCATCTGGGCGGCGGCACCTTCCGCTACGATCCGCTACCGTCGAATTTCGTCTTGCGCCGCCGCCGGCTGCGTTTCGTCTATTTCGACGGCGCGTCTCTGCGTGCTCTGAGCTACGCCGAGCTTCGCGAGCTCGCGTAGCTCTCGCACTGGGATGAACCAAAGAACCAAAGCGCGATGAAGATTTAATCCAATCGCATCGCGCTTCAGCCGTTTCGGCCTCGTCAAGCGTCAGCGGAACATCTTGTTAAGCTCGCCGCCTGGATAGCCCTTGGCGAGTTCGGTGAAGGTGCCTTGCTCGGCGATCTCCTTCGCCGCGCGCATGAAGCCCGCCCAGGCGGTGCGGGCGAGCGAACCTCCGACGCTGATCCGGCGCACGCCGAGGTCGCCTGCTTCCGCAACCGACAGACCGGACGCGCCAATCAGAAGGTTGACCGGCTTCGGCGCGACCGCCTTCACCACCGCGGTGATCTGCTCTCTGGTCTTGATGCCCGGCGCATAGAGGCATTCGGCGCCAGCCTCGGCATAGGCGCACAGACGGTCGATCACCATGCTGAGGTCGTCCTGACCGACGAGAAAACCCTCGCAACGTCCGGTCAGCAAGACGCCACTCCGGTCGGCGTCGATCGCCGCGCGCGCCGCCTTGATCCGCTCTACCGCCAGTGCGCGGTCATAAAGCGGTTTTGACGCATCGCCGGTCGAATCCTCGATCGACATGCCAGCCACGCCGGTCTTCACCCCGCGCGAGACATTGACCGCGACTTGATCTGCCTCATGCGCGAAGCCGTTCTCGAAATCGGCATTGAAAGGCAAGTCAACCGCCGCGCACAGCGCAGTAAGGTGCGTGCAGACGTCGTCGATCGTCACGCGATTGTCGGCCTTGCCGATGGTCCAGGCGAAGCCGGCGCTGGTGGAGGCCAGCGCCTTGAATCCCATTTGCGCCAGTGCTTTCGCGGAACCGACATCGAAGGGATTGGGGATCGCAAAGCAGCCGCTGTCATGGAGCTTGTGGAATGTCACGCGTTTGTCGGTCAATGAAATCGGCATCGGCGTCTCTCCTCTTTTTCTCTTCTGGTTGATTTGGCCACGGTACCCCGGCGCCGAAGACCGCGCCAGTCAACAGAGCCTCGATGCTGACACTATGCTGTCACTGGCCGCAGGAACGTGCGCTCCTCGGCGAGGATGAACTTGTGCTCCTCGGCAAAGCCGAAATTCGCCATCCCTTCCTTGTCGGTACGCAGGCGCGCCCGGTAGGCCTCGTAGGCGGCAAGGCTTTCGAAGGAAATAAGCGCGAAAGCAACGTTGTTGGTGCCTTCATGCGGCATCCAGTAGCCGAGAAGATCGCCGCCGCATCGCGGAATGATGGACAGCCAGTTCTTCGAATATTCCTCGAACTTCGCGCGTTTGAACGGATCGAGCTGGTAGCGAATGAAAACGGTGATGGTCATGGGAACCTCCAAGAATGAAACGTCATTCCGGGGCAATGCGTAGCATCGAGCCCGGAATCTCGAGATCCCGGGTCTGGTGCGGAGCCTGTCATCGGGCGCGCATTCGCGCGACCCGTTGGCACCATCCCGGAATGACGAAGTCTACTTGTACCCGCTTGATCTGCATCGATGCTTCGGCTAACATCGAACAATGAAAGCAGGTCCCGATATCGCCATGGTCGCCTCCCTCGTCGGCGATCCCGCCCGCGCCAACATGCTCACCGCGCTGTTGAGCGGCCGCGCGCTCACCGCAAGCGAACTGTCGCAGGAGGCCGGCATCACGCCGCAGACGGCAAGTTCGCACCTTTCAAAGCTTGAGGCCGGCGGCTTGATCGAGCAGGAAAAGCAGGGCCGCCACCGCTACTATCGCCTCGCCGATCCCGATGTCGGCAGTGTACTGGAGGGCCTTGCGGCGCTGGCCGCACGCGCCGGCCACATGCGTGTGCGCACCGGCCCGAAGGACCCGGCACTGCGCCGGGCGCGGGTTTGCTACGATCACCTCGCTGGCGATCTCGGCGTGCAGATGCTCGACAGTCTGCGGCGGCAAAAGCTGGTGCGGCAGCACAAGCACGACATCGAACTGACCGCGGAAGGCGCACGCTTCCTCGAAAGCGCGCTCCAGATCGACGCCGGCGCACTCGCCCATCCGCGCCGCCCGGTCTGCAAGGCCTGCCTCGACTGGAGCGAGCGTCGCCATCATCTGGCTGGCACATTGGGCGCGGCCCTGATGAAGCGTTTCACCGAATTGAAATGGGCCGGGCGAGATCCAGCGCCGGGCAGCCGGGTGATCCAGTTCACCCGCCTCGGCGAAAAGCGCTTCGCGGCCCTGTTCGGTGGAGTGGCCGACTAGCGCCAAACGAGCACGTGGCGGTCCCATTTTCCGTCATGTGTGCGTTATGCGCCTTGTGGTAACTTCGCCGGACGAGATTTTATGGGGATACGATGAACTACGTCGTGAAGCTGTTTGCTGCAATTTCGATTTCCTGCCTGACCTTGGCTCTCCCGGCGCTGGCGATCGAGGATACTCCCGAAAACCGTGCCGCCCAGGCGGACTATTATTTGCGAGTTGTTCCCGCTCAAAGCCTTTTGAACGACATGTCAGAGAAGATGGCGGCAACGCTGCCCGAAAGCCAGCGTCCGATCTTCATCACATTGATGACCAAAAACCTGGACATGAACGCGGTGACCAATTTGATGCGGGCTGCGATGATCAAGAATTTCTCGGCCGACAAGGCGGTGGCAATGACCCAAGAGCAAATGAAGGCGACACAAGAGCCAACGAAGACAAAATAGAATCCCTGCCTGAGCAAAGGGGTGACAGTCCTCTCCCGGCCACATAATAGGATGTGTGGGTCGTCGGCATGACGGCGAACCCAGTTCCGGCCGGGAGTTTTGCATGAAGCACGTTCCGTTCCTTGTCTGGGCTTCATCCGCCCTGCTCGCTTTTTGCCTTGCGCCGGCACAAGCCGCCGAGCGCGAGCCCGGCATCGCGCAGCGCGAGCCGTACGGAATCGGTCTTGAAGGCTTTCCCTATCCCTATCCCGTCAACCTGTTGCCGCTGGTCAATGACGGCGAGCAGCTGCGTATGGCCTATATGGACATCGCGCCGGCGCAGCCGCAAAACGGCCGCGTCGTGGTGCTGCTGCACGGGCGTAATTTCCCATCGAGCTATTGGGCGCCCGAGATCAAGACGCTGACTGACGCCGGCTATCGCGTGATCGTGCCGGACCAGATCGGTTTCGGAAAGTCTTCAAAGCCGTCCGGCGAACTTCACTTCGATAATCTCGCGCGCAACACAGTCACGCTGCTTGATCATCTCGGGGTAGCCAAGGCCGACATCGTCGCGCATTCGATGGGCGGCATGGTGGCGGTGCGGATCGCGCGGGCCTATCCCGACCGCGTCGACCGTCTGGTGCTCGCCGCCCCGATCGGCCTTGAGGATTACCGGCTGTACGTGCCGCCGACGCCGACCGATAAAATCCTCGACAACGAGGACAAACTCACCGCCGAAGGTTATCGCAAACAGCTTGAGACGAACTACTCGCCGAAAATCCCGCCCGAGGCGATCACGCCCTTCATCGACGCCCGCTTCAACATCAAGGGTTCGGCAGAATATCCGCGCTGGCTGCGCGCGTTCGTCTCATCCGGCCAGATGATCTATCGCGAGCCGGTGGTGCACGAGATTCCGCTTGTAACGACCCCGACGCTGTTCATCATGGGCGCCGACGATCATAACGCGCCGGGCAGGCCGAGTGCGCCGGAAGCGCTGCGGCCAAAGATGGGCCAGAATGCGGAACTCGCCAAAGCGCTCGCGGCGAAGATGGCTCATGGCAGTACTGAAGTGATCGAAAATGCCGGGCATCTGGTATTTCTCGATGCGCCGGACAAATTCAATGCGCTGATGCTGGCTTTCCTGGCGAAATGACCGCCCGATCCGCTCGTTCCATTCATAAAGGGTTCACACCGAGGTCCCTAGTGTTGGCTCGATACTAGGGTTGTAGCGTGTTCCAAACGGTGGCAATCCTACCCCGTCGATTTGTTTATCGATCTCAAAAGGCGCCGCATTGCGGCTTTAGAAGGGAGACAACATGAAGGTTCTTTTCGCAGCTGCAATACTGATCGCAGGCACGGTTGCAAGCATCGGCACCGCAAGCGCCGAAGGCGGTTGCGGCCCCGGCTTCCATCGCACCCCCTACGGCAACTGCCGTCCGAACGGCGCAGTGGTGGTGGTGCCCGGCGGTCCCGTGGTGGTCGAACGGCCGGTGGTAGTCGTTCCCGGCCGCGCTTGCCCGCTCGGATTTGCCTGGCGCTACGGCCGTTGTCGCCCGATCTGATCGCGAGCCCAAGTTAAAGAAAAACCCCGCCCTACACGGCGGGGTTTTTTATTGGGTTTTTCGCGAAGCAAAAAGGGCGGAAAATTCCCGCCCTTTGCTTCATTCTACCAGTTGCGGAAGCAACGGCGACCGAACGGTCCCGAATGCCATCCGGGCGGGCAGTTGTACATCGGACGACAGCCGCCATAAGGCCCGCGGTGCCAACCCGGTCCGCAGCCGCCAGCCACCGGAATGGTGGCGGTGTCGGATGCCACCGCTTGGTCGAGCGGCGCCACCGGCATGGCTTGGGATACCGACATCGACGCAAGGCCGAGGCCGATCGCGAACAAGGACACAACGGCAATCTTCATGACATTCCTTCCTATTGGCACGCGACGAAAATGACTTTGCTCAAACAAGCTCTCATGTCTTGGTTCTGGACCACCTCACCGATGATGGCGCCAGTGATGGTGATGCCAGTGACGATGGTGCCAATGGTGATGGTGCCAGTGGTGGTGATGCCAATGCACCAGCACGGGCTTCATCTGATCGACTTCGCTCTGCGAGACGACCGCCGGCTCAACGTTGATCACAGCGGGCACGCTCAACGCGTGGCCCGAGATCGGCGATACGGGCGCAGCCTGTGCGCTCGCAGCCAGCAAGATCGTGCCCGCGACTAATCCGGCGCTGAATTTCAAGAGATCCCCAAGTTTCATCACGTAATGCCCCTTTCATGAGGTGAGAGAAGACAAACAGTCTCGCCGCCTCAAGATGAATGTTCGCTGAACTCTTCAACGGTTATGTCCTCGAAAACGCAAAATGGTTCAAACCTCCGCGCTTCGGTGACGACACGATGAAAAATTTTTTTGAAAATTGGAGCTAGTGGATATTTGCAGCGCAGCGTAACCGTCCGCTCGCAGTGCAAATTAAACCCAGCCGCCGCGCGCCATGATCGCAGCGCACAACAGAATGATGACAACCGCCGCAAGCTCGGCGTGAATGACCATCGTGACTCGCTTGCGGCGAGACACATCCCAGACCGGCACCTGCCCCGCCCTGATGGCGCCGCTCCAGGCCAAAAATTCCCTGGTCGGGATGATCGACAGAAGGCCTACAATGACGAACAGGCTGAACTTGGTCAGGAACGCGTGGTTGTGCCAGTAATACGCGGCTCCCTTTTCGAAGAAGAACACCCGCAGCAACCCGATCAGGAGCAATAACCCCGCGGCAATGCCGAGCACGAGGTCGGTAATCTGCAACCTCCGCGCCGAAGCGAGCGTCAGCTCTTGCCTGATCAGCGTAAACATGGCGAGTGCGGCCACCAGCGTGAACGCGCAGAGGTGATGCAGGAAGGCAAAGAGCGTGGACATGGTAGGGCTCACCTACGGGCTAGCCTGGCAGCTTCCCGCCGACTGATTTATAAAACTGGGCAAGCTGATTTGCGAGCAGAGAGCCTAGAAGCTCTTCCATTTTCGAGACATCGACGTCTCCACTGCGAAACGCCAAATCTGCCGCATCAAGGGCGTCAAAATACGGCTTACGATTATCGACGATCTGGTCAGGAATTGCAGGAGTTCCCGGCAAAATCGAGCCCGCGCGCATAGAGAGCACGACATAGGAAACAACACGCGACGTGCGACCATTACCGTCGGCAAAAGGATGAATCCAATTCAATCGCCACATCACGTAAGCCGCGAGGTGAATCGGCGTGCTATTTTCCCAATGATCGTTGACGTAATCGCACATATCCTCCACGAGTTCGGGAACCAGGTGCGCACCGACAGGCTCGTGCTTGCTTCCCTCTATAGCCACACCGCCAGGACGGTAATTCCCGGCATAGGAACTAATTCCTGTTAGCGCTTCGCGCTGCAAGCCGAGGATAAGCGAAGGTCTAAGTTTGAACGAACCACGCTCCAACGCGCTTTGGATTACTCCGATCGCCGCATCGTATTGCCGGAAACCGTTTCTCGCTTCCGCTGCGGCTTTCGCATGTGGGTCTGTGATCAACTCGGGTTCGAGCGCGCGGCTATCACGCCGCTCACGCTCCTCGCCAGTCATTTCTCGTCCTTGGCCAATTTCTCAGCCTCGCGGTCAATCATTTCCCGCGTAATCAGTTCATTCTCGAAATGCGTATTGCCATAGACAAAACTACGCCGCTGCTGCTCCCGCTGCTCTGGCGTGGGTTTGGCTGCTCTGGCGGCTTCGATAAGCTTCTTCAAGGCGTCGGTCATAAGCGAATATATAAGTGAATCGCGCAAGCAATACCATGCGATTTTATCCAGAGAGATCAATTTGGTGCCCATTGGTGACAACAAATTGTCCCATTTTTTTGAAGTTCTGCCCAAACGCCACATCACATCAGCTTCATCGGCGCATCGCGCACCACCCGAAGATCGAACCCACCGATCAGGTCCGACCGAATGGCCTCCGCGTCGGCAATGTCAGCCTCCGTCTGGCGCAACGTGCTGAGGTTCGATCCGAGCGACACGATTCCCCCCAGCACCAGAGCAATCGACCAAAGAACGGCGGAAAGGCCAACTCCGAACAGGCCAACTATCGCGATGAGCAGCAAGGTGATACCACCCCCGATCGCGATCTGGGACGCCAGAATGAACTTCCGGCATCGCTCCGCGATCTCGGCAAGCGCCTCGATCTGCGCTTCGATGTCAGAGATTTCGTCGGTCAGGTCGTCTTCGTCGGTCATCGGAGTTGGGATCGCGGCGCGACTCTAAAGCGGCAGATTGTCGTGCTTCTTCACGGGCATCTCGACCTTCTTGTCGCGCAGCATGGCAAGCGCACGCGCAATCCGACGCCGCGTCGAATGCGGCATGATCACGTCGTCGATATAGCCGCGCTCGGCGGCGATGAAGGGTGACAGGAAACGGTCTTCGTACTCTTTGGTTCTCTGAGCGATCTTGTCGGGATCGTTCATGTCGGCGCGGAAGATGATTTCGACCGCGCCCTTGGCGCCCATGACAGCGATCTGTGCGGTCGGCCAGGCGTAGTTCATGTCGGCGCCGATTTCCTTGGACGCCATCACGTCGAACGCGCCGCCATAGGCCTTGCGGGTGATGAGCGTGACCAGCGGCACCGTGCATTGCGAATAGGCGAACAGAAGTTTCGCGCCGTGCTTGATCAACCCGCCATATTCCTGCGCCGTGCCGGGCAGGAATCCGGGCACGTCCACAAATGTGACGATCGGGATATTGAAGGCGTCGCAAAAACGGACGAAGCGCGCCGCTTTGCGCGAGGCATCGCTGTCGAGCACGCCGGCCAGCACCATCGGCTGGTTGGCGACAAAGCCGACCGTGCGGCCGGCGATACGGCCAAAACCCGTGACGATGTTCCTGGCGAAGGTTTCGGAGATTTCGAAGAAGTCCCCCTCGTCCGCGACCTTCAGGATCAATTCCTTCATGTCGTAGGGCTTGTTGGGATTGTCGGGGATCAGCGTGTCGAGCGAGAGATCGACGCGTTCGATGTCGTCAAAGCTCGGCCATTCCGGCACGCCGTCGGTGTTGTTGGACGGCAGGAAGTCGATCAGCCGCCGCATCTGCAACAGCGTCTCGACGTCGTTCTCGAAGGCGCCGTCCGCGATCGAGGAGCGCGTGGCGTGAACGGATGCGCCGCCGAGTTCCTCGGCGGTCACAACTTCATTGGTGACGGTCTTCACCACGTCGGGGCCGGTGACGAACATATAGCTCGTGTTCTTCACCATGAAGATGAAGTCGGTCATCGCGGGCGAATAGACGTCACCGCCCGCGCACGGTCCCATGATGACGGAGATCTGCGGGATCACGCCTGAGGCGACCACGTTGCGGCGAAACACATAGGAATAGCCGGCAAGCGCCGCGACGCCTTCCTGGATGCGCGCACCGCCCGCGTCGTACAGCCCGATGATCGGCGCCCTCGCCTTCATCGCCATGTCCTGAAGTTTTGTGATTTTCAACGCATGGGTTTCCGACAGGGAGCCCCCGAACACCGTAAAATCCTTGGCGAAGACAAACGTCTTGCGGCCGTTGACAGTGCCCCAGCCGGTGACGACGCCGTCGCCCGGCACTTTGTTCTTTTCCATGCCGAACTCGGTCGAGCGGTGTTCGACGAACATGTCGAACTCCTCGAAACTGCCCTTGTCGAGCAGAAGGTCGATCCGCTCCCGCGCCGTCAGCTTGCCGCGCGCATGTTGGGCCGCGATGCGCTTCTCGCCGCCGCCCAGCCTTGCGCCCGCCCGCCGTTCTTCGAGGGTGTCCAGGATGTCTTTCATGCCGTCGTTTCCAGGCCGATTTTGCTCAATATCAGGGGTTTCTAACAGGCCTTGCGCGGTGAGGAAACGCCCCTTCCGGCTTATCTCCACCCATTCGGCGGCCTTATCGATGCCGATTGGCAGTGTCGCACCGCGCCCGTATCGTTTGCCGGGGCGCTTGAACTCAAGGTTTGACAGCTTCCTTCCCGGTTGTTCTATTTCCCCGCCAAGTGAAGAAGAACAAGGGGGAAGCGATGCGGGGAGCCGTACGAACATGGATGACGACCGGCATGGTCGCCGGTAGCCTGTCGCTGTTTGCCTTTGACGCAGGCGCGCAATCGCTGCCGAAGGATGCCGCTGCCCGCGTCGAGCTTTATCCAATTCCGACCCTGACCCTTTCCGATCAGCAATTCCTGACGGGATCAACCGACGGAAAAGCGGTCACGGTCAGCGGCGAGTTTCGTGTCGCACAAGGCTCGGGACGGCTGCCGGTCGTGGTGCTGATGCACGGCTCAAGCGGGGTCGGCCCCGGCATGGAGCCGTGGGTCCACACCTTCAACGCGATAGGTGTTTCGACCTTCGTCATCGACGGCTTTACCGGCCGCGGGCTGACCGTGGTCGGCCCCAATCAGGCCCTGCTCGGCCGCCTCAACCTGATCGTCGATATCTACCGTTCGCTGGAAATTCTAAAGAACCATCCGCGCGTCGATCCGGACCGTATCGTATTGATGGGCTTTTCACGCGGCGGACAAGCGGCGCTGTTTGCAAGCCTCGATCGCTTCGACAAGCTCTGGAATAAATCCGGCATTCGTTTTGCCGCCTATATTCCGTTCTACCCAGATTGCTCGACGAGCTATGCCGGCGACACCGAAGTCGCGGATAAACCGATCCGCATCTTCCACGGCACACCCGACGACTATAACCCGGTCGCATCCTGCAAGGCCTATGTGGCGCGGCTGCAGGAGGCGAAGCGCGACGTCGTGCTGGCGGAATATCCGGATTCAGAGCACGCCTTCGACATCGGCCTGCTCGGCGTCTCCAGCAAGGTGGTGTCGGTCCACGCGCAGACGGTGCGCCATTGCCGCATCAAGGAGGGCGACGGCGGCGTCCTCTTCAATGCGGATACCGACGTGCCCTTTACCTACAAGGACGCCTGCGTCGAACTCGACCCGCATGTCGGCGGTAATCCCGAAACCGCCGAACAAGCGCGCAAGGCGGTCGTCGATTTTCTTGCGGCGTTGTTCAAGCTGGGGTGACGGTCACAAGCAATATTGGCGCCACTCTCACCCCTCGTCATCGCCCGGCTCGACCGGGCGATCCAGTATTCCAGAGAAGCCATATTTCGGAGAAGCTGCGGAGTAATGGATGCCCCGCTTTCGCGGGGCATGACAACGCGGAATAACTACTTGAACGGCGGCTCCTTGCCGGGCGGCACGGTTTCCTCTGCCATCGCCAAAATCATCGCGACCATCACGTAATTGCCGGCCACCGCCGTCAGATCGACGATCTGCTGATCGTTGAACACCTTCTTCGCCCGCGCATAGGTTTCATCGGAAACCTTCTGGGTCGTGGTGAGTTCGTTGACGAAATCGTACACGACGGCCTCATCCTCGGCCATTTTCGACGGCCGCTGGCCGGCCTTGAGATCGGCGATGATGTCAGTGGAAAGCCCGGCCTTGGCCGCCAGCGGCGCATGCGCGAACCATTCGACCTGCGAACGCCATTGCCGCCCGATGATCAGGATCGCAAACTCGTTGAGCTTGGTCGGAACCGAGGTTTCCCAACGCAGATAGTGAAACAGATCGAACAGCCGCTGGCTGAGCACAGGGCTTCGCATCAGGGGATTGTAAGGCCCGCCGATCCCGATACTCGAGATCTTCATGATCTGCTCGCCGAGCGGCTTCTGCGCTTCGTTGAGCTGATCCATGGTGAGTTGCGGGAAGCGCGGCTCCTTGCCGGTGGCAGCCGGCGCAAACACGGTGGCGGCGAGCCAGCCGCTGGCCGCGGCCAGCATCATCGATGACATGAGAAGAGCAGATTTCATGATTTCCTCCGAATTTTCTTGTTCGGAGATGTTAGTCCAGCGGACTGGTCAGCGCCACTCAGATCGCGCCAATCGCCAAAAGACAACCCTGCGAAATATTCATGCGATCGGCGATATGACGCGGCTCGCGCACATCGAGATTGAGCGCAAACACCGTGTAAGCACCGCCCTTCTCGGCCCAGCCCACCAGCCAGCCGAGGGAGGGCTTGCCGACTTCGGCCCCAAGCAACCCCGATTTGGCGCGAATGACCGCGTCGCCAACCTTGGTCACGGGGAGAATGTCGGCGACCAGATCCTAGCTGCGCTTCGAGACCGGCAACGCGCGGCGCCGCAGACGATCGACAAAATCGACCTGCTGCACGGGATCGATGCGTAAGGCCCCGGTGAGCCAGAACTGGTCGATGCCGCCGCCGATGTTGTGGTTGCCGTAGTCGAGAAGATCGACATACTTTTGCATCCGATCCTGGCCGATCCGGCGCGCAATCTCCTGATAGACGGGCACCGCGGAAGCAGCGATCGCCGACCGCAAGGTGTGATCCTTGTTCCATGCCTCAAAACTGCGCGTGACGCCGTCCCATTTAAAGACGTCCTTGTCGGGATCGCCGACCACGCCGGTCTCGAGCGCAATCAGCGAGTTCGCAATCTTGAAGGTCGAGGCCGGCAGCTTCGGCTCGCCCGAGCGATCGGAGTCGCTGGAGATGACGAGGTAATCCTCGACCTTATAACCCACAAAGGTTCCAGCCGTCCCGGTGTCGGTGAAGAGCTTGGCGAGGTCGCTGCGAATTTCGCCACGCGGCGGCGCGACATCTGCAAAGGCGCCAGACGGAAAAGCGGCAGCGCTCGCGAGAGCTCCGAGAAGATAACGGCGGGTGATCATGGGCTTTCCACATAGCGAGAGAGTTGGCGGCGACGATGCCCGAGATATCATGGTGAAACGATGACGATGAGTCGTCTCCCTCTCCCCGTCCTTCACGGTGAGAGGGTTGGGGTGAGGGGCTCTTCCGGTGCATTTGGACTCGCGGAGAGTCCCCCTCACCCGGATTCGCGCGATCGCGAATCCGACCTCTCCCCGCAAGCGGGGCGAGGTTACGCAACGCGGCGGCTGTCCGATTTCACCGTACCCGCCCCGACAGCCGCAACACGAAGATCAGGACCTCGGCAACCGCCTTGTAGAGTTCGGCCGGGATTTCCTCACCGAGTTCGACGTTGGAGAGCGCGCCGGCCAGCACCTCGTTCTCCTCGATCGGAATATTGTTGGCCCTGGCGACCTCGATGATCTTCTCGCCGAGGCTGCCTTTGCCCTTGGCAACGACACGCGGTGCACCGGTGCGATCATAATGCAGGGCAACCGCGAGCTGGCTCTGTCTGTCCATGCTCATGACGCCCGATCCAGAAAGTGGCCGGCCGCTGCCGCCGCCGGTTGCTGTGGCGCGCCGTCGCGGATCACGATCTCGCCGGGCTTTAGTTCCGCGCGATTCAAGGCTTGCGTCAGTTGCGAAACGCCTGCCCGCAATTGCGAGGCGGTCGCCGGCCGCTCCGCCCACATCCGCACCGATGTGCGATCGCCGTTCAGCGAAACCAGCGCATGCACGGGGCCTGCGGGTTCGACATTGAGTGAGAAACGCGCGCGCCATGTGGCTTTGGCGGCGGCACCCTCGCGGCCACCGCCGTCGCGGGAAATTTCGAACTGCGCCATCGCTGTTCCCTGTGGCGTCGCGAACGGAATTTCGAAATTCCAGCGCGGCGTGGCGGCGTCGATGCGCGAGGCGGACGGATCGGTCTGGCCGGGCAGCGAGGCAATCTGCAACAAGGTCTGCCGCGCGATCGCGCCATCGGTGTCGTCGAGAAGATGCTGCAACGCCGCCTCCAGCGGCGTGTGAGCCGTGAGCGTCGCCGGCGTCACCGGTTGCGCCGAAGGCAGCGCGCCATTGATCGGCGGCGGCGGCAGATTGGTGCGGGCGAATTCCGCATCGTCACCCGTGCGTGTACCGGCCACGAAAGGCAACAGCGCCAGACCTTGCGCGTTTTCGGAGACGAACTGCGACGGGTTGGAGACGGCGAGCGGAGAGGCCTGAAGCACCTCCTGCAACAGGTTGAGCGCCACGCTGGTGGCCGCCGCCCGCGCCGCGTCTGCAGGCACCGCCGCAGCGGCGAGGCCCTGGCCACCGGCGGCGAGGTCGACAATTTCCGCAAGCGTTGCCTGGGCGGCATTTTGTGCCGAAGCGGCCACTGTGGCCGCTGCCGGCACAAGGCCGGGCGCTCCCGCGAGCGCTTGCCCTTGAGCCAGGCCTTGGCCTTCGGAGTCAGCCAGAATAGTCGCGACGATGGCGGACGATTCCACGGCGGCTTGTTCCGTCGGCACGGAGGCCGCGAGAGCCGGCGCCGCTCCCTGCTGGGCCAAGCCGGCCGAAGCCGGAGTCGGGATCGAGCCAGGCGTGGCCGGATCGGAGGACGCAGCAGTCGATAGCCCTTCAGCCGGCACAGCGGTTGGCGGCGCACCCGGTTGAGGCGTTGATGTCGTCGCGGCGGTGGTGGCGGCTGCGGTCACATCCGCGAGTGACGTCGTCAACGCCTGACGCAGCACGATCAAGGCCGCCTTGAGATCGGGTACGCCATTCGACAACGGCGCCGATCCCGACGCGAGCGAGGTTTCAAGGAACAGCCCGGAGGATTGGAATGCCTGCTGGACGGCATCTGCCGTCAAATTCTGGTTGAGAGGCGTCTGCTGCGCCAGCACTTGCACGGCCGCCTGCTGGACCTGCGGCGGCAGGTTCGGCAATCCGCTGGCGACCGTCAAATCGGCAAAGAGCGGCGAGAGAGAGGTCTGTTGGGTCGCGGCTGTCTGCGCCGCGAGCGACACTGCCAGCGTTTCAAGCTGGGTGAGCGGACTGGCCGGGGTCACCGCATCCGGCGTCAGATTGGTTGCTAGGCTCGCGGCCAGCGAGGGCGACAACGTGATGATGGGATCAGATGTCGCGGCTGTGCCGGTAGCCGGCTGGCCTCCACTCGTGCGTGGCTGATTGACGATGGCGAGCCCAATTCCGTTTGGGGTTTGCGAAACCTGCAACTGGAGTGTCTGGCCTGCCTGAAGCGGCACTTGCGTGGCCGCCTCGATCGTCTGGTTGCCGATGGCGATTTGCGCCTGGTCGTTGCCCAGAACCTGAACGACCTGCGCCGTGATCACCTGCCCCGCTTGCAGCACGATGCCGCTCGCCGGCGCGCTCGGCGCAGACGGGGACGTCGCCTGAATATTCGGAGTGATCGTGATCGCCATGATTCACCGGAATGAACGCTGGCGAGGCTAGCTGCCTGTCGTAAACCTCTCGTTAACCGAGACGCTTCAGCCGGCTTGAGGAAGCGCCTTAAGAACGGCCGCGACCGCGTTGAAATCGACCAGTTTGGCGGCCCTTCGCGACGCCACTTCCTCGTCGACGCCCCATTTTTCCGCGTTCCAGTCCTCATCGACATGGGCCGCGGCCCAGGCTTGATCGGGATCGATCGCACCATGGAACAGCGCGAGCGACAGCAGCGCCGACCCGGTCAAGGTCGTGATCAGATGCAACGCCGCGATCGCCCAGGGATCGGTGGGCAGCGCCCCGCGCGCGGCTGCGATCGCGGACTCAGGCTGGCGGACATGCATCACACCCTCGGCAAGAATGAAATGCGCGCCCAACGCGTCCCTGGCCCAGAACAGCACCGGGTCCCAATGCCTGGCCTCGCGCGCCACCAGTCCCTCGGGAAAACCGGCGCGATAGAACAACAGGTCGGAAGCGAAATATTTGGCGACATCGTCAACGACCGCCTGAGCATTTTCGACCACCCCCTGCACGACGCTGTTGGCAAAACGCGTCACCGGCATGGTCAGGGGCTCGACGAACTCGCCTTGGGCATTCCATTCCGCCGCGATCGTCTCGGCCAGCGAACGCACCGGCACGATCACGGCACGCCCCGAGGGCGTCTTGGTCGGTTTGCCGTCAAGCGTGACCGTGAAGCCGCCGTCGGTTTCGCCGACGCCGGCATTTGCATAGAAACGCTTGCGCTGGACCGCGCGTGCCGAACGCCGCGCGGATTCCATTGGATTGATGCTGGATTGGCCTGCAATTTCGTCGAATAATTCGCGCATTTTCACTCGATTGGGGTTGCGTGATATCCTGCCCAAATTACGACAGGCGTGGCCGCAATGAAAGCGAACAAGCGAGCATGATCGAGGGAGCCGCCATACGCCTTTTATCGCTCGCAAGCGTTGCCCTGCTGGAATTCTGGAGCGCCTCAAGCGCACAAGCCGGGTTCCGATCGCCGGAATCGCTGGTGCGCAACGTCTATGCCTATTACGGCGACCGCAGCTCCGCATTATCCAGTGGATTGCCGCACGACGCCGAGACCGCGCGGCAGTTTTTCGATTCCAGCCTGCGCGAAGCCTGGCTCGCGCGAAGCAAGGCGCCGTACGATTTCCTGGTGCAAGGCACAGCGTGGAAACTTAGCGCGATCTCGATTTCCATCCTGCGCAAGCAATTCGACAGGACCTACGTCACCGCAGGCTTCGACAACAAGGGAAAGCCGGTGACGATGAACTTCATCCTGATCAACGGTCCCGACGGCTGGGTGATCTACGACGTCGAAAGCCCACACGATTCCTTGCGCGCGTTTCTGGCGCAGTACCGGAACTGAACCGATGCCAGACTACACCACAAAAGACCGATTGAAGATAACGGCCGGAGCCATCGCCTCGTTGGTCATTGTCGGCTGGCTGCTCTTTTTGGCTATCGCGGTTCTGTCCTCGCCATAGCCGGCTCTACTCTTGCGGGGAGTGCACTCCGAAGCCCATCACGGCTTTTGATAGATGATCTGGCCAGCGCGGATGGTGTAGGCGACCTTGGCAAGGTTGCCGACATCGGCCAGCGGATCGCCGTCGAGAACCACGATATCGGCGTCGAATCCTTGTTCGAGCTTGCCCTTCTTCGCCGACTTGAAATACGCGGCCGGACTGGTCGTGAGCGAAGCGAGCACCTGCCGTTCCGAAAGCGCCCGGTGCATCAATTCATATTCGAGCGTGGTGTCGTAGATGGTGGTGAAACCGACGTCGGTACCAAATAACACCGGCCCGCCATTATTGTCTGAAAAGCTCTTGAGTTGAGCGACGCTGTCGCTGACCAGCCGCTCTGCGATCATGGCCGGGACCGGCAATTTTGCAAAAAGAGACAGCGTCGGAATCAAGGCCGTGCCTTGCTGTTTGAAGCGCGCAAGTTCTTCGGGCGGATATCCCGGGCCTCCTAACGGGATGGTATGCGCCATCACGTCCACGCCGGCCGCGATCACGACCTCTACACCGGCTAGGTTCTGCGGATGGGCGAATACCGGCTTTCCTTGCGCATGCGCGACGTCGGCCGCGGCCTTGGCGACCGCCACCTCCATGTTGACCACCGGCCTGTCTTCGCCCTTGCAAGCACCGGTGAACAGCTTCACGCCGTCCAGCCCCATCTCCAGATAAGATCGCGCCCATTGCGCGGCTTGATCCGGCTTGTCGGTTTCAGGGAGTATGATTTCGGCCGGCAGATAGATGGGATGACCGTCTTTGGGATACATGCTGCCGGCAAACAAAATGTTGGGACCGGGCACTTCGCCCGCATTGACGCGGCGTCGCAAGGGCAGCGAGTCTCGTGGATCGGAGCCGAGGTCCCAGACGGTGGTAAAGCCCCAGCGCGTCAGCATCTGCTGCATATGCTCTTGCATCGGCGCTGCCGGCGCGTTGGCGGCGTCTCTCCACACCGCCTGCGTGAAATGGACGTGGCTGTTCCAGAAGCCGGCCACGATGGTCTTGCCGCTGCAATCGATGACGCGGACATCATTGGGGATTTGAATGTCACCACGATGCCCGATCGCGGTGATGGCCCCGCCGGTCACGACGACGACGGCATCCGGTAGCGCAGCCGCATCCGGCGACGGATAAACCGTGCCACCCGCAAGGACCAGCGTCTGCGCATGGGCAGCGGCGCTGAAGCCAAGAAAGAATAGCGCGGTGCGGAATAGTTTCCCGATCATAGACGCGGCCCCTTGATGTGTCGGACGAAAAAGATCCGACCAAACCATACAGGGCGGACGCGGCTACGCTTTGATAGTTCTTGCTACCCGCGATATGGAATTCTGACGGAGAGCCCGCACGATTCCCTGCGCGCGTTTCTGGCGCAGTCCCGGTACCAGGGCGTGGATTCATTAGCACGCGGTCCCTACAGCGGAAGTGCGGCCGGGAGTAGACCTACTGGTCGTTCGGCAGCGTGAAATACTGTCCGAGTAGCCGGTAGCCCCAGAAGGCTTCGTCACTTCTGGCACTCTGGCGCAATTGCTCCGGCGGCAAACCGGTGTGCCGCCGTATTTGTCTGATCATGTGTGCCTGATCGGAAAACCCTGAGGCTGCTGCGAGCTCGGCCCAGTCAACATCGCCCTTCTCGATAGCCTCGTGCAATTTGGCATAGAGTTGCTCGGTGTGACCGAGGCCCCGCAGGTCTCTCTGGCTGACGCCGGTCCATGATTTGACCCGCCGCGCGATTTGCCGTGCGCTGCGTCCAAGATCGGTCAGAGCGGCTCGGTGCGTGAGGCTTCTGCTCCAGTCCTTTATCCATCTGACCGGCATGGTCCCGAAGGGACGCGTGCCGGTCCACATGATCTCGATCCGGTCTTCAAGAACCGAAAGGCCGCTTTCGAGCCCACCGCGACGAACGGCATCAAAGAAGCTGCGGCACGGCTCCAGGATCGGCAGCGGAAGAACCTCTTCCGCCGGCGCCATGCGTCCGGTGAACGGGCTCAGATCAAGCCCGGTCATCGCCGAAAATGCGTCCGGATAGAATGCGATTGTCATCGCATAGGTCTCGCCGGGGTTCCAGCTGATCAGCGGCCCGAGCTGCGGTCCGAAGAACGCAAGGTTGGGCACTCTTGTTCCGGTCCAGGGGCGTTCCATCCGGTCTGGCTGATCGATCAGGTGATAGTCACCGTCGAGTATCCAGATCACGCTGCAAAGCGGCGACGCCGGGAAGAAATTGAATCGTTCGGTCTGATCGAGCGCGACGCCCCGCGTATCCCGAACAATCGTGCAGAAGACGCAGCCCCCGAACGCCGGGCGCGGCCACACGATCCGGGAAATGGTCGTCGCAGCTTGCGTTGCGCCTTCCGGCCCATCTAATGGCATCGGCGATGTCCAAACCGTTCAATACAGCGACAGTTGACCTACGGCATATTGAAAGCAACCGGGAATTATTACGCACCAGATCCGCATGCTTGACACACCATCTTCCATCGTTCCGCCGGCCCCAGATGTCCATCGCAAGGACCTGCCTCCGATCAGGCTGCTCCTCGGCAGTATCCGCAACAGCCTCTCGATCTGGCCCGATTATGCGTTCGACATGGCTTTTAACCGCAACACGCTGTTCGGCGTCGAGAGCGTGCTGATCAACGACCCTGCGGGCGTCCGTTACATGATGGCAACCAACGCGGCAAATTATGTCCGCCCGGCCATGATGCCCCGACTGGTGCGCCCGCTGATCGGCCAGGGCCTGTTCCTGGCTGAAGGCAGCGAGTGGCGCCGGCAACGCCGCCAGTTGTCACCCCCGTTCACGCCGAACCATGTGAACATCCTGCTTCCCCACTTCATCGCGGCCGCCAACGATTTGGTTCACCAGCTCGAAGGGCAATCGAGCGTCGATCTCTCCGATTCCTACCAGATGGCGGCGCTGAACGCGGTGCTTCGTGCGCTGTTCTCGATGCCCGATCAGGACGAGCGCGACCGGATCGGTGGCCTGGTCCGACAATATGTCACGGGGCCGGGACGCCCGCGGATATTCGATGCTTTTGCCAGGTCTGAGACATCCTTTGCCTTCACACTGGGGCGGCGCCGCGCTTTCCAGAAGCGCTGGTTCTCTGCCGTCGACGCAATCGTCGCCGCCCGCCGGGACGCAGCACACGCCGCCCGCCGGCAAGACTTGCTCGATCTCCTGATCGCGGTGCGCGATCCCGAAACAGGCGAGCCGATTGCCGCCGACGAGGTGCGTGATCAGTGCGCGACAATGATCTTCGCCGGTTACGAGACCACGGCACGCCTTCTGTTCTGGGCCTCCTACCTGCTGACGCTCGATCACGGTGAACAAGCGCGGCTGCGAGCCGAAGTGACAGCCTTTCCACCGGAACGGGTCGCAACCCTCGACGATCTCAGCCACTGGCCGCGCCTGCGTCTCGTGCTGCTGGAGGCTCTGCGGCTCTACCCGCCGGTTCCCATCCTGGTGCGCGAGCCGATCGAAGACGACGTTATAATGGGAGAACCGGTGCGGCGCGGCGTTCAGGTTTATGTTGCGCCCTGGGTACTGCACCGCCATCGCAAGCACTGGCAGCATCCGACGGCTTTCATTCCAGACAGATTTGCCGGACAGTCGTCACCCTGGACATCGGGTGGCGCATATCTGCCGTTCGGTGCTGGTCCTCGTATTTGTATCGGCGCGGTCTTCGCTCTCGCCGAGGCCCAGATCATGCTGGCGACCGTGCTCCGGCGCTACACTCTCACCATTGAGAGCAAGCGCCCCGTGATGCCCGTAGCGCGCCTGACCATCCAACCAAGCTATGCTCCGATGTTCAAGCTTGAGCGAGCGCGATCACGATAGCGAACGTCAGCCTCTAGGCACTCTTCACTCTTCCGGCGCGTGCTCGATCGGATCGAACCGGTCGTGCTCCAGCCCAAGCAGGTTCCATGATTGCAACATATGCGGCGGCAGAGGCGCGGTCGCATCGATCACGCCGCCGCGCGGATGGGGAATGACGATCCGGCGGGCCAAAAGATGAAGCCGGTTCTGCAAACCTCCAGGCAACTGCCAGTTTTCTTTATTGAAATACTTGGGGTCTCCGACGATGGCATGGTCGATATGGGCCATATGGGCGCGCAATTGATGCGTTCGCCCGGTCACTGGTTTCAGCGAAACCCAGGCAAGCTTCTGGGCTGAGGTTTCCACCACCGCATAATAGGTGACGGCGTGGCTGGCGCCCTCATCGCCGTGTTCGGCGATCCGCATGATCGAATCTTCCTCGCTCTCGTCCTTGGCGAGGAAAGTCGAGATGCGGCCCTGCTTGGGCTTCGGCACACCGGCAACCAGCGCCCAGTAGATCTTGCGCGCCGTGCGATGACGGAACGACCCGGTCAGCGCGCTCGCGGCAAATCGTGTTTTCGCAACCAGAAGACAACCCGACGTTTCCTTGTCGAGCCGGTGCACCAGGCGCGGCTTTTGTCCCTTCGCGTCGCGCATCACCTCCAGCATCTGATCGACGTGGCGCGTGGTTCCGGAGCCACCCTGCACCGCTAGCCCCGCCGGCTTGTTCAGCACGAGCACGTCGTCGTCCTCGTAAATCGTCATCTCTTTCAGCGCCGCGAGCGTCTTGGCGGCGGCCTCGGAGAGCGGGCTGGCGGCACGCGGCGTATCGAGCTTCAGCGGCGGAATGCGAACGCTTTGGCCTTCCTCAAGGCGGTCCTTGCTGTCGGCGCGCTTGCCGTTGACGCGAAGTTCGCCCTTCCGAACGATGCGCTGGATGTGGGAGAATGACAGGCCGGGAAAGCGCGCCTCCAGGAAGCGATCGACGCGCATGTTGTTCTCGTCCGCCGTCACGGTCACGGTCTGGACCTTGGAGGGCAACAGCACCGATTTGTCCTCGGCGGGCGCCGGCACGGCCACGGGCTTCGGCGCACGGGGTGCTGGGGCCGCAAAAGGCCTGGCCGGCTTGCCGCCGGGTCGATGTGCCCGCTCGGCCTGCGAGCCCCGATAGGGCTTCGCACCTTTGGGGCGATCGCCCGGTTGGCGTTTCGGCAGCGGTTTTCGGGTACGTCGGCTCATGAAATTTCGGCTCCAAAGGCCATTGGGTAACGTAAAAGGAGCGGATCGTCACGGCGAAATGAGTACAAATCGGGTGCGGGATCGGCCATGTTCCGCCGCCGGATAGATCAGGGAGCAATCGGAATGCCGTTACTGAAGCGTGCTTTGGCTGTTGTTGTAGCTTTTATGGCTGCATCGGCGTGGGCCGCAGAAAGCCCGATGCCGCCGGAAATCGCCAAAAAACTCGTCGAGCTTGGCCGCGTCATCGACCCACAGGCGACTGGCCAGCTTTACGCTCCCTTGCAACCCAAGGAGCCCTATTTTGGCTTCCGGGTCGAGCGCGACCTTAAATATGGCCCCGCCGAGCGCAACCTGCTCGATATTTTCATGCCGCAGAATGTGACATCCGGCCGGCCCGTGCTGATCTTCGTCCATGGCGGCGCCTTCGTCCGTGGCAACAAGCGGCTGCCCAACAGCCCCTTCTACGACAACGTCATGCTGTGGGCGGTGAAGAACGGCTTCATCGGCGTCAACATCACCTACCGCCTGGCCCCGCAGTTTCCCTGGCCCGCGGGCGCCGAGGATGTTGCAACCGCTGTCCAATGGATATCCAAAGAGATCGTTGAACGCGGCGGCGATCCGTCACGCATCTACCTGATGGGCCATTCGGCGGGCGCGGTTCACGTCGCGAGTTACGTGTCGCATCCGGAGTTTTACAAGGTGAAGAATAGCGGAGTGAGGGGCGCAATCATGGTGTCCGGCCTCTACGATCTGACCGCCTATCCGCTCCCCGAACCCGAACAAACCTATTTCGGCAAGGACGCTTCCCACTATGCCAGCCAGTCGTCGCTGCCGGGTCTTTTGAAAACAGATATCCCCCTGATGGCGACAAGCGCGGAGCTCGATCCACCCGTCTTTGTGAAGCAGCTCGATTTGCTAAAAGAGGCCACCTGCAAGCGGCCAAGCGGGTGCGCACGAACGCTGATGCTGCCGCAGCACAGTCACATGTCGGAGGTTTATTCGATCAACACCGACGATACGCGGCTGACCGATCAGATCCTGGAGTTTGTCAAAACAGGGAAATAGCTGTCAGTTATTTCCGCTGCGCTCGCAGCTTCGCCCAATAATCGAGACGCTTGCGGATTTCGCGTTCAAAACCGCGATCGGGCGGATCGTAAAACGTCTGCCGGCCCAGCGCGTCGGGAAAATAATCCTGTCCGGAGAATGCGTCCGGCGCGTCGTGGTCGTAATCGTAACCTTCGCCGTAACCTTCCTGTTTCATCAGTTTGGTCGGCGCATTCAGAACATGTTTCGGTGGTAACAGCGAACCTGCCTCTTTCGCTGTCCGCATCGCCGCGCCAAACGCCTTGTAGGCCGCATTCGATTTCGGCGCGGTGGCGAGATAGATCACGGCCTGCGCAATCGCGAGTTCGCCTTCCGGTGAGCCCAGAAAGTCATAGGCGTCCTTGGCAGCGTTGCAGACTACGAGCGCCTGCGGATCGGCCAGGCCGATGTCTTCCACTGCCATGCGCACCACGCGCCGCGCGAGATATAGCGGGTCTTCGCCGGCATCCATCATGCGCGCGAGATAATAAAGCGCGGCGTCCGGATCGGAACCCCGCACCGACTTATGCAGCGCCGAGATCAGGTTGTAATGACCGTCGGCCGATTTGTCGTAGATCGGCGCGCGGCGCTGGAGGATCGCCTGCAACTGTACGGCATCGAAAACTTCGCCGCCGCGCGCGGAACGCCAGACTTCTTCGGCCAAAGTAAGCGCGGCGCGGCCGTCGCCGTCGGCCATGCGCACCAGCACGGCGCGGGCCTCGGTATCGAGCGGCAATTTGCGTCCCTCGATTGTCTCGGCGTGAATGAACAGCTTTTCGATGGCGCTCGCATCGAGCGAATGAAACACCAGCACGCGCGCCCGCGACAACAACGCCGCGTTGAGCTCGAACGACGGATTTTCCGTGGTGGCCCCGATCAGCACCACAGTGCCGTCTTCCATAACAGGGAGGAATGAATCCTGCTGCGCGCGGTTGAAACGATGCACCTCGTCGACAAACAGCAGTGTCCCCTTGCCGGTCTCGCGCCGCGCGCGCGCCGCATCGAAGACCTTCTTCAGGTCGGCCACGCCGGAAAATACCGCGGAGATCTGCTCGAAATGCAGTTCGGTCGCATCCGCCAGGAGCCGCGCCACGGTGGTCTTGCCGGTGCCCGGCGGTCCCCAGAAGATCAGCGAGCCGAGCGTGCGCGTCTCGAGCATGCGCGTCAGCGCGCCGTCCGGTCCGAGAATGTGGTCCTGACCGACGACCTCCGTGAGCGTGCGCGGCCGCATGCGGTCGGGTAAGGGATGCGGCGCGTCGTGCGACAGCCCCGCGGCGGCGAAGAGGTTTGTGCCTTCCTGTCTCGGCTTTCGGTTCATCCGCCGAGCGTCGCGTTGATCTGCTGGCCACCGCGAATGATCTGGAGTCGCCAGAGCCGCGAGGTCTCGCGGGTCGCCTTTTCAAGATCGCTGGTTTTCGCGATTTTCTGGCTGTTCACGGCAACGATGATGTCGCCTTTCTGGAAGCCGTAATTGGCGGCGAGACTGCCGTCGGCAAGATCCTCCACGACCACGCCTTCGGTATCGGCGTCCAGATGCAGTTCGTCGGCGACCGCCGGCGAGATATTGGCGACCTTCGCCCCCTGGAACGGCGAGCGCGTCGTTAGCACAATCTCATTACGACCAACGTCGGGCGCGGTCTCCAGCGGTATCGTCAACTTGACCGGCTTGCCGGCGCGCTGCACGTCGATCTCCGCCACCCCGCCAAGCGGACGCGTCGCGAAGCGGTAATCGAAGGCATTGGGATCATCGACCGCCTGCCCCTCGATGGCGACGATCAGATCTGACAGTTTGAGCCCGGCGCGCGCCGCCGGGCTTCCGGAAACGACATTGGCCACGAGCGCGCCGCTGGGGCGGCGTAGCCCAAGTGTCTCGGCGATCTCTGGCGTCACCGCTTGCAGCCGCGCGCCAAGCCACGGCCGCTTCACGGCCTTGCCGCCGCTTCGGGCCGAGGCTACGACCACGCGCACCATATTGGCGGGGATCGCAAAGCCGATGCCTTGCGAGCCGCCGGAGCGCGAGAAGATCGCGGTGTTGATGCCGGCAAGCTTGCCGGTCATGTCGACCAGCGCGCCGCCGGAATTGCCGGGGTTGATCGCCGCATCGGTCTGAATGAAGAACTGATAATCGGTGATGCCGACTTGCGTGCGCGCCAGCGCCGAAATGATGCCGTGGGTGACGGTCTGTCCGACGCCGAAGGGATTGCCGATCGCAAGCACGACGTCACCGACTTGCAATTCATCGGAATTGGCAAAGTCCAGTGTCGGGAATTTCTCGTGGACGTCCTTCAGGTGGAGCACGGCGAGATCGCTCCTGGAATCCTTGAGCACGATCTCGGCCTCGAATTCACGCTTGTCCGACAGGGAGACCTTGACCTGGTCGGCGCCCTCGATGACATGATTGTTGGTCACGACAAGTCCGGACGGATCGACCATCACGCCGGAGCCGAGCGAGCGCTGTACCTGCTCCGGCATCTGGCCGGGCACGCCGAAGAAGCGGCGGAAAATCGGATCGTCGAGCAAGGGATTGCGGTCCTGCACCGTTTTGGCGGCGTAGACATTGACCACCGCCGGCTGCACACGCTGCACGATCGGTGCGTAAGACAGCCGCAACTCCGAGGCTGAAGCCGGTACGCGCCGGTCCTGCGCCATCGCAGGCGCGGCAGCCAATAGAACCAACAATGCCGAGCAAATGCGTACCGCAATCATGAACGGATTCCCTGAGGCGACGTGAAAACACGAATATAGGCGGCCCGTCAGGCGATTAGAAGCGAATCGGGCCTCTGGCACGGCTTTCCAGCGGCACAATTTAGCGTCATAGAGACGGGAACGCCGCCTCCCCGCCGTTGCCCAATGAGCCGGGGACGGCACCAAACCCATAAGGGAGAAAAGCCAGATGAAGGCCATCGGATACAAGAAATCCCTGCCGATCGCAGAGGCGGAAGCCCTGATCGATTTCGAGGCCGCCAAGCCGGAACCGAAAGGCAGAGACATCCGCGTCGCGGTCAAGGCCGTCTCCGCCAACCCCGTCGACTACAAGGTCCGCAAACGCGCCGCGCCGCCCGAAGGCGAGTTCAAGATTTTGGGCTATGACGCGGCCGGCGTGGTCGATGCGGTCGGGCCTGATGTGACGCTATTCCGGCCGGGCGATGAGGTATTCTATGCAGGCTCGATCCAGCGGCAAGGCACCAATTCGCAATTTCACCTGGTCGACGAGCGCATCGTCGGCCGCAAACCGACAACGCTGTCGTTTGCGCAAGCGGCTGCCCTGCCGCTGACTTCGATCACCGCCTGGGAACTGCTGTTCGACCGCCTCGGTGCGGTGCCTGGAAAAAGCGTCGATCCGCGGACGCTTCTGATCATCGGCGGTGCCGGCGGGGTCGGCTCGATCATGATTCAGCTTGCGCGCCGGCTGACGGGATTGACGGTGGTGGCCACCGCCTCGCGGCCGGAATCGCGCGCATGGTGTCTCGACCTCGGCGCGCATGCGGTGATCGATCACGCGCAGCCGTTGAAGGAACAGATCGAAAAGCTGAAATTCCCGCCGTTGGCCCTGGTCGCAAGCCTCACCAACACCGAGCAGCATTATAAAGCGCTGGCCGACATCATGGCGCCGCAAGGCGCCTATGGATTGATCGACGATCCCGGCGAATTCAACGTCAGCGTCTTCAAGGGCAAATCGATTTCCATTCATTGGGAATCGATGTTCACGCGATCCTCGTTCCAGACGCCTGATATGATCGGTCAGCACAACCTGCTCAACGACGTCGCCGACCTCGTCGACAAGGGCGTGCTCAAAACCACGCTCGACCAGAGCTTTGGCACGATCAATGCGGCCAACCTGAAGCGCGCGCATGCGCTTCTGGAAAGCGGCAAATCGCGCGGCAAGATCGTGCTGGAGGGTTGGTGATCAGGCTGCGGACGGCTTGCTGCCCAGGATTCGCGACAACGCCGACAACAGCCGTTCGATCTGTTCGTCCGTGCCCACGGTGATGCGCAGATAGTCAGAGATGCGGGACGCGGCGAAATGGCGGACGATCACCGCCTGCTGCCGCAGCGCTGTGGCAAGCGCTGCGCCCTCTCGCGCCGGATGGCGCGCAAACACGAAGTTGGCCGACGACGGCAACACGTCGAAGCCGAGCCGGACCAGCCCGCGATTGAGCCGCTCCCGGCCTTCGATCACGCGAGTCCGGCTCTGCTGGAACCAGGCTTCGTCCGCCAGCGAGGCGATCGCGCCGGCCTGCGAGGGCCGGCCGAGCGGATAGGAGTTGAAACTGTCCTTGACCCGCGTGAGCGCCTCGATCAGCTCGGCGTCACCGATCGCATAGCCGACGCGCAAGCCGGCCAAGGCACGCGACTTGGACATGGTTTGGATGACCAGGAGGTTTTTGTGGGAGGCGACAAGCGGAATCGCGGTTTCTGCGCCGAAGTCGACATAGGCCTCGTCGATGACGACGGGTGCGTCAGCGTGATCCCCAAGCAGCGTTGCGATTTCGGCGCGCGTCAGCGCAATCCCCGTCGGCGCATTCGGATTGGGAATGATGATCGCGCCGGCCGCGCGGCGATAATCGGCAACGCGGATCCGCATGGCTTGATCGAGCGCCACTGTCGCATAGCCGATGCCGAACAGCCGACAATAGACAGGGTAGAAACTGTAGGTGATGTCAGGGAAGAGCAGCGGCGCGTCATGCTTGAGCAACGCGGCGAACGTAAGCGCCAGCACCTCGTCCGAGCCGTTACCGACGAACACCTGTTCGCTCCGCACCTTGTGATAGCTCGCCAAGGCATCGCGCAGCGCGACGGCCTGCGGGTCCGGGTAGAGACGCAGCGTATCGCCCGCCTCGCCGCGGATTGCGTCCAGCACGCGCGGCGAAGGTGGAAGCGGATTCTCGTTGGTGTTGAGCTTGACCAATTCCGCCATGCGGGGCTGTTCGCCCGGCACATAGGGTTTCAGGTCGTGCGTCAGACTGCTCCAGTAGCGGCTCATTGTTCAGTTCCGGCGCGATGACGCAAACGATCCAGGAATCGCGGCTACTTTGTCTTCGCGGCCGCCTGGATTGCCTTCCAGTCGAAATTTTCCGCGAGCGCCAGCGCCTCATCCTCGGACATGCCGTTATAAGACAGGCTGAACATCGCGTCTTTGTCGAGCGCGACCAGCAATGCACCGGACTTCTGCGCCGTGGTGTAGCTCTTGAGCACCTTCATGCCATGCAGAGTGTCCGTGAGCATGTGGCCTTCGCTGGTGTTGATATTCATCCCCGTCACGAGCGGCGTCAGCGCGCCGACGGCCATCTGCCCCACCACGACCGAAGCATGAAGCCTCGCCGGCCCCTTGTCATATTCGCGTGTCGCGGTGGTCATGCTGCCGTTCGGCATATCCATCGACATGCCGTCTGGCTTCTTACCCTGCCAGCCGTCAATGTCGACCAGGAGCGGCGTCAAGCGCTGAAAAGCTGGCTCGGCACGCACCGGCGATATCGCCCCCAGCACTGAGAGCGCCAGAAACAGAGACAAGATAACCGAACGCGATTTCGCCATGTCTTTCTCCCCTCGCCGTTCGGCCACCATAGCTGCCGATCGGATACGAGAAAAGACGGGGGCTGGGCCGCGACGGCCACCGCGTGCTCCGGCAAGGCTGCCAAACGAAAACGGCGCCCCTTTGGGCGCCGCATTTGAATTGGTACCTAAACCCTTACGCCGCCTCGGCTTCCTTCTCGGCCACGGGGCCGGAATCCAGGCCCTTGGCGTCGACGTCGCGATCGACGAACTCGATCACGGCCATCGGCGCATTGTCGCCGTAGCGGAAGCCAGCCTTGATGATGCGGGTATAGCCGCCGTGACGGTCGGCATAGCGCTTCGCCAGCACGTCAAACAGCTTCTTGACCTGATCGATATCGCGCATCTCGGAGATCGCCTGGCGGCGCATCGCGAGCCCGCCCTTCTTGCCGAGCGTCACGAGCTTTTCCACGATCGGGCGCAGTTCCTTGGCCTTCGGCAAGGTGGTGACGATCTGCTCGTGCTTGATCAGCGACGCGCACATATTGGCGAACATCGCGCGGCGATGCTCGGCGGTGCGGTTGAGTTTGCGGTGAACCTTGCCGTGACGCATGAAACTATTCCTTGTTTAAATTGTCGCGACGGTTCGTCCGACATTCTCAGGTGGGCTGCCTGCGTTCGCCCGTTAGCTTGGTCATTCCGGACGATGCGAAGCAGCGATCCGGAATCTCGAGATTCCGGGTCTGGTGCTGGCGCACCATCCCGGAATGACGAAACTCAGTAGTGATCCTCGAAGCGCTTGGCGAGTTCGTCGATATTCTCCGGCGGCCAGCCCGGCACTTCCATGCCGAGATGCAGACCCATCTGGGCCAGCACTTCCTTGATTTCGTTGAGCGACTTGCGGCCGAAGTTCGGGGTGCGGAGCATTTCGGCTTCCGACTTCTGCACGAGATCGCCGATATAGACGATGTTGTCGTTCTTCAGGCAGTTGGCCGAACGCACCGACAATTCCAGTTCGTCCACCTTCTTGAGGAAGGCCGGGTTGAAGGCGAGATCCGGGATGATCTCCTGGGCGACTTCCTTGCGCGGCTCTTCGAAGTTGACGAACACGTTGAGCTGGTCTTGCAGGATGCGCGCGGCATAGGCGACCGAATCGTCCGGCGAGATCGCGCCGTTGGTCTCGATCGTCATGGTGAGCTTGTCGTAGTCGAGGATCTGACCCTCGCGGGTGTTCTCGACCTTGTAGGAGACCTTGCGCACCGGGGAATACAGGGCGTCGACCGGGATCAGGCCGATCGGCGCGTCTTCGGGACGGTTGCGCTCGGCGGCGACGTAGCCCTTGCCCGAGGAGACCGTGAATTCCATGCGGATCTCCGCGCCCTCGTCGAGGGTGCAGATCTGGAGGTCGGGGTTGAGCACGGTGACGTCGCCGACCGTCTGGATGTCGCCGGCGGTGACGACGCCCGGGCCGCTCTTCTTCACGACCATGCGCTTGGGGCCCTCGCCCTGCATCTTGATCGAGATGTCCTTGATGTTCAGCACGATGTCGGTGACGTCTTCGCGGACGCCCGCGATCGAGGAGAACTCGTGCAGCACGCCGTCGATGTGCACCGACTGCACGGCAGCGCCCTGAAGCGAGGACAGCAGGATGCGGCGAAGCGCGTTGCCGAGCGTCTGGCCAAAGCCGCGCTCGAGCGGTTCGGCGACCAGCGTCGCAAAACGGGTCGCATCATGGCCGGGAGTTACCTGGAGCTTGTTCGGCCGGATCAGTTCTTGCCAATTTTTCTGGATCGTCACTGTTTTTCACCCATGGGCCAGTCGACGGGGGGACTGCGTCACTGGCGTTGGAGACCTCGCGGGAAAAAGTCCCGCGGCTTTGCAATCTTTCAAAATTCCAAAAGCCGGCGGAAACCGCCGGCCACTTCAAAGCATCAAACCCGCCGGCGCTTGCGCGGACGGCAACCATTGTGCGGGATCGTCGTCACGTCGCGGATCGAGGTGACGGTGAAGCCCGCCGCTTGCAGCGCGCGAAGCGCCGATTCACGGCCCGAGCCGGGGCCTGCAACTTCAACTTCCAGCGTGCGCATGCCGTGTTCCTGCGCCTTCTTGGAGACGTCTTCAGCGGCGACCTGCGCGGCATAGGGGGTCGACTTGCGCGAACCCTTGAAACCCATCGTGCCCGCCGACGACCAGGCAATGGTGTTGCCCTGCGCGTCGGTGATGGTGATGGTGGTGTTGTTGAACGACGAATTCACGTGCGCCACACCGGAGGCGATATTCTTGCGCTCACGGCGACGTACGCGGGTGGCATCCTTGCCCATCTAAAAACCTTTCCTGACGATCTCAAACGCCGCCGTAATGCCAGCGGCTACACCTGTAGAAGCGAATGGCGAATAGTACGGCCGAGCCCTTACTGCTCGCTATTCGCCACTCACTATTCGCTCTCTTACTTTTTCTTGCCGGCGATCGACTTGGCCGGCCCCTTGCGCGTGCGCGCATTGGTATGCGTGCGCTGACCGCGCACCGGCAGCCCGCGACGATGGCGGAGGCCGCGATAGCAGCCGAGGTCCATCAGACGCTTGATGTTCATGCCGACTTCACGACGAAGATCGCCCTCGACCAAATAGTCGCGGTCGATGACTTCGCGGATTTGCAGCACTTCCTGGTCGCTCAACTGGTTGACGCGACGGTCAGCGGGAAGCTTGACCTTCTCCATGATATCGGCCGCGTTCTTCTGACCGATGCCATGGATGTACTGGAGCGCGATCAGCACGCGCTTGTTGGTCGGGATATTCACACCGGCAATACGGGCCACGAACTTCTCTCCTGTCGCCGATCCCCTTTGGGAAAGGCCATCTCTTTAAAGCGCTATCGCGCTTTGTATTCTGTTGAGCATGGTCTTTCCGAAAACCGGTTCCCACTTTTCGGGATCATGCTTCTCACTCGGGCAGGTGCCCACAAACGCGAACACGACGCCCTCCCCTCCATCTATCTCGGGGCCCGGCATCGTTTAAAACTATCCGACTTGGATAGGCGCTTATTAATGGATGGAAACGGGTTTCGTCAACCGTCTCCAAGCCTTAAGCCCGCCGTTTCCCTGCCTTTTTCGTTGCCTTTTTGGCAGGCTTCCGCCGCCCGCTGGCCGGCTGCTTACGGGAACTGGAAACCGCCTTGCGGGACGACTTTAGCGCCGCCTTTTTGGCAGTCGCCTTCTTGGAGCGGCTTGGGCTCGCCTTGGAAGCCTTACGGGGCGCCGCAGAGGCCTTTTTGGCCAGTTTTGAGGTTCTTCCGCCGGCTGCCTTGACGGCCTTTGCAGCGGGTTTGGCAGCCTTTTTCAGCGCTTTGGCGTCTGCCGCCCCGATTGCCGCGAGAATGCGGTCGATCTCGTGGGTGACGTGCTCGATGGTCATCATGCCATCGACCGTCAGCAGTTTGCGCCGCTCGGAATAATAGTGAATCAGGGGCTCGGTCAACGTCCGGTAGCTCGCCAGCCGCTTGATCAGGACTTCCGGGGTATCGTCGACCCGAACTTCTTCGCCCCGCGCGCGGGTTTCGGCGGCGCGGTTTTCGACCCGCTCCAGAAGCGCGCTTTCGTTGACGCGCAACTCAATGACGGCGTCGAGCTTGAGGTGCTTTCTCTTCAGGAGAGCGTCCAGCGCTTCGGCCTGCGGCACGGTGCGTGGAAAGCCGTCAAGGATAAAACCTTTCGTCGCATCGGGCTGGTCGAGCCGGTCGGAAATGATGCCGATGACGATTTCGTCCGGCACCAGGCCCCCGCTCGCCATGATGTCCTTGGCCTTCAGCCCGACGGGGGTCTGAGCCGCCACCGCCGCGCGCAACATCTCGCCGGTCGAAAGCTGGACGATGCCATAACGGCGGATCAACCGCTGGGCCTGGGTGCCCTTGCCCGAGCCCGGCGGGCCAAGAAGAATCAGTCTCATATGCGTTCGCCCCCGCTAGAACGCGATGAAATCCGGACTCAGCCGCCGCGCGTTCCCGATTTTTGTTTCGGCATGGTCTCCGCGTCAACGTTTTCTGCGTTAGCCGCGAAGGAGATCGGTATCTACTTTGTGCCAATACGGCCGTTAGGTCCGGATCAGGCCTGCGATATGCCAATCACCGCACACCCGCGATTCAAAATCAATCGCGGTTGGCCTCTCATCTGTCGCGACGCAGTGCAAAAACTGCTGGATGCGCGTCCGGTCCGCGTTAGCGGCGGCGGCCCCGCAACTTCGACTTCCGGATCAGCCCTTCATATTGATGGGCCAGCAGATAACCCTGAACCTGCGCCACCGTATCCATCGTCACGCTGACGACGATCAAAAGCGAGGTACCTCCGAAGTAGAACGGCACCGAGGCATAGGAGATCAGGATTTCGGGAATCAGACAGACAATCGCAAGGTAGAGCGCACCCAGGACCGTAATCCGCGACAGCACATAGTCGATATATTCGGCGGTGCGCTCGCCGGGGCGGATGCCCGGAATGAAGCCGCCATGCTTCTTGAGGTTGTCCGCGGTCTCGGTCGGGTTGAACACGATCGCAGTGTAGAAGAAGGCAAAGAACACGATCAACGCAAGGTAGAGAATCAGGAACAATGGACGGCCGTGGCCAAGCTGCGTCGTGATCCATTGAAACCATTCCGGCCCGCGTCCGGCGTTAAAATTGGCGACCGTGGTCGGCAGCAACAGCAACGACGAAGCAAAGATCGGCGGAATCACGCCCGACGTATTCAACTTGAGCGGCAGATGCGAGGACTGGCCCTCGAACATCTTGTTGCCGACCTGACGCTTCGGATACTGGATCAGAAGCCGCCGCTGCGCCCGCTCCATGAATACGATGAAGGCGATCACCGCGACCGCCATAACGATCACGACCAGGATGAGGCCGGTTGACAGCGCGCCCTGCCGGCCGAGTTCCAGCATGTTGGCGAGCGCCGAAGGCAATTCGGCGACGATGCCGGAAAGAATGATGAGCGAAATGCCGTTGCCGATGCCGCGCGAGGTGATCTGCTCGCCGAGCCACATCAGGAACATGGTGCCGCCGGTCAGCGTGATCGCGGTCGAGAGGCGGAAGAACAGGCCGGGATCGCTCACCACATTGCCGGCGCCTTCGAGGCCGACCGCGATGCCGTAGGACTGGAAGGCGGCGAGCAGCACCGTGAGATAGCGGGTGTACTGGTTCAGCGTCTTGCGGCCCGACTCACCTTCCTTTTTCAGCGCTTCCAGTTGCGGAGAAACCGTGGTCAGGAGCTGGATGATGATCGAGGCCGAGATGTACGGCATGATGTTCAGCGCAAAGATCGCCATGCGGTGGATTCCGCCGCCGGCGAACATGTTGAACATGCCGAGAATGCCACCAGCCTGCGATTTGAACACCTGCTCCCAGATATTGGGATCGATGCCGGGCAGCGGGATATAGGTGCCGAGGCGGTAGACCAGCAACGCCCCGAGCGTGAACCAGATGCGCTTCTTCAGCTCATCGGCCTTGGCGAAGGCGCCAAAGTTGAGATTGGCCGCTAATTGTTCTGCTGCTGATGCCATCTTAAGGCCTTCTCCCGCCGCCGCCCGCCTCGCTCAACCTGGTTACGGTTGAACGCGGCATTATTTGGTGCTCCGCGACGATAAGTCCATCGTTTGTCCGGTAATTTGCCCATACCGGCGTAACCGATGACGCAGATGTTACGCCGCCTTGCCTTCGTCCGTCTCAGCCGGCGCCAGGATCTTCACCGTGCCGCCCGCCTTTTCGACCGCCGCAATGGCCGGCTTGGAGGCGCCGTGGACCTCGATATTGAGCTTGGCCTTGAGTTCGCCGCGCCCGAGCAGCCGCACGCCATCCCGGGCGCGCCGCAGCACGCCGGACTTCACCAGCGTCTCCGCCGTCACCGTTTCCTTGATGTCGATCAGCTTGGAGTCGATCGCCTGCTGAATCCGGTCGAGATTGATCTCGGAGAATTCCAGGGCAAAAATGTTGTTGAAGCCGCGCTTGGGAAGGCGCCGATGCAGCGGCATCTGGCCGCCCTCAAAGCCCTTGATGCGCACACCGGAGCGCGCGGTCTGGCCCTTGCCGCCGCGGCCTGAAGTCTTGCCCTTGCCCGAGCCGATGCCACGGCCGACGCGCATCCGCTTTTTGCGCGAGCCTGCATTGTCGGCGATATCGCTGAGCTTCATGGTTTTATTCCTTATCTCTACTTCTCATCCACGACGCGGACGAGATGTGCAACCTTGGCGATCATGCCGCGAACTTCCGGCGTGTCAGTCAGTTCGGTAACGCGGCCGATCTTGTTGAGATTCAACCCGATCAGTGTCGAACGCTGCGAATGGTGGCGGCGAATCGGGCTGCCGGTCTGCTCGACCTTGATCGTCTTTGCGGCCTTGGCCATCGTCTTGACTCCATAACGCGCGGGTAAGCGCGGATTTGTTATTCGGCAACCACTTCGGCGTCGCCGCCGACCCGGCGCGATTGCAACGTCGACACCTTGATGTTGCGGCGGGCGGCAACCGAGCGCGGCGAATCCTGATGCTTCAGCGCATCGAAGGTTGCGCGAACCATGTTGTAGGGGTTCGACGAACCGATCGACTTTGCGACCACGTCCTGGATGCCCAGCGTCTCGAACACGGCGCGCATCGGGCCGCCGGCGATGATGCCGGTACCGGCCGGCGCCGCACGCAGATAAACGCGGCCGGCGCCATGACGGCCGGCGATATCGTGATGCAGCGTTCGGCCCTCACGCAGCGCCACGCGCGTCAGGTTGCGCTTGGCGGCGTCGGTGGCTTTGCGGATCGCTTCCGGAACTTCGCGTGCCTTGCCGTGGCCGAACCCGACCCGGCCCTTCTGGTCGCCGATCACGACCAGTGCCGCAAAGCCGAAGCGCTTGCCGCCCTTCACCACCTTCGCCACACGGTTGATGTGGACGAGCTTGTCGACGAACTCGCTGTCGCGCTCCTCGCGATCCCTGCTTCGTTCGCGTCCGCCGCGTTCGCGTTCACCTGCCATGGTGTTTTCCAAT
>Ga0116129_1000154_pt1 | contig 49859 bp, 58 predicted proteins | sample June2015DPH_17_2_FD_89732 | JGI IMG/M metagenome (GOLD analysis project Ga0116129, IMG submission 89732) | Peatland microbial communities from SPRUCE experiment site at the Marcell Experimental Forest, Minnesota, USA - June2015DPH_17_10 | ecosystem: Environmental > Terrestrial > Soil > Wetlands... | reverse complement strand
GGCCGTGCCCAAAACCGCCGCGTCGACATCATCCTTTTGCGGCGCCCAGCACCTTCACGATAACCCGCTTCGACCGCTGTCCATCGAACTCCGCATAAAACACCCGCTGCCAGGTCCCCAAATCCAGCCTCCCGCGCGTCACCGGCAACGTCGTCTCGTGATGCAGCAGCAGCGCTTTCAAATGCGCATCGGCATTATCCTCACCGGTCCGATGATGTTTATATCCCAGCCAGCGCGGAGCAAGCTTCTCCAGCCACGCGCCGATATCCTCGATCAGCCCATCCTCGTCGTCATTCACATAGATCGCCGCCGTAATATGCATCGGCGACACAAAACACAGTCCATCGTCAATTCCGCTGCGCCGCACAATCTCCTCTATCTGCCCGGTGATGTGCACCATCTCGTATCTCTTGTCGGTTTCAAACGTCAGATACTCGGTATGCGTCTTCATCGTCGCCATCGATCTCTCGCTCCGTCACAACCCCGCATGATTACGTCCCAAGCTATACTCATGCAGACTGACTTATAACGACATACAGCTTCTGATGCAGACACATATCTTCCGCACCGAAAAATTCCCCAACTTAATGCATCAGCTTTGTGATTTGGAACGTCCAACCATCCAAGGGATGAAGAAAACGCTCCACAGCCTCGCGACCCTCCTCTGCCTACTGACCATCATGCTCAACGCGGCAACATGCCTGCATGCGGAGCAGACAAAGCAGTCTGCGTGCAGTCATTGTCCAAAGCGAGCACCCCTCGGCCACCAAACCCCGCCCTGCTGTGTCGCGCAACAACAGGCTCCGGCTGTCACCTCCGCAAAGATTGAGACGCCCGCACCGGCCGGCGCCATCTTCGTGCCCCTTCGCATCGGCAAAATCGCATCGTTCAACTCCCCCTTTGTTGTAAAAGCCGCAGCACCCCCTCCCTCTCCGCCTCGCATCGCACTTCGAATCTGATTCCGCTCTGGCCTCTTCGCGCCTCGCAGCGTATTTCGCTGTTTGTCCGAAATGCAGTTCCCACCAGAAGGAATCTCCATGCACAAGCCGGCAGCCAGTCTGCTCGCGTTGGTCTTGTTCAGCGTGCTCTCCACTCACGCGCAGACCAAACAGCCCACCACACCGGATATCTCCGGCATGGACATGAACTCCATTCAAATGCCCGCGCCACAAAAGGCCGCAGCCCCGATGAGCATGGACACGATGAACCCTCCCACCACGCTCATCGAGACCATACTCGCGCACACCACCTCCGGCACCAGCGCCGAGCCGCCATCCACGCCCGTCACCATGCTCATGCGCAACTTCCGCGGCTGGACGCTCATGCTCCACGGCAGCGCCTTCCTCTCCGACACGCAGCAGCAAGCGCAAAACCATCGCGGCGGCGACAAGCTCTTCTCCACCAACTGGCTCATGCCCATGGCCATGCGTCAGCTCGGCCCCGACGGCAGGTACGGCCAGCTCACCCTCCGCACCATGCTCTCGCTCGAACCCGCCACCATTTCCAACCGCCAGTTCCCCGAGCTCTTCCAGCAAGGCGAGACCGCCTTCGGCAAACCCATCATCGACGGCCAGCACCCCCACGACTTCTTCATGGAGCTGGCCGCCCTCTACGATCTCCGTCTCGGCCACCAAACTCTCTTCAGCCTCTACGCCGCGCCCATCGGCGACCCCGCCATCGGCCCCATCGCCTACCCGCACCGCCTCTCCGCCTCCGAAGATCCCATCGCCGCCCTCGGCCACCATCAGCAGGACTCCACCCACATCGCCTTCAACGTCTTCACCGGCGGCCTCACCTGGCGCTGGCTCCGCTTCGAAGAGTCCGGCTTCCACGGCGCCGAACCCACCGAGCAGCGCTGGGGCTTCCAACCCTCGCCCAACGGCCACGCCGTCGACAGCTACTCCTCGCGCATCACCTTCTCGCCCACACCCAACTGGAGCAGCCAATACTCCATCGCCCACATCGTCAGCCCCGAAGCGCTCTATCCCGGCGAAGACCAGCAGCGCCAGACCGCCTCCATCATCTACAACCGCCCCTTCGGAGCTCATAGCGACGCCGCGCACCACAACACCACAGCCATGCCCGGCATGAACATGAGCCAAGACATGACCACCAAAGCCACAGGAAACTGGTCCACAACCCTCCTCTGGGGCCGAACAAAATCCCTCCCCCAAACTGGAGAAGCCAGCAACAAAGAAAACAGCTACCTCCTCGAATCCCTCCTCCAGTTCCACACCCGCAACTACGTCTGGACGCGCATCGAAAACGCCGGCCGCTCCAACGAACTCCTCCTCCAACCCGGCTCGCCGCTCCCACCCAACTTCACCGAATCCCCCATAGGCCACGTAGCTGCCTACAGCTTCGGCTACGACCGCGACTACCGCCTCATCCCGCACATCCTCACCGCCCCCGGAGCACAATTCACCACTTACACCACACCCGCTACACTCGTCTCCACCTACGGCGCCCATCCCTTCGGCGTAGTCGCTTTCGTCCGCTTCAGAATCACCGGCAACTAAAAGGGACGCATCTGAACCATGCCCATCGCAAACAAAAATCTAATCGCCATCAGCGGAGCACCCGGCGCAGGCAAAACAACCTTACTCGAAGTCCTGCAATCGCGCGGCTACGCCTGTGTTCCCGAGGTCGCCCGACGCATCATCCAGGAGCAAATGCAATCCAGCGGCAACGCTCTCCCATGGCAAGACAAAACCGCCTACATCCACCTCATGCTTGAAGGCTCCATTGCATCGTTCCTCCAACACCAGCACGCCCAGCATCCAACCTTCTTCGATCGCGGGCTCCTCGACACCCTCGGCTACGCACACATCATTCAACTGCCGGATCAACACGCCATCGAAGAGGCCTGCAACCTTCACCGCTACGCAAAAATCTTTCTCGCCCCACCGTGGCGCGCCATCTACACAACAGACACGGAACGCAAACAAACCTTCGACGAAGCTCTCACCAGCTTCGAAACAGTAGTGAACGCCTACAGCCGTTGCGGCTACGATCCAATCCTCTTACCGCTAACCACTCCAAACGAGAGAGCCGACTTCGTACTGTCTCACCTCGATCTGCGCTAAGGTAGCGAGATGAATCTCTTCGTCGCCACCTCCAACCCAGGCAAGCTCCGCGACTTCGCCGCAGCAACATCGCAACACATCACGCTAACCCCGCTCCCGGGCCTCAAAGAAATCCCCGCCCCCGCCGAAGACGAACCCACCTTTGAAGGAAACGCCGGCCTCAAAGCCATCTACTACTCCCGCCGCGCCCCCGGCCAAATCGTCATCGCCGACGACTCCGGGCTCGAAGTCGACGCCCTCAACGGAGCACCCGGCGTCCGCAGCGCCCGCTACGCCGAAGACGCGCACTTCCAAACCGAACCCAACGCCACAACTGACCAACGCAACAACCTCTACCTTCTCGAAGGCCTCCAAAACATTCCAGCACCCCACCAAGCCCGCTATCACTGCGTCCTGGCCGCAGCCCGCAACGGAGAAATCCTCGCCACCGCAGACGGCACCGTCGAAGGCGAGATCCTCACCACTCCACGCGGCACCGGCGGCTTCGGCTACGACCCACTCTTCTATCTCCCCGAGCAGAAAAAGACCATGGCCGAGCTCGACATCCAAACCAAACTCACTTTCAGCCATCGCGGCCGAGCCTTCGCCGCACTCCTCAAAGCGCTTTCACCCCACCTGTAACCCTCCCAAATCCAACTCGTCTCAAGTTAATCGCACAAACCTCACGATAACCGCACAAACGCGGACACTTTTCTTGACGCTAACCAAACAGGAGCGGAATAATCTTCGTGCTGCACTAAATTCTTTCCCGCCAGTGCATGCATCATGATCTGAAGGAGTTCCCATGGCCACCGCTGCTACGCCAGCACCTCCTGCCGCGCCGCCACTTCGTGGAGTGCAACCGCTCCGCGCAGGCGAGGGCAACTCCTACCTCTGGCGCAAGCTCCACTCCCTCACCGGAATCGTCCCCATCGGCGCCTTCCTCGTCGAGCACATCATCTCCAACTACGAGATCGTCAACGGCCCTCTCGCCTACGCAAAACAGGTCCTCTTCCTCAATTCCCTGCCCCTCGTCCGCGTCCTCGAGTGGGTCTTCATCTTCATCCCCCTCGCCTTCCACGCGCTCTACGGCGTCTTCATCGCCATCCGCGGCCGCAGTAACGTCAACGTCTACCCCTGGGCCGGCAACTGGATGTATCTCTCCCAACGCATCACCGGCCTTATCGCCTTCGTCTACATCTGCTATCACCTATGGACGCAGCGCTTCTCCGGTGTCTCGCTACCCGAGCACCCCGGCGCGGCCTTTGCCAAGGTCCAGCACGAACTCGCGAACCCTGTGGTGCTCGTCGTCTACGTTATCGCCATGATCGCCACCACCTGGCACTTCGCCTACGGCATCTGGCTCTTCGCCGCCAAGTGGGGCATCACCCCCGGTGACAAGGCCCGCAAGAAATTCGGCTGGGTCTGCGGCCTCGGCGGCGCAGCCCTCTGCCTCATGGGCCTCATCAGCATCTATGCCGTAGTCACCGCACCACCCGCCCCGGATGACGTGATGCCTGATCAGCCGGGCATCACACTTCTCAAACCTTCGACACCACCGCCGAACTCAACCAATCCGTCGCAACCCGGCGAGGTTCGCTAGAGTGTTAACCAAACCTCATCAGCCATTTCGAATTGTTGATAAGCGCCGTTTCCTGCTTGCTGCGATGCACGCGCTTGCCGGAGAAGCCCATATCTCGTTCGAAGGACGCTTGGGGTCAAGCAAGCTCGCGGAGCTTCGAACTGCTTCTACCTTGGAAAGTACCGTCCTTAGAAGGAACACCATCTGGCCTAAGCAGGATTTTCTTCTACTCCCTTTGGAGGCAGAAGGCGTTGAAGCAATCGGACGCGCACTAGGCGGAACAGTGCCTCGCTCAATCCTGCACATCCAAGTCGAGAAGCAAGGCGAGTTAGCACTTGGTCTATACGACTTACCGAAGCCGCACATCTTTGTTGGTAAAGTGCTTCCGCCGCAGTTCATGAGCCAGCTTCAGTCAGAAGGCGTTGTGAAAGAAAATCGTTCGAAACCGATCAACTAGCTTCCCAAAGCTATACGCATCCATTTTTATGTCGGCTAAGCACTCAGGATAGGAACAAAAATGGCAGCAACCCCCAGAATCATCGTCGTAGGCGGAGGCCTAGCCGGTCTCGCCGCCGTCATCAAGATCGCCGAAGCCGGCGGCAAGGTCGATCTCTTCTCCATCGTCCCCGTCAAGCGCTCGCACTCCGTTTGCGCCCAGGGAGGCATCAACGCCGCCAAGAACCTCAAAGGCGAGGGCGACGACGTCTTCAAGCACTTCGACGACACCATCTACGGCGGCGACTTCCTCGCCAACCAGACCCCCGTCAAAAACATGACCGCGCAGGGTCCCGCCATCATCGACCTGCTCGACCGCATGGGCGTCCCCTTCAACCGAACCCCCGAAGGCCTCCTCGACTTCCGCCGCTTCGGTGGCACTCTCTACCACCGCACCGCCTTCGCCGGAGCCACCACCGGCCAGCAACTCCTCTACGCCCTCGACGAGCAGGTCCGCCGCTTCGAAGCTGAAGGCAAAGTCACCAAGTACGAAGGCTGGGAGTTCCTCTCCGCAGTCCTCGACAGCAAAGGCGCCTGCCGCGGCATCACCGCCATGGACCTCCGCACCATGGAGACCCGCACTTTCCCAGCCGACGCCATCATCGTCTGCACCGGCGGCAACGGAGCCATCTTCGGCAAGTCCACCAACTCCGTCGTCTGCACCGGCAGCGCCCAATCCGCCCTCTACCAGCAGGGCGCCTACTACGCCAACGGAGAGTTCATCCAGGTCCACCCCACCGCCATCCCCGGCGAAGACAAGCTCCGCCTCATGTCCGAGTCAGCCCGCGGCGAAGGCGGGCGCGTCTGGGTCCCCAAAGACAAGAACGACAAGCGCGCCGCGCAATCCATCCCCGAGTCCGATCGCTGGTACTTCCTCGAGGAGTGGTACCCCAAATACGGCAACCTCGTCCCCCGCGACGTAGCTACCCGCGCCATCTTCAAAGTCGTCTACGAGAACGGCATGGGCATCGACGGCCAGCCTATGGTCTACCTCGACGTCTCCCACCTTCCCCCCTCGGCCCAGCACAAACTCGAAGGCATCCTCGAAATCTACGAAAAGTTCGTCGGCGACGACCCCCGCAAAGTCCCCATGAAGATCTTCCCCGGCATGCACTACACCATGGGCGGCCTCTGGGTCGACTTCAACCAGCAGACGAACATTCCCGGCGTATTCGCTGCAGGCGAAGCCGATTACTCCATCCACGGAGCCAATCGTCTCGGCGCCAACTCGCTCCTCTCCTGCATCTACGGAGGCTTCGTCGCCGGCCCGCAAGCCATGGCCTACGCCAAAACCCTCCCGGCCCAGGAAGGCGACGGTGGCCACGCCGCCGAGCTCCAGCGCCAGGAAGAATTCAACAAACTCCTCCTCTCGAACCCCGGCACCGAAAATCCCTTCAAGATCTGGCGCGAGCTAGGCGACACCATGACCCAGCATGCGACCATCATCCGCTACAACAAGGGCCTCGACGAAGCCGACGCCAAGATCGTCGAACTTCTCGATCGCTATAGAAATGTCAACCTCTCCGACAAGAGCCAGTGGGCCAACACCAGCTTCGCCTTCACCCGCCAGCTCTGGAACATGCTTCAGTTAGCCCGCGTCATCGTTCAAGGAGCACGCCTCCGCGACGAGTCCCGCGGAGCCCACTACAAACCCGACTTCCCCGACCGCAACGACGAAAAGTTCCTCAAAACCACCAAAGCCTACTTCAAAGACGACGCCCCCGCCTTCGAGTGGGAAGATGTAGACATCAGCCACATCAAACCGCGCCCACGTCGCTACGACGCCACAGCATAAACGATGGAAGTTCTCAAACAAATCATCATAGGAATCTTTCAACTCGGATTTCTTGCATCACTTTTTTATTGGGGAATAAGCGGAAAACAACGCGACGGTAAGAAACCTGCTTGGATTTACCGCATATTTGCGTTGGCGATAGGAAGTTTCATGCTCTTCGGGACAGCTTATTTCCTCCTGACAGAGCACAGATAGTTTGAGAACTAGTTTCAAAATGACAAGCTGCCTTAAAACCCGCTTAAGCCGTCTAATGCGGCATGGAAAACATCCAGTTCGTCTACATCGCTCTGTCGGTCATATTCGCAGCGGTCATGGCGTATATGTATCTCTATACCAGGCACCTTCACCCACGGGAACGGTGTCAGGACCTCAAAGGCCGTCCGCCGGTCAGCAAGGAAGAAGGCATCGCAGTCGCAACGCTGGAAAAAGAACGCCTGCACAAAATTGGCAGGTTCTAACTCCTCGACCGGCTGCAATCCTTCGCAACAATCGCCTCCAGCAGGGTCGCACGCTGAAGGCACAGGAAATCTGCAGCCGTTAAGGAGCCAGCATGCCACCGAGCACCATCAAGGTCGAGATCAAGCGTCAGTCCAACCCCGACGCACCCGCCACCACCGAAAAGTTCGAGATCCCCTACCGCCCGGGCATGAACATCACCTCGCTCCTCGGCGAGATCGCGCTCAACCCCGTCGATGTCTCCGGCCGCGCGACCACCCCCATCACCTACGACTCCAACTGCCTCGAAGAGATCTGCGGCAGCTGCGCGATGCTCATCAACGGCAAAGCCGCTATGGCCTGCTCCGCGCTGGTCGACAAACTCACCGGCCCCAACAAAGACCAGACCATCACCCTCGCCCCCCTCTCGAAGTTCCCCGTAGTCCGCGACCTCGCCGTCGACCGCTCCGTCCTCTTCGAAAATCTCAAAAAAGTAAAAGCCTGGGTCCCCATCGACGGCTCCTACGACTTAGGCACTGGACCGAAACAAGCACCTCAGATACAGGAGCAGCGCTACCCGCTCTCCAACTGCATCTCCTGCACCATCTGCATGGAGGTCTGCCCACAGTTCAACGATGCCACCGGCTTCGTAGGCGCCGCCACCATCGCCCAGGCCAAACTCTTCAACCTCGACCCCAGCGGCGCAGTCCTCAAAGAAGAGCGCCTCCGCGCGCTAGCCGGAGACGGCGGCATTCAAGAATGCGGCTTCGCGCAAAACTGCGTCCAGGCCTGCCCCAAACAACTCCCTCTCACCGAAGCGATCAGCGACATGGGCCGCGACGTCTTCGTCCAACAAGTAAAAGACCTCTTCGCACGGTAAGTTGCGGGTCGAGACATTGCCTACCCCAACTGCCTTCATACTGCCTTTGGTATTCGCGGTGGTCTTTTTTGCGCTTGGAAAATATTTGATCCGAAAACCTCAGGCGGCTACTCGAATATTCACATTCGGCATTGCAACGAATTCGAAGTTTGGATTGTGGTGGTTCCGATTCACAGGATATCTACTCTGCTCGGTCACAATTGGATTTGTGGTTCTGACCTCTATCTATCTCGTAATACTCTTCACTCGAAGGTGACCATACGGCTTCTTAGGCGATAGTGATTCGGTAACAAATCACTTCACACAAGCATCCCACCCCACCTGAAAACCGTTCGGACAAAATACTTAGGAGAAAAAATGATCCAACTAGCAGACGCCCGCCGCATCATCGCCGCAGCCGAAAAGAAAGCCGCCGAAATCGGCCAACCCATGAACATCGCCGTAGCCGACGCCGGCGGAAACCTCATCTCTCACGTCCGCATGGACAACGCCTGGATCGGCTCCATCGACATCTCCATCAAGAAGGCCTGGACCTCCCGAGCCTTCGATATTGCCACCAAAGACGTAGCTCCACACTGCCAATCCGGCGCACAGTTCTTCGGTATCCACGCCTCCAACGATGGCAAAGTAATGATCTTCGCTGGCGGCATCCCACTCAAGAAAGATGGCAAAGTCGTCGGAGCCATCGGGGTCAGCGGAGGATCCGGCGATCAGGATCACGCAGTCGCTGAAGCCGGCGCAGCAGCTCTTTAATCACAGGAAAACAGCACCAAAAGAAAGCCCCGCTAGCCGCGGGGCTTCCTCACCTCGGCAGCATTCATTCATTTACTTCGAAAACACCGAATTCCCCGGCGCCGTCTCTTCATTCGAAACGATCCGATTCTGCGCACGTTTCGCACTCTGCATCGCGATGTGGTCCATTCTCTCCTGATCGCTCTTATTCGCCTCATTCGCGGTCGTCTCGTCTTCAATCGCCTCATGCGAAGGACGTGCCGGAGTCTTCGTTGAATTCAATCCCTGTGCCATATATTTCACCTCTCTGAAAGAGAGATGACCCGCATGCGACACGGTTGTCCTCGAGTCACGATCCCCATCGCAATTGCTACAATCGTTTTACTAATGCACGAGAGAATCGCAGTCACTCCCTCACAATCGCCTCTCTTTGCAACCACATCCACACTTTTGCTTCTTTGTGCTTCTTTTTTGCACGCGCAGGCAACCCCTGCAACAGGAAACAAACAGATGACACCCGCACAAGTCCACGCCAGCGCCATCGTCGTCGACACCCACGCCGACACGCCCCAGCGTTTCGTCGACGAGCACTGGAACTTCACCGACCCTCTCAACGGCGGCATGCTCAACTACGACTCCGCGAAAAAAGGAGATCTCGACGCGCAGTTCTTCTCCATCTGGGTCGATCCCAACCAATACCCAGCCAACGCCTCCGCCCGCCGCACCCTCACACTCATCGACGCCACACTCGAGCAGGTCCGTCGCGCCCCCGACAAACTCCAACTTTGCACCACCGCTGACGAAATCATCGACGCGCACAAGCAAGAAAAATTCGCGGTCCTTATGGGCATCGAGGGCGGCCACTCCATTGAAGACTCCCTCGCCCTCCTCCGCGACTACTACCGTCTCGGCGTCCGCTACATGACGCTCACCTGGTCCAACACCAACAACTGGGCCGACTCCTCCGGCGACATCGACGACGCCACCATCCAGCACCACAACGGCCTCACGCCCTTCGGCAAAGAGGTCGTCGCCGAGATGAACCGCCTCGGCATGATGGTCGATATCTCCCACGTCTCCGACAAGACCTTCTGGGACGTCATCGCCACCACTCGCACACCCATCATCGCATCGCACTCCTCCGCCCGCGCCCTCACCAGCGCCCCACGCAACATGACCGACGAGATGCTTCTCGCCATGAAGAAGAACAACGGCGTCGTCATGGTCAACTTCTTCCCTGCCTTCATCGACGAAAAGTGGCGCCAAGCCTGGAACGCGCAAGCGCCCGAGCGCAAGAAAGCCCAGCAGACCATGGAAGCCGACTACAAATCCAAAGGTCTGCCCGTCCCCTACAACGCCTCCGACAAAATCGACCGCGAGTTCGCCGCGCGAATCGGACGCGCCCCGTTCAACTCGCTCATCGACCACTTCGATCACGTCATCCAGGTCGCCGGCATCGACCACATCGGCATCGGCACCGACTTCGATGGCATCCCCATCCTGCCCGAAGGCATCGACTCCGCAGCCGATCTCCCCAAAGTCACCGCCGCTCTCATGGCCCGAGGCTACACCGCCGAGGACATGCGCAAGCTCCTCGGCGGCAATCTCCTCCGCGTCTTCCGCGACGTACAAGCCGCAGCAGACAGATCAAAATGATCGCTACTTATCCGCCAAAATCGTGATCTTGCTAATCTGCGGCGGCTCGGAGAACAGCGTAGCGGCGTTTGCCATCAGCGCCTTGGCGATCTCCCCATTCAGGTGAGCATCCCTGCCCGCCTCATCGTTAAAGGTATCGAACACGCTGTACATCCCATCACCTTGATGCAGCCCATACCAGTTCACGGTGAAGGCTTCCTGCTTCGACATCTCAGCGCCCTGCTTCAAAAACGCCTCGACATCCTTCTCTTTGCCCGGTTTAGCCTTCAACGACACATAGAGCGCATACTTCGCCATAACAATAAATCCTCCAGCACAATCAGATGCAGAAACCCGAATGTAGTTACAGATTTTCGCAGCCGCCTCCTCGCGAAGGAGGAGCCATGTAACGATTTCTCGCATCTTTCACATTGCCATCGCGGTCGCGACAATAGTCCGCATCGCATTGCTCCAACTGCGCGTCTGCGATAGCCTGTTTGTTGGAGTCCAACACAGCATGATGCTTCGCTCTCTCGCCCTCGTTCTGGCCTTCAGCGCAATCTCCTCCGTAGCGCAAACACCCGCAGCGCCGATACCCACATCCCAGACACCCGCGGCCCAGACACCCGCGACACCGCCGCCCGCCGAGCAACTCCCCGACGCCCCCAGCCTCACCAGCCAGCTCAAGCCGCCGCCCGTGCCCACCGGCCCAACCGCCGTCATCGACACCACCATGGGCCGCCTCACCTGCAAGCTCTACGAAAAAGAAGCCCCCCAAACCGTTGCCAACTTCATCGCCCTCGCCGAAGGTACTAAAGACTGGACCGACCCGAAGACTACGCAAAAAATGCACCACCAGCCCTTCTACAACGGCACAACCTTTCACCGCGTCATCCCCGAGTTCATGATCCAGGGCGGTGACCGCGCAGGCGACGGCACCGGCGACCCCGGCTACTTCTTCCAGGACGAGATCGACCCATCCCTCACCTTCGACACGCCCGGCCTGCTCGCCATGGCAAACGCCGGGCCAGGTCCATCCGGCGGCGGCACCAACGGCAGCCAGTTCTTCATCACCGAGCAGCCCGTCCCCCAACTCAATGGCAAGCACACCATCTTCGGCCAGTGCGACGCCCACACCGCCCTGCTCGTCGCCTCCATCGCGCGCGTCGAACGCAACGCCAACGACAAACCCGTCACGCCCGTAGTCATCACTCGCGTCACCATCGTTCGCGAGGGACAATCCATGCCACCACTTCCGGCAGCTCCGCCGGCGCCAGCCACACCTTCGCCAATCGCGCCGCCTAAATAATATTCAGGCACTCGCAATCTCTCGCGAAAACGCCTCTTCCCAACAAACAACCTGTCACCGCAAGGAGAAATCTGACATGCCCACCAAGCCCGGCACCTACGCCACCTTTAAGACCAACCAGGGAACCGTCGTCTGCGAGCTCTTCGAAAAGGACGCACCCGAGACCGTCGCCAACTTCATCGGCCTCGCCGAAGGCTCCAAGGAGTGGAACAGCCGCAGCAAAAAAGGCGCGAAGCTCTATGACGGCACCATCTTCCACCGCGTCATTCCCGACTTTATGATCCAGGGCGGCGACCCCGAAGGCACTGGCATGGGCGGCCCCGGTTACAAATTCGCCGACGAAACCAAGGGCTCCAAACACGGCTTCCAGGAGAAGGGTAAACTCGCCATGGCCAACTCCGGCCCCAACACCAACGGAAGCCAGTTCTTCATCACCGTAGCCCCCACCGCCTGGCTCACCGGCAAACACACGATCTTCGGTGAAGTCGTCGAGGGCTACGACATCGTCGAAAAGATCAGCAAAACCTCCCGCGACGGCATGGACCGCCCCAAAACCCCAGTAGTCCTCGAATCAGTCAACATCGAACGCGTCGCGTAATCGTCAAACAACGATAAATTGCACATGCAAAAGCTGACTGAATCATAAGAAGAAAAGGCCCGCGCATCAAGCGGGCCTTTTCTTCTATCCGTGTTAATCCGCGGAGATCCACGGTCGCCTCTGTCCTAAGCCATCCCAATCACAGTACAAAGCTCCTTCACCGAATCGGCGCTCTTATTCAGAGCAGCCTGCTCCTCAGCCGTCAGCTTGATCTGGATAATCTGCTCTAGCCCCTTCGCTCCCAGCTTGCACGGCACGCCAACATACAGCCCAGAGATCCCATACTCCCCCTGCAGATAAGCCGCGCAAGGCAGAATCTTCTTCTTGTCCTTCAGAATCGCCTCAACCATCTCCACAGCCGCAGCCGAAGGAGCATAGTAAGCCGACCCCGTCTTCAGATGCTTCACAATCTCCGCGCCGCCATTGGCCGTCCGCGTCTCCAGCTCCTTCAACCGAGTGGGCTCAATCAACTCCGTAATCGGAATTCCCGCAACAGTCGAGTACCGCGACAGCGGCACCATCGTATCGCCATGCCCACCCAGTACAAACGCCGTCACATTTTCGACCGACACCTGCAACTCCTCGGCAATAAACGTCCGGAACCGCGCCGAATCCAGCACGCCAGCCATACCAATCACGCGCTCACGCGGCAACCCAAGCTTCTTGAAAGCCGTCTGCGCCATCGCATCCAGCGGGTTCGAAACGATGATGAAGATCGCGTTAGGCGATGCCGCCAGAGCCTTGCTTGCAACATCGCTCATGATTCCGAAATTCGTGTTCAGCAAATCATCGCGGCTCATTCCGGGCTTGCGCGCAATTCCAGCGGTAATCACCACGATGTCCGAGCCTGCTGTATCGGCATAGTCGTTCGTTCCAATCACTGAGACGTCCCGCTTCTCGATGGGCATTGCTTCCAACAGATCCAGGCCTTTGCCCTGCGGCACGCCTTCCACCACATCGATCAACACAACATCCGCAAGCTCCTTCGCCGCAATCCAATGCGCCGCCGTCGCGCCAACATTTCCCGCACCTACAATCGTTACCTTCTTCCGCATCGCGTCCAATCTCCTCGAATCAATTCCATCGTTCCAGCCTTAAGTCCGTAAAATCCGCGGTCGCTACATATTCTCAATCATCCGCGTAGCAAACTCGCTCGTCTTCACCTTCGTCGCCCCCTGCATCCCACGCTCGAAGTCATACGTCACATACTTCTGCGCAATCGTCTTCTCCATCGAGCTCTCGATCAGCCGCGCAGCCTCCGTCCAACCAAGAAAATCAAACAGCATCACGCCCGACAGCATCACCGATCCCGGATTGATCACATCCTTATCCGCATACTTCGGAGCCGTCCCATGCGTCGCCTCGAACACGGCATAGCCATCGCCGATATTCCCGCCAGGAGCAATTCCTAACCCGCCAACCTGCGCCGCGGCAGCATCGGAAATATAGTCGCCATTCAGATTCGTCGTCGCCAGCACACTGTAATCCTCAGGCCGCAAGATAATCTGCTGAAAGATCGAGTCAGCAATCCGGTCATTCACCAGAATCTTCTTCTTCCATTTGCCGCCGCCATGCGAAGCCCCGATCGAAGCAACCACCTGCTTCACCTCAGCCACAACCTCCGCCGCAACCTCCTTCGAAGCAAACTCTATCCCCGGCTCAATCAACGCAGCATTCTCTTCCGGCGTCAGACTCGGGTTCGCCTCCAGGTTCCCCAGAATCCAGCTCTCCCGCTCGGTCACCGTCTGCTCGCGGAACTCCTGCGAAGCAACCGCATATCCCCACTCACGGAACGCGCCCTCGGTAAACTTCTGAATATTTCCCTTGTGCACCAGCGTCACCGTCTTGCGCCCGTTATCCAGCGCATACTGAATCGCCGCACGCACCAGCCGCTTCGACCCAGTAATCGAGATCGGCTTCACCCCAACACCCGAATCCAGCCGAATCTTCTTCTTCCCACCCTTCAGCATCTCATCATTCACAAACGCAATAAACTTCGCAGCCTCAGGCGTCCCCTCGCGAAACTCGATCCCGGCATAAATATCCTCCGTATTCTCGCGGAAGATCACCACATCCAGCTTCTCCGGATGCTTCACCGGGCTAGGCACGCCAGCGTAGTACTTCACCGGACGCACGCACTGATAAAGATCCATCAACTGCCGCAGCGCCACATTAAGGCTGCGAATCCCGCCGCCCACAGGAGTAGTCAGCGGTCCTTTAATCGACACGCGAAAGTCCACCGTAGCCTTCACCGTGTCGTCCGGCAGCCAGTTCTGCGTCTGCCTGTAAGCCTTCTCCCCAGCCAAAACCTCGAACCACTTCACCGCCCGCTTGCCGCCATAGGCCTTCTCGACCGCCGCATCAAACACGCGCTGCGAGGCCTTCCAGATATCGCGCCCCGTCCCATCGCCTTCGATAAAAGGAATAATCGGGTTGTTCGGCACGCTAAACTTGCCGTTTGTGTATTCAATGGCCTGCCCATCCGTGGGCACCGCGATTCCGTTATAGCTTGCCTGCATTTGACGTCGACTCCGAAGGAGAAAAAGATATGTTCGAAGGCTACCACCCACCGAAGACCACTCGCAACGATACGCAACCAGCCGTGCGCTTATCGAACCATGGAATAATCCACCGCGGAGCCGCCACCCGGGATGCCCCTCGGGGCAAACTCAGTGTCTACCGGATATAGTTTCCTCTGACATATGCGGAGAAGCAAAGGACAATCCAGCCATGTCGAAATCCCCTCTAGGCCGAACATTATCGATCATCGCAGCGGCATTACTGACCATCACCGGATCTCACCTGCTCGGTCAGATGAATCCAACGCAAAGCTCTCCTTCGGCAGAGTCAAAGGACACAAACCCCGCCCCTCTCACCTTTGACATCGTTTCCATCAAGGAGAACAAATCCGGAGATCGCAGCGGCGTTGTCGGTAACAAAACCGACGGAGTCTATATGGTGAATATGCCACTCACCACGTTCCTCTACCAGGGATTCCTCCCCGGGACCGTCTACGGCGTTCCGAAGTGGGTGGAATCCGACCATTACGACCTTGAAGCGAAGGTCGCTGAATCCGATCTCGCAGCATATCGCAAGGCCTCGCCAGCAGAGCACAATCGCATGTTGCAGGCGGTCTTCGTAGAACGCATGAAGTTGAAGACCCATCAGGAGACCCGAGAACTTCCGATATTTACCCTGGTGTTGGCAAAGAATGGATCGAAGCTCAAACGAGCAGAGGAAGAAACGCATGAACGCAACCCGCCGCTCAACAGTCTCAACCAGGGCGAAGGACTTTACTGGGGACTGAATCATCCCGCAGGGGAAAAACAACTCATCGGTCAGGGTGCGTCCATGGAACGATTAACACAATACTTGTCCTATATGGCCGGTATTGATCGCCTGGTCGTCGACAAGACCAGCCTCGCCGGAGATTACGACTTCACCCTGAACTGGTCCTCCCCCACCGACTCCGACGGCACCGGCGCCTCCATCTTTACAGCAATCCAGGAACAGCTCGGCCTCAAGCTCGAATCGACCAAAGGCCCAGTCGAGGTCCTCGTCATCGATCACATTGAAAGGCCATCTGAAAACTAGTTCCCTGCCTGACTATGACAAACCGCACCTCATACCGATCTACCATCACCGCACTGATCGCAGCACTTTCAATTTCCCTCTTCACCCAGATCCTCTCAGCGGCACAAAACGAAGCACCCCCGCAGTCCACCGGCACAAGCGTCAAACTGCTTACGTACGAGATTGTCTCCATCAAGCCACATAACCCCAACGACCATAATGGTGGTGGCTACGGCTTCAGATCGGATGGCGTCTATGGAACGGACGTGCCGCTTACTACCGTCCTCTACGACGGATTCAACAGTGATCAGGTCTATGGCATACCCGACTGGCTGAAATCAGACCACTACGATTTCACAGCGAAAGTAGCTCCCTCCGATGTAGCGGCATACCAGAAACTTCCCGACTCGGAACGCATCCGCATGATGCATCCAGTCTTTGAAGACCGCATGAAGTTGAAGGACCATCGCGAAACCAGGGAACTCCCCGTGTATGCGCTCGTACTTGCTAAAAATAAACTGAAAGAGGCAACGCCAGACAATACGTATGCTGGCGGCCCCACGCAAACATCAGGCAAGCCTGCGGTCCTCGCAACGTATTTGCAACAGAATCCAGCAGGAGAAAACCGTATCGTCAGTCAGGGAGCATCCATTGCGCAGCTTCTGCAACAGCTTTCCATCCAGCCCGAGATCCGCCGCCGTATCGTAGACAAGACTGGCCTGACCGGAAAGTATGACTTCACTCTCCACTGGACCTCAGCCTCTTCCGATCAGGAAAACGCCGCTGGCCCCTCCATCTTCACCGCCCTGCAAGAACAGCTGGGACTCAAGCTCGAATCAACCAAAGGTCCCGTCGAAGTCCTCGTCATCGACCACATCGAAAAGCCATCTGAAAATTAGCAGCTCGAAAACACGGAACAGGCGAATCAGCACAATACGAACTAAACTCTCTTTCCCAGCGTAGAGTAGCTAGAAGCAAATTCCATCCCCGCTATCCAAAACACAAACCCGGAGACGCCCCGATGATCCGCACCGCAACCACCGTCTGCCTCCTCGCGCTCGCCGTCCTCCCCGCAACCGCCCAGAACCAGCCGTTCACCGGCAACTGGATCGTCTCAACCGACCTCTTCGGCACTCCTATCTACGCCCGCTTCACCCTCGACCAGCAAGGCGACAAGCTCACCGGAAACTTCAACGGCGACAAACTTGAAGGCACCGTCACCGGCAACCAGATCCACTTCGTCTCCAAAGACGACGAAGGCGGCTCCGACACAGTCCAGGGAACGCTCCAGAACGGCACCCTCACCGGCGACTACACTGAAATCGACGGCAGCAATCCCACGAAGCCAGAACACCACACCTTCACCGCCGTCCTCGCCGCCCCGCTCCAGCACTCTACGCAGCGCCACGACTTCACCCCCACCGTCTTTTACCGCCAGTTCTCGTCGTTCTACAAACCAGTGCTCACGGTCAACCCGGGCGACACCATCCACACCACCACCGTCGACGCCGGCGGCACCGACGAGAAAGGCATTCGCCGCGTCCTCGGCGGCAACCCCGAGACCGGTCCCTTCTACATCCAGGGCGCTCAGCCCGGAGACACGCTCGTCGTCCATCTCGTTCGCCTCAAGCTCAACCGCGACTACGCCATCAGCGACGACAACCTCGTCGGCCGCGTACTCAGCCCCGGCCTCGCCATCAAAATGAAAGACACCGGCAAAACCCATCCGCTGGCATCTCGACCTCGCCAAAGGCCTCGCCTCACCCGAGTCGCCCGGCGAACACATGCGCTCCTTCACCATTCCCGTCCATCCGATGCTCGGTTGCATCGCCACAGCAACCGGCCCCGCCAATGCGCCTCCCGGTAGCGGAGACTCCGGCGGCTACGGCGGCAACATGGACTTCAACGAAAACGCCGAAGGCACCACCATCTATCTCCCCGTCTCCAACCCCGGCGCGCTGCTCTATGTGGGTGACGGCCACGCCCTCCAGGGCGACGGCGAGCTCAATGGCAACGCCCTCGAGACCTCCATGGACGTCGAGTTCACCGTCGACGTCCTCCCCGGCAAACGCATCGGCGGCCGACGCATCGAAACCCCAACCGACCTCATCGCCATGGGCTTGGCCGGCTCTGTCGATGATGCCCTCAAAGAGGCCACCAGCAACATGGCCAGTTGGCTCGAACAGGACTACAAGCTGACCCCAACCGAAATCGCCCAGTTCCTAGGCGTAGCTTCCGAATACCACATCAGCGAAGTCGCCGACCGCAACGCCGGCGTAGTCCTCAAGATCGCCAAATCCAAGCTCAGCACACTCACTCCGCCACACCAAAATTACGGCAAGTAAGTAAACGCGCTTCTCGTCAGCAATCATTCCTTCCCACCGACTAATGAGATGGTCCGCCGCTGTACTCCTCCGCTGAGGCGGAGGATATAAGCAGCGGTTTCAGAGGAGGATCATCGACATGCAGATTCGTTCGTTAGGCATCGACCTTGGCAAGACGACGTTTCACCTTGTGGCGTTGGGAGTATCGGGCAAGGCGTTGGTGAAGAAGAAGTTCAGACAGAAGCAACTGCTGGCCTTCACTGCGAACATTGCAGACCGCGCTGATCGGCCTCGAAGTGCGCTCGGGAGCCCATTTCCTCAGGCGATCCCTGAGGCAACAGGGCCACGACGAAACCGAGCTTACTTGAGGGTTAGGGCTATCGAGCATAGTCCTAACCCTTCAAACCATGTCTCTGATCGTTCTGCCCTAAAGAGTGTGGATCAACCGGAAGTGAAAATACTCTTCTACAGTTACAAGGATAAGGGTCAGAACTGACATAACGATCTGCAGTGCTTCCATTCGTCTCTGGCGCGGTGTCAAAGGCTGTAGCCGCCAACGAGCTGACGATTTGTTGCGCAGTCCTCTTGCGTGAAAAACGATGAAGAGGGTCACGAGGGATCCGAACAAGGCCCCCAGCATGAGGGTAATGCGGAGCCATGTGATTTCGTGCAAATGATCGAGAGCAGCACCAACTCCAACGGTCATTGCCAGCGAACCCAGACCGAGCACAAAGCGAACGCCGTTGATTGCTACTACGGCCGTGCATACACTCTGGAGGATTGAAAACAGGAGGCTAGAACCAACCACTACAAGCTGTCTTTCAGTGGCTGGGGGATCCAAATTCTGCACAGCGGAATCTTGTTTTGTGATCGCGACTTCCATGGGTGAAGCGCTCTCCATATTCCAGAAGCAATACTATCCGAAGCGATCGATTTTCGTCTACAAACCCCGTGCAATCGCCATAGTGATCTGAAATGCGTTCAGAATGGAACTTCATTGGGGATGGAGTACCCGAGGACCATTTTGCGGCAGCGCGGTTTCTCATTGAACACACGAAGTTCCCAGTCAAATCCTCCACGAGTTCCTTGAGTGGCAAGAAGACCGCATCGTCAGATTGGGGATACGGTTTCAAAAGGACCGATCAACGGGATTGCCACGGATTCTCTACCACCGACCTAGTTCTTTTTTGTGGTCTAGGAAAATCAGCAGGAAGAAGCAGCCAAGTAACGTTGAGCGGGAATTGGCCGAAGCGACTCTGTCCTACGCTTGACACTGTCTATTTCTCTTAGCAACATCTACATCTCCTCATCGTGCCGGAACCGAATTCTGAGTGACCACATGACTATCGAGGATTGCGGTCCTAATCTTCGCGAGTGGAGCGGCGTCATCAAAAACCACAGCACCTCCACGGTTCCGGATGCCTAGCTTTCCCCATTGGTCATTCAAATCAACTTCTACGGGAGTAGTGCGCCAGGACTTGTAGAGGTCGTGCAACACTGTTGTTCCTGTTCCCTTGTCAGCGACCTGGAGCACACGCTCAATCGGCCAACCGTCCTTGATAGACCCGTGTGCATGAATGATGGCGATGAGCCCATCACGCAGCCCGAAAGCGTTTCTGGTCTGCTCACGTATCCGGATATCGGCAATGAGGCAGAAGAGTGCTCCTCCCCAATATGTTCTTCCCCACGTATGGGTTATGTCCAAGCCTTGATCGAACTTCTCCGGCTCTCCATGGGGCATACCATCCACCATTCCTGACCATACTTGCTCTTCGGTCAGGAATCCACTCTGGAAACGCGCGATGGGCTCCACATACGTGGCTATGCCTTCCTCCAGCCAATGTTGATCATCTGGAAGCGAAGGAAGGGCCATGTGGACAAGTTCATGAGTCAGAATCCAGTCCTTACGCAGGGCACCCTCCGAGACATGCTGTCCGATCCGGAGTCTTGTCACCCCGGGAAAGCCGTCCCTGTTTCCCCATGTCGTTCCGCCCAACACTCCCCCGCGGTCTGGAATGACGGCGATTGCTACCTTCGCGCGGTCCACCGGAAATTGCCCGTAGTAGCCGGAAACGGTGCCTGCGGCATCCTTGACATAAGCGAGAAGCGCCTCACGCGAGAGGTCAGGCGCGGCTCCCGAGAATGTCACCTCGATCGTAGTCAGTCCGACCTTGAGAATGCTTGCGGGTTGGTGGGTGTCCTGTTGTGGGAATGCTTGCACGGATGAACCTGCGAACAGGAGGACAACAAGAACCGCTTTCCACCCTGCACAGAACATAATGCCCCATCCACCAGAACACGATCTGTTGCGTGCTTTACGACCATCTGTCATTGACTGCCCCCAATCCTGAAATGAGAAAAAGAGAAGACGTCAGGCCGGGCATAGTAGCCCGTTACGTCAAGACTCATCGATTCGCGATCGATCATCGAAAGGTCCGGATCTGTCACGATCAGCGAAGAAACCCCGCTCTCTAGCGGTTTCCAGTTGTCGCCTCAGAAAAGTCCATAGCTCCGGACAACCATTCTCTATTTCAGGGCCGACTCTTGCCAGCACCCGTTCGTAGGAAACACCGTTTTCGATCCAACTTCCACCGCGGTTGGATAGGTTCAGAAAAACAGGCATGCTCCGGTCGATCGCTTTTGCAAATTTCGCCTCGGCCGTTTCGCCGGCATCAAATTCCTCCCACAGATCGAGAAGGGACTTCGACGTAGTTGCGGGAGCAAAAGAAAATATCCGCTCGACCGCACTTAGTTCAGCAGCCTTGCGATCTTCCCAGCCATCTTGTGCAAAGACAAATTTGTCGCCTGCGTCGATCTCGCCAATATCGTGAACTAGAAGCATCGCGACTACGTGACTTACGTCGACTGCTAACTTCAGAGTGCCTGCCAGAGACAAAGCGAACACCGCTATCTGCCAACTGTGCTCCGCTGTGTTTTCATAACGTGTCTCACCGATAGGCTTGACCTTTCGCAGCACACCTTTGAGCTTGTCGATCTCCAATACAAACTGAACGATGCTTTGAATTTCGATAAGACTTTGCTCTTCCATAAAGGCTCTACTCCAATTGAACAACAGACCTCAAGATCCGGCATGGTGAATTGCGTCCAGCACTTCAGTCCGGGTCAGCAGCTCCGGCAACACATGGGAACTCCCATCAGCTCCTGCAGAGAAGACGACATAAGTGGGAACACCGTTACGGCCAATTTTACCCAGGGCTTCTGTGATCTCCGGGTCATAGCGAGTCCAGTCCGCACGGAGAAGCACGTAGTGCTGGCGGATCAGTTCGTCTTCCACGCTCTTGTCTTGAAGCACGGCCTTTTCGTTTACCTGACAGGAAAGACACCATGCCGCGGTGAAATCGACAAAAACCGCCTCGCCCTGGCTCTGTGCTAGATGCCGAGCCTTGATCGGACCAGGAGCTCCCGTTCCCAACTCATGCAGTTGGGCAAAGGCTGATGCGGAAGTCAGCACCATGGCTACGATGGCGACGAATAAAGCTAAGCGAAAGGCTCTCATGACAATGACCTGCGAAAAAGGCTGCGCCGGGGAGGAGGCGCAGCCTCGGGGGAGGCTACTGCACCGCAAGATGGTCGAGCGCGTCCTGTGCGGACAGGCGATCGCCATGACTATGGCTGATCTTCTCGAAGAGGACTATGCCCGTTTTGTCGAGAATGAATGTCGAAGGGTATGCGGTCTCGTGTGGGGCATCCCACCGCAGCCCATATAGGTTTGTGACCGCGTAGTCAGGATCGGTCACCAACACAATGTTGGCAGGAAGATCAGCCTGTTGCGCAAGGAATTCCTTGGCATGTTGATCTAGATCAGCCGGTGGACCTGGATAGACGAGCAGGACTCGAGCATTTTTTGTCGCGAAGTCAGACGCATGGTCAACAAAATCGTGGACTTGCTTCACGCAATACGGGCATTGGTAACCGGGAAAACCGCGCAGGACAACCAAAACAAGGTTGTGTCCCTGGAGTTCTTTAGACATCTGAACTGCTTTGCCCGTGGGCGTCGAAAGGGTAAAGTCAGGCATTTTGGCGCCGACGGCAGGGGTCTGGGCAAACGCTACTGTTCCCAGTGACATTGCCCATAGCACCGCGGCAACCCGAAAAACACTATTGAATATGTTGAAGCTGCTGATCCGCATGTATGAGGGCTCCCTACAAGATGCCCATCTGACATGGAGGAGGAGACAAAGTTACAAGATTTTGCTTTAAGGAGACGCTTTGAGCTTATCAGCCGCGTACGAATTGAACTGTATACCCGCAAGCAATATGCAATACACCAACGAGTAGACCAGTTGTATGCTCACGATCTGCCAGTCTTCTCGCAAGCTTGACCCAAAGGTCAGACCCAGCATGAGAATCGCGCCTGCGATGAGGGCGCGCCTCATCTGGAATCCTGCCAACACAGCAATCCCCACAATGTTTCCACAATCGGCAGCGTCAGCCCAAATGCGTGGATACTCCAAGGTGGCAAGGGCGTTTTTGCAAACATTGGAATCAGCGATCCTGCGAAGTCGTGAAGCCCGTTGAACCAGCGCACCATGCAAGCAGATGTTGAAACCCATCCTTACCTGCAACAACGCATTATGCTTTGGAGATACCCTTGGATCGCGAAGTGATTTCTTTGCCTCATGACAAGGATTTTCTTTGGTGCTGTATGACCGCGCTAGAATGTCTACAGGGCTAACCGTTCCGTGACACGCGCAGACTCTCTCGAATTGAGGGAGTTGCTGTCCGTTGTCAATTGGCTCTTTTGCAGCGGGTTAAATCTGGGCCATGCCTCCATCCACACAAATTTCGCTGCCATTCACGAAGGAGGAGTCACCGGAAGCCAGGAACAAGGCTACTGACGCAATCTCTTCCGAGCGCCCTAGCTCCCTGCGAGGAATTCCCGACAGGAAGTACTCTTTTGCTTCCGCGGGAAGGTTCGCCATAGCGTTGGTGGCGGTAGGTCCCGGACTGAGTATATTCACTCGAATCCTGCGTTCGGCAAGCTCCACTACCCATGATCGAGCGAACGAGCGGAGCGCCGCCTTGCTTCCGGCATAAACACTCAACCCCGGCATGCCCTTGAGGTGAGCAATCGACCCGTTCATGATGATCGATCCGCCGTCTCTCATCATCGGCAACGCCTTCTGCACGGTGAAGAGTGTGCCACGTGTATTCAATGAGAAGAGACTATCGAACTGCTCCTCTGTGATCTCTTCTAATGGAGCACGGCCGCCATGGCCAGCGCTGGCAAATACAGCATCTATATGTCCCTTCTCTTGTCTAACTGTTTCATAGAGACGATCCAAATCGGCGAGGTTCGCGGCGTCGCCCTGCACGCCGGTTACATTCCTTCCAATAGCTTTTACCGCTTCATTCAGATTTTCTTTCCTTCGGCCCGTGATGAAAACGTACGCGCCTTCTTCGACAAACAACCTCGCCGACGCGAGCGCCATTCCGGAAGTTGCCCCGGTGATCACTGCGACCTTTCCGTCCAACTTCCCCATCCGTCCACTCCTATGAGCACCGGTCAGCCAGACACAGCCAACCTAATTCCGAAGCATGCGCGAAACTCTCTTGAATCAAAGAAGCCTGCTGTTCCCCTGTCAATTTGGTCTTTACGAATGCCCGAGCAATAGCTTTACCAAGCGATGCACCTGCGCGTAACGCACTGAACAATAGAAACGTCTCGGGCTCGATCCGCCGATAATACACAGAGTCATCGAAACGATGTACAGCGAGAAACACCTGCTGCTGCTTGACGACAGGAAGCTTGATTCGAGCGCCTGCCTTACGGTGGCTTGCAGCACTGCTCACGATGTCTGTTTCTGGCGTATCCCGGCGAACGGCGAGAACAATATCGTCGACTGGATAACGCAGGGCCAGCAACTGAAGGTGAGGCTGCAGCGAGACTTTAGAATCTGTGCCAAGGTCCTGCGCATCCGCAGGAGCCAATGGAGGAAGGACCCTGCCATCAAATGCATCGACATAGGCCCACTCCAGACGGGCCACATCCACTGCCAGACGGGGACGCTTGCCTGCAAGTTGGACATGAGAGCTCAGAAAGTCCGGGAGCTTCGCTCCGAGGTCGCGCAAGGTCCACGACATGGATGAATTGTTCTTCAAATAGGCAAGAATGAGCGAGTCGAACTTCTTCTGTCCAAGAACTGCATTGAGAGCTGGAAAGTCTTCCGATACCGCACCAATCACCCTAAACCAATACTGCTGGTTGTAGATCTCAAGACGTTCAAACGACGTAAGGCGATCATTGGGCTTGATATAGGCCTCGGCGATCCCCGCAACCGGCCGGCCATCTTCAGCCACCTCCTGCATCTCATAGTTGGGCGTAAGCGGACGCCGAACATCCTCGGACATGCGCCGTTGCAGTTCGAGAAGGCTCATGCTCCCGCCGCTTCGAGCATGAGCTCCTCGCCTAGCAATGGTGCCGGAGTCTGCGTCAAGAGGAAATGGTTAGCCTTGAGCGCCTCGGCATGGACCTCGTCAAACGAGGGGATGTTGTCATCCCATTCAAGCAGCGTCGCCGTTGGGCCGCAGCGCTGGATCGCACGAGCGTAGAGTTTCCATACAGGATCCAACACAGGGTGGTCGTGGGTATCGAGGATATACTTTTCGAACTTCGAATGACCCGCAATGTGGATCTGCGCTACGCGGTCTGCAGGAATGCTATTCACGTAATCCATCGGATTGAATCCGTGGTTTTGCGAGGAGACATAAATATTGTTGACGTCCAGCAGGATGCCGCAATCAGCGGCGTGGACGACTTCGTTCAAGAACTCCCACTCAGTCATTTCGGACTCATAGTATTCGGCGTAACTGCTCACGTTCTCGACAGCTATAGGAATCTCGAGAAAGTCCTGCACTTGACGAACGCGCTCGGCAGTGATGCGCGCCGCCTCGAAGGTGTAAGGCAACGGCAGCAGGTCATGGGTGTACCGGCCGTCAACACTACCCCAACAGAGATGATCAGACAGCCACGGAGTCTTTGTCCGTTTTGTAAGTTCCTTGATCCGCTTGAGATGATCTCGGTTCAGGGCCTGGGCGCTTCCAAAGTACATGGAGACGCCATGCTGCACGACCCGGTACTGATCGAGGATCTGGTCCAGCACCTTCAACGGGCGGCCACCATCGACCATATAATTTTCAGATATGGTTTCAAACCAGTCGACCACAGGCTTCTTCGAAAAGATGTGATCGTAGTGCGGAACTCGCAGGCCGATGCCAACGCCATAGTCGGTATAACCATTGAAGCGATTGGCGGGCATGTATCCTCCGATTCGAAGCGTCAGTAAGTGGAAACGAGCAGGAGGACTGAAATTACGCCAGACCTCCTGCAGGTTGAACTAGCCCTTCTTGGGAGGCGTGGAACCGTCGGTGGCGCAAGCACCCTTACCCTTGCAGGAGTTCTTGCCGGCGTGCTTGGCATCGCCGCCGCCCTGTCCCTTACAGTCGTTCTTGCCCTTGCAGGAGTGCTTGGGAAGGTTCGGCTGGTCCTGACCCACGAGCAAAACGCCAGCCGTGGCGGCGGGTCCTGTCGAATGACCGGAAACGGTCTGGGCGTTGAGGCGGGCAGTGGTGCCACCGAGAATTCCGGCGAATGCTGCGGCCAAGGCAAGTGTGCCTGCAGTGTTGGTCTTCATGGAAATTCCTTTCTAGGGTTGAGCAGGCGAAGCGCCTGAAGTTGTGTTTGACCCGTAATCGACCGGGAAGGGCTAGACAGCAACTTGGGAAAGTCGCCCTTCCCACGTCGCCTGTTTGAAGCTCCAGAATCGAGTTGGTTACAAGGGCGGTGAAGTATTTTCCGGCTAAAGGGCAGACGTAACGGCACCCACAATAGCCCCCTGATGCGCTTCCTGCGCGAAAAGAACGAGATGATGGCCACTGCCGGGCGTGATTTGCGCTCCCGCCGGCAGAGAGAGATGCACAGACTTTTCCATATCGCCTGTAACGGTTGCGACCCGGTCAAGTGATCGAGCAACCGATACGTGCTGCAGAAGCCGCCCTGAATTTTCCCCTCTCAGAACATTTGACCTGTCCGCGTCGTCCGTGAGAACAGCCACTATATCCAGCGGTTTTGAAGGATGCCCAACGAAGGCAAATGTCAGGTCTACACCATTCGACGAAAGAGCCGACGAGGTCAGGCGCAGGTCAAAATGACCCCTCTGAGCATCGGCGCGAAGGGCTTGGTTGAGAGCATTTCCATCGCTGCCGACAAACTGATCGCGTCCGTTGACTACCATCTGCGGAGTGTACGGACCCTCTCCGGCAAACCTCGACGCGTACACGCTCTGCCGGTCTGTAAAGACCGGAGAGGAATAAGGATCTTTCCAGCCCAGATTGTTCCAATAAGTAACGTGCTCGCTGATTCCGACGATTAGCTGCCCTGAAGGCGCCTCTTTCAGGTTGACTTGCCGCAAGAGTTCGTCGGCTGGCGGGCAGCTTGAGCAACCTTCGGATGTGAAAAGCTCGACGATTGCGACCGGGGAAGCCCTTGTGTCGCCAGATGAACTCGGGAGGCCTCCGGCTTGGGGGTGTGCTGCGATCAATGACAAGGAGAAGGCGAGAACGTTTCGAAGCTGCAAGATGCTACCTCCGGCCACATGGCACCTATCTGACAGACCTTCCTCGAAACGGTTACAAGCGATTTATTGTAACCCTATTGATTCTGGTTACCTCTAACTGGCGAACACGGCGTTACTTGCTTTCTCAAATCCAACAGAGGCGCCGAAAGAGGATTCCATGAACCAACTGCTTCGCATGTATCGACGTGCCGCCTCCGCGGCCTCGATGCTGCAGTCTCCGATGCTTCTCGCGGTGAGGCTGTATTGGGGCTTCCAGTTCGCCCAGACCGGCTGGGGCAAGCTCCATAACCTGGCGAAGATTACATCGTTCTTCGCCAGCCTCAATATCCCGTTCCCATCCTTCAATGCGCCCTTCGTTGCCATGATCGAGTTCGTGGGCGGTATCCTGCTTATGCTGGGTCTGTTTTCACGGCCGATTGCGCTTTTGCTTGCCGGTAACATGCTTGTAGCCTACTGGACGGCCGATCGTGAAGCATTCACGTCGATCTTTTCCGACCCGGGCAAATTCTACGTGGCAGATCCTTACACGTTTCTCTTTGCTTCCCTGATGGTGCTTATCTTCGGCGCCGGCTTGTTCTCCGTTGACACACTCATTGCGAAGCGACTGAAGGTGATCGACTAGCAATGGGTTCGCCTACGACAAATTGCTCCGAAGCGGAGATGATTGCGGCTATTCTCGCGGGCGATACTCAGCAGTATCACGAGTTGATCCGTCCTCATGAACGCAGTGTGTATATGATGGCCCTGTCGTACATGAAGAACGAAGCCGATGCGGAGGATGTTGCGCAGGAAGCCTTCGTCAAGGCCTTCCGCAGCCTCTCCACGTTTCGTTCGGAAGCAAAGTTCAGCACATGGCTTATTAGCATTACGCTAAATGAGACAAGAAATCGTCTTCGTAGGCCGTCAGTGGTGCGAATTGAATCACTGGATGAGCCTTCAGACGACGAAGACACCGCATCACCTGCGCTCTTAAGAGATTGGCGAGAAATACCTTCCGAAGCCGTCGAGCGACACGAAGTGCGAAAACTTCTGCAGCAAACAGTTGAAGCGCTTCCGGATATATACCGTGAAGTGTTTCTTCTGCGCGATGTGGAAGAGCTGGAAATCAACGAAACGGCGCAAACACTCAAGATTAGCGTCTCCGACGTAAGGTCCGGCTACATCGATCGCGCATGATGTTGCAAAAACAATTGGCTCCCCTGCTCAAAACCGTAAATCGTCCACCGAAGAGGAGGTGGCTGCATGGTCATAGAATGCAAACATGTTTGGACCTATATTTCTGAGTATCTGGATGGCACCATGCCTGAAGAGACGCGGAGAATGGTACAAACGCATCTGGATCACTGCGAGATTTGCTCTGCCATTCTGGACTCTACCCGCAATATCATTGTCCTCACTGCGGATGATCGTGTCTTTGAACTTCCGGTTGGATTCAGCGAGAGGCTTCACGCACGCATTCATCTCGAATTGATGCCCAGGCCGGATTAACAACTTCGGTGAAGATGAATGCGTGAGAGATGCTTCCACTTGCGCACTGACCAGCATGTACGCAGCGTACATATGCGGACTGCGAGACTTCTTTGCTTTCGCCTCGAGGAATTGGCTCTCCCGGAGTCGAAGGCCTTACCGATCTGTTTCGGGACCGGCAACTTTAGAAGTTTCTTCTCCTTGAGAGAGCTGCGGATCAGATCGCCCGCGGGACTGCCGACCATTTTGAGTGGGAAGCGAACTTCTTCATTGATGCTCTTCGGCGCGGCCTTCTCACGCAGACGGTCTCCCTGATAACGAAGGACCGTTGCCTCGTTGAGGTCGACGGCCATGGTCCTGCCTATGGGGCGAGACATGGCCCAACGCATACTCGGCGAAACTCGCCGAGCGATATCGTGACCGGTAGCCTACGAGGTATTCGTCGATGATCTCTTCGAGGGTGCGGAGGCGGTTCTTCCGGACCTGCCTGACGTTGTTGTAGCCTGCTTCGAGTTCGCGCCGGCGCTGCTCCTCGGCGCGAAGGGCCACGGTCCTCGAGGTGGTTTTGGTCAGCCTTGATGCCGCTGACCTGCGAAGCGGAAGTCATACCAGTAGATTCCGCCCTTGCCCTTGGGATGGATTGCCATCAATTACTCCAGCCTCGTTCGGCCGCGCCGGTGTCCCGGTGCGGAAGTGGAGATTGAAGCGAGACTGAAATTCGGTCAAATTCTAAGACTGTTGAGCAGGCAATGAGCGCCCTCTTGACAGGAGGTTGGAGGCAAGGAGTCGATTTCCGTCGAGGAGAGAATTAGTGCTCTGGGTTGCTATGGGTAGGGCACCCGTTGCGAAACCGCGTGGTGACAAATTTCACTACTTTTGGCGGTTTTGCGCCGTTTCCGGCTTGACTTCACTAAGCTAAGTATTTGATTTTATTGCTCCTGAGGTAGGACTCGAACCTACAACCCTTCGGTTAACAGGGCAGTCGTAAGGGCTGGAGAGCGTTTGTTATCAATGGAGTAGAGTGGAATCGAAAAGACGTTTTGGAGCCCTTTCGGCGCGCAATTCGGCGAAGAATTCGGCGAAGTTTTCGAGTATTCGGCCAGTAGCCTATGGCTTATCTGGCCACCAACCGCTTCTGGAAGCCTGGTCGTGGACAGAACGTAGTGGGAAAGCAAGAATACGTCATATAGACCGACCAGCCGGCAGAGCGGGTGAGCACATCGCGGTCGTATGGAACCGGTTGTAGAGCAGACCGCGCTTGGCAAGCGCATCCAACGTCGGGGTGTGAATCGCTCCGCCGAAGGTCTCGGATTCGGAGAAGCCGACGTCCACTCGGCAGGCACACCGCATCATCGCTAGCCGTTGGCTTTCCGTCCATTTCAAACACTCTCTGAGCGGGGGACATCAGCCGAACTTAAGAGTTCGGCCTGTGAGTGTTAAAGGATTATCCGTCAGAATCTGCGGTCGCTACGATCTCGCGAGAGGCATAGTGTCGCTGATGAAAAACAAGCTCGACTGTCAGCAGTGTAGACAGACCTCGTCCTAAAGATGGATGACAAAGCTCTCACAGAGCTTTCTAATGGGCCGGGTAAATATATGCAATGCAAACTTGTGTTTTCTCTTATTCTTCTCACACCTGTGCTCTCGGCGCAGCAGTCGCCACATGAAGTGAGCAAAACGGTCCAAAATGGATCAACACCTACACTTGGCTCATCCACCGCAGGCGTGTTTGCACCCGTGTTGGACTCGGAAAAGAGGCCCATCACCAAAGGTGGGTTTGTCAAAGACGGGCCTGTCATCTTCAAAGAGGTCGCTGAAGCCGCCGGGCTGACGGTATGGCACCATACGATGGGCACGCCAGAGAAAAACTTCATCCTGGAGACCACCGGCTCCGGTGTCGGGCTGATTGACTATGACAACGACGGCTGGCTGGACATCTATATGGTGAATGGGTCCACCTTTGATGCGCTGAAGGGAACTGCACCTGCTCCTCATGCCGCGCTATTCCATAACAATCATGATGGGACATTCACCGACGTAGCGGCGAAGGCCGGCGTCACAAATGACCGGTGGGGCTTTGGCGTTGCCGTAGGGGATTACGACAACGACGGCTGGCCTGACTTGTTCGTCTCAAACTATGGAAAGAATCGTCTCTACCACAACAACCACGATGGCACCTTCACGGATGTGGGTGAGAAAGCCGGCATCACGCTTGGCAATTGGTCTACAGGGGCGACGTTTGGCGACTACGACGGCGATGGCAGACTTGACCTTTTCGTTCCTGGATATATCCACTTCGATCTTGATCATTTGCTCGCATCCGGTTCGTCAGCCGTCGGATATTTCAACTGCCAGTTCCGTGGCGCAAAGACGATGTGCGGCCCACGTGGGCTGAAGGGTGAGCCGGACCACCTCTTCCATAACAATGGTGATGGCACCTTCACTGATGTCAGCGAAAAAGCTGGTGTGGCCGACAAACCAGGATTTTATGGCTTTACCTCCGCCTTTGTAGATATAAGTGGCAAAGGCAGGCAGGACCTAATAGTCACGGATGATAGTTCGCCGAACTACCTTTATCAGAACAAAGGTGACGGTACGTTTGAGGACATGAGCTACGAATCAGGCTTCGCCGTCAATCAGGACGGTCGGGATCAGGCCAACATGGGACTCGCCATCGGAGATTATCGGAACAACGGTCTGCTGGATCTCTATACAGGAACCTTTTCCGATGACTACAAGCCGCTATTCCGGAATGAGGGAGATCTAAGCTTCTCTGAAATCACACCCCAAATGGGGATTGCCCAGGTAACATATCCATTCTTGACGTGGGCCACTGGGTTTATCGATTATGACAACGACGGTTGGAAGGATCTTTTCCTGGTCAATGGCCATGTCTATCCGCAGGCAGACCACAATGATTGGGGAACATCGTTCAGACAGCGTCCTCTTCTCTTCCACAACGTCAATCATGGTGAAAAGTTCCAGCTCATGCCCCCAGTGCTGGGCACCGGCCTGGCTGAAGTCATACCGGGCCGCGGCGCTGCGTTCGGCGATTTGTTCAATGACGGCAAGATAGACGTCGTGATCAACAACATCGATGAAATGCCGTCGCTGATGCGCAATGTGAACGACGATCACAACCACTGGGTCGCTCTTGCCCTGATAGGAAACGGAAAAACGCCAAAAGATGCAGTGGGCTCGCTCGTTTATCTAACATCTGGAGGCATTCGACAGCGGGGCGATGTGCTAAGTGGAGGAAGCTACGAATCCTCTAACGATCAGCGAGTCCACTTCGGTCTTGGGGCGGAGACCGCTGTCGGTGCAGTCGAAATTCACTGGACCGACGGTACGGTCGAGCATGTCACTTTGCCGTCCATCGATCGCTTTTTTGCCGTGGAAGAACATAAAGGGATTGTGCCGAGCGTGTACGACAATGCTCCTAAACCGGCCGTACGGGCGCTTACTACCAAGAGATAAATGCATTCCCCTGATTCACCGGAGAATTATGATCCAGAGCCATGAGATACGGAGAAGGCTCCAGCGCACCATGCTATGGACCGGCACGATCCTCTTGCTGGTCTTGTCATTTACTCCTCGCACGATCATGACTCCGGTTAGAGGGGCACAGAGCAGCTCTCAAGCCACCGGCAATGCCAATGCATACCCGCAAACCACCGACAACTCCAAGGCTTACCCCCAGTCGCAGAGCGGCTCGCCGGTTTATGCGCCGACACAAGTCGTCCCCCATATACCCTTGCCCCATGAACGACAGGAGTGGGCAGACAAGGTTCGTGACAGCTATAACTTCAGCATCTTAAAAGATAACATCTCTCTCCCTGGAAATGCGCAGGTCGAGGGTGGAGACTTCATCCAGCCGGGGGCGTTCCCTACAGCCCAATACTGCGGACACTGCCATCAGGAGGCCTATTCGCAATGGCGGGAAGCGCTTCACTCGAACTCATTCCGGACTCCCTTCTATCGGACCAGCGTCAATATTGTCATCAATACCAAGGGAATTCAGTTTTCCAGGCACTGCGACAGTTGCCACAACCCGATCGCAGTCTTATCCGGAGGGCTTACCCAGAACTCAATTGTGGATCGCACGTTCGATCAGGACGGCCTGACATGCATGACCTGCCATTCCATCAGTTCTGTGCAGTCAACGCTTGGGAACGGCGGTTATGTCATGGGCGTCCCGGCGGTGATGACGGATACGAATGGCAAGCGCATTCCGGGAGAAGTTCCGTACGCGGACATTCTCACCCACCCTGACTGGCACGCAAAGGCTGTGATGCGGCCGCTGCTGCAACAGCCTGAGTTTTGCGCTTCATGCCACAAAGCCAATCTGCCCAATTCACTGAACGACTACAAGTGGATTCGCGCATTCACAGCCTACGATGAATGGCAGAATTCGAAGTTTTCACAGCGCAATCCGCTGACGTTCTATCAAGCCGATTTCAAAACCTGCCAGGGTTGCCACATGGAACGTCAGCCCATCTCGCTGCCAGAGCCGGGCGCAAAGCACGGAACCTTTGTATCGCATCGCTGGCTGGCCGGAAACACCGCATCGCCGTTCTACTATGGCTTCGATGAGCAATTGAAGAAGACCATCGCCTTCCTTAAATCCGGCAACTATTTGAACGTGGATTTATTTGGAATACGTATCAACGGACAGCAACAGATAGTAGCTCCTCTAGGTTCCAAAGGCTACTCCTTAAAGCCTGACGATACGGTGGAAGTATCGGTCGTCATCCAGAATAAAAACATCGGTCATTCTCTCATTCCCGAGGTGCGCGATCTCTATGAGGCATGGGTTGAATTCGAGGCCAAGGATGTCACAACTGGAAAGACAATCTATCACAGCGGATTTATGAAGCCGGATGGATCCCTGGACGAACGCGCCCACAGCTTTACCAACAGACCGGTAAACGAAGGTGGCACGTTTGTTGATAACCACAAGGTGTGGACGATTCACTCCGTCGCCTACGACAACACAGTTGCCGCAGGTCGATCCGTATTAGTGCGTTATGAATTCAAGGTCCCTCTTGGAACGGCGCATGCAGTTGTCATTACTGCAAAGGTCAACTATCGTCATCTGCGCAGAAGTTACACCGATAACATCTTTGGAAAAGACGATTATCCTGATTATCCAATCATAGAAATTGCGGCGCGCACACGGACCATGCACATAGGCAATAATGAGCCGGAACCTGCCGACACACACGATAACCCAGAGTGGATGCGCTGGAACAACCTCGGAGTTTCCTACCTCGACCAATTTCAATATGCAGAGGCAATCGACGCATTCGATCACGTTATCAAACTGCGCCCAGACTACGCCGACGGTTACACAAATCTTGCGCTGACGAATCTCGGTTGGGAGAAGTTTTCTTCCGCACGAGCCGAGTTGGAGAAAGCCCTTCAACTCAGCCCTGACAATGCACGAGCCCTTTACTATATGGCTTTGATTGAAAGGCGATCCGGCTCCAATAAAGAGGAAATAGCCGACTTGAAGAAGGTTGTTGAGATGTATCCGGACTCAGTCGATGCTCGCCGCGAGTTGGGAATCAGCTACTACCAGAGCCGGAATTCCGCTGCCGCCATGGAACAATTCAAGGCACTGCAACGGATTGATCCGGACAATCTCACGGCACACTACAATCTCTCTCTTCTCTATCGCCGTGCGGGGATGAAGAATGAAGCCAAGGAGCAGGCCGCCTTGTTCGCAACGAAGAAGATCGATCCTGGGGCTCCAACCTACTCGTCCGACTTCTTGCGCAGACATCCGGAGATTTCTACCGAAAGCATTCCATGGCATATCCACTCCGATATGCGTGATGACCCGAAGGATGCTTCCCTTCCTTCGCAAGGGACGAGAGATGGAGGAAGTCATTAAGGTCTGGCCTGCATCGATCGAACCATTGGCAATCAGAATCGGCTGCGTGCTTCTGTCGAGCTTTTTCTTGTGTTCCGCGAATGTGCATGCGCAGCAGGTGGAAGGATGTCCATGGCTCAATCGTGCTACGGCTGCCGGAGTCCTGGGAGGCGATGTTCGCCTGACTGTAACTCACCCTGAGAAAGATCAGATCGAGCAGATAAACGGCGCTCCAGCTGATGCCACGTGTGAGTTCAAGCTACTGATCGGTACCCCTGGTACTATCTTGCGAATCGCTGTTCACACCCTGCAAGATCACAAAAAGGACTTCGGAGCCTATCTGGCTTTGTGTGGATCCTCGGGTCATAGGCTGTTTGGCGTGGGCAATGAGGCGATCGCATGCGTGGTTCAAAACGATCAGGGCGAAGTAACCCAGCAGGTGATCGCCCGCGTGCGAGAGCGGGCCTTTCTTTTCACCTGGTCGATGCCAAAACCTAAGCCTGGTAGCAGTGAAAAAGACCTACAGACGATAAGAGACAAAGTTCAAAACATGACTGAGCAGATCGCAGGCAGTTTGTTCTGAAAAATACCAAATGTTCACGATGGCGAAGCAAAGCTAGCCGCATGGTTTCCGCCATGACATCGGAATATGGTTCCGGGAGCGGGCAATTAACTCTCACGCGTCGACTGTGCTTGAGGGTTCGGTTGAAAGCATAGGTCTGAGGGGTCGCAACCATGGGCCAACAGGGACGCAATATCAGGCGTCCGGCAGCAATTCGGCGAAGTTGTTAGAGGAGGTTCTTGTAAGTGCTTGATTTTATGGCTCCTGAGGTAGGACTCGAACCTACAACCCTTCGGTTAACAGCCGAATGCTCTGCCATTGAGCTACTGAGGAACGTCTGAATTGGAGCCCGTCTGACGACGCGCTACGCTAAGACATTTATAGCAAAGGCAGTTGCGCCCGGTCAATTAACCGCTGAAAATGAACGACTTTGGGCGTCGCCCATGATGTGTATGGTTGTTGTTCCCTCTTCCCCTCCCCTCCGCCGATTGCTATCGGTATGTCCACGATTATCACCGATTTTGAAATGGGGTGACGGTGAAAGTGGCCACCGATTTTGGGTGAGTTTTCGAGCTCAGCAGTGCCGAATCTGGGTTCGGAAAGTGCATCCCGCTTTTGGTAGAGGGCTGGACCTGAATTAAGCCGACTGCTCACTACCATTCATTCTGGATCGGGTGTGTAGGCATTTGACTGTCTCGCTCCGCATTTGTCGCGCTACAAGCACCCCCACAACCCACTTTGAGATTGTTCTTCATTGGGCTATCGAACAGGCCCACTTGCTGGCTGTTGATATCAGTTTTATCGAGGAGCGTGGCGCGCATCTCGTCCGCCGGTGAAAATGCGAAGCAAATGAGTTGGCGGCCGCTGGCGCCCAGATATTCAGCGTAGTTCCGCGGTTCCAAAAAGGTGGTCATCCGGAAAGCACGGAAGCGAGCGAGGTGAACAAACCGAGAATGACGAGAGTACGCAGACAATCTCCGCTACTTCCACAAAGGTCGCGAAGAATTGAGGTCAAGCAATGCCGATCTTTACAAAACGGCTTGTGCCCAAAGCGCTGGAAAGAGAAAACTTCTGGATACCTTCAGCGAGCAAGACCCAGCCCACGAGAATGCGAACAAGCAGAATGCCCAAGGAGAGGCGTGACGAGGAATCCTGCGGAAGCATCGGCATTGTGAATCTCGAAGCGATTATGGCTCCGTGACCAGAGAGCCACATTTCTGTCAGAAAAGATCAACGACGGGTGGAAATGTTAGCAACAGGCCCAGGCCGAGCAATACGAGAGCAATGGCACTAATACGCCCCGCGGCGACCGTTCTCTTCCGCCAGCGCCATTCCAGAATCCCCCAGGTCAAAAGCCAGACAAGGATGGCAGCCGTCGTGACCCCAGAAAGAGGTCCCGTGGGCTTGTAGAAAACGAGGCTGTTCTTGACGGTTGCCAGCTTGTCGCCAGCGCAGGCCAATACCGCCAGAGTGAAAGAGCCGACACCAGCCGCAAGAATGGCGGCGGCGCCGGAACCATTTGTCAGGGGCGAGGCGGTGCTGTTCGCTACGTTCACTTTTCTTCTCCGTGGTTCAGTTGGATCATGGCTCCACCCTGGACCGGAGCGTACTTGTTAATCATCGCGCCACAGAAACCCGCGATCCCCGCAGCAACAAATGACACCATGGCAAAGGTCAGTACCGCAGCGCGTAGCTGCCGATGGTTCTTGATGTCACGGCCATACTTGATGAAGACAAACGCGACCATCGTGATCGAGATGGGAGCAAGCCAGGCAACGTGTTCCTTCCACTCCATCCCGAGAGAGTGCCAGCCGATGGTCGCGGGACTGGACATCAGCAGACGTTGGGGAAACATCGAGAGGCCAACCGTCCCCGGCGGGGGCGCGGCGCGATACCAAGGGTAGATGACATACGCTCCGGTCAGCACAGCAGCCCATGCGAGGATAACCATCGTGAGGAGGTAAATCTTGAGGAAGCGTTCCTGGCCGGGGGTTGATTCGTATAGTTGAGACGAGGTCGTGAAGCGATACAGCTCCGCGAGGGCACCAGAGCACGCCAGCAGATAGAGTGCACCGAATCCCATGCCATGTATTAGAGTCCAAAGACCGCGTGCCGCAATTTCCATTTATCGTACCCTCCACTGTGGGGCGGTCTCAACGCTGGCCGCATTCCGCAGGTCATTGAAATCCGTTTCCCCGCATCGGCCCCTGCATCCAGTTGTTAGCCGCCGCGTCCTTCTTGTCGTCATCTTTTCCCTTGTCGTCTTTTCCCAGGTCCAATACATGCCTGCGTAGGCATAATTTTCCGTCTGGCCTGCGACCGAGTGGCCATAGCAGAACAAGAACTGTTCATTCGGATTGTGCTTGAAGTGGTAATAGCCGCCAACGTCGATCATTGCAGAGCGTCCGGTTTGGGCTGCAGCAAACCCTTCGCGCCCATGCGCGAAGAGTTCGGCACCCAGTTCCAGCCTCTCGTTGATTTCGCGTTTCACCAGCCATCCGGTATATGGAAAGTCTCGATAGTTGGCTTGGGGAACCACCTGATAGCCACCGCCTCCATCGACGAGCCACTTCCCGTAGTTCTTCTGCAGCCAGACAGGCAGTTTGTACCAGACTCTCCCCACGCCGAGTCCCTTGTCATAGCTTCCGGTCGGCAATTCGAACATCGTAAAGGTGCCGATTTGAGGAATGTGCTTTGTCTCTTTGATGATGGCGAGTTTCACGCCCAATTCCATGTCGGTGAGACCGAAGGAGCTTGAACCTGTTCCGCCGGGCAGGTAAACGGGATTGTTCGACGGAAAGACGCCTCCCCAGGGCAGGATGGCGTGCAGTTGCACTCTTGGAATAGCGCCCCAGTTAAACTCGAAGGCCGGCCCCGTCGAGTCGATCTCTGCCGGTGTGCCATCGACGACGCCGAAGATATAGAACTCGTAGTGATGAAGGTCTACAGGCACCGGATCGTCTGTTTGATAGGGAGGCCCCTGCGCCCACAGGCGTGAGCCGGCCAGCGCCAGAAGAAAGAACAGCATCAGTTTCAGGCAGCGACTCCAACCCCTCATCGGCTCTTCTCTCCTCTATCAAGATTGAGGTGCGCTACTGTTATCGAATTTCGATAGTACACTATCGAAATTTGATTCTGGTTAAGCAGGGGTATATTTGATCTGTGTCCAATCACCAGCGGGAACTCTTTTTCGGCCTGATACGGATTCATGTACTCGTCCATGCATCCCACGAGCCTATCTTCGGGCTTGCGATGATGGAGGAGTTGGCGCATCACGGATATCGCATCGGACCGGGAACTCTCTACCCGCTCCTGCACGGCCTGGAGCACAGCGGCCTGTTGAAGTCTGTCCTCAAGAATGTTGGAGGGCACAGCCGCCGGGTCTACAAGATCACCTCTGCCGGCAAGAAGGCTCTAGGCAGGGCCAGAGCGAAGGTTGACGAGCTACACCACGAACTTCATGAAGAGCATCCCCGGAAGATCTCGCCCCTGATCCAGAAAACCTGATAGAGGCGAGGCCAGCCCGATACCGCTGACATCGCTGCGGCTAAGCGAACGGCAGCTCGAAGATCGAGTGTTCCCACCTGATCTTCTCCAAGGTCACACCGCTCTTATGTAAGGCTTGCATCTGCTTACCTGTCGACCAGTGTCAGAGAGCGAGGAGCTTCGATCCTGTCTCCGGTCTCACGAGGCCAGGAAATCGACAGCAAAGCCCCTCCGTCTGGACGGTTTGACGCTGTCACGCTTCCTCCGTGAGCGCGTACGACGGCTTCAACAAATGCAAGCCCAAGGCCATGCCCCTTGGAGTCTCTTCCTTTCACTCTCTGCTCGAACATGTGGAGGCCAATCTCCGAAGCAAATCCCGGACCATCATCCTCCACAATCAGCATGGCTGCGTCCTCGCTTGCGCCAAGTTTTATGGAAACGGTGCATGACGCGGGCAAGTGGCTAAGTTCGTTATCGAGAAGGTTTGCAATCACTCGATGCAGAAGGGCGGCGTCTGCCAGTACAGTGACAGGTCCAGCGCTGCGCAAATTCATCCGAAGCCCTTTCTCTGACATGCAAGGCTCGTACAGATCAATCATGACTCGAATCAGTTCATCAAGATCGACTTCTGTGAGCGAAAGCCTAAGCGCGTCAGCTTTCGCCTCAGCAACATCAAGCGAAGTATTTAGGAATTCCGTTAGTCGATCCAGTTCATCAATGGCCGAGACGATTGGCTCACTTTGCTCGACCTTTAAATCGCCTGACAGAACGATCTCCAGCTTTCCCCGAATTGCCGTCAACGGGCTACGAAGATCGTGGGCCAGAGACTCAGTAATGGTGTGCAGTTGATGCACGGAGCTTTCTATTCGGTCCAACATGCGGTTGAGCGTTAGCGCCAGGTGCGCCACTTCGTCGTTCCGTCTGCTGGTCGGAACCCTGCTGCTCAAATCAGATTGCCCAATCCGGGATGCTGCTTCGGTTATCTCGCGAACATGGCCCAGCATACGTCTGGTCACGAAGAACACAATCACGGAACCGAACAGCACGATGAGCAGCCAGAGGCAGAAAAAGCGGAAGCGGAGATTTTTAAGTACACGCAATTCATCTCGTTCCGAAAGTCCGAGATAGATGTGGCTCCCATCATCGAGTCGTACCGATGCTACTCGAAAGGGGTGATTGAAGCCTTTGACATTCAAGTCGTAGGGAACGTCGGAGATGAACTTACGCGCGCGAATCGCGGCTAAGTTTGGCATCCCGTCTCCGGCACCTACCCAAAGTTTCAGAGTCCCGTCGTCCCCGGCCTGAAGAAAGAAGACGGAGTCGTTCTCATTGCTGTTGGAGCGGAGTTTGTCAGGCACTTCTCTGCTTGCAAGTTCGGCTACTTCCCTCACGACCCTACCGTAAAGGCGGTCTTTCGGCGTTCGACCAGCAACATCACCGAGGACTGCAACCTCTCCAGAGAGCCAAGCGTCACTCCGCCGCTGAATGTCGTTCGCGACGAAGCGATGAAGCATCGCAAAAACCAACATGGTTCCAATAGCAAATGCCAGAGTTGCCCACAGAGAAATACGCCATGCGGCGCTATGCATGACTGGATTAGCGGTCTTTGAGGACATAGCCAATACCTCGTAAAGTCTTAATCAGCGGCTCACGGCCTTCTGTATCCACTTTGCCGCGCAGGCGGTAGATATGTACATCAACGACATTGGTGTTAGGTTGAATTCGCATTCCCCATACTTCGGAGAGAAGCATCGATCGAGTAACAACACGCCCAGCGTGTTTACATAGATACGTCAGAAGCACGAATTCTTGCGGACTTAGATTTAAGACCTCTTCACCGCGAGAAGCTCTACGACTGATGAAATCCAGCTCCAGATCCAGTACGCGGAGGCGGGTCGCCTCCTCACTCGTATTAAGATTACGTCGCAAGAGATTACGCAATCTTGCTAGCAATTCTGCGAGTGCGAAGGGTTTTGTCAGGTAATCGTCACCACCTTGCTCCAGACCTTTGACCCTGTCGTCGACCGATCTTCTGGCTGAAAGTATCAATACGGGGCTGCTAATGCCAGAGCGTCGAAGCTGAAGAATCAGGTCAATGCCATCTCGATCCGGAAGTCCAAGGTCGACGATCAGAACGTCATATTTCTTTCCCGACGCGAGTTGGATGGCGGATCGCCCATCCTTCGCGGTATCCACCTCGTAACCTGCATTGGCAAGGGGTTGCTTCAGGAAATCCTGAATCTCGGGTTCATCCTCGACCAGCAGAAGTCGCATGAATCATGGTAAGACATTTCTATTCACAATTCGCATTCTCTAAGAGGCTGCAAGATGATCGCGTCCATGAACAAATCGTCATCCTGTTCCCTCCTGCAAAGTGCTATCAAAAGAAAGGAGGTCTCGTCTCAAAGAGTAGCCGTTGTGTTGAGAATACGGAGCCCGTTCTCTCAAGTAGTCGACTGTCGCTGGATTGTCGTCTCTTCGTGGTCCAGTTTCCCCGACCCACAAACGCGACATTTAATACCGATGATCCGGGCTGAGGACATATTCCGCTTGACTACGGCTTACCTGAACCGCATCGCTACTGCCGTACCAGAGCACGATGTGCATGACACCTTCGTCGTCTTCGCAGAGAAGATGCTCGCCGACCCGAGGCTACGCACGGTCTTCCGCCGCATGGTGAGCCGCGCCGACATCGCGCATCGCTATTCGTTCCTCGATCCGCAGAAAGGTTCCGGCCAATTCTCATCTCATGACGCGAATGAGTTTTATCGGCTAGGCAACTTTCCCAACACAGCGCGGCGTATGGAACTGTTTGAGCAGAGCGCTCCGGTGCTGATGAAGAAGGCCGTGGACCGGCTGGCGCTCGATGAGAAGGAACGCTCCGGTATTACGCATGTGCTGGTGACCTGCTGCACGGGGCTCTATGCGCCGGGGCTGGACTTTGAGATCGTCGACCACCTCGGGCTTTCGGCGGGCGTGGAGCGCACGATGGTTGGATTCATGGGATGCTATGCCGCGATCAATGCGCTGAAGCTGGCGCGGCACATTGTGCGCTCAGATCCGAAGGCGGGTGTTCTGATGGTCAACCTGGAGCTGTGTACGCTGCACTTCCAGGAAACGCAGGAGCTGGAGCAGGTGCTCTCCTTTCTGGTCTTTGCCGATGGCGCGGCGGCGAGCCTGATTACTACTCGCGAGCAGGGTCTCGCGCTGGACAGCTTCAAGGCGGTGATGGTGCCGGAGACGCGTGGGCTGATTACCTGGAAGATCCGCGATCTCGGTTTCGACATGCTGCTCTCCGGGCAGGTGCCGGGAGAGCTGGGCCGCGCACTGCACGAGGGCGAACTGATGGCGGAGCGCGACGGCATCGACCTGTGGGCGGTGCATCCCGGCGGACGGTCGATTTTGGATGCGGTCGAGAAGGGACTGGAACTGCCGACGGATGCGCTGGCAGCGTCGCGCGAAGTGTTATCGTCCTTCGGCAACATGTCTTCGGCGACGGTGATGTTTGTGTTGCAGCGAATAATGCAGCAAGCGCGCCCGGGGCAGCGTGGGTGTGCGATGTCGTTTGGGCCGGGGTTAACAGCGGAGACGATGCGCTTCCATGGGGTCTAGTGCACAGATTGACTTCAGTCGGCGGGTCTCTCCACGTGAGTTACCGGAGCTGATGGATGGTGACTGTAGTTATGAGGATTTCCGTGACTGCCTGCGCAGTCTGGAAGCAGTCAATCGCTGGCTGCTGGGTTATCGGCCGACGCTGGCTTGGCTGGAGCGGTTGTCGCGTGGATTGCGTGACCCGGTACACATTGTCGATGTGGGCAGTGGCGGCGGCGATCTACTGCGGCAGATTGCAGGCTGGGCACGAAGACGGGGCATTGCTGTGCAGCTAACGGGGATCGACTTGAATCCTTATGCGGCGCGTGCAGCAGCGGAGTCCACGCCAAAGGAGCTCGGAATCGAATGGGTGACCGGCGATGCTCTGGAGTATCGACCGAAGAAGCCAGCCGATATCGTCGTGAGCTCGCTGCTGGCACATCATCTGGAGGACGAGGAGCTCGTCGTGCTGCTGAGGTGGATGGAAGCAACGGTGCAGGTGGGTTGGTTTATCAATGATTTGGAGCGGTCGGAGTGGAGTAGTCGGATGTTTGGATGGGTGCGGTGGCACTGGCTTGTGCGGCATGATGGGCCGGTGTCGTTCCGTCGGGCCTTCCGGAAGGAGGATTGGGTACGCCTGCTGGCTGCGGCTGAGGTCCCGGATGAGGCGGTGACGGTGGAGCAGTGGCGGCCGGGGCGTTTGTGCGTGGGGCGGTGGAAGTGAGGTCGATGATTATGAAGCGTTTCGTTCGACTAAGAGATATGAAGCCTAACGCCTCCGTGACCTTCGCGGTGGACCACATCACGTCTAATCATCTGAGAAGGGAATAATGCCAATTTCCACTCTGCTAGCGCCCAGATCCGCCGGTTCCAGATTCAAGACGATTCTCTGGGTCTCGCTTGGTCTGACCGTACTTTTCGTCTTCATTACCTCAGAGTTGCTCCTCGTCACCGACTATCCGATGTACCACGCTTACCGTCTGCAGGTCATCGCCGACCGCCATCTCCTCATCCCGCACACCGTCGCCGGAATCTTCGCTCTACTGATCGGTCCTATCAATTTCTCCTCGCGGATTCGGCAGCGTCATCTCACGCTCCATCGCGTTCTCGGCCGCATTTACGTGGTTTCCGTTTTTGTTGGTTCGTTCACGGGGATCGCTCTCGCCTGGGGCCGTCCGGGCCTCCCCGGAACTTCCATGCAGGCTGCGGCGTGGATGGTCTGCACCACCGCCGCCTTCCTCACCGCGCGCAACCGCCAAATCGTCCAGCATCGCCAATGGATGGCTCGCTCCTACGCCGTCACCTTTACCTTCGTTTCCAGTCGCGTTCTGAATCTCGTGCCCGCGTACTGGAGCCATCTCGGCGACGTCCTGTCCGCAGTCGGGGTCATCGCCTTCACCCTCGCATCCCTGCTGATCGTGGACCTCGGCCTCAACTGGCGCGAGCTTACCACCCGTCGTGACTGATTCGTCGGCCAGCGGTTATGAGAGTTTAAGATGTGGGTTTGCAAAACGTCCTATTTCCCGAAGCTGGTCTCCACCAGATCCGAGCTGATAACAGGCCCGTAGCCGCCGAGCTGTCCAATAACTACCGCCACCGCAGGCTCCTCACCCTCCAAAACCCACACCATCACATCCTTCGGCTGAAGGCCGATCAGCCGCGCAATTACACTCACGATGCCGCCCAACACCGGATGAACGCGAAACACTGTTGCCTTGAGGGTCTGTCCTGCCAACTGAACCGTCTGCTCGCTCTCCGGCGAGATCAGGAGTTGGACCAACCGCCCCCCGCCGACTGGCGCCAGCATCCCCACCCGAAACGGCGTCGTATTGTGCGGCACGTTCAGCAGCAATGTCCCAACGAAGCCATTCGCCAGGTCATCCGGCAGGTCCATGTGCTTGCTTTCGACGTGTATCTTGCCATTCTTGTCTATTGTGCGGCTGGTCACTATGCCGGTAGCGGCTTCTACTGTAAAGTCGATGGGCTTTGTAAAGAACGGCCCTTTCTGTATGTGATGGTTGCGCACTAAGCGAAACGTACCCTGCTGCGTGTATGTCGTCGCCTCATCATCAATCGATCCATCGACAAAGTGATAGGTCAGGCGCATCGTTACTTCATCGCCCTGCACAACCTGCGAAAACTCACCACTGGCGATGGTTTTTCCATCCTCGGAGCGGGCCACCATAAACCGGTGCATTGGCCGTTGAATATGTCTCACTGAAATTCGCTCTGCCGGCGCTGCGGTGCCCAACATTGGCACCAGGAAAGCGACTACAAAGAAATTGCTCCGCACCACCAAATACCTCGTTCTAACGTTCAACTTTATGAGATCCCTGCCGGCTCCAAGATGACGATTTGTACAGAATGATGTGCCAAATTGTTTTTTGGAGGTCTACTAGAAATATGGAATCCGGCTATGAATTGATTGAACATCCAGGCGAATCGGGAGCACTGCTTTGCAAGACGAAGTACTGATCCTGGGCGGTGGAGTGGCGGGTTGTGCGGCTTCGATCGCGCTAGCCCGCAAGGGACGAAGCGTCACGCTGATCGAACGCGAGCCCACACCGCGCCATAAGGTTTGCGGAGAGTTCCTAAGCGGTGAGGCCCTGGAAGACCTACATGCGCTCGGCATCGACGTGGCATCGCTTGGTGCCGTGCCTATAAATTACGTGCGACTCGCCGCAGCAAGGCGAGCCGCAGAGGCGCCACTGCCTTTTTCCGCAGCCTCACTCACGCGCAAAGCGCTGGATACAGCGCTCATTGCCGAAGCCATCGCCGCTGGAGTCCGCATTAAGCGTAGTCGCAGCGTGCAGTCGCTCAGCCGCGCAACCGGTAACCTCTGGCGGGCTAGGCTTGACGACGGCACCACATACGAAGCTCCAACCGCCTTCCTCGCCACAGGCAAGCACGACCTGCGCGGCCACGGTCGCCCAAAGGACCCTCATCAATGGGTCGCCTTCAAAATGTATTACCGACTGTCTGCCGCCCAGACCGCTGACCTGGCGGACGCCTCCGAGCTAACGCTCTATTCCGGAGGCTACGGAGGTATTCAACCAGTGGAAGACGGCATCACGAATTTCTGCTGTGTGGTGCAACGGAGGTATTTTGCGTGTGCGGGTCTTCGCTGGGAGGGCCTTCTTGCGAAGATGCAGCAGGACTGTCCCCACCTTGCGATGCGGCTTGACGGTGCGGAGCCGCTGCTCGACAAACCGATTACCATCACTCATATTCCGTACGGTTACCTCCGCCGCACAACCGAGGATGGGCTCTACTGTATTGGCGATCAGGCAGCCGTAATCCCCTCGTTCACCGGCGATGGCATATCCATCGCCCTGCATACTGCCCGCCATGCCGCCGCTGCCTATGTTGCCGCGGAGCCGGCGTCGGTCTTTCAGCCAAAACTGCGCTCCGCAATGCTGCCCCAGATGCGTCTTGCCGAGGTCGCCGCAGACGGCTTGAACAACGCACTCGCGCGCGCTGTACTGCCGTTCTGCCTCAGGGTCTGGCCCGGCGCGATGCGCGTAACGGCTAGGCTCACGCGTGTCACCCAGCCCGCCGCTGTTGCTCCACAAGTGTTCGCTAACTGAAGTCGTCCCACGCCAAAACAACTCTCGGCAGTTAAATCTTTTAGGAGAGATGATGCAATGAAATCTTTCGCAGTCGTAGCCCTCGTGCTCATATTCGCTCCAGGCGCACTCGCCCAGCATCAGACCTTCGTCCTCAATCCCGATGCCAGCGAGGTCAAGATGACGCTCAACACGACTCACGAGGTGGTCAAGGGCACGTTTCACATTCAATCCGGATCGATTGAGTTTGACCGCAGCAGTCCTAAGATGTCGGGTTCAGTGGCCGTACTGGCCGGCGGCGGGAAGACCGGTAACGACAGCCGCGATAAGAAGATGAATAGGGACATTCTCAAGGTGGACCAGTACACGACAGTCTCCTTTGCTCCCAAAACCTACACCGGGACAATCGCGCCCCGTGGCGACTCAACCATTCAGGTGAACGGAGTGTTCATCCTACTCGGCAGTCCTCACGACCTGACGGTTCCGATGCAGATTCACATGGATGGACCGAAGGCAACGGCAAGGGCTCAATTCGTCGTTCCCTATGTTCAGTGGGGCCTCAAGAACCCGAGCTTCCTGATCTGGAAAGCTGAGAATGACGTTGCGATTGATCTTAATCTCGTTGGCCAGGTTTCTGACTGACTGACCATTCTGTTTGTACGCTGTAATAGGACCATTCCGTTCTAAGTGCACTTGCATTTCATTGAACTCAATCGGAGCTACAAAGCACTATGCCCAATTCCGTGTCTCGCCCTGCGCTGACACGCAGACGTTTTACTCAGCTTTCTGGAATGGCAGTCGGCACACTCGCATTGTCCGGCGCGGCCAGAGCTGCGGCGGCACCAGACGTGACGCTTGAGATTGCGCCGTACACTCTCGAAGCTTCGCCGAAGCATCACATCCGGACCGTAGCGTACAACGACCAGATTCCCGGGCCGTTGTTCCGGATGCGTGAGGGAGAACCGCAGTCTGTAGAGATTCGGAACCTGACGAAAGATGCAGAGGTTGTTCACTGGCACGGCCTTTACCTGCCGCCGGAAATCGACGGAGCCATGGAGGAAGGCACGCCATTGATTGCTCCTGGTGCCTCCACGCGCTATACAATGACGCCCAAGCCAGCCGGTTTCCGCTGGTATCACACGCATACGTTCGCGGGGAAGAACCTCACTAAGGCGCAATACGGTGGTCTGCACGGTTTCCTGCTGATTGAACCGCGTGACAACCCTGCTGCCTATGATCGGGAGGTCTTCCTTGGACTTCATGACTGGAACGGGCAATTCCTGAGCAGTGACGACGGCTACATGAACCCGGTCTACGACGTCGCAACGATCAACGGCAAGATGCTCGGCTCTGGAGATCCAGTAAAAGTCAAACAAGGCGAGCGCGTCATGATGCACATCCTCAATAGCAGTCCGACCGAGGTTCACTGGATTTCGTTCTCGGGGCACAGCTTCAAGGTGGTGGCGCTGGATGGAAATCCGATAGCCCAGTCTCAGACAGTTTCCATGCTTCGGCTCGCACCAGCGGAGCGTGTCTCTGCCATTGTCGAGATGAACAATCCCGGCGTATGGGTCCTGGGTGAAGTCCGCAAGCATGTTCAAGCCAGCGGAATGGGCGTTGTCATCGAATACGCCAACTCTTCCGGCAAGCCGGTATGGACGCAACCGGAGGATCTTGTGTGGAACTATCGCCAGTTCGCAGCGGCAGGCGATGCCACACAACATCAAGACGCAAAAAAAATCGAGCTGGTTTTTGACTCCAAGTTTCAGGGGCACGGTAACGAAGAGCTCTGGCTGATCAACGGTCTGAGCTATCCTCAAAACTCGACACCAGCCAACTCACCCGTTCTGCAGACCGGACAGCGATACCGCCTGGTCATGAAGAACAAAAGTATGGACGACCATCCCGTGCATCTGCACCGGCACACGTTCGAGGTCCGCAGGATCGAGGACAGCCCTGAGATCGCCGGTGTGCGCAAGGATGTGGTGCTGGTACACGCCGGTGGAACCGTCGAGGTAGAGTTTGTGGCCGACAACCCGGGCAAGACACTCTTTCACTGTCACCAGCAGGATCACATGGATAGAGGATTCATGATGGTGTTCAACTATGCGTAGCGCAACGATCAAGCTGGCTGCCAATATGGTTTTCGCGATCACGGCCATATTGTGCGTACGACCCGCTGTGGCACAAGGAAACTATGAGATCCAGGTTTACGGCGCCGATACGGTTGCGCCGAAGACATTGATGACGGAATTGCACTCCAACTTCACCCCGGAAGGTCAGAAGGACTATATCGATGGCGTCATTCCGACCAATCATCAGGAGCATGAGACGCTCGAACTTACCGAAGGCGTTACGAGTTGGTCGGAGATCGGCTTCTACGTCTTTACCAGCGAGCAGGATGGTCACGGTGTGCAGTGGGTCGGCGATCACATACGCCCGCGCGTCCGCGCACCCGATAGCTGGCATCTTCCGGTGGGTCTAAGTCTATCGTCCGAAATAGGCTACCAGCGCGCCGTCTACTCGCCAGACACGTGGACATGGGAGATACGGCCCATCATCGATAAGACCGCAGGCCGGTGGTATTTTGCAGTGAATCCGGCACTGGAGCGTACCTTGCACGGTCCCGATGTAAAGCAAGGGCTCGGCTTTTCTCCGGGTGTAAAGGTGAGCTATGACTTCACAAAGGTAGTGAGCGGCGGTATCGAATACTACGCCGACTACGGACGCCTCGGAGCCTTCGACTCATTGCATAACCAGGAACAGCAAATCTTCATTGTCACCGACCTGAATACTTCGCCCAAGTGGGAGATAAACATCGGAGTCGGAGTTGGACCCACCGCAAGTACCGACCATCTCATTGTGAAGGGTATCCTCGGCAGACGCTTCGACTGGGGACGTCACTCACCGGTCGAGTAGCCCGACATCACATCAAAGGAGAAGAGCATGGCAGTTTCAGGCAATATGAGAATCCTTGCATGTACTAGCTCCGTCGTGTTTTGACGTCAATACCTATGACGATTTGTTCATATAGCATCTCAATCTAATCCATCGACGCTCCACGAAAGTCTATTTAAAAGTAAACAGTTCAACCGCGCGGAGCCATCGATCACTTATGCGTCGGAGAAGTTGTTGGTGCTGGCGCCGCAGCCGGAATCTCCAACATGTACTATCCCGCGAGCGAGCGAACCTTCGGGAACACCGCGCAAAAATGGGGCCTCAATGTCGGTATCGATGCTGGCACCTTCGTCTTCAAAGAGTTCTGGCCGGATATCAACTATGCGCTTTTTCATAACAAAGACTAGTTTTGCACCTGAAGGCTACAGCGATTCTTGCTGGGATGTTTTGTCCATTGCACATAGGGTCGATGCTGGGCTATCTTCATGGCTTTCCCTCCGGCTTGAGCGAAGACTGCTCGACCGCTACGTAATGCTCTGCGGCCTCGCGGATCACTTGGCGATTGCTGATGGGTGTGATCTCCGCCAGAGTGGCTTCCACCTGCTCCGCCGATAGAATGCGGAGAAGATGAACCGGAGGCCTCGCGGTCGATTCGAGGTATTCGGCGTAATCCTTCGGTAGAAGAAAAGTGGTCATGTGGTCGTGGATCGGCGCCATCAGTTCGTTCCGTTCGCCGTTGGGAATCCAAAGGTTCGTTCCCACAGCCTGTCTTCGAGTTTTCCAGAGCTTCCAGACGCCAGCCATACCAAACGGTTTATGGCCTCGAACGACGAACTCGTATTTCGGTTTCGTCTTCCCCTTTTCGGCCTCCTGGTCGAGTAGGCAGTCGGCGTTGCCGCCGACCGCCCCTCTAACAACCGTGCGTGAGAGTTTCCAGCTCACATGGCTCAAGCCTTCCGAACTCCTCCTGGGAGACGCAGCGGTGACGACGGCTAAGTTGGCTGTGCAGTTGACGATGACACTCTGGGTGCAGGAGCTGGCGGTTGGTGGCGCCATCGTGGCCTCCAAGGACCCTCGGTACAACATGATGACTATGCCATCCGGTCTCCCGAGTGATCATAAGACCGCAGGCAGGGCACCTTCCCCCTTGCGTTCGCCACTGACAATTTCTCTGCGGAAAATTGTTCCGTCGTCTTATCGATCGAGAGTGGGAGTCGGAGCGAAGCCGCAAACAGAAGAGCATGGAGCACGCAAAGCAGAACGAAGGCTGCGGTAAATGCGCCGGAGAGGCCAGCGCTGGACTGTGCCATCCCCAACCTCCATCCCAGAAAGGTTGCGCAGAGGGTAGTCAGAGTCGGCCCGCCGAGACGCTGCACAATATTGAGCGAGGTTGT
>Ga0116129_1000152_pt1 | contig 50003 bp, 53 predicted proteins | sample June2015DPH_17_2_FD_89732 | JGI IMG/M metagenome (GOLD analysis project Ga0116129, IMG submission 89732) | Peatland microbial communities from SPRUCE experiment site at the Marcell Experimental Forest, Minnesota, USA - June2015DPH_17_10 | ecosystem: Environmental > Terrestrial > Soil > Wetlands... | reverse complement strand
GCGCACCAAGCCCTCAAGCTCGCTGCGCTCCGCACTCGTCAAGATAATCGATGTCGCTTCCGGGATGCCGCTCATGCCCCCTTGAATCACGACTCATTCTTCACCGATAGTGGGTACTAGTCCCAGCAAAAGACCCATCCATTGCAGCGGCGTGACGCGCTCGCCCAACCAGCGATTGGCCAGCGTCGAGGTAAGGATCGGCTGCAAGCCCGGGATCAGCGCCGACAAGCCCGCCGGAATCGAATGCGAAATCGCAACCGCCGTGCCGCCGAGATAAAACCCGTGCACGAGCAGGCCCGCGGCCACGCTGTGAACGATGCCGATCCGATCCGGCCATCGCGGCCGTGCGACAACAACGATGACCGCCATGATACCAACCACGACGGCCATGCGGATCGCGAGATAGGTCAAAGGCTCGGCGCTGCGCAGCACATACTTCGTTGCGACAAAACCGGTGCTCCACAGCACGACAAAAATCGCCGGTGCCGCGCGCGCGGCCAGTTGGTCAAAGTTTTTATCCATTTGCCGCACGCATTGCCTGAACATATGCTATCGGGCAATCGTGAAAACTCACTTGGCGGCTCGTCCGCTACCGCATAGCAAGACCGATAAGAGGAACGCCCATGGATGTTCGCGCCGCCGTCGCCACCAAAGCCGGCCAACCCCTGGAAATCACCACCGTCCAGCTCGAAGGCCCGCGCGAGGGTGAGGTGCTGGTCGAGATCAAGGCGACCGGCGTTTGCCATACCGACGAATTCACGCTGTCTGGCGCCGATCCTGAAGGGCTTTTTCCCGCTATTCTCGGCCACGAGGGCGCGGGCATCGTGGCCGATGTCGGACGCGGCGTCACCAGCGTGCAAAAAGGCGATCATGTCATTCCGCTTTACACGCCGGAATGCCGGCAGTGTCCGTCCTGCCTGTCGCGCAAGACCAATCTCTGCACCGCCATCCGCGCCACCCAGGGACAGGGCTTGATGCCCGACGGGACCTCGCGCTTCTCGCTGGCTGGCCGCCCGGTCCATCACTATATGGGCACGTCAACCTTCGCCAATTACACAGTGCTGCCGGAAATTGCAGTCGCAAAAATCCGCAAAGACGCGCCTTTCGACAAAGTTTGCTACATCGGCTGCGGCGTCACGACCGGCATCGGCGCGGTCATCAACACCGCCAAGGTCGAGCAAGGCGCCAAAGCCATTGTGTTTGGCCTCGGCGGCATCGGCCTCAACGTATTGCAGGGTTTGAAGCTCGCCGGCGCTGACATGATCATCGGCGTCGACATCAACAACGACCGCAAGGCCTGGGGCGAGCGCTTTGGCATGACGCATTTCGTCAACCCGAAAGAACTCGGCAAGGACCTCGTCCCTCACCTCGTCGATATGACCAAATCGGGCGCCGACCAGATCGGCGGCGCCGATTACACGTTCGACTGCACCGGCAATGTCACGGTGATGCGGCAGGCGCTGGAGTCCTGCCATCGCGGCTGGGGCCAATCGATCGTCATCGGGGTTGCCCCCTCAGGCGCAGAGATCGCGACCCGGCCGTTCCAACTCGTGACGGGTCGCGCGTGGAAAGGCACGGCATTCGGCGGCGCGCGCGGCCGCACCGACGTGCCCAAAATCGTCGACTGGTACATGCAGGGCAAGATCCAGATCGATCCGATGATCACCCATGTGATGCCGCTCGACCAGATCAACCACGCCTTCGACCTGATGCATCGCGGCGAATCCATTCGAAGCGTAGTGACCTTTTAGGATTGTTTTCGGGCCTGCCATGAAACTGCATTTCGTCACCGTTGACGTTTTCACCGGCACCCAATTCGCGGGCAACCCGCTTGGCGTTGTCCTCAATGCCGAGGGGCTTTCGGGCGGGCAGATGCAGGCCATCGCCGCCGAGTTCAATCTGGCAGAAACGACCTTTGTGCTACCGCCGAAAGATCCAGCGAACACCGCCGAGGTGCGGATTTTCACGCCCCGCTATGAAATGCCGTTTGCCGGCCATCCCAACGTCGGCACAGCGTTTGCGCTCGCCCGCGCGGGCACAAGCTATGGTCGCGCCATTGAAGGCAACGGCGTCACCTTCGAAGAAAAGGCCGGTCTTGTCCCGATCTCATTCCTCAAGGAAGGCACAAGTGTTATCGGCGCGCGGTTGGCCTCCCCGCAACGCCTGACGGTCGGCGCCGAAGTGCCCGTGGGGCTCATAGCATCCGCCTGCTCATTGTCGTCTGAGGATATCGAGACAAGACATCATCAGCCTTGCATCGCCTCTTGCGGCGCGCCGTTCATCCTGGTCGAACTGAAGGGCCGCAAGAAGCTCGGTTCGGCACGGGCGCGGCCCGAGGTTTTCGAACGGGACATCGCCAAGCTGCCTGTGACGAGCCTTTTCATCTATACGCAGGTTTCCGAAGATGGACTCGACATCCGCGCACGCATGTTCGCGCCCCACCACGGCATTCCTGAAGACCCCGCGACCGGCAGCGCAAATGTCGCGCTGATCGGGCTTCTGGCGAGCCTGCGGCCGGAGCGCGATTTGCAGATGTCAAAGACGATCGCGCAAGGCGTCGAGATGGGCCGGCCAAGTCTGTTGCATGCGGAAGCCGAAAAGACAGGCGGCGTCGTGACCGCGACCATGATCGGCGGGCGCTGCGTACCCGTGATGTCAGGGACGATTGAGCTGGCTTAAATCGCAACCTTCAGATCAAGCGCGTAGCACTGCGGAAATCACCACTCTTCCGGGCAGGGATCGACGATCTTCCAGAGTTCCTGGCCGTTCTTGATTTTCTTCATTTCGGTGGTGAGCCCGCCATTGCGGCGAATCCAGTCCTTCACCGTATCGGGGTAATAAGACATCAAATCCGAGGTTCCCTCGGTGCTCGTGACCTTGATGCCGAAGGTAAACGCCTTGTCGTAGTAGGCCTGATGGAAGCCGAGGCTGGCACGCGGCGTTACGCAGATCTTGTTCATCGGCACGATGCCGAACACGAGCGTGCAGGCAGAATTGCAGATGCCGTCGATGATCACCCGCTCGTGGGCATCGCGGATGTGGGCGTACTTCGCCTTGTATTCCTCGACATAACCGCCGTGGTCACGCGTGATGTGCAGATCAGCGCGCACCGGGCTTGCGGCCAGGCACAAGAAAACAAGCAATGCGAGAGGCGTGATGCGCATGAAACGATTGGCACAGGAGTCGTGGAAAAGCGGAAAAACCGCCGATAAGGACGGATCAGAGGGCACGACTCTGGCGAGACTGTGTTTGAAAACCGTTAAGCATGCCCGAAGGACCGAAATTCCTGCTTCCGCGACCATTTTTTGACGGGCTTTGCAGGATTTCCCTCTGGATAGGGCCCCGATTTGGCCTAAACTGCTTGGGTAAGTCTTCCCGGAGATTCCTGATGATTCCCCCTAAGTTCGCCCTCGCCGCAGCCACCCTGGCTGCACTGGCCATGGTCGCAAGTCCGGCCCAGGCGCGCCGGCACCACCACTGGCACGGCTATGCCTATGGATTGCCATATCCGATCAGCTATTCGCACAATTATGGACCCGGACCCGAACCCGGCACCTTTGCCTATTATGACGGCCCCTCGAACAATTTTTGCAAACAGGGCGCGGCAACCTACAACGCGCAAGGCGGGCGCTACCCCTGCTTCTGATGCGTCCTTAGCCCGATGGCGCCACACGGATAAGTTTGGTAATCGGACAAAGACGCGCTCGTAGCTCAGCTGGATAGAGCATCGGATTTCGATTCCGAGGGTCGGGAGTTCGAATCTCTCCGAGCGCGCCACGAGTTAGGCCTGCAAATAAAGGGGTTTTTGCAGTTTCGGCTTCGTTCTATTGCCTGATTTCGTGGTGCAAGTCGCTGCGAACCGATCCCTTAGGAATCAATAGCTTACTTACCGATCTCTACTAATCGCTCCGCGCAACACGGACGCGACACTGAAGTTGCTTGCCTGTTCTAATTTTCGAAGGATTGTAGGCGTCCCGAAAGCCCGCCCCTAATCCGATAGCCTGCAACGGCTATCAGCGAAAGCTGGGGACCGGCTTAGCAGCTTCTTTCTTAGCACCGGCTTGGTTATCTTCATCGAGCAACGCCTTCGAAAAAATGTTCAACCTATAGACGAATGGTGGTGGATCTCCCGAGATCGATAGCTCTGCGCCATCGGGTAGTGTGGCGAAACCTTCCGGATAATCGCCTTGCAATGGTGGAAACCGCACCCCAAAGTCTTCGGCGATTTTCTGCTCTACACCAGCTATCGACGCTTCGCTTCGGAAAACGTATTCTAATAAGCGGAGTCGGTTGGGTGCCAAGTTTCGCGTGAAAAGCAGAGTGAATCGCGTGTCTCCCAAAAGGCAGCCCCACTGAGGGCCGTCCTGAACTGCACACTTGATACCCTGACTTGCCACCGTTTCGTGCGCCGCCTGCTCTGTCATTCCAACATAGAAGCCGTGGACGTCGGTCTTTCGCTCTTGGCACTCAACGAGCAGAAGAGACAGAAACAACATGCCCACCGACCGTGCGTACTTCGACATTCATCGACTCTCGCGGTTCGTATACTCAGGTAACAACCTTCAGTATATCTGGACAAGCAAACGTCGCCAACGGATATGCTGCGGCTCTGAGCCTGCGGACAGCGGCGTGCCGCGCGCGCGGTGGCGCGGCCCGCCGCCGCGCTTGACCAGGCCGTGACGATCGAGAACCGCATGGATGGTGCTTTTGGCTGGAACTCTGACGTCCCCATCAAGCCGCCTGACCAGCAGTTCCCGAATCTTGCGCGCGCCCCAGTGTGGCTTCTCGGCCTTGAGCCGGACAATCAGGCCCTCAAGCAGGCCGCAGCCGCGCCATTTGTAGAAGTAATATTGAACCGTCGAAGGGTGGAAAGTCTTTCGGCAGCGCACGCCACTGGCAGCCGGTGGCTGCTATGTAGAGAATTGCATTCGTGATCACTTGCAGATCGATCTGGCGCGGACGGCCGCGCCGCGATGGCACAGGCATCAACGGCTCGACCAATTTCCACTCCGCATCCGTCGTGTCGCTTGCATAACGTAGCCCGTCGCGTCGATATTGGTCGCGGGTGATTTTAGTCCAAGACAGGTTGTGCTCCCTTCGGGTCTTCGCAAACACGAGGGAATCACAACGGGCTGGAATCACTCAACTTTCTTTTTCGGTCAGGCTCTCAGGATATTCGATCCCTAAACCGCTATCGCTTCAGAAAGTCGCCTTCAGACCGGCAAAGAAAGCACGCGGCCGCGCCGGACTGAGCGAGCGTGGATCGGAGAACGGCGCGCCGCCATTGGCAAAGTTCGGTAACTGCGTTGTATCGAAGAAGGCCCCATAGCTCGCATACTGATTATTGAAGACGTTATCGACGCGACCGTAGACCTGATAAGTCTTGTCGACCTGGTAGGAGGCGTGAACGTTGAACACGGCATAGCCGGGGAGTTGCTGAAACTGGTTGGATGCGTCGCCCACGAAATATTGGCTGCTCACATACAACGCGTCGCCGCCGACCTTGAATGCATCAGTAACGGCATAATCGAAGCCGGCCTTGATCCGATGACGCGGAATTGCCGGGACGATGTTACCGGGCGAGACCTGTATGTTGCCGTTGGCATCGGCGAACGGACTGTTCGAGCCGAGCTGCAACGAATCCAGGAAACGCGCATCGATAAAGGCGTAGCTGGCATGAAACTGCCATCTCGATGATTTGAGATTAGCCTCCGCTTCGATGCCCTGCCGTCGCGTGTCGCCGACGTTCTGGAAAAAACCGAACCCTTGCAATATCGGATCCGGGATTGCGAGGATGTCGTTGGTATTGGTGGCGCGGAACCCGCCCAATTTCCACTCAAGCGTTCCAAAGCTCATATCCTTGGTGCCCCGTAATCCGGCCTCGTAGGTGTGCGACACCACCTGCTTTAACGGCGGATCGGAAACCAGGAACGTCGCGATGACGCAGGGCATCGCGGGGTTGGCGCATTCGAGCTCCAGTGGGGTCGGCGCACGGTTGGCTTCCGAATAGCCGGCATACGCGGTCAGCCCCGACGTGATCTTGTAGGTGCCACCAATGATCGGATTGAAACGGTCGTAGGTTTCGTTGCCGTTGAGTGCCGTGCCGAGCTGGTCCTGCAATGCAATGCGCGCATCATTGAAACGACCGCCGGCGGTGATCGAGAAGGCCTTGGTGACATCGAAGGTATCAAGCGCGTAAAGCCCGGTATATTGATTGGTGGCTCGGAGCGCTACCGGTCCGTCCGAGACCGGATTGCCCGACGTTCCGAGAAAGATGCCGCTGCTGCTCACGACAAAGTTGTTGTCGATGGTGCCAAGCTCTGCGCTAGCTCCGAAGTGCGTCACGCTGGCATCGAAGCTGGTGCCGACAACGAAACGATTGTCGTGGCCGAACAACTGATCGGTATTCGTCGCCTGCAACGAGAACCCGCCGGTGTTCGTGGAGGTGTATGTTCGATCATTTTCTCCCAGGATCGCATCTGCGGGGAACGGATTGGAAAGCTGCTGCCCGTTAAGACCGTTCGCCGGCGTGACGCCGTCGCCAAAACAAAGCAGCGCCGCGTCGGCTGAACAGGGCTGCGTTCCCGTCGGATTGCCGTCCTGGGTTTGCTGGGTGAAAGCCCGGTAGTGGGCGATCCCTTCGAGCGTCCAGGTCGGCGTCGCTTCGACCTTGGCCGTCATGTTCAGATAGCCGACCTGGTTCTGCGTGGTCTGCGGGGTGGTGTAGGTCGCAGCCCAGTTTTGCTGCAGCAATTCGATCGGTGTCGTCGCAGCCGCGCCGAATTGGTTTTCGGCGGCGCCCACATTGAAATGGAATTCGTTGCCGTCGTTTCGATAGCCGACATCACCGTAGAAACGACGGACATTCGATATCCCGAAAAAGCGGTAGCCTTCGTCATGCACGGCTTCCAGCGCGCTATATACCGCCCAATCGTTGACCTGGTTGCCCCATTGCACCGAACTCTGGATGCGGCCGAACGAACCGCCCATCGTGTCCCACTCGACGCCGTGATAGTTGAAGCCATCCTTCATCTGGACGGTGACGGCGCCGCCAAGTGCATTGAGGCCAAAGGCCGGATTGTTCGTGACCACGGCGATCGACTTTATCGCGGCGGTCGGAATCAGATCCCAGTTGACGGTGTCCCCGAACGCCTCGTTGATACGAACTCCGTTCTGATAGACCGCCAGTCCCTGCGGCGTGCCTGAGACGGGTGATGCGACAAAGCCGCGGAACTCGAGGTTGGACTGAAACTCGTTTCCGGCGACGTTGCTGATGTTGATCCCCGCTACATTCTGCTGCAGGGCGTCCATGATGTTCAGGGAATTGGTGCGTTGAATGTCCGGAGTATTCACGAAATTGATGCTGGAGGGAATCTTGTCGACGGCCAGAGCGGTACTTGGTGTGGCAACTGGCGTGGTTGGATAGACCCGAAGCGTTGTCACCGTCGGCTGTGCCGCGGTGGTTGGGTGAGATTCCGGTTTCGGACGCCTGGCCGCCGGTTTGGTCCCGGTCGCCGGGGCGACAATTTCGACAGGCGGCAGCTCCGTGGTGTAGCTTCCCTTGTCCTCAGCGCAGGCCTGCTCGCTTTCGATGACAAAAGTCGCCGCTGCCATCGACACGATAAGCAGGACTCGAACACTCATCTGCTTCGTTCCCTATTCCAGCTGGTCTTATCGCCGGCCTGGAGCATCCGATCATAATGCGCGATGGACCGCGCGCACCTGCAAAAGGTCCCGAAGCGGTCGGGAAAATTCCCGACCGGTCTCTGGTACCGCCGGAGCTGCGACGTATCACGAGCTTCGGAAAAGCGCGCACTAGCGTATATGAGTGGGAACCATCGCCTCGATCGTGACTCCGCCCTCACCGGAAGCGACGGTCAGCGTTCCCCCCAACGCCAGTATTCGTTCCTGCATTCCGGTCAAACCAAAACCGAATTTTTCGCCAGGCTTCAGGCCACGGCCGTTGTCATGCACCCGAACCAGGGCGTAGCCGCGGTTGACCTGTACCCCGAGCTGCCGTTCAGCGGGCTCGATGCTCACATTCACGGCCGTGGCCCTCGCATGGCGGAACACATTGGTCAGCGCTTCCTGCACGATGCGATAGATCGTCAGGTCGGCGGTTTCTCCGGTTTCGCCCAGCGAGCCTGAAATCGTCGTCTTAATCTCGACCTCGGGGTGGGATTCGTTCCATAGCCGCAGCAACGCGCCGAGCGCTTCGCGTAATCCGAGTTCGGCAAGTCCTACGGGGCGCAACCTTTCCAGAATCCGTCGCGTGAATTGCTGGAGATCGTTGACCTGTTCCAAAATCGCGCCGCCATGTTTGCGCACGCGGTCCGCGTCAGGCATCCCCGCTTCCGCAAGCCGCATCAAGGCGCCGGCGTTCACTCGCAGCGCAAAGAGATATGGTCCGAATTCGTCATGCAGCTCACGCGCGATCTCCTTGCGTTCGCGGTCTTGCAGCGACACGGCGCGCTCGGCGAGCCGCCGCTTGTCCTCGACGGCTTCTCCCAACGTTTCGGCGAGGTGATTCATTTTGGTACAGATGGCGGCAAATTCCGGAGCCCCGCCGGGCTCGATGTGGACGCTGTAGGACCCGGTTTCGATCTCGCTCATCGCCTGCGATAGCTCTTCCAGCGGCGCCAGCGCGCGGCCCACGACGATCATTGTGATCATAAACAGAGCTAGCGCGACCGCCGAGCCGACTGCGAGCTGCGTCAATATCCCATCCCAGATTTCGGCGATCTCGTCGTTCGGAATTGACGTGATGACAAGTGCAGTGCTCTTGCCCTGGATCGAAATTGGTACGCTGACGGAAGTCGTCCGGGGCCGCACAAGTGTGACGAACCACTGAGGTACCGACCGCGCATCGTCCTCCTCGTGAGATTCGACCGCAACGTCCGCATCGGACTGCCGTGTGATGCTGACATGACGTAGCCGTCTCAGGTCCCGAACAATCTGGTCCAGCCTCGCCTCGGGATCGGACGTTTCGTTCAGGCCGCTGACAATGGTCTCAACAAATTCGCGCGCCAGCCGCGTTACGCTTTGATCTTCTGCCTGAACACGAGGCCCGGCTTCCAGCACCAACCGCCCCACATTGATGGCGAGACCCAAGGCCAGCACCAGCGCCAGCAGTATGTTGATACGGGAACGCAACGATAATCTCTGCCACATGACGATCCCCATCGCGCCGATTTCGGTTCCTCACCAGCAGCGTTGACAGACAGAACAGGCGTCTGTCTAATTAAAGCGTATCGCATTGTCGCCCAAGTTGCATGGCGGAATGGAGTTTCAGCATCGGCCGCTCATGCGATGCGATGCAGCAACGAGACTGATTGCGGGGCGTAGGCATGCGCATTCTGATCGCCGATGATCATCCGATCGTTGCATCCGGCTGCCGCACTGTGCTCGCGGACGAGCCGGACATCACCTTTCTTGAGGCACCCGACGCGGAAAGTGCCGAACGCATCTTCATAAACGAACACCCAGACATCTGCCTGATTGATATCAACTTGCCGACGGTATCGGGTTTCGAACTGGCGCGTCGTTTGCTGGCGCAAGATGCCGGGGCGCGTATCATCATGTTCAGTATGAACCACGACCCGGTCTTCGTAGCGCGAGCCATCGACATCGGCGCCAAGGGCTTTGTTTCCAAAACCGGTGATCCGCAGGATCTGGTCGAGGCAATCCATGAGGTTGAAAAAGGCGGCGTTTATTTGCCACCTGCGCTGGCGCGAAGCATGGCCTTTGCCGGACAGGCTGTAACCAGTAATCCGCTATCGAAGCTCAGCCCGCGCGAAATGGAAATCCTGCGGCTGCTGAGTGCCGGCAAAAGCCTTTCCGAGATCGCCTGGATGGTTCATTCACCTTACAAAACGGTCGCGAATACCTCGTCGATCATCCGCCAGAAACTTGGCGTAAGAACGTCTGCAGAGCTGGTACGGCTTGCCATCGAGAATGGCGTGGCCTGACAGGTTACACCGCGCTGGAGTTGCAAGACATGACCCTGCAAACGCTTTCGCTCAACAGATCATATGAAGGAACCCAAGGCGTCTATCGGCACATCAGCCTGGAAACACAGACCCCGATGACCTTTTCGGTTTACGTCCCTCCGCATCGCGAGGGCACCAAGCTCGCGGCGGTCTGGTATTTGTCGGGACTGACCTGCACCCATGCCAACGTGACGGAGAAAGGCGAATTTCGCGGCGCCTGTGCCGAGCACGGGCTGATCTTTATCGCGCCCGACACCAGCCCGCGCGGCGAAGGTGTGCCTGGTGACCCCGAAAATTCTTATGATTTCGGCTTGGGTGCGGGCTTTTACGTTGACGCGACGAAAGCGCCGTTTTCCCGCAATTACCGGATGTGGAGCTATGTGGCCGAAGAGCTGCCGAAGCTCGTCGCGGAACATTTTCCGGTCGACACCGGCCGGCAATCCATCATGGGGCACTCCATGGGCGGTCATGGTGCACTGACCCTCGCCTTGCGCCACTCCGGCCGGTATCGCGCGGCCAGCGCGTTTGCTCCGATTGTTGCGCCGTCACAGGTGCCCTGGGGCCTCAAGGCGCTTGGGGGCTACCTCGGCAACGACAAAGCGACGTGGCGCAAGCATGATGCGGTTGCCTTGATCGAAGATGGCGCCAGATTCCGCGAATTCCTGGTCGATTATGGCGACGCCGACCAGTTTCTGACCGAGCAGCTTCGCCCGGAGTTGCTCCAGGCGGCTTGCGAAAAGACCGGCATTCCCCTCACCTTGCGCCGGCAGAACGGCTACGATCACAGCTATTATTTCATCTCCACCTTCATGAGCGATCATCTGCGCTGGCACGCCGAGCGTCTGAAGGCCTGATTGTTATTCACTGCCGCTGCGGCATCCCGTAATTGGGTGCAAGCAATCGTTCGCGGAGGAGATAACGCGTGGCACGCGACCAGGATTCATCGGTGTTGCCGCGCATATCAACACTCGCCGCCGTCACAAGACGGCCAGTGTGAACGTCGCGCAAATAAACGTTGATATTGAGGATGAGGTTCGAAACCTTCTGCACTACGCCGGTCATCTCGAGATCGGCGTCGAGCTGTTTCGCCAGTTTCACGTCGCATCCACCGCAGGCCTGCAGATTGCTCTGATGCGCCGCAGCGTTCACAGACGCGATATCGAGGATCTGGAACTTGCCGGACTCGCCGAGTTCCTTCCGCAACTGTTCGCCGACTCTAGACAATCGTTCGCGTTCGTCGGCGTTCGTACCGTAGAATTGACCGGGAAGGCTGGTGTCGATCATCTCAAAATCGAACACAGCAAGCCGCGGCGGCTCGGCCGCTTCTGCTGGCGCGAGGCTTGCCAGCACCATTGTGACGAAGGCAGCGAGCGCTCTCATAATCGTGACCCGCGAAATGCTGCTCCGATCTAACTACAAAAAGTAGGCTTGCAAGCCGGCACAAACTGGTCTTGGTTCGGAATCAAGAGTTCTTCGACAAAGAAGAACCACAAGGGAAACGCGATGATCCGAGGATGGATTGGCGCAATTGGCTTCTGCGTCGTCACAACCAGCGCACTTGCTGCCGACCCGGTCGAGATCGGCATCGGCTATCTTCGCCATGCCGCCGTCAAATCGACATTGTCGCTGGTTGCGCAACCGGCCGAGAATGACGGCGTGGCGGGTGCGCTCCTTGCGATCGAGGACAACAACACCACCGGCAAGTTCCTCAACCAGCATTTCACGCTGACGGAAGTGAGGCTCAAGGCGAACGACGATGTTGCTGCGGCGGCAAATACCCTCGCCGATCACGATGGCTTCATCATCGCGGACCTGCCCGCGGACGAATTGCTCAGGGTTGCCGATACGTTGCGCGATCGCGGCACTGTTTTGCTGGACGCTGGCTCCATTGATGATCGCCTGCGCGAGCAGGATTGTCGCGCCAATATCATCCATGTGGCACCGACCCGCTCGATGCTCGCGGACGGCCTCGCCCAATACCTCGTCTGGAAACAATGGAAGCGCTGGCTGCTGGTCATCGGCTCGCACGACAAGGACAAGCTCTATGCCGATGCCCTGCGTCGCGCCGCGACCCGGTTCGGCGCGAAGATCGTGCAGGAGCGGACCTTCGAGGACACTGGCGGCGCCCGCCGGACCGATAGCGGCGTGACGCTCATCCAGCGTCAAATGCCGGTGTTTACCCAGGAGGCCCCCGCCTATGACGTCTTGGTCGCGGCCGACGAAAGCGAAGTCTTCGCCTCTTACCTGCCCTATCGAACCTGGGATCCGCGGCCGGTGGTGGGATCGGCGGGCTTGGTGCCGACGAGTTGGGACGCCTCGCATGACCAATGGGGCGCCGTCCAGATCCAGAACCGCTTCCTTAAACTGAATTCGCGGCACATGACGGCGATGGACATGCAGGCGTGGACCGCCGCACGCATCGTCAGCGAAGCAACCTCACGCACGAATTCCAGCGATCCAAAGACCGTGTTCAGCTTCATCAAGGGAAAAGACTTTTCCATTGCCGCCTTCAAGGGCCAACGCCTCACCTTGAGAGAATGGAACTTGCAGCTTCGCCAGCCGATCCTGCTCGCGGACGGTCGTATGGTTGTGTCAGTGTCACCGCAAGAGGGCTTCCTGCACCAGAACTCAGAGCTTGATACGCTCGGCGTCGACAGGCCTGAGACCAAATGCAAACTGCAATGACAGCGGAGAGCTCGTGCATGCGCGGTTACTTGCTTATCCTGGCGGCACTATGGCTTGCAGCGGCGAATCCGGCCGGGGCATACACCGCCTATATTTCGAATGAAAAGGGCAATACCGTCTCGGTCATCGACACCGACAAATGGGCGGTCACGGCGACGATCAAGGTCGGTCAGCGGCCGCGGGGCATCGAATTCACCCGCGATGGCAGGTTCGTGATGGTCGCTGTCGGTGACGACGACACCATACAGATGATTGACACGAAGACCCAGCAGGTAGTGGACACCCTGCCCTCCGGTCCCGATCCCGAACTGTTTACGCAGGATGCCGCGGGCAAGATCCTCTATGTCGCCAACGAGAACGACAACACCGTCACTGTCATCGATATCCAGAAACGAACGCGGCTTGGCGAAATACAGGTCGGCGTCGAACCTGAAGGAATGACTGTCAGTCCGGATGACAAGATCCTGATCAATACCTCCGAAACAACCAACATGGCGCATTTCATCGATACGGCGACGCGAGAGGTCGTCGGCAACGTGCTGGTCGACTCCCGGCCGCGTTTTGCCGAATTCAAACACGACGGCTCCGAATTGTGGGTTTCCTCCGAGATTGGCGGTACGGTCTCGATCGTCGACCCCGTCAAACACGCCGTCACTGGCAAGGTCACCTTCGACATTCCGGGGTTGCGGAGCGAGGCCATCCAGCCGGTCGGGATCGGGATCACCAAGGACGACAAGACCGCTTTTGTCGCGCTCGGCCCCGCCAATCGTGTCGCCGTGGTCGACGCCGCAAGTCACGCCGTGATCAAATACCTTCTGGTCGGGCAGCGGGTCTGGCACATGGCGTTCACGCCGGACGAGAAATATCTGCTGGTTACCAACGGCGTCTCCAACGACGTCTCGGTGATCGATGTTGCCTCACAGAAAGTGATCAAAACGATTCAGGTGGGCGAACTTCCGTGGGGCGTGACAATCTCGCCATGACAACCTCCGACGCATCGAGCGCAGTCGCCTCCCCCGCTCCGGACAAGCCGATCGGGCACAATTCGGCCAGGACTCCGGCGTTGTCGATCTCGGCCGTCAGCCACTCCTATGGCGCGCGGCACGCCTTGATCGATGTCGATTTCACCGTGGCGCCTGCGAGCTTTACCGCCTTGCTCGGCCTGAATGGCGCCGGGAAAAGCACTCTATTCTCGCTGGTGACGCGGTTGTTCGGAATCCAGGCCGGCAGCATCCGGATTTTCGGCCACGATATCGGGCAGTCGCCAGGCGAAGCTCTGCGGCTCATGGGCGTGGTATTTCAGCCCCGCACGCTCGACCTCGATCTCTCGGTCATGCAGAACCTGCTCTATCACGCCGCCCTTCATGGCATCGGCCGCTCCGACGCGCGATCGAGGAGCGACGAGGTGCTGTCGCGCATCGGACTTGCCGATCGCGCCAGCAGCAAGGTGCGCGATCTTTCCGGCGGGCAGATGCGCAGGCTCGAAATCGCACGTGCACTGTTACATCGGCCTCGGCTGCTTTTGCTTGATGAAGCGACCGTCGGGCTCGACGTCAAGGCCCGCGCCGATATCCTTGGCCATGTGCGGCAGCTCGTCACCGAGCAGGGCATCGGCGTGTTGTGGGCGACCCATCTGTTCGACGAGATCATACCGAGCGATAATCTCGTGATCCTGCATCAGGGCCGCGTCCTGGCGAATGGCGAGGTCACCCGTGTACTTGAGGAAGCTGGCGCGCGCGACGTCAACTCGGCGTTCATGCGGTTGACCGGCGCCCAATGCGGGAGCTTAGCCCCATGAGCTCTGTAACTCTCGACCAGAATCGGCGAGGTTTCTCTGTTGCCGAATACGCCATCTGCCTCAATGGTATCGTGTGGCGTGAGGCCCTGCGTTTTCTCCACCAGCGCGAACGGTTCGTATCGGCACTCGTAAGGCCTCTGGTTTGGCTCTTCATCTTTGCCGCCGGATTCCGTCAGGTCCTCGGGATATCCATCATTCCCCCCTACGAGACCTACATTCTCTATGAGGTCTACATCGCGCCCGGATTGATGGCGATGATCCAGCTGTTCAATGGCATGCAGTCCTCGCTCTCCATGGTTTACGATCGTGAGATGGGAAACATGCGCACGCTTTTGGTGAGCCCGTTGCCACGCTGGTATTTGCTGTTTTGCAAACTGCTGGCCGGCACGGCGGTCTCTTTGCTGCAGGTCTATGCTTTCCTGCTGATCGCATGGTTCTGGGATATCACACCGCCGCCGATCGGCTATTTGACGGTATTGCCGGCCTTGATGCTGTCCGGTCTGATGCTGGGCGCGCTTGGTATGCTGATCTCCTCCGGGATCAAGCAGCTCGAGAATTTTGCTGGCGTGATGAACTTCGTGATATTTCCGATGTTCTTTGCCTCATCGGCCCTTTATCCGCTCTGGCGCGTTCGGGAGGGCAGCCCAATGCTCTACTACGTATGCCAATTCAATCCGTTCACCCACGCTGTCGAACTGATCCGTTTTGCCCTTTACGGCCAGATCAACTGGATTTCATTGGCGGTGGTCGCCGGATGCACTGCGCTCTTCATGATCGGTGCCATTCTGGCCTATGATCCGTCGCGTGGATTGGCCCGCCGAGGGCCCGCGGGAGGCGAGACATGATTTCGCGCGCAGGAATCGGGGCGCTGTTTGCGTTTACCGCATCCGCCCAATGCCTCGCTGCCGATCCACGCTATCCCGACTGGCCTTGCGCGCAAGCCAAGGTGCCGGAAATCTCGCTTGCCGCGGTATGGGCTGGTCCCCCGCTCGGCGATGCCGAAGAGAAATGGAAAGATGATCCCAAAGTCAGCGCGCTGGTCGGAAAAGTGGCGGCCAGAAAGACGTCCATTGAAGACGCGCAAAAGGCAATTACGGAATTTCTGTCCACGCCCGGGGCCGACAAGGTGGCAACCGGCAAGCTGGTGTTTGCCGGCCTGTTCGAGCAACTCAACGCCGAACGTTCTTCCGTCATGGGCGGACTCGAGCGCGTGACCCGCAAGCAGCGCCAGGCCGCAGACAAGGTCCGCAGCGATACGCTGGCGCTGCAAGCGCTGCAGGACGCGACGCCACCGGATCAGTCCAAGATCGACGAACTCGGCAATCAGTTGGTTTGGGAGACGCGGATCTTTGAAGACCGCCGTCGCGTCGTCAAATTTGTTTGCGACGTGCCGACGGCGATTGACCAACGGTTATTTGCGCTCGGCCGCACCATTCAGCAGGAAATCGAATAAACACCACGCGGCATTTCAAGCTTGGATTTACTCTGCTGCTTTCGGTTCTGGCTGCACTTCCTCCGTCGGCAGATCTGCCCGTTGCCAACCGTCCGTGCCATCCGGATACCAGGCGACGTTGGAATAGCCGTAGGACAGCGTTCGCTTGGCGGCGTTCCACGACATCCAGCAATCAGCCTGGCAATACACGACGATCAGCGCGGCACGATTGCCGCCGGAGGCGCGCTCTAGCCCCTGCCGCAGGTAGCTTTCCGTTGATGCCGCCAGCGCGCCGTAGCCTGTATCCGGAAGCCACATGCTGCCAGGAATATTGAAGCGCGGCTTGTCGCGCCAGACGGTGCCGGCGGGAAGATTTGCCGGTTTTGGCGGACGTGGCAGCACGTCGACAAACACGCCGGCCTTCGTACGCCAGATTGCTTCCGCCTCCGCCGTTGAAAGCACGCGTGCGCCTGTCAGCGTATCGGGAACCGGTGCCCGATAGTCGTCGGTGCGATAACCCTGCGGCTCGGGCACGAGCTCTTCTGCGCATACAGCACCGACAAGCGCGATAAGCGCAAACGTCCAACTGGCTGCGTGCCGGATCATGGTGACTTCGTCGCCGTCTCCGCAGCGATCGATTGATTATTCTCGTCGAGCAGCGGAACGCCGTATTCGACCAGGATCTTGTTTATCTCGCCCTGGTTCTCCTGGATCAGCCGATTGAGCAACCGTTTCCAGTTCTGGTCGGCGCGACGAACACCCATACCGATGCGGTAGACAAGTTGAGGTCCGGTCTTCTCATTCACGAGCGGTGTGACATGAAGCTGCGGATTGGCCTTTTTAGCGTAGAATCCCGCCATCGGGCCCCAGAGAATGGCAGCATCGATCTCGCCCTTGTTAAGGTCGTGGATCATGGTTTCGGCTGACGAATCCACGCGGGTGTCGATCATCAACGGATATGGTTTGGCGTTCGCCATGAGTCCGTTGACCGCCATGTTGGTGGCGGGCGGCGTGCCTGCAACAATACCGATGTGCTTGCCCTTGAGACGCACGTCTTCCAGCACCGTGACATCTTCAAGGCCGGAGCCCTGCCTCGAAACCAGCGCATAGGCGGTGCGGTAATAAGGATTGGTGCCCTGAACGAGATCGTCGCCCTGCGGAAAACCCATGATGACGTCGCAGCGATGCGCACCGAGTGTCATGCGGACGAAGCCCGTCGCTTGCGGGAAGTACATGTAGTCGATCTTCTTCTGCAGCTTCGATGCAAGCAGCTCGGCGAGCTTGTTCTCAAACCCCTCGCCTTCTTGGTTAGAAAACGGGAGATTGCGCGGATCGGCGCAAACCCTCAGCACCTTGGGGTCGACAAGCTCGATCGAAAGATCGAGACCTTCGTTGTCCGACTGTGCTCGCACGCAGTCGCGGCTGACGAGAATCGTCACCATCGTCAGAAGCGGTATGAGCAGAGAGCGTTTGAGCGTGACATGATTCATCGATTGCTGTCCTCAGCTAGCGCCATCCTCCCACCAAAATGCTATGCTCCTCAATCCGGGCGTGCAACAGGATAATCCGCGCGCGAAACTGGCGCGGCTTCGCGACGTTGTTGCGGCGCAAATCGGAACCATGGTGGCGCTGTCAAATGGAACGATCAGGCCAAAGAGTGAGCGATCGCCTTGCGCTCGCCGTTCTGCTCGCGTCCCTCTTCACCTCGCCACTCGCAAACGCGCAACAGCCGCAACTGTCTGTCACCGAGATCGCGCCAGGTCTCTTCGTTCACATCGGCGCGATCGCACTGATGACGCTCGAGAACGAGGGAGCTATCGCCAATGTCGGATTTGTTGTCGGCAACGATGCGGTCGCCGTCATTGACACGGGTGGTAGCGTTCGTGAAGGGCGGGAACTCCTCGCCGCCATTCGCGCCCGGACCGACAAACCGATCCGCTACGTCATTAATACGCATGGCCATCCCGATCATGTGTTCGGCAATGCCGCCTTTATCGGTGATGAAACCGCTTTTGTCGGACACAAGAATTTGCCGCAGGCGCTCGCCGCGCGTGGCCCGTTTTACCTCGATGCCTTCCGCAAGATCATGGGCGACGGCCTGATCGACGAGGTGCGGATCATAGCTCCCACCCTGCTGGTCGAAGGGTCGCTCACGCTTGACCTTGGCGGCCGCAGGCTCGTTCTACAGGCTTGGCCCGCCGCGCATAGCGACAGTGACCTCACCGTGCTCGATGAGACAACGAAAATCCTGTTTGCGGGCGATCTCGTTTTTCTCGACCATATTCCTGTTGTCGACGGCAGCATCCGCGGCTGGCTGCGGATGATGGACGATCTCAGCAAGCAGCCAGCGGAGCGCGTCGTTCCGGGTCACGGTCCCGTGAGTCAATGGCCGACGGCGCTTGCTGATGAACGCCGCTATCTCGAAACGCTCGCAGCCGACGTACGGAACTTGATCAAACGAGGCGCGCCGATCGGCGTTGCCGCCGACACGGCCGCAGCTTCCGAGCGGTCCCGGTGGCAGTTGTTCGATGACTACAACGCCCGCAACGCAACCGCAGCATTTTCCGAGATTGAATGGGAATAACGTGCGAGATACGCTATAATGAATTTGTTGCTGCTTCGATCCGCATGAGGAGCGCGACCATGTTCCGTGTTTATCTGTTCTGCATAGTGGCGCTGTCTGGCTTCGCGCTGACGGGCGTTCCAGCTTCGCGCGCGGCGGAGGAGCCGATCGACCCCTGGCCGGGTCTCGTTCAGGATATCTTCAATAATCTCCCGATGAATGATGGCGGCGACGTCATTTCCATCGAAATGCCCTATCGCGCCGAGGATGCCGCGATTGTTCCGGTGACGTTGAGATCGAGACTCGCGCCTGACGATAGCCGGCGCGTGAGGACGATCACGCTGGTCATCGATCAAAATCCGGCGCCGATGGCCGCGAAATTCGAGATCGGGCCCGACACACGGGTGTCGGAAATATCGACGCGCGTTCGCGTCAACAGTTACACCAATGTTCACGCGGTCGCAGAGCTCAGCGACGGCAAGCTTTACGTGGTCAAGACTTATGTAAAGGCCTCCGGCGGCTGTTCCGCGCCTGCCGTCAAGAATGTGGAAGAGGCCCGCAACCGGATCGGCCAGATGAAATACCGGCAATTCAGCCGAGGCGATCAGGGACCGACTAGCGGCGCGCGTGAAGCTCAGATCATGATAGGTCATCCCAACAATTCCGGCCTGCAGATGGACCAGATCACACATCTCTACATTCCGGCCTTCTTCATCGATGAAGTACACCTGTGGCTGGACAACAGCCCGGTATTGTCCATGGAAGGCGGCATTTCGATCTCGGAAGATCCGAATATCCGTTTCACCTACATATCGAATGGAGCCAAGACATTCCGCGCCGAGGCCAAGGATACGTCAGGCCACGTCTTTCAAAAAGAATGGCAGGTCGACGATTCCGGTACTTAAGGCGGTCTCTCCTAACGCAAAGAGCTCAGAATTCCTTTCAAAAGCATCTCACTTCGGCCTCGGCCTGCGCGCGCCGCAGATCGTCGAGCGCGCCCTTCGCCTGTTCTGACGAGCGGAACTGCGTGCCCAGGTTGCCGCGAACCTGCGACATGCTCAGCACCGTTTCGGCGGTGACGTAACGGTCATACGGCAACAGGGAAGCAATGATGTCGATCGAGCAGGAGCACTGATCAATTGACTGCCGCGTTTCGCCGTTGGCCTTCATACAACCGAAAACATACTCCGCCCTTGCTGATGTCGGGTAATCGTTGACTTCCTCGGCGCGGGCGCCCGCAACCATTCCCGCCAGGCCGCCGAGCGCTACGAAAATCAGTCTTGTCCATTCGACGGGTGTCATGGCGTTTCTCCAGAATGCAAAAGCTATGCTATCGCTTTGCCAATGAAAAGCCGCCGCTCGCGAAATTGGCTCACGATGCCATACCGGGACGGACGAACTATTTGGGAGGCCGCCATGCCGCGCGCGTTGATTGCGATCTGTTTATTTTCGTTGGTCTTGCCAGCTTCTTCCCGAGCGCAGAGCAAGGGAATCCGCTTCTGGAATCTGACCACGTCGACGATCTCCAGTTTTCAACTGTCACCGGCCGGCAAGGACAATTGGGGTCCGAACCAGACCTTGAACGACAAGGACAAGGAGGTCGATCACGACGAGCGTCTGCGGATTACCGGCGTGGAACCGGGACGCTACGACGCCAAGGTCGGTTATCGCGACGCGAGGCAATGCCTCGTGCGGGATATCGAAATCAAGGCCGATGCCGTGTTTTCAATTTCCGACAAGGATCTGAAGGATTGCAACAAATAGGGAATTTCGAACAGACTCAGCCGCCAGCTGTCTCTTATGCTTTCTCGCGACTATGCGGATATTCACAGCGCCATTTCACCGCCTTCCACTTCGGATGCTCTCCAATCCACTGCGCGATATAGGGCGGCGCATTCATGGTGCATTGTTGCAGGGAGAATTCAGAGGAAAACGACAAGTGCCTTTCCTCGCAGGTATTCGGCGACAGGACTGCACAGACCGTAATGATCAGCTCGATCGCATTCATGCCGGTACCCTTCGGCCCATTTTCATGATCGGTAGCACTACCAGCTACGAGGCCAGCTGGCGCGAGGTTTCAGTGGCACTAAAACCTACGGTCACGCCGAATTAGAAGTTGAGCCCAAATATGACTCGCGCCTGCTGGCGCTCGAAATTGACGAGATCCAGCGTGGTACTCGTGCCGGCGGGACGCCCCCACGCCTGAATGCTCCAGCTCGCCGTGAGACGTGCGCGGTCTGAGAGGCGGAAGTACGCGGTCGGACCGACGAAGAAGGCCTCCCCTGCCAGTTCATTCAGGCCAATCCCTTCAAATTTACGAAAATAACGCGCCTCACCGCCGATCAGAATATCGGGTCGTACCTGCGCCATGACCCCAAATGCGACCGAAAGGGTCGAATCCTGCTCGACGGTTGGCGCGCCGACGAAGTGCGTCCATTCCGGCTCATAACCCAGATTGAGCGTTGCCACCGCACGACCAGGAATCAGGTCCCGTTCCAGCACCAGCGTCAGCTCATTTCCGAAATTCTGGGCTTGTGACGCGGTGGTCTCATCGATGCGGTTACCATGGCTCTCGAGTCCCAACGTCAGTCCGAAGAGAGCCGTTTCGCGATCGAGGAACTTGTAGCGCAAATCCAGCGCGGCGCCTTGCCAGCCGGCCTGGGTACGATCCACCAATCCTGGAACAGATGCGATATCGTAAGCCGCAAACGTCGTTTCGATCTCAATCCGGAAATTCTTGACGGGTACGTATTCCAGCTCAAGCTCCTGCCCGAGCGCGTCGTAAGTTCCGGCCTGTTTCGAAAATCGTCCCGTGCTCGTGGTCTGGAATTCGCGTTCGCCGGCATCGCCGACATCCGAGCCGATCATGAAACCGTAGATGTGCTCGGTGTCGATGCCCTCAGCCAGAGCACAAGCGGGTTGCAGGAGTATCCACAGCACCGCCACCCGGATTGTGCTTGCGGGAATACTCATTTCCATTCCAAGAGCCATCGATGTGACCCGAGATGTGAAATCTGCGGACGCGAGCTCGTACACTCGCGGTCGACTATCGAGGATATCACAGAGAATGGAAAGGAAAGCCGCGACGCCTGCCACGGCTCTCAACACCTGAATGCCAAGAGCCGGGCAGAACGCTTTGCAGCTATTTGCGCGCCGCGCAGGCGTACATGTTGATCTCCATGCCGACCGGCACTTCAACGATCTTTGGGGTTTTCCAAGTCATAAGGCTCTCCCAAGTGATGGTGCTACACTCGCACCGATGCGAACGTAAAACCGCCGCGCGTTTGACGCAAGGGTCGGCGCGGAGCGCGCAGCAAATCAGTTTTACTTCAACAAGCGAAGCAACGCGCGCCCTGCCGGGGTTCGCAGTTCCTTTGCGTCGAGCGTTCCATCGCCGTCCAGATTGGCTGCATTGAAACGTTTTTCGACGACCGCCAGATACTCGTCCATGGTCAAAGTGCCGTCATGGTCGGGATCAGCGGCGGCAAACTCGCGCGCGCTCAAGCGCCCCGCCAATTCGCGCCTGTCGAGCGTCCCGTCGTGATCGTGATCGAGCTGCGCAAACAGACCTGCGGCGGCTTTCTTTACCTCGCCGAGGTCGAGTGTGCCGTCGGCGTCGAGGTCGAACATTTTGATCGGATCTGGTGCCGGAGCGGCCAAAGCGGACGATGATGGCACTGCCAGAAATGCTCCGGATAACAAAAGGATAGACCGGCGCGATAGCATTTTGATCTCCCGTGCAAGAAATTTGAGCTGTCGTTGAACGCATTCGAGTGAAACGGGTCCTTGAACTTCAGGTTCCGGGTGGCGCCGCAAGTCCTGGATTTGCTAGCGGAAGCGAGATGCAACGTTCAAAGTGAGGGTCCTCATGAGATTACCGCTTCGAAGGATCAGCGCGCTGGTACTCATCGGATTTACCTCCTGCGCACAAGCTCAGGATGGAACATACAATTCGACGACCGGTCTGACAGTGGAGACACGCCGGCCGACATTGACCGGAAAGGAAAGGCTCGGCCCGAAATGGACGGACGAGCAGCGAATCGATAATTGCCACGTACCTATCGACAAACGCGGCAGCAAATGGAGACCCAGCGCCTGCCCGGACACTCCTTCAAGCTGATCGGCTGATCAGATGGCGTCGGCCGGGACGCCGCCGTGCGGTCCCTTGTTGATGGCAGAGGGAGAAACGCCGAAGCATTTCCGAAACGCGCGGCTGAAATGCGAAGAACTCGAGAAACCCCAGGAGAACGCGACGTCGGTGATCGTCTTGCCCCCATGTGCTTCAAGCTCCTGGCGGCAATGCTGCAATCGCGCCCGCCAGATGTAGTCGCTGACGGTCATGCCGCGTTCGCTGAACAGCATGTGAAGGTAGCGCTTGGTGCACCCGAGCGAGGCTGAAATCCAGTCGATGCAAAGTTCCGGATCGCGCAGATGTTCGCGGATGAAAGCTTGCGCCCGCACATACATCGCTTCGGGCCCGACACGATCAAAGGCCGTGTCCGCCTCCCGCAGCGGCAGCAACAACAAATCGATTAGCGATTCGGCGACGCCCGCCGCACTGTTTGCCGACAATTTGCCGGCTTCGCCAAAAGCCGCATGCACGAAGTCATGCGCGATACGGCCCGTTCCTGCCAACGCCGACAGTTTGCAGGCCGACATCTTGCCGAAGTGGAACCCGCGTTCCCGCAACAGCTCCTTCGGTACAATGACAACCTCGTGTCGCGTCAGCGCAGGGCTGATGATGGTGTGCGGAGAGGAAACGTCATAAGCGAGACAATCTCCAGGTCTTATCTGGATCTGACAGCCATTCTGCTCGAAGTACGAAATCCCGTAGGTCTGGAACAGTATCTTGACGTAGGGATGCTCGCTGGTATGGCTCGGCGAAGGAGCGTGCGCGATCCGGTGCTGGCTTGCTTCGATCTGGCACAGCTTCAGTTTCGAAACCGTGGTGTAATTGATGCGGGCCTCCAGCGTCGATCCGTCGAGCGAGTCGACGGCAAACCGGCCGCAGAGATCGGTCAACGCATCTGACCAATACTGGATCTGCCTCTTCGGCCCCAACCCTGCAGTGCTGAGCGAATGAACCGTGTCAGCCATTTCCCGCCACCGATTTGAGGTCAACCGTGCAGCCAGTCACGGGCAAGGGACATCCAAGTTGAGGCCAAGTTGAGGCGGCCGTAAGGCGTCACTCTTGCTGTCTCCCGGCTAATCCTCCGTCTAAGTTTCCGCGACGTCAAGGGAAACATCGATGGGTCGGCTCCGGCAGACATTGATGCTCCGCAACATCCAAATCTGGAACTCAGCCCTCGATACAAGCGGGATGAAAAAGTTAATCGCGCTTCGCTTACGAGCAAAGGGGATTCGCTCTCGGGCAAGTATCAACCTTCCGAAGCAGATAGGCATAGAGGCAACAAGACCTCGAAACTGGGGCCGCGCTCTGCGGAAACCCAAGGCTCTAAACTGGGAGGAACTACGATGCGAAAGGTACTATTCGCGACCGGTCTCGGTGCCATCGCGGCGTTCGCCGCAGGAAGCGCTGGAGCCAACGACCAACTAAATCGACTGTCGCAAAATCCGGCCGAGTGGGCGATGCCGACAGGCGATTACGCCAACACACGCTACTCCAAGCTCAAGCAGATCAACACCTCCAACGTCGGCAAATTGCAGGTCGCATGGACCTTCTCGACCGGCGTGCTGCGCGGCCACGAAGGCGGACCGCTCGTCGTCGATAACATGATGTACGTTCACACCCCCTTCCCCAACAAGGTTTACGCTCTCGACCTCTCTCAGGAGAACAAGATCGTCTGGAGCTACGAGCCGAAGCAGGATCCGAACGTCATTCCGGTGATGTGCTGCGACACCGTCAACCGCGGCCTCGCATATGCCGACGGCAAGATTTTCCTGCATCAAGCCGACGACAAGCTTGTCGCGCTCAACGCGAGGAATGGCAACGTCGAGTGGACTGCGATCAACGGTGATCCGAGCAAGGGGCAAACGGGAACCTCGGCGCCGATGGTCGTCAAGGACAAGGTTCTGGTCGGCACGTCCGGCGGCGAGTTCGGCGTCCAGTGCAGCATGACCGCCTATAACATCAAAGACGGCAAGCAGGTCTGGAAGGCCTACTCCGAAGGTCCAGATGACCAGATCATGGTCGACCCCGACAAGACCACGGCACTCGGCAAGCCGGTCGGCAAGGATTCGAGCCTGAAGACCTGGGAAGGCGATCAATGGAAGATCGGCGGCGGCTGCACGTGGGGCTGGCTCGCCTACGATCCGTCGCTCGACCTCGTCTATTACGGCTCGGGCAATCCCTCGACCTGGAATCCGAAGCAGCGCCCCGGCGACAACAAATGGTCGATGACCATTTTCGCCCGCAATCCGGACAACGGCATGGCGAAGTGGGTCTATCAGATGACGCCCCACGACGAGTGGGACTTTGATGGCGTCAATGAAATGATCCTCACGGATCAGCCGATCGATGGAAAAGCACGCAAGCTGCTGACTCATTTCGATCGTAACGGCATCGGCTATACGCTCGATCGCGTCAACGGCGAACTGCTGGTTGCGCAGAAGTTCGATCCGAAGGTGAACTGGACCTCCGGCGTCGACATGAACAAGAGCTCGCCAAACTATGGCCGGCCGAAAGTGGTCGATGAATATTCTACCGACAAGCAGGGCGAGGATCATAACAACAAGGGCATCTGCCCGGCCGCGCTCGGCTCGAAGGACGAGCAGCCCGCAGCCTACTCGCCAGAAACACAGTTGTTCTACGTTCCTACCAATCACGTCTGCATGGACTACGAACCGTTCAAGGTGAGCTACACCGCGGGTCAGCCTTATGTGGGTGCGACGCTGTCGATGTATCCGCCTCCCGGCGAAACCAACATGGGCAACTTCATTGCCTGGGACGGCAAGACGGGCAAGATCGTCTGGTCGAACAAGGAACAGTTCTCGGTCTGGTCAGGCGCACTCGCGACCGCCGGCGGCGTCGTCTTCTACGGAACGCTGGAGGGCTATCTGAAGGCGGTCGATGCGAAAACCGGCAAGGAACTCTACAAGTTCAAGACTCCGTCCGGTATCATCGGCAACGTCACCACCTACGAGCATGACGGCAAGCAATACATTGCCGTGTTATCCGGTGTCGGCGGCTGGGCAGGCATCGGCCTTGCGGCCGGCCTGACTGACCCGACCGCAGGTCTCGGCGCGGTGGGTGGCTACGCAGCGCTGAGCAACTACACCGCACTCGGCGGAACGCTCACCGTGTTCGCGGTGCCGCAGTGAGCTGATGACCCTCGTTCCGGCGCGTGGTCTTGTTCCGCGCGCCGGATGACGTGACATCGACAGCCGAGGACAAAGCTCTTGCGTATGATTCAATTGCTGACCGCGGCGACCATGCTGGTCGCTGCCGGTGGGATGGCCTTCGCCGACGGTTCGGGAGATCCCGCCGCGGTAAAATCCGAAAACGGAAAATATGTCGATAAGGAAGGAAACCCGACTTACAAAATTCAGGCTGACGGCACGGTCGATTGGTACACTTATTCCGGATACCGCCGGTATCACTCCGAATGCCATGTGTGCCACGGGCCTGACGGCATGGGATCGAGCTATGCGCCGGCGCTGAAGGATTCGCTGAAGACGATGAGCTACGGCGAATTTCTGGCCACGGTTGCGAGCGGCCGCAAGAACGTCAACACGGCGCAGGAGAACGTGATGCCGGCCTTCGGCAATAATCCGAACGTGACCTGCTACCTGGATGATCTCTTCGTCTATCTGAGAGCGCGCTCCAACGATGCCGTTGGACGCGTACGCCCGGCAAAGCACGAAGACAAGTCGCCAGCCTACACCAAGGCCGAGGACTCCTGCATGGGCACGAAGCAATAGTCTGGAACAACAGGACCAAACGATGAAGACACGCGCCGCCGTCGCTTTCGAAGCCAAGAAGCCGCTGGAGATTGTTGAACTCGATCTCGAAGGGCCGAAGGCAGGCGAGGTCCTGGTCGAGATCAAGGCGACCGGCATTTGCCACACGGATGCCTATACCCTCGACGGCTTCGATAGCGAAGGACTCTTTCCGTCCATCCTCGGCCACGAGGGCGCGGGTATCGTGCGCGAGGTCGGCGCCGGCGTGGCGTCCGTAAAACCGGGCAATCACGTTATTCCGCTTTACACGCCTGAGTGCCGCCAGTGCAAAAGCTGTCTCAGCCAGAAGACGAATCTGTGCACGGCGATCCGCGCCACCCAGGGCAAGGGCGTGATGCCGGATGGCACCTCGCGCTTCAGCTACAAGGGCAAGACCATCTATCACTACATGGGTTGCTCGACGTTCTCGAATTTTACGGTGCTTCCGGAAATCGCGGTCGCGAAAATCCGCGACGACGCTCCTTTCGACAAGAGCTGCTACATCGGCTGTGGCGTTACGACCGGCGTCGGCGCCGTGGTCAACACCGCCAAGGTAACGCCGGGCGCCAACGTCGTCGTGTTCGGTTTGGGCGGTATCGGGCTCAATGTGATCCAGGGCGCGAAGATGGTCGGCGCCAACAAGATCATTGGCGTCGACGTCAACGACTCCAAGGAGGAATGGGGTCGTAAATTTGGCATGACCGACTTCGTCAACCCGAAGAAGGTTAGCGGTGACATCGTCCAGCATCTTGTCACACTGACGGATGGCGGCGCCGATTTCACCTTCGACTGCACCGGCAATACCACCGTGATGCGCCAAGCGCTTGAAGCCTGTCATCGTGGCTGGGGCGTATCCGTCGTGATCGGCGTGGCCGAATCCGGCAAGGAAATTGCCACCCGGCCTTTCCAACTCGTCACCGGCCGCGTCTGGAAAGGCACGGCGTTCGGCGGCGCGCGCGGCCGCACCGACGTACCGAAAATCGTCGATTGGTACATGGACGGAAAGATTCAGATCGACCCGATGATTACGCACACGCTCAAGCTCGAAGACATCAACAAGGGTTTTGATCTGATGCATGAAGGCAAATCGATTCGATCGGTCGTCGTGTACTGACAAAAATTTCAAACGCAAGGAGGATAGGCCCATGAACGTTCATATCCATCCCTCGGTCGACAATGGTGTGAAGAAAGGCTCAGGCAGCTTTGCCGGCGGGACACTCGTCTGCAAATGCAAGGACAAGGCGGTCAAGGTTGGTGTCAAGGGCGACGTCGCGCACAACCACGCCTGTGGCTGTACTCAGTGCTGGAAGCCGGAGGGCGCCATTTTCTCCGTCGTTGCCGTTGTGCCGCGAGAGAACGTCACCGTGCTTGAAAACGGTGACAAGCTTCACATCGTAGATGCCTCGAAGACCATCCAGCGGCACGCCTGCAAGGTCTGCGGCACGCATATGTTTGGCCGCATCGAAAACAAGGGGCATCCGTTCTACGGTCTCGACTTCATTCATCCGGAGTTGTTCCAGGAATCGGGATCGGCCGCTCCGGGGTTTGCGGCATTCGTTTCCTCGGTCATCGAGTCCGGCGTCAAATCCGAGCAGATGGCGGGTATCCGGAGCCGTCTCAAGGAGTTGGGCCTTGAACCCTACGACTGCCTCTCTCCGGCGCTCATGGATGCGATTGCCACGCATGTGGCGAAATCAAAGGCCGCTTGAACCGAATAAACCAAACCGGGCATGCCCCTCGCTGACCGGGAAATAAGGACGGGTCTACTCCAGCCTCCTCCCTGACCCGCAACTCACGGCCTCGCCCCTGACGGATGGCGAGGTCCTCTTTTGCCGAACCGGAGGGTCGTCCGGTGGGCTGATCGGATGTTGGCGTCTTCCGTACTCGTACGGGGGATAATTTTGTGCGCCCGGATTTTGGCACGAACGCTGCATGGTAAAATCCACCGAATCATATCTTTCGATGGAGACCCTATGCTCGTCACTCTCGTCGCACTGCTGTGCAATGGCCAAATCTGCCTGGAAAAAGTTGTCACCAACAGCGACCAGTCCAGTATTTCGATGATGGACTGCTCGGTTCATGCCCAGGCCGGCATCGCGGAGTGGCTGCAAAACGGCCCATACCGGAGCTGGCGGCTGCAAAGCTACAAATGCGTGCTGGGCCAATACACGCCGAAGGGTCAGGCCTGAGCGAAATCTTCGATAGGATTGCGTGACGCAATCCGGGCGAATCCTGTTTTCAAGACACCGAGACCGCTGTCTGATTTTCAGGCGAGAGCGGGCATCGAACGCCCATCTGGCTTGAACTTGCCGCACCCTGCGTCTGGCGCATGGCTGCGTGAAAAAGCCTCGGCTCTACTGGGCTCGACAGGCGTTGATGTTGGGTTAACCTCCCGCGCAAGAACGGGCGGCGGCCAAAGGCTGCACGACCTGTCATCACGGGGGGACTCTTATGAAGGCGATAGCTGCGGCTGTGATGGTTGTGCTTGCGGGCGCTGCATCGGCTCAAACGCTCGACGATCTCAAGAACGACGGCAAGAATCCTGACAACATATTGACCTATGGCATGGGCTATAGCCTCAACCGCTATAGTCCCCTCAAGCAGATCGACAAGGCGACGGTCAAGCGCCTCGTGCCGATCTGGAATCTCAGCCTCGACAATCCCTGGGGCGAGCAAGCGCAGCCGCTGGTGCTCGACGGGGTGATGTATGTCACCAACGCCAAGGCGACGGTGGCGATCGATGTCGGGACCGGGAGGCAGATCTGGAAAACGCCGGTGGAATGGCTACCGGAAACCCCGCGCGTCGTATGCTGCGGCGTCTCCAACAAAGGCGCCGCGATCCTCAACGGAAAACTGTATCGCACGACGCTCGATGCCCACGTCGTCGCGCTCGACATGAAGACCGGCAAGGAGATATGGAACGAAAAGGTGGCCGAGTGGAAGGAAGGTTATTCCATGACGGCCGCGCCGCTGATCGCCGACAATGTGCTGATTACCGGCATCTCCGGCGCGGAGTTCGGCATTCGCGGTTTCATCGACGGCTGGGACCCGGAAACCGGCAAACATTTGTGGCGCCGCTACACCATTCCGGCGCGCGGCGAACCCGGCAATGAGACCTGGCCGCAGGACACCGACGCCTGGAAGACCGGCGGCGGCTCAAGCTGGATCACCGGCTCCTACGATCCCGACCTTGACCTGACCTACTGGGGCACGGGCAATCCGGCACCCTGGTCATCGCAATCGCGACCCGGCGACAACCTTTTTACGGCCTCGGTGCTGGCGATGAGGCCGAAGACCGGCGAGGTCGTCTGGCACTACCAGTTCACGCCGAACGACCAATACGATTACGACGGCAACTGGGAAATGATCCTGGGTCAACTCGACGTCGACGGCGCCAAGCGCAAGGTGCTGATGCAGCTCAACCGCAACGGTTTTCTTTATGTGATCGACCGGGCCAGCGGCCAATTGATTTCGGCTAAGCCGTTCGAGCGGGTGAATTGGGCGAGCGGCGTCGACATGAAAACCGGGCGCCCGATCGAGACCGACATCGCCAGGAAACTGCGCGCCGGCGAGCAGGTCGAGATCTGGCCGACGCAGCGCGGCGCCAAGAACTGGCCGCATGCCGCGTTCAACCCCGAGACCGGCCTGCTTTATGCCAACACCATGCATTCGGCGCGATTGTTCAAGCAGCTACCGACCGGATCTTACGTGCCAGGACAGCGTTTCATGTTCGTGGAGAATCTGCCGGCCAAACAGCCCGAGGGCGAGCCGATCGGCCACGTCGACGCGATCGAGCCGCTGACCGCCAAACAGGTGTGGCGCGCGCCGCTGTGGGACCATCCACAATGGTCGGCGATCGTGGCGACCGGCGGCGGGTTGCTGTTCACGGGCAAGGAAACCGGCGAGTTCGTCGCCATCGACGCGGCCGACGGCAAGACGCTCTGGCAGTTCCAGACCGGCTCCGGCATCAACGCACAGCCGGTCACCTACACCTACAAGGGTAGGCAATACGTCACCGTACTGTCAGGGCTCGGTGGCGTGTACGCGAACCAGGCGCGCGAGGCGCTCAAGGACGTCCCTCCCGGCGGCTCGGTCTGGACCTTCGCCTTGATGCCCGATTGAGGACAAAAGCCGCCAGATGACAGGAATAAAGACAGGCATAAGCCTCGCGGTGGCCGTTGCGCTGTGGAGTGCGACGGCCGCCGCGCAAGATCAAAGCTTTTCTCCGCAGCAGATCGCAACCGGGGCCGAAATCTTCGCGCGCAACTGTTCGCCATGCCACGGAGCGCGGATGCAAGACCCGGAAGGCGCGTTCGACCTGCGCAAGTTTCCGCCCGGCGAGCACGACCGCTTCGTGCGCTCGGTGACCAACGGCAAAAGCCAGATGCCGGCGTGGGGCGACCTGCTCAAGGGCGATGACATCGAGGCACTGTGGGCCTACGTCACCATCGGCGAGAAAAAATAAGCGCAAGTCTACCGGCACCTTGAATATTCGCAGCGAGTGCGCGGCCGTTCAACACCGTTCCGGCCGGTTTACCTGTCCGTCTGCCTATCCCCCGCCCCAATATCGCGTAGAGAAATGCCCATGCCCGCCTCATCTAACCGCGTAACTAATTCCGGATAGTGCTCCGGCGATCCGGGGAGGAAAGTTTAACCGGAGGCCGAGCTAATGAGCTGGCAACATTCGTTTGGGAGAGCGGTCCGTCTTTGAAGGACAGCCAGACCATTGGATCGCTTTGCGATTGTCGTTCAACGAAGCGGTGTCCGGTCTCGGTGGAGGTCACGATGTTTTCGTACTGGCTATCCAGAATGAACTCTCCCTTGTCGGATTTGACGGTCAAAACGACGTGCGCTTCGTCCATCTTGTCGCGGACAACGGTGATCAGAAGCGCCTCGGGCAGCCACCCCAAATTGATCAGCATCTTGCGCTTCAGCAGCACATAATCTTCGCAGTCACCGTAACCGTCGGTCGGAATCGACCATTTTTCCATCACGCCCCAATGATCCAAGTCGCTCATCGGCCGGACGTGGTGGTTGACCCAGCGGTTGACCTTGTCCAGTTCGACCCATGCGGCGGAGGTTAGCTCGATGTCGCGCGGCTGCGTGGTGCTCCTCGCGCATTCGTTCGGATTGTCGCTGCAAAATTCGATCCAGCCGAACGGCGCCCGCATGGCGTCGCCCAGTATAGCGTACATCGGCTGACCGACTGGGTACGGTTGAGCGGCATATGCGCCGTTGGCGAAGAGAAAGGCCAGAATAAAAGGGGCACCATAAAATCGCATCTTAAACTCCAAAAATGATTAAGATGGCGAGAGTCATTAAGCAGGTTTCGTACCAATCAGCCAGGGAATTCGCGAGATTTATCAGGTCATTGTGACAGCAGCGCTTAGCAGAGCGGCGCCATTGAGTTCGCCAAAAGCAGATTATCGCCGCTCTCCTGGAAATGGGCAGCTTAGGGCCGAAGCCCGTGAGGATTTGATCTCGGTACGTCCGCCGACGAACCGCGCAGCCTAGGTTCCCATGAAGTTCCCACGAAACAACCGCGAAACCGTTTTTCCAATTCAAGACATTTGCCGGAAATGAACCACGGCCATGATCCAAGTGTGAACCATTCCACATCTGCTCGGGAAGACGTTTGCTAACGTCGAACTGCCGAGTCCGGTCGGAGGAGAGTTGCCATGAACGCCGTCACCGAAGTGATGCCTGCGAGTTCGCCGGTAAGCAGAACGCCCCTGTCGCAGAGATTTCTCGCGATTTGCTATTTTACCGCAATTACGGTCGCGACCGTTGGTTGGGTCTCGGCGTTCGGTTGGGTTGCCGTCAAGGTAGTGGCGTGGCTGATAGCCTAGCTCCACCAAGCTCAACACTATGCCCGCGGATTATTGCCCAAGCCGCTTACTGTAGAATAGTTCCATGTTTGAGTTCGTGATTGTGGTCACTGCCTTGTCGAGCGTGAGCATTTTCGTTGCGCACGCACTTGAATCTTACCTGACTCAATAGAAAACGGGCCGCCGCGATCGAATCCATCACCCGGATTCAACAGGCGATCGAGGTGATCGACATCGCCATGGAAAGAGGCTCAGGAAGCGGATTTGGCGGACGATCCGGACGACGAATGATAACCCGGCGGCGCGCGATCAGGCCTCCGGCGGAGCTGATCGGCCCGCGACCGACGGCTGCTCCGGCACATGGATCGGGATCAATCCGCGCCGCTGATAATCATCGCTTGGCGCCCACCGCAACCGACCCAATCACCAGATGTTGTTGCCGAAGAGTCCGACGCGCGGCTGCTGAGCAACCAGAATCGTCGGCGGCCCGACGTTATTTTTCGCCACCGATTTTCGTTTCCGCTTTAGCTCTTGGTTACGAAGCTCGTTCGGATTGGCGCGCAGTTGGGCGTAAGCCTCCCGCACCTGACCTTTGACAGGTTCGGCGGTAGCACTCTTCTGGGGTGACGGCGCTTCGGCCATGGCGGCGACGGTTGGAGCCGGCACGATAGTGGGACGCGTGGTATCGAAGACGACCCGCTCTGGCCATTTCCTGTCGGAATGAATTCTGATCACGGATCGGTCCACGGCCGCACTGGAACTGGAACTCTCGGCCACCGGTAGCGCCGGCAGACAGGCATTGGCGATCAACAAAAGCGCAAGCAGGGCGCCGCCAACGAAGACAAAATAGCGCATAACGGGCATTTCGGTTTGGCTCCATCCCGCACGGCGGCGCGGCACAGGGGCTCAACCGGCGATTACTTTATTTGTTCCTCGTTGGGGGAAAAGGTTCGACCCATTAAGACGAAACCAGCGCTGTTTGCTTAAATTTTACCGAAATTCATCTAGATGTGGCTCGCCGCAATTGGCGAGCACTTGACCTTGGCGGCGTTCACATTGACGAAACCGACATGCAGCCGCACGAAGGTTTTCCGGCTCTTCATGTTGACGATGTCCGGTATCACGCGCGAACGATCGGTCAGATGGCTGCCATCCGGCCGCGAGAAGACGCAAGCAATATCGATATCCTTGACGGCATAGCCATTGTCGTTGCGGAGCGTCATCGTCACAAATGCGTTCGAGCCGAGGCCTCCCCTGCGCCAGGACTGCGACGATATCGTCAAGCGATCGACCGGCGCAGGCTGCTCCGGCACGATCGACTCGGAAGTTGCGGAATTGAATGGAGACTCCCTGGCCAGACCAACCGTCGAACCAATCGCGCCCGGCTTTTCGGGAGCGGCGGCTGTCACGTGCATCGGGCCAGCCAAGGCCGTTGGTCCGCGGGCGTGGCTCAAAAGCAGCCATCCCGCCGCCACTACAATCAGGGCGATCGGCAGCCAACCAACCGCTGTCCGGAGACGGTTTTCAGGCATACCGTCAACTCGATCTGAATGATGATCCCAGGCTGAATGATGATCCCAGGCAAGACTGACATACCGGGTGATTCCGGTCGAATCGATATTGAGAAATCCATCGGTCATGGTCACGCCATCCGGGACAAACGGGCCGGCATTTCTCGCCGACATCACAACTCCCAACGGGCGAAATTGGTTGCATCAAAGTGTGACAATATCCGATGCAGCCTGACGTCAGAGGGATAGTCACGCCGTTCCCTCGCCGCTAAAGTCCGCTTCGCGATTGAAGTCTCGCAATTCCTTCAAGTCGCCCCGCGGGGGCGCGAAAATCATCATCTGGAGAGAAGTATGCCGGTAGTGACCTGGGACCACGTTCATCTGCGCAGTCCCGATCCGGAAGCGATGGCGGCATGGCTTGAAGACATTCTCGGCGGCGAGATCATCCGCGGTCCCGGCCGCATCGACGTCAGGCTCGGCGGCGCCATGGTCTTCATTGCCCCCGTCACATCGGGCGATGGTGTCCATGCACCCCCGGTGACGCCGTATCAGGGGCTCGACCACTTCGGGCTGACGGTCAAGGACATCGACGCGGTTGCCGCCGAGATCAAGGCCAAGGGCGTCGAATTCACCAAGGAACCCTTCACTATTCGGCCGGGCACCCGCATCTGCTTCATCCGCGGCCCCCAGGGCATTTCGATCGAATTGCTCGAACGCGACAAGAAATACGCCTAAAGCCGCCCCGGGGACGACTGAAAGGTGGTCAACCTGCCGCGTTGACGGCGGATGCCGCGCTTTGGCATAACGAACCGGTTAAATGGCGTCCGGCGACAGTAAAACCATGAAGAACGGGCTATATTCGATCCATGTCGTCCTCCAGGACGGCCGCGCCGGCAAGGGCAGCGGCGTCGTTCTGTTTCGGGATGGTAAGATCCTCGGCGGCGACGCGTTCCTGTTCTATGTCGGCAGCTACATGGTGAAGGAAAATACCTTCAAGGGCGAGATTTTGGTCCAGCGCCACACGCCAAGCCCCGACATGACCCCCCTGTTCGGCGGACCCGACCCGGTTGGTATCGGCGTCACCGGCACATTCACCGACACCACCGCCGACATGAGCGGCACGGCGCTGGTCGGCAAAGCCAGCCAGATCTTCAAGGCGACGCTGCGCAAGCTGGTCGAGACCGACTGAACAACTTGCCTCACACGATCGAAGATTATTCAGCGGCCTGCTCCAGCGGCGCTACGCGCGGCAGAACCATCTGAACGCGTGTGCCCCGTCCGGGTTCGGAATCCAGGTCAAGCCGGCCGCCCATGCGATTGGTCACGATGCTGTAGACGATGTGAAGGCCGAGCCCGGTGCCGCCCTGATCGCGACGGGTCGTGAAAAACGGATCGAAGGCACGCCGCCGCACATCCAGACTCATGCCGCAGCCGTCATCGGCAAAGATGATTTCGACGTGATCGTTGCCTGCCGCCCGCACCTTGATATCGACCGTCCCTGCCCGGCCATCCGGAAAGGCATGCGCCACCGAATTGAGGAACAGGTTGGTGAGCACCTGACCGTATGGACCGGGATAAGAGTTCATGGTGAGGTTGGGTTCGCACTCAACGTTAAGCGTCAGGCGATGTTTGCGCAGGCCGGGCCGCAAACTCAGCACCACCTGTTCGGTCAAGTCGCCGAGGTCGAAGCTCCGCTGGTCCGAGTAATTGCGGTCGGCGGCGACCTGCTTGAACGAGTTGATCAGCTCTGCCGCGCGATTGAGATTGGCCACAAGCTGGGAGGATGCATCGCGGCTGGCACCAAGAAAGTCGGTCAGGCTGGAACGCCTGAGATCGCCGCGCGCGACTTCGGCGGCGAACAGCGCGGTCTTGCGCTCGAGCGACGAGGCAACCGTCAGGCTGATGCCGACGGGATTGTTGACCTCATGCGCGACGCCTGCGACGAGACGGCCGAGCGCTGCAAGCTTTTCGGCTTCGATCAGCGAGTTCTGGGTTTCGCGCAAATTTCGCAAGGCCGCTTCCGCAGCATCCTTGGCCTCGCGCATTTCCTGCTCGCCACGCTTGCGCTCGCCGATGTCGAGGGCGACGGTCACGATGCTTTCCACGCCGCCTTCGGCATCTAGCAGCGGCAATTTGTTCACCAGCCAATGCCTGAGATTGCCGGAAGAATCCCGGTATTCTTCTTCGTAAAATCCGAGCTCCTTGCCTGTCTTCAACACCCGCCGGTCGTTTTCGTCGGTCTTTTGCGCGCCATAGCGCGACATCAGATCCGACGTCGTCCGGCCGATGGCCTCGTGGGGCTCGATCCCGAAAATGCCGGCCATATAACGGTTCATCAGCATGTATTGGAGCTGCTTGTTCTTGACGTTAATTACGGCGGGAACAGTATCGATCACGAGCTGCAACAGCCGCCGGCCTTCGGCAATCGCTTCTTCGGCGCGCCTCTGATCGGTAATGTCGCGCACCGTTCCTTCATAACGAATGATCTCGCCGGCCTCGTCACGAACGACCGTGGCGCTGTCCGAGAGCCATAAAATCGATCCGTCGCGCCGCCGAACCTGATACTCGAATTCGCGCACCATGCCGTCGCGCTGCATCAGATGCTGATATTGAACGCGGGCTTCCGGATCGACATAGACGCCCTCGGAAATGTCGTTGATGCCGCGAATGAGCTCTTCCGGTGAGCCATAGAGCATCATCCGCGCCAGCGCGGGGTTGGCGTTGAGAATCTGCCCTCCTGGCGTCGTCACATAGATTCCGTCGACTGAGCCTTCGAACAGCTTGCGATAGCTCTCTTCAGCCAAACGCTGCTCAGCGAGAGCCCGCATCGCGGCCTCGCGGGCAGCGTCCGCGTCGACCAGCGAGCGGCGGAATACCTCCGCGGCGCGTGCGATATCACCGATCTCGTTATTCACTTCGGTTGCGGGAATGGAGGTGTCTTTTTCGCCACCAGCCAATGCGCGGATCGCCTTTGCGATCGCCTTGAGCGGCCGGACCGTCTGGCGCACCACGAACAGGGCTGCCGCGAGGCCGATCAGCACACCTGCGATACCAAGAAGAATGCTTTGCCATTTGTCGCTGGCCAGCGTCCGGGCCAAGTCACGGGCCAGCTCCTGCCCTCGCCGGTCACCGAGGTCGCGCAACAAATCGGTCACCCGGCCGATCATCTGCCCTTCGCTCCCCAGCACGTCACGATCGAGTTGGGCGATCTGGCCATCGGTGTCGGCAATCGCGACAATCCCATCGGCATAGGCATCGGTGGCGGCCCGCAGCGCCGGATCATCAATCGAGACCGATTTCATGGAGCGGGCCGACAGCTCCGCCGCGGCATCGTCATGTGCCAACAGCGCGGCCGCGATCCGGTTCTGGGCGCGAAACAGGTCGCGCGCGATACCGCGGTCACGGTCAGGAATTAGAGAAATGGACTGCTCGAACCGGGCCCGGACGGGCGGCAAAGCCGATACCAGTTCCGCGCGGCGGGAAATCAAAGCCGTGATCCGGTCTATTCCCTCCTGGTAATTGGCCAAGCGCTGCGACACGCCATCAATCATCTCCTGCTGGTCGGGCGCGAGTTGCAGCCGAGTGTTCTTCAGCAAGGTGCTCAGCGACGACGCCGCCTCGTGGACCTGGCCGGACGGCGCCGCCGGATCGGTCACGAAGTCCCGCGCCGCCAGCCGCAATTCCTTGGTGCGGCGGTCGATCTCCTCGGCGGCTTCGCCCAGGCTTCGCAAGTGTTGCAATTCGGCAAAAGTAGCGCCGACGTAGTGGATGGCGACGACGCTGGCGATGCTCGTCATGGCGATCATGGCCAGCAAAAGGGTAAAACTGCCAAACGTCAGTTGGCCGATCGAAAATGAAACCGACCGTATCCGTCGAACAATGGCGGCAAAGGTTCGGAGCATTGGCAGCCTGCGTGGTAAGTGCCCTCTTATACGACGATTTGCCATCACGGGGGAAACCGGCCGGGAGGCACGCGAAGGGGCCTAATCGGCCGGAATGCCGGCGTCCCTGACCACCTTGGCCCATAGCGCAATGTCGGACTTGATGATGGCGGCGAACTCGCCGAGCGGCGCGCTTTTCGCCGTGCAACCCGCAAGGTCGAGCTTTTCACGCACCTCGGGCGCGGCCACCGCCGCCTCTAGTGCCTGACTGATTTTTGCAACAATCGGTTGCGGGGTTTTTGACGGTACTACAATGCCAAACCAGGGCGTCACCTGCGCCTCCGCAAACCCCTGCTCCGCCATGGTCGGCACGTCGGGAAAGTATTTTGACCGGCCGTCGCTGATCGAGGCGATGATGCGGATATTGCCGCTTTGCAGCAGCGAAAGCGTCTGGTTGGTGGAGAAAAACGACGAGTTGAGTAGGCCGCCTGCGATATCCGCGACCATTTGCGGATAGCCGCGATAGCCGATTGGATTGACGTCGATACCGGCTAACCGCTTGAACAGCTCAAAGCCGAGATGACCGGTCGAACCCTTGCCGGGATGGCCATAATTCAGAATCCCCGGCTTTGCCTTGGCGAGCGCAACAAACTCGGCGACGTTCTTTACGGGCAAGGATGCTGGAACGATGAAGACGTTCGGCGCCTGGCAAATCATCCCTACGGGCGTGAAATCGCGCATCGGATCCCAGCGCATCACCAGATTAAGCGACGGGCTGGTGGTGAAGAAGGTCGTCACCAACAGCCACGTATATCCATCCCCCTCGGCGCGTGCGACGTCTTCGGCCGCGATCGAACCATTGGCGCCGGATTTCGATTCCAGAATGATCGAGGCATTCCATTGCACGGCCATGTGCTGCGTGACGATGCGGCCGAACACGTCGGCCACGCTTCCAACCGAGTAAGGGTTGACGACGCGTATCGGCCGGTTGGGGAAGCCCTCCTGCGCGACTGCCGCGGTGAGCGAAACCGCGGCCAGCAGCAACGCCGCCATCATCGCGCTGAAGCGTCTCATTGCGTTGGGTGTCCTGCCCTGTTCGCGGCGTTTCGAGCCCGCCACTTGAGGTCAGGATGCTGTCAATCAGAGCGACTGGCAAGGGCCGCTGCTTCAAATGGAATTGCCGACCACGACGGGCTTTCGCGGAGGAATGGTCATCGCAGCGACGCCGATGACAACGCAGGCCAAGCCCATCCAGGCGGTCGGCGACAGGCTTTCGCCGAGCAGCCAGACGCCAAGTATCACGCCGATCGGGACGCGAAGATAGGCCTGCGCCGTGGTACCGACGGAACCCAACGTCTGGATCAGGCGAAAATAAATCACGAAGGCGATCGCGGTCGAGAACACCGCAAGCCCCAAGAGCGCCAGCATCGAGCTGGTGGACGGCGTCAACGTCCAAGGCCGCTCGGCGATTACGCTGATCGGCACCAGGACCGCCGCCCCACACAGCAAGGAGCCCGCGGCCGGCGCCATCGGATCGAGCCCCTTGAATCCCCGGCTGAAGACCGCGCCGCCGGCGTAGCAGATGGTCGCGGTCACAATAGCGATCTGCGCGGCGAGCTGTTCGCCGAGACCGTGGAACGCCTGAACGCCGATGATCAGGCAAATGCCCGCCATTCCGGCGACCACGCCGAATAATTTGCGCCAAGACAACGCGTCCTGATGCGAAATCGCGAGCGTCAGGAAAAATGTGAAGATCGGCGACGTCGCATTGAGGATGGCGGCCAGCCCCGCATCGACCGAACGCTCGGCCCATGCGATCAGCGTCCAGGGAATCACACTGTTGAGACAGGCCTGGAACAGGAAGCGGCGCCAGGTGGCGGCGTCTTTCGGCAGCTGCGCACCTCGCCAGCCCATGATGAGCAGGAGCAGCAGACCCGCGACCAGCGTCCGCCCTGCAATCAGCGTGACGGGCGGGATCGTGGCAACGCCGAGCTTGATGAACGTGTACGAGCCGCCCCAGAGCGCCGCCAGCACCATCAGCAGCGTCAGCTCGACGCCGATATTCTGCCTCTGCGGCGCGTTCATGATCTCGACAACCAGTCGGCGGTTGCCGCGAACAGGCCATCCCTGCCGCGTTCGAGATGCATCAGATGGGTTGCGTCGGGGATGACAACATCGGCCTTGTCGCGCGCACCCAGCATCTTCATCAACCACGCCGCATCCTCGTCATGACAAAGATGGTCCCACGCACCGCGAACGATCAGCGTCGGTGCGGCGACCTTGCCCGGATCGAAGGCAAGCTGTCCCGACATCGCGGCAATGATGTCGGCTTGCGGACCGTTCGGAATTCTGACCGAAGCCGGCGTACGGCGGTGGGCCTCGGGGTCGGTTGCAAGATAGGCCGGCGCCCATTCGGCCAGATACGATTCGATCAGTACCGGCGCATGGCCCGGCGGCACGTCTTCGACGAAACGCTTGAGCTGTTCGGCGATCGACACGTCGCGCCAGGCGCCGATGCTCTCCGGCGACGGCAATTCGGTCACCTGCCGCTGCGCGAGCGGACCGAACATCACGAGGCGGCCGACGGCCTCGGGGCGATCGCCAGCCAACAACCCGGCAACCATCGTGCCCCAGGAATGCGCGATGAGATGGACACGCGCGCCACCGCGCACTGAGCGGATATGATCGACCACAGCGCCGAGAGCGATTGCCGCCTCCGCCGCGCGGCCGATCGGCAAGGCGCCTGCGGCCGGCGCGCGCATCGCCACGGGACGGCTCGATCCGCCGAAGCCGATAAAGTCGAAGGCCCAGACATCGAAACCCTGTGCATGCAGGTGATCGGCCCATGAGTGCCCGCCGAAGCGGTAACCGACAGACAATGTGGCGGGAAAGGTTGCGCCGTGGACGTAAAGCACGGGATCGCCCGCGCCCGGCCAGCGCTGGATGAAGACGCAACTTTCCTCGTCCCGAAGCTTGAGGGCTGTTCGCGTCGGTTCGGTCATGTCGAAAATCCAGGTTTACGGACGCCATCGCCCGCTCAGATCGTCAACGCCGAGTGTAGCCACCCGCTCCGTCTCAATACTTCGCTCAGCACCGAACTATGCTATCCGCCGAATTCGAACAATTCGCCATCGTAGCCGGCCTCGAGCGGAATGCGCAGCTGGCGGCCGCCATTGAGCTTCGTCAGCACTGGCATGACGGTGACGACAGGCTTTCCTCTGGCGTCATCGAGCGCCGTTCTCACATTCGGCTGCTTGCCGAGCTTGATCAGGTTGCGCGTGGTCGGAAACGGCAGCTTGAACCGGCCGCTCTCGCCGCCCGCGACTGCCTCGCGTGGCGATAGCCACAGCGAGTCGGTCGATTCCCGGCCGTCATGCGCGCCGAGTTGCTCAGGCGGGGCCGCCGCCAGAAAGAACCAGGTATCGAACCGCTTCGACATGCCTTCCGGCGTGACCCAATGCGCATAGGGTACGAGTTCGTCGAGGGCGAGCACCATGCCGGTCTCGTCGAGAATCCGGGAAAACGTCGTCTTCCGCTCCGCGAGCGCCACGCGATGGCTCGCCGCAATGTCAGCGGCCTGTTTTGCCGCGACGAAATCATTCGAGCCGCGCGGGCGCGCCAGTAGAATACCGCTCTCCTCAAAGGTCTCGCGGATCGCCGCGATCTTGAAACTCAACGCAGCGGCGTCAGCACCCTCGCCGTCGCTATAAAGCTCGGGCCTCTCGATGATCTCCCGATCGCTGGCATCAACGCTGCCGCCGGGAAACACCAGCGCACCCGACGAGAACTCGATCTCGTGATGGCGCACCATCATGAAGACTTCGATTTCCTCCGAAGCGCCGTCGCGCAGCAGGAGGATGGTCGAGGCCGGACGCGCGGCGACGTTGGCTTGAGTGGACATCGGCTTCGTTCTTTCCCTCATCCTGAGGAGCGGCCGCATGGCCGCGTCTCGAAGGATGAGAACCGCCATGGTTCTCCCGGCGATGCATAGCATCGTCCGGAACGCGCGTCTTCGTTTGCACCGTTCGCGACGGCCTCGCAGAGCTCGGCCTGCTCGGGTGCGACGCGCTCCTCACCATGAGGATTCTCTTTAGCCCGCGGCGCTGGATTGCGGTTGCAGGTTGGCCCGGCGATCGACCCGCGCCACGCGCGACAGCAAATAGTCGACCTCGGCTTTCGCCGTCGCCGTAATGCTCGTGCCCGGCTTGCGTTGCGCGCTGGATGCAATGATGCCGCGCTTTTGCAGCACATATTTTCGCACCGCCAGGCCAATCGCCGGCTGCTGCTCGTAACGGATCAGCGGCAGATGCGCGTCGAACAAATCATGCGCGGCATCGCGGCGCGCCTCCTGCATGAACCGGACGACATCAATCAGCATTTCCGGGAAAGCATAACCGGTCATTGCGCCATCGGCGCCGCGCTCCATCTCGAAATCCAGGAACAGCGCGCCGTTGCCGGTCAGGATCGAGAGCGGTCGCAACGAGCCGTCTTTCTGGAAACCGCGCAGCGCGGAGATCTTCTCCAATCCCGGCCAGTCCTCATGCTTGAGCATCACGCAGGAGGGATTATCCATCACGATCTTGCGGATCACCGAAGGCGTGAAGACCACGCTCAGCGTCAGCGGATAGTCCTGCAACACCCAGGGAATGTCGGTCCCGATCGCTTCCACCGCCTGCTTGAAATAGCCGGTAATTTGATCATCCGTGCGCAAGGTCGGCGGCGGCGCGATCATGACACCGGCAGCACCTGCATCCATCGAGGCGCGCGCCAGCGAGCGCATGGCGGCAAAACCGGGCGCGGAGACGCCAACGATGATCTGCATGTTCCTGGCGCGCTTCACGAAGCGCTTGGCGATTTCTTCCGCCTCCGCGCCTTCGAGCTTGGGCGCCTCGCCCATGATGCCAAGCACCGTGATGCCGTCGCAGCCGATCTCGCCATAGAAATCGGTCAGCCGGTCGATCGATTTCTCGTCGATCCGGCCATCATCATGGAATGGCGTCGGCGCGATCGCGAAGGTGCCTTTGGCCTCGTGGGTGAGTTTTGTCATTTGTATCTTTTTCCCTTGTCGTCATTCCGGGATGGTGCGTAAGCACCAGACCCGGAATCTCGAGGTTCCGGGCTCACGCTTCGCGTGCCCCGGAACGACAGTTAAAATTCAAGTTCGCCGCAGCGATCTCTTCAACTCTTCTTCCGAGAAGAAAATCTCGCTCGCATGCGTCACGATATCCTCAGGCCTCCACCCCGTGAACGGCGGCTTCCAGCCTTCCATTTCCATCATGCGCATTTCGCGCACGCCACGCGGGCCAGAAACCCCCAACACCTTGCCGGTCTGATCGCCGGAGAGGTCAGAGACCATGTATAGCACGGCTGGCGCGATGCCGTCGGGGTCCAGCGCCATGCCGGGATTTTCCTTGTAGCGTGGCAGGTCCTCGGTCATGCGCGTCAGCGCGCCCGGCGCCAGCGTCCAGACCCGGATGTTGTATTTGCGGCCCTCGATCGCGAGCACATTGGAAAGGCCCCAAATGCCGCCTTTCGCGGACCCGTAGTTGGACTGACCGAAATTGCCGATCAGGCCCGAGGTTGAGGCCGTGTTGACGATCACGCCGCCGCCATTCTCGCGCATCCAGCGAAACACCGGTTGGGTGGTGCAGAAAGTGCCCTTCAGATGCACCTTCAAAACCTTGTCCCACGCGGCTTCCGTGGCCTTGGCGAACGTCTGGTCCAGCAGGATGCCGGCGTTGTTGACCAGAATATCCGCGCGGCCGAAATGCTTGATGGCGTCGTCGAACACCGACTGCCCGCCGGCCATGGTCGAGATGTCAGCGCCATTGGCGACCGCGCGGCCGCCCTCGGCCTTGATCGCCTCGACGACCTTCCCGGCCATCGAAAGGTCGGAGCTGGAGCCGTCGCGGGGACCGCCGAGGTCATTGACGACCACCGCCGCGCCCTCGCGCGCAAACAGTCTCGCGTAGGCTTCACCAAGCCCGCCGCCCGCGCCTGTTATCAGCGCCACCTTGCCGTCGAGCAGTCCCATCGGTCGTCTCCTTGTTCTTTCTCCTCCGTCATTCCGGGGCGCGCAGAGCGCGAACCCGGAATCTCGAGATTCCGGGTCTGGTCCTTCGGACCATCCCGGAATGACGCAAGTAAGCTACCCCAACACCGTCTTGCCGCTACGGATCACGACGGCCTCGCGCGCCTTCACCCGCGCCTCGAATGAAATTACGTTGCCGTCCTTCCACAAATCCAGCGTCACGGTTTCGCCGGGATAGACCGGCGAGGAAAACCGCGCCGCGTGTTGTCTAAAGGCTCCCGGATCGTAGTCAGCGTAGGTTTGCAGGATGCCGCGGCAGGTGATGCCGAAGGTGCACATGCCGTGCAGGATCGGCCTCGAGAAACCGGCGCGCCGGGCAAATTCGGGATCGGAATGCAGCGGATTGCGATCGCCGCAGAGCCGGTAGACCAGCGCCTGATCAGGCCGCGTGGAAATATCGACGGAACGGTCGGGCGCACGCGAGGGCACCTTGTGCGGCTCGGGCTGACCTTCGGAAGGTCCGCCAAAGCCGCCGTCGCCGCGGGCAAAACGCGAGGCGACGAGGGTCGCCAGCGCCTCGCCCTTTTCATTTTTGAGCACGGTCTGATGCCGGATCACCGCGCCCTTGTCCTTGCCCTTGTCAAACACCGCGAGCACATGTGAATCGACCGAGAGCTTTTCCGCAACCGGCAATGGGCGATGAAAGGTGATGTCACGCTCGCCATCGACGACCATCACGCGGTTGAGATTCATCTCGCCGGGACCCGCGCCCCAGGCGGCGACCGACGCAAAGGTCGGCACGACTTTCAGCGGACGCGGTATAGCCGCCGCTTCATTGACGAAAGCGAGTTCCTTCTCGTCCATGGGATCGGCGCCCATGCCGATGCCGTAGGCATAGAGCATCACCTCGCGGTCGCCGTAAGAATAGCGCTGCCCGAGATTCTTCAGCGCCATCAGTTCATCGTAGTTGATCGGCATTTACGATCCTCTTCCAAATTTTTCTTGACCGTCACCCCCGCGAAAGCGGGGGTCCAGTAATCACCGGCGTTTACTGGATCCCCGCTTTCGCGGGGATGACCACTTTCTCTTTGGCGGGCAGCATGCCGAACTATCGGCTCACACCGGCGTAAAAAACGGTAGCGGCGCGCCGTCGGTCGCCTTGAACACGACTTTCACCTTCTGCCCGATCTTCAACTTTTCCATGTCGCAATCGACAAAATTGGTCAGCAGCGACGGCCCCTCTTTCAGCGTGACATAGCCGATCCCGTAAGGCCCGCTGGCCGATTTGCGCATCAGGCTGAATGTATAGATTTCACCCTCGCCCGAGCTCTCCTCCCACACGGTCTTGTCGGAGAAGCAGAACGGACAGATCGAGCGTGGAAAGTAATGCGCCTCACCACACGCCATGCAACGCTTGATCATCAACTTGCCGGAGGCCGCCTGCTCCCAGAAGTGAGCCGTCTCGGGATTCGTCACGGGTTTTGGGTATTTCACAGCATCAGCCATCACACGCGCTCCAGAATGCAGGTTGAGGCGGCATGGCGAACACCGAGCAGCCCGCCGGTGCCATGGGCAACAGCGAGGTCGCAATTCGCGACCTGAACCTTCGGATGCGCCTGCCCCCGCAACTGCCGCACCGCTTCGATGATCTTGGTCATGCCGCCGCGATTGACCGGATGGTTGCTGCACAGGCCGCCGCCATCGGTGTTGAACGGCAGTTTGCCGACGCCGGAGATGAGATTGCCGTCGGCCACGAACTTGCCGCCCTCGCCTTTCCTGCAGAAGCCGAGGTCTTCGAGCTGCATCAACACGGTGATGGTGAAGCTGTCATAGATCGAAGCGTATTTGATGTCTTTCGGCGTAACGCCGGCCTCTTCGAATGCCCGCGGTCCCGACCACACGCCTGCCGAATAGGTCAAATCGATCTTGTGCCCGCCACGCGGTCCCTTCAGCGCCTCGCCGTGGCCGATCATCCGCACCAGCGGTTTCTTCAGGCTTTTGGCGATCGCCTCCGATGTCACGATCAATCCGCCGCCGCCGTCGGTGACGACGCAGCAATCCATCCGGTGCAACGGATCGGCAATCATCGGGGAGTTGAGCACGTCTTCCACGGTCACGACGTCCGGTAACATCGCGTGCGGATTGTATTGGGCGTGATGGGAGGCGGCGACCTTGATCCAGGCCAGTTGCTCGCTGGTGGTGCCAAACTCATGCATATGGCGCATGGCGCACATGCCGTAGACGTTATGCGTGGTGGCGCCATAAGCCGTCTCGAAATCGGCCTCCGCGCCGCTTGCGCGTGGCGGCATCGGCCCGGTGCGCGGCTTGCCGGCGAGCGTGATCAGCGCGATCGAGCACTTCCCAGCGGCGATCGCCTCGGCCGCGTGGCCGAGATGGACCAGGTAGGAGCAGCCGCCGGTATCGGTGGAATCGAAATGGCGCACCTTCAGGCCGAGATAATCGGCCATCGCCATCACCCCGCCCGGGGCGTCGCCGGCGCAGAAATAGCCGTCGATATCGGCTTTGGTCAGGCCGGCATCCTCCAGCGCACCCTTGGCGATCTCGGCGTGAAGCTGGGAGGTGGATTTGTCGGGAGCGTGCCGGGTCGGATGTTCGTAAATACCGGCGATATAGGCCTTGCCCTTGATGCTCAACTCAGTCTCCGCTGGCGTTTCTTTTCCGGCGTTTTCTTCCGGTAATTTCTTGGCCTGCCGTGACGGCCTTGGCAAGCGGCGAATATTCCGTGGGGTGAGGTGGTATCGCATAGCGCAGAAGCCCCCTCTCTTTCCGCGGTCGTCGCCCGGCTCGACCGGGCGATCCAGTATTCCAGAGACGCCGGAGCTAAAGCCGAGAAGCCGCAGCGTACTGGATACCCCGCTTGAAGCGGGGCACGACAGCGGAAGCCACGCCGCGGCGTTCCCGCGGCGCATGGCGTCCGAGTTTTGCCTATGAACGACCCTCATCAAAACGGAGGGCGCAGGGAATGCCGGATGCGTCAGCGCACCCGCAGCCTTGCGTGCAAAGAATAGAAAGCACGCAAGCAAGTCACCACAGGTTCGCCGAAACAGTCCGGCATTCCCTGCGCGACGGTTTTAACGGCTTCCTTCGTGATCTCCCTGGTGAACCGGGCTTTGTTGCCACCATCGCCAGCGGATTGTCTCGCCGACTTGACACCAGCGTCGGGGTGTCAGGACCACACGACTTCGCCGTCCGCTTACACGCATTCGTCTGGTGCGCGCAAGCGTCCATCGCATCCCGCGCCCAACGTCCGTGACGATCGCGATACGCCCCTCTTGGCAGGCGCGAGACGGGCGGAAGTTGCCTGTGATTTGCCCGACGCCACAAGCAAAAAGAGCCGCGGCACATTGGCACGACGGGCAAATCAGGCTAACGCCCTGAAACAGCTGTCAAGGTCTTCAAGCAGGGAACGTCATGATCGAACTCGCCGGCAGGACAGCCTTTGTGACAGGCGGCGCAAGCGGCATTGGCCTCGCGCTGGGCCAGGCTTTCGCACAGGCGGGCATGAATGTGATGCTGGCAGATATCGAACGCGACGCTCTCACGGCGGCGGTCGCGCGCTTGTCGGAACTCGGCCTGAAAAATGTAAGCAGCGTTATTTGCGACGTCGCCGACCTCGGCAGCATGCAGGAAGCGGCTGAGGCAACTTACAAGGCATTCGGAGCCGTCCACGTCGTTTGCAACAACGCTGGCGTCGGCGGCGGAAGCGGCATCGACAATATTTCCGTCGAGACCTGGCGGTGGGTGCTGGATGTCAATCTGATGGGCGTCGTTCACGGTATCAGCACATTCCTTCCCCACATCCGGGGACACGGAGAAGGCGGCCATATTGTCAATACGGCATCCATGGCGGGACTGAACAGCGGGCTGGGTTTCAGTCCCTACTCGGCGAGCAAGTTTGCCGTGGTGAATATGTCCGAGGGATTGGCCATACAGCTTGCGCCCCTTGGTATCGGCGTAACGGTGCTTTGTCCCGGCTTTGTGCAGAGCCGTATCTGGGATGCCGGCCGCAACCGCCAACAGCGCTATGGCGCGGCACCGGCACAGTCGCTGGGGAGCCCTGAGGCAAAGCTTGCCGCTGCCCTCTTTGATCTGAACAAAACCGGGCTTGATCCACTGGATGTCGCAAAGCGAACGATCACCGCTATCAGACAGAATGAGCTCTACGTCTTCACCCACACCGGACCGCAGTGGCGCTCCGAGCTGGAACAGCGCTTTAACGCCATCCTCGTGGCGATGGACAGCGCGGCGGCAGCTGAAAATCCGGGCTGAGACGTCCCGAAGCGGCCTGAAAGTCACCTGATATCGGCTCGACCAGCGCCCCGCATTGCCGCTTCGCACCGCGATCCAGTGGCGATTCACGTCCCGCTTTGCACCGCAACCCCTTAAAAAACCGGGGTCAGGCGCAAAAAACGCAAAAAACCCCGAGAAAAACTGTGTAGAAGCCTCTTCCTCGGCGCAGAGAACGTTATTATCAACGCGGTCCGAATCAGAGGAGACACAATGGCCACCCAAATGTCGAAGTCACAACTGGTCGAAAAAATTGCGACCACCACCGAATTGTCCAAGCGCGACGTCAAGCACGTCATGGATACGCTCACGGATGTCGGCCACAAGGAACTGAAGAAGTCCGGCGTATTCCTGCTGCCGGGCTGGGCGAAGTTCGTCGTGGTCAAGAAGCCCGCGACCAAGGCTCGCAAGGGCACCAACCCGTTCACGGGTGAAGAAATGATGTTCAAGGCCAAGCCTGCCCGCAAGATCGTGCGCGCAAGGCCCGTGAAGGCCGCCAAGGACGCCGTCTAAGAAAGACGCGGACCTCTTGGTTTTAAAGGCCCCCGCAATGGGGGCCTTTATTTTTTGCGCATGGAGTTCGCAGTCGTTCAGTTCGTGTTCAATTCGTCTGTCAGAATTGGCCCGAACATCACCCAGCGCTGACCATCGAACTTCATCATTTGAAATTGCTTGTTGATGCGCCAGTCGTCCGGCGTCGTCGAAGTCGTCATACCCGGCAGCGCAAGATCGGCAACGTAGTCCTTGACGTTGGTCGCCTGTTTCATGATGTTCGCGCGCGTCAGATCGTCACCGCACTGCCTGAGAATTTGCACCAGAAGCTGCGCGGTCGAGTAGCCGTACGTCGCGATTCCGCTGTTGGCATCTTCGCCGGGTGCATAGTTTGCCATGAACGCCTTGTAGCGCTGCATGCCCTCGTCGTTGGCCCATTGAGGATCCAGCGGATCTTTGCCGTAGTTGACTGAAATGATGCCCTTGGCGTTCTCAAGGCCGGCCGGGACCAGTGTCTGGCTGACCGGTGTCGCATTGATATCCAGAATCTGAACCGGCTTCCAGCCGAGCTCGGCTGCCTTCCTGATCGCCTGAGCGCCGAATTTCGGCGTTGTGATGTTGTAGAAAAGATCGGCGCCGGAAGATTTCAGTGTCACCATTTGGGAATCGACGGTCGGATCGGACAGTTCGTAGGACGCTTCGGCAATGATCATGTTTGCCTTCGCCCCGAGCGCGTCCTTGAGCCCTTTCACGTAGTCTTTTCCAAGATCGTCGTTCTGGTAGAGAATGGCGATCTTCGCGTTCGGATAATTCGCAAGAATGTATTGTGCGTAGATGTGCCCTTCAGACTGGTAGTTGGGGTTAAAAGCGATCGTCCAGGGGAAATGCTTCGGATCGGTGAAACGTGTCGCGCCGGTCGACGCCAGAAGCTGCGGGACCTTCTTTTCGTTCAAATATCTCTGTACGGCGGCATTCGGCGGCGTACCGATGATCTGGAAGGTGGTGAGCACTTCGTCACTCTCGACAAGCTTGCGCACCTGCTCGACCGTCTTCGGCGGATTGTAACCATCGTCGTATTGAATGAGATTGATCTTGCGCCCGTTAATTCCGCCCTTCTCGTTGACCATGCGGATATAGGCGGCTTGCACTTTTCCGATGCTGCCGTAAGCAGACGCCGGTCCGCTGAGAGGTATCGTCTGACCTATTTTGATCTCGGTATCGCTCGCGCCGATGTCATATTGCTTCTCGGCAAGCGATGGCGTTACGAAAGATGCAGCCAACACCAATGCAACTGCGGTCGACTTGAACAGCCTCATGCCTTCCTCCCAAAATGCGGTCGCCATATTCTTTGTTATGAGCCCATACTAGCGCGAAAGCCGCCCCTCGGCAGGCCGTATCGCACCGCAGCAGCACGATTCTTGCAGCCACGGGCTGTCAAAGCCCTCTCGCCTCCGGTGGATTGACGCTAGTACCCACTATCGGTGAAGAATGAGTCGTGATTCAAGGGGGCATGAGCGGCATCCCGGAAGCGACATCGATTATCTTGACGAGTGCGGAGCGCAGCGAGCTTGAGGGCTTGGTGCGCT